>Ga0315553_10000227_pt1 | contig 51314 bp, 50 predicted proteins | sample SalMarSW160140MG_FD_203099 | JGI IMG/M metagenome (GOLD analysis project Ga0315553, IMG submission 203099) | Salt marsh sediment microbial communities from the Plum Island Ecosystem LTER, Massachusetts, United States - Salt Marsh Sediment SW1601-40 ...
CCCACCGCCGTCGTGGCGGCCTCGGACCCGGAGGACGCGGCGCTCGAGATCCAGGCGCTGTTCCAGAACCGCTACCTGCGCATCTACACGCAGACCGATATTGTGGGAACGGAGCTCGGCGGGGCGCTCAAGAACGTGATCGCGCTCGCCGCGGGGATCTCCGATGGCCTCGCGCTCGGCTCGAACGCGCGGGCAGCGCTCATCACGCGCGGGCTGGCCGAGATCACTCGGCTGGCGGGTCGCTTCGGGGCCCGCGAGACGACGCTCGCGGGATTGGCCGGATTGGGCGATCTTGTCCTCACCTGCACGGGCGACCTGAGCCGCAACCGGACGGTCGGGATCGCGATCGGGGGCGGACGGGAGCCGGGCGAGGTGCTGGAGGGGATGAACCAGGTGGTGGAGGGTGTGCGGACGACGCGGGCGGCTCACGAGCTCGGAAACCGGGTGGGCGTGGAGCTGCCGATCACCCACGCGGTATATTCCATCCTGTACGAGGGCATTGCACCCCGGGAAGCGCTCGCGCGCCTCATGGCCCGCGAGCCGAAGCCGGAGCGGTGGAGCTGAGGGGTTGACGTGGACGAAGGGTGACAAGGGGGGGGAGTCGTGCCTGATCGCATCGCGGAGAGGGAGTACTACTCGATCGGTGACGTGTGCGAGATCGCGGATCTCAAGCCACATGTCCTGCGCTACTGGGAGAGCCAGTTCTCGGTCCTCAGGCCCTCGAAGAACTCGGCCGGCAACCGGGTGTACCGCCGCAAGGAGATCAAGCTGATCCTCCTGCTGCGTCACCTCCTGTACACCGAGCGCTACACGATCGAGGGGGCCAAGCGAAAGCTCGATCAGCTCCGGCGGGACGGGAAGCTCCCCAAGGCGGCGCGCGTCGCCTGGGAGCAGGAGACGGTGACGGACCTGCGGCGCGAGGCGGACGCGCTCGTCGAGCTGCTCTCGAGCGTCGAGGTCGGGTGACCGCAGCGGGGGGCGACATCCTCCTGTGCACCAACGACGACGGCGTTCACTCACCGGGACTCTCGATCCTGTCCGGGGCCGCCTCGCAGCATGGTGACGTGTGCATCGTGGCCCCGGACCGGCAGCAGAGCGCGTCGAGCCACGCGCTCACCCTGCACCGGCCCCTGCGGCTCACCGAGCTCGAGCGGGGGCGCTACACCGTCGATGGGACGCCCACCGACTGCGTGCTGCTCGCGATCCGCGAGGTCCTGAAGCAGCGGCCGCCGCGCTTCGTCCTTTCGGGGATCAACCACGGTCCCAACATGGGAGAAGACGTCCTCTACTCGGGCACGGTGGCGGCCGCGATGGAGGCCACCATCCTCGGCGTGCCGGCGGCGGCGTTCTCGTACGCGGCACACGGGGCCGAGCATCTCGACAGCTACGAGGCGCTCGTCGGGGAGCTCATCGGGTCGCTCCTGGCCCGCGCCGAATTCCCGGAGGAGACGTTCCTCAACGTGAACCTGCCCGACCGGCCGGCGGACGCGATCGAAGGCGTGCGCGTCACCTCGCTCGGCCGCCGGGTGTACCACGATTCGCTCACCCGGAGCGTCGATCCGCGTGGCCACGACTACGTGTGGATCGGTGGAGGACGCTCCGACTGGCGGGGACGCGACGACTCGGACTTCCGGGCCGTGCGCGCCGGCTACGTCTCGGTGACCCCGCTCCACCTCGATCTCACGAACTTCCACCTCCTCGAGGAGGTCCGCTCGTGGTCGCTCGGCTGAGCGACGACTGTCGGCGCGACCGACGCCGCATGGTGGACCGGCTTAGGAGCGAGGGCATTCGCGATCTGGCGGTCCTGCACGCCTTCGACGTCGTGCCGCGCCACCTGTTCGTCCCGGAGGCCATGCGACACCGGGCGTACGCCCTCTCCCCGCTCCCGATCGGTGAGGGACAGACCATCTCCAGCCCCGTGATCCACGCGCTGAGCCTCGAGCTGGCGGGGATCGAGGAGGGCGACCGGGTGCTCGAGGTGGGGACGGGCTCGGGCTTCCAGACCGCGCTGCTGGCCGCCCTGGGGGCGCGGGTGTACTCGATCGAGCGACTCGGCGGCCTGTCGCGGCGGGCGAGGCGGAGGCTCGACGCGCTCGGCATCGAGGCGACCCTCGCGGTGGGCGACGGGAGCGAGGGCTGGTCCGAGCACGCGCCCTACGACGCCATCATCGTCGGCGCGGCCGCGCCCGAGATGCCTGGCGCGCTCCTTGCTCAGCTGGCCGACGGCGGACGGCTGATCGTGCCCGTCGGCGAGGGGCTCCAGACCCTGTATCGCATCGTCCGCCACGGGGAGGAGTTCGAGCGCGAGCGGATCACGGGAGCGCGGTTCGTCCCCCTGATCCGGGAGGATGAATCGCCCGGCGAGGGGCGCGGGCGCAGGAGGCATCGATCGAGAGCGGACGGGCGGTGACCCCCGGCGGCGAGCCCGTCCCGGGGCAGGGCGGCATCACCGAGGAGCCCCGGGAACGACAGGGCGCGCTCCGTCGCCTGTACCACTGGGTGCTCGCGTGGGCCGACCGGCCCGGCGGGCCGCGGGCGCTGTTCGCCATCGCCGCGGCGGAGTCGTTCTTCTTTCCCATCCCACCCGACACCCTGCTCATCCCCCTGTGTCTGGGGAAGCCCCGGCGCGCGTTCCGGTTCGCGGCCACGTGTACCGTCGGATCGGTCCTCGGCGGCATGCTGGGCTACCTGATCGGGTCGGCGCTGTACGACGCCGTGGCCGTGCGCATCCTCGACCTGTACGGGTACACCGAGCAGTACGCAGCGCTGGGGCGGGCCTACTCCAACAACCTCGTCCTCGCCCTCGGGACCGCCGGGTTCACGCCGATCCCGTACAAAGTGTTCACCATCGCGGCCGGGGGGTTCTCGGTGCCGTTCGGCGCCTTCGTGGCCATCTCGGCCGCGTCGCGCGGGGCCCGCTTCTTCCTGGTCGCGGGACTGCTGCGCTGGTTCGGCGAGCCCGTGCGCACGTTCATCGAGCGCTATTTCAACATCCTCACCATCGTCCTCGTGCTCGCCATCGTGGCCGGATTCCTGCTCGTCGGCGTCCTGTTCCACTGACCCTCCGCAAGTGGCGTCCTCCCACATCGGCCGGTAGCTTGGAGGGTTTCGGACAAGTCGCGATCCGGCACCCCCGAGCGGGTGACGGGGTCGACGGGATAGACGGAGAAAGGACGCGCCGGAGATGGCGGACGCGCTCGCCAAAGGGAAGAAGCCGGAGCAGACCGGCCCGAAGACCGGGGAGGACCTCTTTCTCCAGGGCACCTCGCGGGCCTGGACGTGGATCACCCGGAATCTGACCACCGTCGTGCTCCTCGCGGCCGGCATCGCGCTGGTCGTCCTCGGCAGTCTGTATTATGTAAACTTCAAGGCATCCGTGCGGGAGCAGGCGGCCACCGAGCTGGCCTCCATCCGCATGAGCGGGGCGGCGCCAGAGGAGCGGATCGCGAATCTCGAGGCCTACATCGAGCGCTTCGACGGGACCGCGGCGGCGGACGAAGCCCGCGTCATGCTGGGCCGCATGTACCTCGATGCGGACCGTCCGGCCGACGCGCTCCCGGTGCTCGAGGCGGTCCGGGCGCCCACCGACCACCCCACGGGGTACGCGGCCCGGAGGCTCCTCGCCACCGCGCGCGAGTCGACCGGTGACACCGCGGGGGCACTCGATGCCTGGCAATCCGTGTCCCGCGATGCGCGCTTCGGGTTCCAGCGCCGCGAGGCCGGGGCGGAGGCGGCCCGCATCCTGGCGGATCAGGGACGCCTCGACGAGGCGGCGGCGATCCTCGAGCGGATCGTCGAGGAGGCCGCCGACAGTCCGTCCGAGGCCGGCGTGTACCGCATCCGCCTCGGCGAGGTGAACGCCCGTCTTCGAGCGGACGGCGCCGGCTCGGGCTAGGCGTCGCGGCCCGATCGAGCCTGATTCTCCCCACGATCCCGCCCGCCCTGGGCTGCCCCGTCATGGCCCGTAATGGCGCATAAGATACATTATGTAAACTTACACCACGACTCCGCGTTCCAGGAGCGTCCCCTTCAATCCCCCGGGGGGGTCTCGGCGAGCGCGGCCGACACGCGGGCATCGCGGCCGTAGAGGTCCCGACGGTAGTGGACGAGCCCCGTCTCCCCGTCCACCCACGCCGTCCAGTACAGCAGATGGACGGGCACGGGCGTGTCGAGGACGACGGTCGTCTCGCGACCCCCGGAGGCCACCTCCGCGATCCGCCCGGGGCTCCATTCCGGGCGATCCGTCAGTAGGGCCGCGGCGAGCTCGAGCGGGCGCTCGACCCGGATGCATCCGTGGCTGAAGCTCCGCACCGCGCGCGCGAACAGCGTGCGGCCGGGCGTGTCGTGCAGATACACGTCGTGTGGGTTCGGGAACATGAACTTCACCCGTCCGAGCGCGTTCCTCTCCCCCGGCTCCTGGCGCAGGCGGTAGCGCCGTGACAGCGCCGCCGCGGTCGCGTCCCAGTCGACCGACTCGGGGGCGACCGCGTCGCCGGTGTCGCGGTCGATGAGCGTGAAGCCCTGGCTCTCGAGCCGCGTTCGGTCCTTCTTGATGAGCGGAAACTCCTCGCGCGCGGCGATGTTGGCAGGGACGTGCCACGCCGGGGCCAGCACCAGGTAGCGCATGAGGCCCGAGAAGCTGGGCGTCTGGGTGTACTCGGTCCCCACGATGGCGCGCAGCCGGAGCGTCGGCGTGCCACCGTCGATCAGATCGGCCGAGAACCCGGCGATGTTGACCTCGATGTGCCGGCCGCCGAGGTCGTCCGGCAGCCACCGCCATCGCTCCAGGTTCACGCGCAGCTGCTCCAGCCGGGCGACGGCGGACACGTCGAGCTCGCCGAGCGTCCCCGGGCCAACGACGCCGTCCGCCTCGAGCCCGTGGCGCGTCTGGAACCCGCGTACCGCGTCGGCGAGCGCCTCGTCGAAGCTGCGAGGCTCCGCCACCGGCTCGCCGGTCAGGTCTCCGCTCGCGCGCAGCCGCGCCCGGAGCGCCACCACGCGGTCGTCCGCCCCCCCTGGCTCGAGCGGCTCGCCCGCGGGGATCGCCGGCCAGCCGCCGGCTTCCACCACGCGCCGCACCTCCCCGAAGGCTCGGCGGAGGGCCGCGTAGCGGGCGTATCGGGGCCTGAGCTCGTCGAGCAGGAGCGCAGGGTCCTCGCCCATGGCCACCCGTTCGAGGAGCGGTACCGGATCGGTCTGGCGGCGCAGGGCGAGCCACTCCGCCTCGAGCGACTCCGGATCGACGCGCCCGTGGTGGAGATGCGATGCGAGCACGAGGAAGGCGTCCGTGAGGAGCAGGTCGAGCTCCGCCGCGCGGGCGGGGGTCGCCGCGCCGTCGCGCGAGAGCGCCGCCTCGAGGGGCCCGCGGTGGTAGTCGTCCGGACGCAGGCCGTCGTCGACGACGTCGTCGATCGCGGCCAGCAGCGAGACGACGGTGGGGCCGCCGGGCGTCCACGCCGGCTCGAACCCGCGCGTCTCGTAGAAACGCGGCAGGGCCCCGACCGCGAGCAGGCGCTCGCCATCGATCCCCACCCCACCGTCCGCGCGCACGGCCTCGACCCGTCGCCGGATCTCGTTCGCGATCGTGCGGCTCCCGGGCTCCTGGCCGAGGACGTGCGACACGGAGAGCGCACCGAGCAGCAGCGCGAGCCGCATGCCGCGATGGGGGCCGCGTCCCGGGCGCCCGCTCACAGACGCCCGAACCACGCACGCAGGCGGAGCGCCCACACGCGCCACACCGCCTCCCGCACGATGGTCCCCGACATCTTGCTCTCCCCGGAGGCCCGGTCCACGAATACGATCGGGATCTCCCCCACCCGGAAGCCGGCCTTCCAGGCCCGGAAGTTCATCTCGATCTGGAACGTGTACCCCGTCGAGCCGACGGCGTCCAGATCGATCGCCTCCAGCACCTCCCGCTTGAAGCACTTGAAGCCGCTGGTGGAGTCGGCGAGCCCGAGCCCGGTGACCCAGCGGGCGTACTTGTTGGCGAAGTAGCTCAGCAGGAGGCGGGACATGGGCCAGTTGATCACATTGACTCCTCGCAGGTAGCGCGAGCCCACCACGACGTCGAGCTCGTCCAGCGCGACCATCATGTCGATCAGGTACAGCGGATCGTGCGATCCATCGGCGTCCATCTCGAACACCCCGTCGAACCCGCCCTCGAGCGCCCGGCGGAACCCCGCGATGTAGGCCGAACCGAGCCCGCGCTTGCCGTCGCGGTGGAGGACCGAGACGCGGCCGCTCTCGCGAGCGAGCGCGTCGGCGAGCTCGCCGGTCCCGTCCGGGGAGCCATCGTCAACGACGAGGATCGAGAGACGCGCGTCCTGGGCGAGAACCTGCGACACGACGCGCTCGAGGGAGTCGATCTCGTTGTACGTGGGGAGGATCACCAGTCCCCGCCAGTCCGGCCCGCGACGCTCGCTCATTCCGGAAGCTAGCCCCGCCGCCGGTCGGCCCGCAGCCCGAACGGAGCGGCGGCCACGAACGCGGCGAACTCGGCGAGCGTGGTCCACAAACGGGCGGCGACCGCGATCCCGGCCGCGGCCCCGAGCGGCAGCCCCGCGACGGAGACGAGCAGCGCGGCCACCGCGCCCTCGCGCACCACCAGCCCGCCCGGCGCCACGAGAACCAGGTAGCCCACCACGTACCCGGCCGCGAACACCCCGGTCGAGACGAGGGGCCCCATCGCGACGGCCGGCGTCACCCCCCGCACGAGCGCCCAGAATCCGAGGCCGTACAGCCCCCACACGAGAAGCGAGACGAGGCCGGCACGGCCGAGATCCGGCGGACCGAGCGACCGGGGCGGATCCGGTTCCTTCAGAAGCCGCGAACCCAGCCGCGTGAGGGCGCCGAGGACGGCCGGGTGGAGCGCGCCGATGATGACGAGCACCGCCACGGCCAGCACCCACGGGCGGGCGCCGCCCAGCGCGTCGGCCCCGAGGGTGGCGAGGCCGACCCCGGCTCCCGAGGCGAGCACGACGGCCTGGAGGGCGATCGACGTCCCCAGACCCGCCGCCCCGGAGTCGCCACGGGCCCGCAGATAGGCCGCGATGCCCGTCAGCTGCCACACCTTGCCCGGCAGATAGCGGCCGAGGTTGGACCCCAGCCACGCGGCGACCGCCTCCCCGGTGGCCATCCGGCCCCCCGTCCGGTGGAGCAGCCAGGCCCACAGACGTCCCGTGATCCCCAGCGCCAGCCCGCCAGCGACGAGAGCGGCGGTAAGCCAGCCCGCATCGAGGCGCCACTCGAAGGCCCGCGCCTCGTCCCGCAGGGCGGCCCAGCTCTCCCAGCCCGAGGCGACCGCGAGCCCGGCGGTGAGCAGGGCGGCCGTCAGGAACACGAGCGCCGCCACGCGGAGTCGCTTCACGTCGATGACGCCCCGCCGTCGCTCACGCCCGCTCCTGCGGGCGTGAGCCGCCCGCCCAGGGCGAGCACGAGGAGGAGGCCCGTGGCGGCGATCGCGCTCAGCCATGCACCGGTGACGAACGCCGCGCTCCGGTAGCAGAAGCGCACCCGGTGTGTCCCGGACGGCACCCCCACCCCTCGGAGCGCCACGTCGGTGCGCCACATCGGGACCTCTACGTCGTCCACGAACGCGTGCCAGCCGGACTGGTGGATCTCGCTCACCACCAGGAGCCCTCCCGTTTCCGCCTCCACCTCGAGCTCGACCTCGTCGGCCCGGTAGGCCGTCAGCCTCGCGCTCCCGGCCCCGGCGCCGGGCGGGCCGGCGGCGGACGGTCCGAGCACGGTGGCCGGGTCGGTCTCCACGAAGGCGACATCGAGCGGCGCCGGGTTCGACCACACGCGCGTCCTCGCCTCGGACGTGTCCGCGACCGTCTCGACGCGCGCCGGGAACCAGGCGTGCGGAAACCCCCCGCGCACCCGATACAGGATCCGTCCGTCGGCTTCCGCGCGTCGCTCGAACACCTCCTCCGACTGCTCGGTGCGGGTGACGAGGTACGTGACGTCGAGCAACGGGATGAGCGCCGCCGCATGCCGCCGGAGCCCGTCGTCGGGCCGGATGGTGCCCACGAGCCGGAAGTACGGGTCGAGGATGAACTTCTGGTTCCCGGTCGCCGAGGACAGGCCCCAGTACATGAACTGGTTCTCACGGTACATTGGGGGCTCGTCCTGGAAGGCCCAGATCCGCTCCCCGGGGGCCGCTTCGGCCTCGAGCGTGCGAATGATCTCATCCTCGCCCAGCACGGCGTCCGCCGGGGCCACCTCCAGGTAGCGGGCATCGACGCGCCACAGATCGACGGCCGTCACGAGGAGCACGAGCAGCACGGCCACCGGGGGAACGCGACGGCGCGCCACCGCGAGCCCGAGTCCCCACGCGACCCCGAACCCGGCCAGCAGGAGGAGCCCGCCCGTCCGCAGGGCCGCCTCGAGCTCGGCCGAGGGTTGGCGGGGCCACCCCCGGGGATACCAGGCGAGCCGCACCCACTCGAGGAGCCCCGAGGGCGCGAGCGCCGCGGCGAGCCCGAGGAGCAGGAAGGGCGCGCCGAGCACGGCGAGCCACACGGGGGACGCCGGGAGGAGACCGCCGCCCCCCTGGACGCCCGCCGGGCTGCCGCGGTCCTTCGGACCGGGATCCCGACCCCCGGCGCGCGCCGCGAGCACGGCCTCCCAGCCGAACCCGGCCAGCAGCGACACGAACACGACCACGGGCGCCATCATCATGGCCGGGGCCCGGAAGCTCCCGATCATGGGGAGGAGCGCGTACGCGATGCGGTGTACCGGGGTCTTCGCCCCCAGCGCGAACAGGACGCCGAGCAGCGACCCTCCCGACAGGAACCAGACGGCACGACGCTCCTCGCTCCGCAGGACGGAGCCGAGCGAGGCCGCGAACGCGAGCAGCGCGAGCGACACGGGGACGGCGCCCATGTACTCCGTGTGCAACTTGAGCGGGTTCGATCCCCAATAGGTCCCGAGAGAGCCGATCAGGTCGGGCAGGAAGGGGGCGGTGAGCTCCTGCCACGGGAGCGCGAAGGAGGCCGCGAACGCGTACCCGCTCTCGGTGGCCTGGCGGGTGACGTGGTCGAGGAGCGCGAACGTCGGGAGCAGCTGGATGGCACCCAGTGCGGCGGCCGCCACGAAGGCCGCCGCCACCTTCGCGGTCGGGAGCAGGTAGCGGTCGACCCCCTCCCCTTCCCCGCTCCGCACGCGGAAGGCCAGGTGGTGCAGGACGTACAGCACGAGGGCCAGAGAGGAGAAGTAGACGATCTGCGCGTGCGGTGTGAGGATCTGGAGCCCCACTGCGAGCCCCAGCCCCGCGAACCAGCGTATCTCCCCGCTCCTCAGCCCTCGCTCGAGCATCCCGAGCGCGAGCGGGATGAGCGTCATGGCGAACATGCGGCCGTCCTGGCCGCCGTACAGGTGCGACGTCACGTAGCCGGTGAGCATGAACGATGTGCCGCACACGGCGGCCGCCCAGGGGCGCAGCCGGAACGAGCGCCCGAGGAAGTACCCGAAGGCGCCGGCGAGGAAGGTGTGGAGCACGAACGTCCACCCGATGGCGCGGTACAGCGGCAGGAGGAAGTAGAGGAGCGTGGTCGGATAGAACAGGGGGCCCGGGAGCAGGGCCACGTAGGGCATCCCCCCGTACACGTACGGGGTCCAGAGCGGGATGTCGTGTCCGTCGCGCAGCTGATCGACGAAGAAGCGCCGCAGCGGGAAGCCTTCGAGGAGCATGTCCGACCCGAACAGGAGCCGCCCGGGGTGGAAGATGAACTCGCGGTAGAAGAGGATCGTCACGAGCGCGGCCCCGCCGAGCAACCACGCCACCACCGGGACCCCGAGCGGACCCCGATCCTCCCCGGTCGCCCGGAGGCGCGCGTCACTCGTGTCGCGTGTGTCGGCCATCCGCCTCCTCCGGCTTCTCGAGCAGGAAGAACCATTGCGGGGAGCCCCATTCGAGGAGCCGCGTCCGCCAGCCGGCCGGACACGCCCTCAGGAGCGCCCACACCGGTCTCCAGGCCGCGCCCCGCCGCGGGCCGAGGAGGTCGCGCAGCGCGGTCTCCGTGAGATCCCGGACCCGAAACCCCGGGGCCTGCATGAGCCGCACGAGCGGCCCGTAGGTCAGGAAGCGCACCCCCTCGTAGGTACGGCCCCGGCCGGTGAGCCGAAGGTACCGATCCGCCGCGGAGTGCGGGAGCCAGCTCAGGAAGGGCAGCCGGTAGTGCGGCTCGAGCACGGCGCGGCGGCTGCCGGCCGACACGTACGCGGCGCCACCGGGCCGCAGGACGCGGAACGCCTCCGCGAACAGCCCGCCCTGGTCGTCGACGTGCTCGTAGACATGGTTCAGGATGACCAGGTCGAGCGCCCGGTCGGCGACCGGCAGCCGACGCGCATCGGCGCACACCACCCGCTCGCGCTCGGCCACGAACGAAACGTCCAACTCGAAACCCACGATAGGCTTATGGAATTCAGCCTCGAGCGTCTTCTTCATGATCCCGGTACCGGTCCCGACATCGGCGATGCGCGCCGCACGCTCGATCCGGTCCCCGATAAGCCGCCGTACGACGTCCGCCTTCCGGACCCGGTTCGCCCGGTACGCTGAGCTCGCCAGGCGACGCGCGTAGTAGTCGCCCGAGCCGGCGGTGCCCGCGACGGGAGCGCTCATGGACCCGCCGGTGTACCCGCGTCCCGGGGCCCGCCGTGGCCCGCACCACGGCGTCTGAAGATCGCCTCCTCGTAGCAACCCCGGAGCCGCTGCACGACCTCGTCGAGCGAGAACTCGGCCTCCACACGCGCGCGGCCCCGGCGCACGCGCCGCGCGGCCTCCGCCGGATCTCGTGCCACCTGCTCGATGGCCTCCACGAGGGCTCCCACGTTGCCGGCCGGCACGAGCCAGCCCGTGTCGCCGTCGCGCACGATATCGGGGATCCCGCCGACCCCGGAGGCGATGACCGGCACGCCGAAGCGCAGGGCCTCGAGCAGCACCACCCCGAGCCCCTCCGTGTCCCCCTTCGCGTCCACCACGGCCGGTAGCACGAACGCGTCGGCCTTCCGGTAGGCCGCCGCGAGGGCCCGATCGTCCACGCGGCCCGCGAGCGTGACGCGATCTTCGAGACCCCGGCGGCGGACGAGCCGCCGAAGCCCCTCGGCGCGCGGTCCCTCGCCGATCACGGTGAGCTCGGCCGGCAGCCGCTCCGCGAGGCGGGCGACCGCCTCGACGAGCACCTCGACGCCCTTCCGCTCGACCAGGCGCCCGACGAACAGGAGCCGAAACGGCCGGGTCGCCGTGGTTGACGTCCCGCGATCGGCGCTTCGCGCACCCCTGGCGGGAGGAGCCTCGTCGGCGGGTCCCACGGGCCCCTCCCCTTCCCCGAGCGCCGCCGCGAACGGGATGACGGGGACGGGTCCCGTGGCGTAGGCGCCAAGGGCCCCCGCGGTGCGCGTCGAGATCGCCGTCACCAGGTCCGCGCTCTCCACCGACCAACGCAAGAACGGACGCAGCGCCGACAGCCGTCGCTCCACCCAGCGGACCTCCACCGAGTAGTAGGTCGACACGACCGCCGTGCGGCCGCCGGACGCCGCCCGGGCCACGGCCCCGAACCAGGCGTGGGGAAAGGGCCAGTGCACGTGGACCACGTCGGGGGCCCCCAGCCCGAGGCGCCACGCCGCCACCGTGCCGCCCGCCAGATATGCGGGGACGAGCGCCGCGTACGCCGGTCGCGCATGCAGGCGGTCGGGGACGGTCTCGTCGTGCGTCAGGGTCTCGAGGGCGCGCGGCGCGTACCGGAACCGGGTGACGGGCACGCCCCGCCACGTGGTGGCGCCGCCACCGCGATACGCCGGCGCGAGCACGCTCGCGTCGATCCCGTCGGAGCGGAGCGCCTGCAGCAGCCCGCCCAGCCACGGCGTGATGACATCCCCGTCGTGGCGGGGAAAGGCCGTGACGATGTGGACGACCTTCACTGCGCGGTCACGGTGGGCGGATGGAGGCCGAAGATGTAGGTCGGCGGTGAGCCGCCCTGGTAGACCGGCTCGAAGCGGGCCTGGTTCGCCCGGATCGCCGGGACCAGGTAGCGAACGGTGGTACCGCTCACCTGGTCCACCACGACGTAGTGCGCCCCCATGCGGTCGACGCCCGCCATGACCGCGGCGGGGTCGGCCGAGTAGGGATACACGTCTCCCCGGCGGTGCGAGTACCAGTAGAAAAGACGCGGTTTGCGGTTCACGATCACCGCCTCGGGATCGGTGTGCTCGCCCGCCCAGCGGGCGGCCGCGTACAGGCTCGCGAACGCCGGCGGGTCGCACGGCGCTCCTGCCCGATAGGAAGCCACGCACTCGATGCGTTCGGGCACCCGATCCGCGATCCACGCGGCGCAGGGGATGCCGAGCACCGCGACGACCGCCACGGGCACCCAGCGGCGCAGCCCGCGACCGAGTCCCGACAGCGCCCCGAGGGCGAGCACGGACAGGAGTGGGAGGACGGGAAGCAGGAACCGCCGATCCGTCCACACCGCCGGCCACACCGCGATCAGACCGACGTACAGGAGCACGAACAGCTCCGCGGCCCCCACCTCGCGACGCCCGCGACGCGCCCACCCGAACAGCGCGAGCGCCGAGAAGCCTACCCCGAGCAGGCCGAGGACGACCCCGCCCGCGCCCTCCGTGCCGATCACCGTCTGCGGCACGACGCGGCTCGCGTACGCCCACAGGTTGGAGGCCGCGCGCGCGACGAGTCCCGCGGGCCCCACCGAGCCGGCCGCCGGGTCGTACGGGTCGACCATGACGAGCTCCTTCAGGTAGCCGGCCTGCTCCGGCGCCGCCCAGTGCTGATACGCGCCCCACAGGAGCATGCTGGCCAGCGCCGCGACTCCCGCTACGGCCGCCGCCCTGCGTCGTCGTCCGAGGAGCCACGCGATCGGCAGCGCGAGCAGGATGGTGAGACCGGCGGTGCGGGTGGCGAACGCCCCCACCGCCGCCAGCACCGCGAGCACGTCGCCGGCCCGGTCGCGCCGGCTCACGCCGTACAGCGACAGCAGGATGAGGAGGAGGAACGGGGCCTCGGAGAGCACGTAGTGGCCGTACTCGAGCAGGGTGGGGTTGAACGCCAGGAGCCCGGCCGCGAACAGGGCCGGGGCCTCCCCGACGCGGTCGCGGCCCACGCGTGCCGTGAGCCACACGGCGGCCGTCGTGCAGGCCAGCATCGCGAGCTTGAACAGCTGAACGCCGCCCATCCACCCGAGGACGGCGAGCACACCCGGCAGGAGCGGCGGGTATTTGGCGTGCAGAGGCTGCGCCGGGAGGTACAGGTCTCGGTACCCGTGGCCGGTCCTCAGGGCGTCGCCGAGGATCATGTAGCCGGCGTTGTCACCCCCGGGGAACAGGGTGGGCTCGTACAGGAGCAGACCCAGGATGGCGTGCAGCGCGGCGAGCGAGATGGCCGCCCACGCGAACGGCAGGCCTCCGGCGCCGCCGTCGTGACCGCCGGCCTCGGCGCTCCCCGTCGTCCTCACCTCGTATCGCCGCTCCCCCGCCCGTCCGCTTCCCGGCGTCGTCGGTCCCGCTTGAGCGCCTCGACCTCCCCCCTCAGACCGGCGATCATCTCGGCCAGGAAGCCGAGCACAAAAAGCAGGAGCCCCGACACGACGAGCAGGGTGACGAGCGTGAGGAGCGGCCGGAACCCGTGCCCGAATCCGAACCGGAGCACGAGCGCCACGACCCCCGTGATACCGCCCGCCACGAGGAGCGCGAGACCCGTCACGCCGAAGAACAGCATCGGCTTGCGCGAGAACACGAGCTGGAACCATACGGACACCAGGTCGAGCATCCCGATCACGATGCGCCCGCGACCCGAATACTTGGGCGCGCCGTGGCGGCGCGGGTGGAGTTCCACGTCGATCTCGCCGACGCGGTACCCCTCGGCGTGCGCGAGCACGACGAGGTAGCGGTGCCAGTCGTGACGCAGCGTGAGCCGCTCCAGCACCTCGGCGCGAAACGCCTTCATGGCGTTCATGTCGTGGACGGGGACTCGGAAGATCGCCCGCGCGAGCCGGTTGTAGACCCCGGATACGAAGCGCTTGTCGTACGCCCCCACCTTCCGTCCAGTGACCACATCGAGCCCGCCCTCGAGCCGCTCGATGAAACGCGGGATCTCCTCGGTCGAATGCTGGAGATCCGCGTCGAACAGGACCAGATAGCGGCCGCGGGCCACGGCGGCCGCGCTGAGGAGGGCTTCGGTCTTGCCGCGGTTCCGGCGGTGTCGGAGCACGGTGAGACGCTCCACCCCGGCATCACGGGCGGCTGCGCGGGCCGCCTCGGTGGTACCGTCGGTCGAGCCGTCGTCGACGACGACCACCTCCGCCGACAGCTCGTGCGCCCGGAGCGTGGCCGCCAACTCCGCGAACAGCTCGGGCATGTTGTCCGCCTCGTCGTAGGCCGGAACGATGATCGACACGCCGGCCCCCCGGGGGTCCCGATCGGGCGCGGCCGCCCCCGTGGCGGGGGGAGCCGCTGAGGTGGGTGACGCCGCCCGTACGGTGCCGTCGTCGGGGGCGCCGTCCGTCATACCCGCTTGCGCATCCGTGCCGACAGGATGCCGAGCTGGTCGCGGTACTTGGCGACCGTCCGTCTCGCGATCTGCACGCCCTCGCCCTTGAGCAGGTCGACGATCGCCTGATCCGTCAGCGGGCTCTTCGCGTCCTCCTCGCCGACCAGCTTCTTGATCTGGGCGCGCACCCCGCGTGCCGATACGTCCTCGCCGTAATCGGTCGACAGACCGCTCGAGAAGAAGAACTTGAGCGGGAACACGCCCCTCGGTGTCTGCACGTACTTCTCGTTCGTCACGCGCGACACCGTCGATTCGTGCATGTCGATGTGCTCGGCCACCTCGCGCAGCGTGAGGGGCCGCAGGTGCTCGACCCCCTTCTCGAAGAACTCGCGCTGCCGGTCGACGATGAAGCTCATCACCTTGAGCATCGTCTGCCGGCGCTGCTCGATCGCCTGGATCATCCACTGCGCGCTGTTGAGCTTCTTCGAGATGAAGGTCTTGTTCTCGCCCTTGAACTGATTGCGATCGGCCGCCACCTCTCGATAGGAACGCGACAGCTTGAGCCGCGGCAGCGTCGTGTCATTGTGGAACACGTAGTACTGGCCGTCGACCTTCTCGACGATGAGGTCGGGGATCACGTACGAGTCCGACGAGTCCGTGTACTTCAGCCCCGGCTTCGGATCGAGCTTCGAGATCTCGTCGGCCGCCGCCTGTACCTCCTGGGGCGTGATGCCGTGCTCCTTGGAGAGCTCGCTCCAGCGGTGGTTCACGAGCTCGTCGAAATGATCCCGGATGATGCGAAACGCGAGCTTGTTCTCCTCCTCACGGTCGCGGAGCTGGAGCAGGAGCGTCTCGCGCAGGTCGCGGGCGCCGATGCCGCTCGGGTCGAACCCTTGGATGATCCCGAGCATCTCCTCCAGTTCCTGCATGGTCACGGGAGACAGGTCGGTCGGGTTCTCGTCATCCTCGTCGAGGTCCGCGAGCGGGTTGTTCGGATCGCTGAGGAAGTTGTTGACCGCTTCATAGATCTGCTCCAGCGAGCAGGTCAGGAACCCCTCCCGGTCGATATTCCCGATGATCTCGTCCCCGATCAGCTGCTGCCGGGGAGAGAGCTTCATCAGGTTGAGCTGGTCGTACAGGTGGTCCCACAGGTCCCTTGTGTTGGCCGCGGTGGGGGTGAAGTACTCTCGCTGCTCGTACTCCTGGCGCCGTCCGCCGGCGTCGAAGCCGTTCAGGAGGATCTCCTCCCAGTCGACCTCGTCCTCCTCTTCTTCCTGCTCTTCGGTCTCCTCGGCCAGCTCCTCCTCGGCGGGTTCGACGAGATCGAGGAAGGGGTTGTTGACCAGCTCCTGCTTGAGGTGGGCCTGGAGGTCGAGGAGCGGCATATACAGGAGGTCCATCGCCTGGTACAGGCGTGGATTGACCTTCAACTCCTGCCTCATCCGGAGTCCGGTCGAGAGCCCTGGTCTCATCCCGCTCACCGATACCCTCCCCCGCGTGGAGTCGCCGGGCGGTGCCTCTTGCTGGCTTCAATCCACACCGCGCTTCCAACCTCCTCCCCAGTCACAAGAATCGTACCAGAGGACCTAACATAAAGACGGGGCATGAGATTGGCACCCCCGAACGGGCGCCGTTTGCCCTAGCTCGTTGGAGGCGCACGCCTTAGCGGCCCGGCACCGGGAGACCGCCCCGGCCGCCCGGATTCGCGACGGCCGAGGACGTCAGAGACGGAAGTCCGCGCCCAGGTAGAGCTCCCGGGCCTCGGGGTCGTTGACGAGGCGGTCGGAATCGCCTTCCACGAGGATTCGCCCCTCGAACAGCAGGTACGCGCGATCCGTGATGGACAGGGTCTCCCGGACGTTGTGATCGGTGATCAGCACGCCCAGCCCCTTGTCCCTCAGGTCTCGCACGATGCGCTGAATGTCGTCGATCGCGATCGGATCGACCCCCGTGAACGGCTCGTCGAGGAGGAGGAACTTTGGGCGCGTGACGAGCGCCCGGGTGATCTCCACTCGTCGGCGCTCCCCTCCCGAGAGGGCGTAGCCCCTGCTCTTGCGCAGGTGCGAGATCGAGAGCTCCTCGAGCAGCTCGTCGAGCCTGGCCATGCGCTGGCCGCGGGACAGGTCGAGGGTCTCGAGAATCGCGAGGATGTTCTGCTCGACGGTGAGCTTCTGGAACACCGACGCCTCCTGGGGCAGGTACCCGATGCCGGCGCGGGCCCGTCGGTACATCGGCCACCCGGTCAGGTCCTCGTCGTCGAGGAACACCCTGCCCTCCTCGGCCTTGAGGAGCCCTACCATCATATAGAAGGTGGTGGTCTTGCCGGCGCCGTTCGGCCCGAGCAGGCCCACCACCTCTCCCTGTGTGAGTTCCAGATCGACACGGTCGACCACGCGGCGGCGCTTGAAGGCCTTCACCAGCCCTTCGGCGCGCAGCACGCTGTCGCCATGTCGCTGCCGAATCGCCGAATGCGTTGTCGTCGCCGGCGCGGAATCGGGGGTGGAACCGCTCACGGGCCTCGTCTCCGAATCCAGTGGGAGGCCGGTCCGGCCAGCGGGTCGACCGGCGTCGCCGGCGGAAGGGTGCGGCGCGTCGCGGCCAGGGCGGTCGGCGTGCGCTCCGCCACCGGCGGCCCCGTCCCGCCCGCCGACCCGCCGGACGGTACCATCGAGCCCCGCCCGAGGCGCGCCGAGTCGGGCGGGATGGAGTCCCGCGCTACCCTCGGGTCGGCCGGCACGGCGAGCGAGTCGGGCAGGAGACGCGTGCTGTCGGCACGGGCGGCGGTCGAGTCCGACACGCCCGCCGCCGCACCCCCCTCGAGGCCCTCCTCGGGCTCGAGGTAGATCCCAATGGCCTCGACGCCCTTCACCGTCTGTGGCTCGCCATCCGAGAAGAACACGTCGATTCGCTTCCCGATCATGTAGTTCCGCGACGGGCGGTTCGTCTGGGAGCTGTCGCGGACCTGCGCGTAGAACGAGCTCGCGTGCCCGATCGCGATGAGCCGCTTCATGAGGGGGTCCGAAGCGGTGTCCGGGGCGACCGCCGGGGAGAGCGAATCGGTCGGCGGGAGGGGCGGGACGATACCGGAGCTGTCGGCCGGCGCGGGGGGCCCGGCCCCGCGGTCCCCCACCCCGGGCCTGGCCTGCGCCGAGTCGCGGACCGCGAGCGAATCCCGCTCGAAGATGGCGATCAGCGTGTCGCCGCGGACCCAGTTGCTCCGGCCGTCGACGCTCGGGGCGGGACGGGGAGATCCGCCCCGGTCTCCGGCGGCTGTCGTGTCGCCCGCGACGCCCGTCGTGTCTGCCCGGACGCCCGTCGTGTCGCCGGCGATACCCGTCCCGGCCGCAGGCGCGCCGGCGACCGCGGTGGTCCTGTCCGCGGCCGCGGTCACGCTGTCCGCGGGCGTGGTCGCACTGTCCGCGGGCGTGGTCACACTGTCCGCGGCGGGGATCCGGGGAGCGTCGCCCGACGTGATCCCGGTCGAGTCCTCGCTGGGGGCCGACGAGCGCACCACCCCGAGGCTGTCGCCGGCCGCGGGGCCGGCGCCCTCCCCATCCGTCGGCCCCTCGTCGAGCCTCGCTTCGGCGATCGGCCCTCCCGCCTGGATGGCCATCGCCTCGCCGACCGAGTACAGGGTATCGATGCTGCCGGCGAACATGGCGAAGCGCAGCGAGTCGCCGTACACGTGGTGTGCGCCCGAGACGGCCTCGCCGGCCCCGCCCCCGTACGCCCACACGAGCTTCACCTCGCGCTCCTCCAGCTCCACATCGATCCTCTCCGCACGAACCTCGAACTTGTCGCCAACCGCGTGACTCCCTCCGACCGCGTGTACCTCGCGCAGGTCGTCGTCCTCTGAAGCGAAACGGATGGTGTCGCCCGACAATCGTACTCCCTCCGCATCCACCCACGGCGCCCCCCACAGGAGTCCGGTCTCGTCGAGCCGGCGCAACGTCGCGGTATCGGCCGCGGCGTTCAGGTCGCTTCGCTTGATGATCACGTTGCCGAACGCGCGGGCCTCCTCCTCTCCCGCGAACTCGGTCCGGTCGGCATCGATCTCGAACGGATCGGTCCGATCCTCCCGCTCCGGATAGAGACGCATGTGCGGTCGTCCGGTCGCGACCGTGAGCTCGTCGATCCCCGACACGGCCCGCAGAAACTCCACCCGCGGGCCGTCGAGGGTCGACCCGTCATCGGTGCGCTCGAGCTCGACGTCTCCGGTCGCGATCACGAGATCCTGGACCTCGAAGTATGTGAGGAAGCGTGATCGCAAGGTGCGGAGGGTGTCGCGGTACGCGACGTTGCCGATGAGGTCCACCCGCCCGGCACGATCGTGCTTGACGGCGCTGTCGGCCTCCATCGTGGCGGTCCCGCACGTCCACAGCATGCGACCGCTGACATAGGTCACGTGTGCCTCTCCTGCCTCCCGCAGGCTCAACCCCTCGGTGTCCGGTGCGAGCGGCTCCCATTGCAGGACGCAGCGGTCCCGCCCCGAACCCCGTGGACCGGCGAGCAGGGCGGAGTCCGCGACGAGCGCGGAATCCCGCACCTGCGCCGAGTCCCGCACCTGCGCCGAGTCCCGCACCTGCGCGGAATCGCCTCCGAGCGGGCGCACGCGCGTCGAATCCGTGGCGCGGGTCGAGTCCGGCTCCTGTCCGGCCACCGGCGGTGCGACGACCCCGATCGTCAGCACGGCCACGAGCCCGAGCGCCGCTCCGACGCGCGGGCTCACGGGAAGCCGCGTCTCCCGCGCCCGGGCGACGCCGGTGGGTGGGCGGATTGCGCACCGGGGTCGGCGAAGCGTGCGATATCTCGCACGAAGGCGGTCGTGTCGACGGGCACCGCGGTCGTGTCGACGGGCACGGTCGTGTCGGCGGACACCGCGGCCGTGTCGAGCGCCCCCGCGGTATCGGTCATCGATTCGAGTGTGTCGGGTGCCGTGGGGGTGGGCCGTCCGGTACCCGGGGCCCCGGCCGTGTCCGCGGCGGGCGGTGGCCCGGCAGGTGCCTGCTGTTCGGATTGTCCGGATGGGCTGCGGACGCGCACCGAGTCGAGCCCCGGGTCGGATTCGAACGCCGCCCCGTGGAGCTCGGTACGGCCCCCATCCTCCCACAATGTGAACGGCCGGTCGCCGTACAGTCGATCCTCGGCGGACACGTAGCGCAGCGCCTCCGTCTCGAGCCGCCGGTCCTCGGTGCGGTCGAGCACCACGATCGATCCGCTGGCCTCCATGTCCTCGGTGTTCTCGTAGAAGATCCCGAAGTCCGCCGTGATCACGGACGCCTCACGGCCATCGACGTCGAAGAACGTCAGCTCGACGGGGTGCATGTGGATCTCGCCCTCGGTGACCCATTCCGCGGTGTCCGCCCGCAGATAGGCGCGTCGGATACCTTCCCGGGTGAGGTTGGTGTCCATGTCGATCATCACCCAGTCCACCCCCTCGCGCAGGACCTCGGTGGCCACCGGTGGACTCTCGTCGGGCCGGCACCCGCCGCCGACGGCCACCGCCGCGAGGAGGGCCAGGGTCGCGAGCCGGGCACTCACGATCCGCCGCGCCCTTCACCGAACCCCGCCCGAAGCGCGTCGTGCAGGTGGATCATCCCGACGACCCGGCCCGCCTCGAGGACCGGGAGGGCCATGATGCCGCGACGCTCCATGCGCTCCAGGGCCTCGGTGGCCCGCTCGGCAGGCGTCGTCGTCCGGGGATGCGGGTTCATGGCCTCCCCCGTCGGTCGCTGCAGAAAGTCCGCCTGCCGCGACGCGAATCGCGTCAGGTCCCCCGCCGTCACTACGCCGAGGAGCCTCCCAACGTCGTCCACCACCGCGACCGTCCCCCGCCGGTGGGCGATCGCCACCATCGTTTCCGACAGCGGGTCGGTCGCACGCACGCACGGCGCGCCATCGCCCGTGACCATGACGTCCCGCACGGTCCACAGGAGACGGCGTCCGATCGCCCCCCCGGGGTGCAGCCTGGCGTGATCGTCCGCGTCGAGCCCCCGCGCCCCGAGGACCGCCATGGCCAGCGCGTCCCCCAGCGCGAGCGCCGCGGTGCTGCTCGCCGTAGGCGAGATATCGTGCGGGCAGGCTTCCCCGGCGACCGACGCATCGAGCGTCACGTCGGCGGCGACGCCCAGCGTGGAGGCCGGCGACCCCGTGATCGCGATCACCGGAACCTCCACCGAGCGCACGGCCGGGAGTAGCGCGGCCAGCTCGCCCGACGCGCCGCTCTTCGAGATGGCCAGCAGCACATCGCCCCTCACGAGCACGCCGACGTCCCCGTGCACGGCCTCGGTGGGGTGCAGGAAGAACGCCGGGGTCCCCGTGCCGGCCAGGGTGGACGCGACCTTGCGCGCCACCAGACCCGACTTGCCGACGCCCGTCACGGCGACCCGTCCCCGGGTTGCGAGGATGAGGCGCACGGCGGCCGCGAACTCCGCCCCAAGTCGCTCGCGGACCCCGCGGATCGCCTCCGCCTCCACGCGCAGCGTCTCCGCTCCCACGTCCACCAGCTCGGCATCCGTGGGCCCCGGGGACCGGCTCGCGGCGGACTCAGTCAGAGTCGGACCCACGCCCACGCTCGATGAATCGCTCCACCTGTGTCTCCCATTCTCCGCGCGCCTCGAGCAGCGCCCGCGCGAACTCCCGCACGGCCCCCTCGCCGCCCCGCACCGTCCCGTGCCACGTCGCCGCGTGCCGCACCTCCGGGACCGCGTTCGCCACCGCCGCCGGCAGACCGACCCGCTCGAGGACCGCCAGATCGGCCAGGTCATCGGCCAGATGCGCGACCTGCGACCAGTCCCACTCGCGCCGCCACAGGATACCCTGGATCGCCGCCACCTTTCCAAACGGATGGCCGAGGTGCACCTCCCCGATGTCGAGCTCGTCGGCCCGGACCTCGACGGCACCCGACCGCCGGCCGCTCACCAGCGCCACCTCGAGACCGGCCTGCTGGAGCAATCGGACCCCGAGGCCATCGAGCACGTGGAAGCGCCTCAGCTCGGCCACGTCGCCCGGCCCGGAGCGCTCCACCCACAACCCGCCGTCCGTCATGACGCCGTCCACGTCGAGCGACACGAGTCGGATGCCGCCCGCCACATCCGGGTCGATCGGGTCCGGGCCTTCCCGCCGGCATCCAGGACCCCCGCTCACCCCGTCGCGCTCCGGGCCGCGCCTTCGCCGGGGCCCGCCACCCCGTCCGTCGTCACCGCGGCCCGCACGGCCACGCAGCGCGCCACGAGCCCGTCGAGCCGCTCGAGCGGCAGCATGCTCGCGCCGTCCGAGGGTGCCGCGCGAGGGCGCGGGTGCACTTCCACGAACAGGCCATCCGCGCCCGCCGCCACGGCGGCGGCGGCGAGGCGCTCGATGTGCTCGGGCTCGCCCCCGCTCTCGACTCCCTGACTGCCCGGCAGCTGCACTGCATGCGTGGCGTCGAAGATCGTGGGGCACCCGGTCGCCCGCCGCATGATGGCGAAGCTCCGCATGTCGACCACCCAACGCCCGTACCCGAACGCGGTCCCCCGCTCTGTTACGGCGATCTCCCGCGCCCCCGCCCGCCTCAGCTTGTCGACCGCCCCGGCGATGTGCTCGGGCGCCATCCACTGGCCCTTCTTCACGTTCACCGGACGGCCGGTGCGGCCGGCGGCGGCCAGGAGATCGGTCTGCCGGGACAGGAACGCCGGGATCTGGAGCGCGTCCACCACCGCCGCCGCCCTGCCGGCCTGCTCGGGGAGGTGGATGTCGGTGAGGACGGGGAGGCCCGTCTTCTCCCGCACGAGGGCAAGCACCGAGAGGCCCGCGTCGGCACCCGGTCCGCGGGACGAGGTCCCGGAGCTCCGGTTGGCCTTGTCGAACGACGCCTTGAAGACGGCCGGGACGTCGTGCCGGGACGCCACCTCGGCCACCGCCGCCGCGATCTCGAGGTCCAGTGCCGGGTCCTCGAGCACACAGGGACCCGCGATCAGAAACAGGCCGCACTCGCCGCCCGATCGGACCCGCCCGGAGAACAGCGCCACGTGCCCGCCGGAGTCAGCTCCCGGCGGGGACCCCTTCCGTCGTCGACGGATCCGCGCCGGCCGGCTGCGCGGCGCCGGGCGAGCCTCCATTGCCCGCCGGACGAGCTGCCCGCCGATCCCCGACTCCCGCGAGCCGGTCGCGCCGGGCGCGCGCCGCCGATACGAACGCGCCGAACAGCGGGTGTGGTCGGGTCGGCCGCGACTTGAGCTCCGGGTGGAACTGCGTGGCGAGGAAGAAGGGATGGCCGGGGAGCTCCACCATCTCGACGAGCTCCCCGTCGGGCGACACGCCGCTGAAGCGCATCCCGCCCTCGGCGAGCGTCTGCCGGTACTCAGGATTCACCTCGTAGCGGTGCCGATGGCGCTCGGAGATCTCGTCCGACCCGTACACGCGGCTCGCCAGCGTCCCTTCTTCGAGCCGGCACGGATAGGCGCCGAGCCGCATGGTCCCGCCCATGTCGGTGACCTTGCGCTGCGAATCGAGCAGCGAGATCACCGGATCGGCCGTGTCCTTGTCGAACTCGAACGAGTGCGATGTCTTGAGGCCGCACACGTTGCGTGCGAACTCGATGATGGCGCACTGGAGCCCGAGACAGATGCCGAAGTAGGGGATGTCGTACTCGCGGATGTGACGGATCGTGTCGAGCATGCCCGGAATGCCGCGCACGCCGAACCCGCCCGGGACGAGCACCCCGTCGAAGCGCTCCACGAAGTCGGCCCCTTGCTCCTCGACCTTCTCCGAGGCCCACCACTCCACGTCGACCCCCACGTTCGCCTGGATCCCGCCGTGCACGAGGGCCTCCGCGATCGACTTGTAGGAGTCGACCAGCTCCGTGTACTTGCCCACCACGCAGATCCGCACCCGGCCGTCGGCCGGGTGCTTGATGCGGTCCACCATCGCCTCCCACTCGGCGAGGTCCGGTGCCGGCACGTCGAGCCTCAACGACTCGCAGATCCGGTCGTCGAGACGCTGCTCGCGATACTTGAGCGGAAGCTCGTAGATCGTTTGCACATCGCGAGATTCGATCACCCGCGACACGTCCACGTTGCAAAAGCGGGCGATCTTCCGCTTGATGTCGTCGTCCAGCTCGTGCTCCGCCCGGCATACGAGAATGTCGGGCTGGATCCCGATGCCGAGGAGCTCGCGCACGGAGTGCTGCGTGGGCTTCGTCTTGAGCTCACCCGAGGCCGCGATGTAGGGGACCAGGGTGAGGTGGATGAAGAGCGAGTTCTCCCTCCCCACGTCCTGGCGGAACTGACGGATCGCCTCGAGGAACGGCAGCGACTCGATGTCGCCCACGGTGCCGCCGATCTCGGTGATCACGATGTCGTGATTCGGAGCCAGACGCCGGACGGCCATCTTGATCTCGTCGGTCACGTGCGGGATCACCTGGACGGTCGCCCCGAGGAAGTCGCCGCGGCGCTCCTTGGTGATGATGTCCTGGTACACGCGCCCGGTGGTGACGTTGTTGGCCTGCGACAGCGACTCGTCGATGAAGCGCTCGTAGTGCCCCAGATCGAGATCGGTCTCCGCCCCGTCGTCGGTGACGTACACCTCGCCGTGCTGGAACGGGGACATCGTCCCCGGATCCACGTTCAGGTACGGATCGAACTTCTGGATCGTCACGCGCAGCCCGCGCTCGACGAGCAGGCGGCCGATCGAGGCCGCGGTGATGCCCTTCCCGAGCGACGAGACCACCCCGCCCGTGACGAAGATGTACTTGGTCGGCGACTTGTTGTCCGTCATGTGTCCCCTCGCGCTCCCACGGTGCTCATCCGGTCAGTACACGTTCGGCCCGCTCGAGGTCGGCGGGCAAGTCTATGCCGGGCTCGGTCGCGGGCCCCACCTGCACCCGGATCCGCATCCCCGCCTCCAGCGCGCGCAGCTGCTCCAGCTTCTCGAGGGCCTCGAGACGCGACTCCGGGAGCCCCGCCCAGCGTCCGAGGGCCGGTCGCCGGCAGGCATAGACCCCGATGTGCCGCAGGAACACCGGGTCCCGACCGCCGAACACCGGCTCGCCCTCGCGCACGTGCGGGATCCCCGAGCGGCTGAAATACAGGACGCGGCCATCCGGGGCACGGGCGATCTTCACCACCCCCGGGGAGGCCCATTCGTGTCGATCGCGGATCGGAGCGGCCAGGGTGACGATCTCGGGGCCCGCATCCCCGGCTTCGCTCGCCGCGCGGACGGCGGCGGCCACCGTGGGCGGATCCACGAACGGCTCGTCGGCCTGGAAGTTCACCACCACATCGCGGTCCCCCGCGCCCAGCTTGACGGCCGCCTCCTCCACCCGATCCGTCCCCGACCGGTGCTCGGGACGCGTCATCACCACCTCTGCGGAGAATCCGCGCGCGGCGCTCCCCACCTCGGGCGAGTCGGTCGCGATCACCACCCGATCGAACTCCTTCACGCGGCGCGCCGCCCGCCATGCCCACTCGATGAGGGCCCGGCCGGCGATCTCCTGGAGGGGCTTTCTGGGGATACGTGTGCTGGAGAGTCGGGCGGGAAGGACGCAGATCACGCCCATCGACGGCATACGCGCAGGCTGGCTCGAAGCGGCATCGCGCGAAGCTAGGCGAGCCCCCGGGCGTTGTCAAAACGCCGGGGGACGGCGGTCCGCGGCCTTCAGGGCGACGTGCGCGCGGAGCTCGGCCAGCGTGACGACCCGTCCCCTGCGCGCCCAGCGGGCGAGCGTGTCCTCCTCCGACTCGAGCCCGAGGCCCCACGTCGCATCGCGCACCGCGATCGTCCGGTACCCCCGCGCCTGCATGTCGTCCACGGCCTCGGTCACGCACACGTCGCGCGACACGCCCACGACGACGATCTCGGGATCTCCGCCCAGACCTTCGGCCAGCGCGTCGAGCAGGGGCGCCGCCCCCGGATTGCCTTCGAACACGTTGAACCGGTTCTTGTGGATGAAGATCGGACGGCCGCTGTCGAGCGCCGCCCGAGCCAGGCGTTCCGCGGTCTCGCGGGTCGCGCCGCGCTCGAGCACCAGCGGATCGCCGGGACGGATGGAGGCCAGGATGCGGGCGCCCTCCCGCTCCTCCGGGTCCTCCGAGAGCCCCATGCAGTGCGGCGGATATGTCCCTCCGGCAGGGTCGGGATGCTCGGCGTCGATCTCCTCGTCCGCGCGCGCATGCCAGTCACCGGTGTACACGAGGGCGTCGCAGTGCTCCCGCATCCAGGCGACGGCCTCCTCGATCCGGGGCCGCGCCCGGCGGGCGCCCGGGTCGCTCGGGTCTTCGAGGTCATGGACGTACAGACGTCCGCCTTCCTCGGGCGGGAGCATGAAGTCGTTCTGGACATCGACGATCCACCCGATGCGGGCGGCGCCACCGCCCGGGCCCGCGCCGCCCCCGCTCACGAATCCGCCCCGGACCCCGGGTCGGCGCGGGCGTGTTCGGCTCCGGCGGTGCGGCTCGCCTCCGGGATGCTCCCGGGCTCGTCCGCCCCCGGTGCCGCGTCGGTGTCGCGCAGCCGCTCCCAATCGAGCTGCATCAGCCGCGGGTTCTCCCACAGCCAGCGACCGACCTTGCCCTCCGGCTCGCCATCCACCTCGACCACATCGGCGGTGAAATCGAAGCTCGATATCACCCCTTCATCGGCCTCCCCGTGGCCGAGCAAGCTCGACCCGACGCCGTACCCGGCGATCGGAAGATCTTCCTCCTCGAAGCGACGGATCTTGGCCGGCGTGAAGCCGCCGCTCACGAAGATCCCCACGTATTCGAACCCCTCCGAGTCGAGCGCCCCCCTCACCTTCCGCACCAGATGCGGGTTCACCCCGCGCACATCCTCCCGCCCCCAGAGCTCCGGATCCCGATACAGCGCGCGGTCGATCAGCTTCGAGCTCGTGTCCAGCCGCACGGCCTCCAGCACACCGTCGCCGAACTCCTCGCGAATGGCGCGCGCCACGGCCAGTGCGTCCCCGACGCAGTCGTTGTCGTAGTCCACCAGGCTCACCACGGGCACGCCCGCTTCCCGGTCGCGAACGTAGCGGACGAACGCCAGCGTAGCCTCTACCACATCGCCCCCGAAGGCGGCGATCATGGCATGCGGCATCGTCCCCACGCCCTCGGACCCCCACCACGCTCCCCCCGCGTCGCTCGACACCTCCCGACCCCCGCCCACCCGCGCGGCGTATCCGTCGGGGGTCTGGATCCGCCAGTCGTCGTGTCGCGGCCCGAAATACACGACCGGCGTATCGCCGGCCGCCTCCGCGGCGCGCGCCACGTTGCTCGCGATCAGGCTGCGCCTCGACAGCACCCCATCGAGGGGCGTCTCGAGGTGCGCGAACGCTCGGTACGTCCCCTCGACCCGGAACGGCACCTCCCAGGGCGACACGGGCTCGCCCTCGAGCAGCGTCCACACGCGCAGGTCCTCGTACCGATGACCGGGCCACAGCTGTGTCTGGAGCATGCGCACGCATTCGTACAGCCCCGCCACGACGCCTTCCGACTTGGGGAAGAACTGCATGGTGACGCGCGGGTCGCGCCCCGCGTGCTCGAGGGTCCCGATCGTCCGCACGAAGTAGCGGTCGGTGAGCCACCCGTCTCGCATGCGCGGGTCGAACTGGAACAGGGCCGCCGGGAAGCGCGCGAGCTGCCGGTACAGGGCCTCTTCGCGGCCGGCGTCCCGCGACCGCGGCGTCACGAGCCAGCCGGAGCGGGGCGCGGCATGCGGGTGGGGCGCGCGCCGCGGCGCACGCGAAGGTCGAGGAACGGCACCACCGACACATCGTCGGGTCGACTGTCGGAGCCCACCGCGGCCCCGAGCTCCAGCTGGAAGTCCCACAGCCGCAGGGCCGCACCCCCCGCGAGACTCTCGTCGATCCGGAGCGCTTCCCCGTCGCTCCACGTCCCCCCGGCGCTCGCCCGCACGAACGCGTCGAGGCCGCCCAGGGTGGCCATCCCGAGGATCGGGACGGCGTATGAGACCTCGCCGAACAACAGCCGGGCCCCACGGCGGGACCGCAGGTCGAGGGTCGGGATGGTCCCGATTCCGCCGATCGTCGAGTAGCGCTGGCCGGGGAGCGTCCCGGCGACGTCGATGCGCGCGATCGCGAACACTTCCCACGCGTGACCCCAGGAGGTGGCGTGGCGTACCGACACGCGACCCTCGGCGAGCAGGAACGAGAAGTCGCCGCCCTCGATGTCGTCGTCGTGCACCGCCTCGAGCCCGAGCCCGAAGCCCGTGCGACCGCCTCGTCCCCGGCTCGACCACTCGAATCCGGCGGTCGCGAAGAACAGGTCGCCGTCGTCGACGGCCGGGTTGGGGTCGGGGAATCCCGCGGGGGCGTTCGGGACGGCGGATGTCTCGTCATCGCCGAACAGCGCCCAGATGTCCCGCGCGTCCAGCGATCGCGCCTCTTCCCAGCCGCCCGAGAGGACGACGCGCCAGGCGGGCGCATCCTCCCAGATGGGCGGGGTCGACGCCCGCCATTCGAGCTCGAGGGCGGCCCGGTCGGCCCGGTAGTAGTCCCGTCCGTCGTCCTCCGCGACGAGGGTGGCGAGGCTGTTGACCCAGGTCGGGTGGATCCAGCCCTCGTTCGAACGGGTGGCACGGCTCACGGACAGACCCACGCGGACGCGATCGGACGGGTACCAGGAGTTGCGCGCCGACCCCTCGAAGCGCGCCGGCCCCGTCTTGTAGCGCGCCGACGCTTCGAGCTCGGGTCGACCGGGGGCATGGGGGGCGCGGACGAGGCCACCCCAGCCGAGGATCAGGGCGTCGACTCGCTCGTACACGGGGACGTGGACGCCGTACGTCCCGTCGAGCTCCATGTACGGACGGGGCTCCACCTCGGTGATGATCTCGTAGTCCCCGCCCGTGGGCCGCACGCGCACGCGCTCGTTCGGCCGATAGGTGATGCGACCCTCCACGGCGGCCAGCTCCGAGTCGTAGAACCCGCCGCCGAGGACGGCGATGTCCCCCCCGACGCTCGCGCGGGTGCGCAGGAAGAGATCCCCGTCCACCACATAGATGTCTCCTTCGACGCGCCCCGCGATGCGGACCGACGCTTCGAGGACGAGCACCGACGCGCGCACCGTGTCCCCGCGGACGAGCACCGTGTCCCGGGGCCACAGCTCGTAGTCGCCACGCTCCAGGAACGCCGCCAGGGCCCGGGTGGCGTCCGTGCGAGCCGGGGCGGCCAGCCTCACCTCCTGCGCGTGGGCGTCGGGGACGGCCGAAATCGCGAACAGCACCGCGAGCCCGGCCGGGACGTGGCTCGACCGCCTCACGACAGTCGGCTCCGAGCGTCGCGGGACTGCCAGCGGTCCCACGCGATCACTTCCTCCCGCCGGCGACGCTCCGGGAGCTCGCTCAGACCATCGGGGTATCCCAAGCCGAGGAGGGCGACGATCGGGACGTCCTCCGGGATCCCCACCACAGCGCGGACGGCGGGCTCGCGGAAGCCGTAGATCCAGCTCGTGTGCATCCCGAGGTCCGCCGCCGCGACGACCATCGTCTGCGTGGCCGCGGCCACATCGATCGGGAAGCTGGGGCGCCCGCTCCCGGAGACGTGCGAGTGGATGCGGGCACAGCACACGATGAGGACCGGCGCCGTGCGCGCGTGCGGGTGGTTGAACGCGGCGGCCGCGATCCGGTGCCGGGCGAGCGCCTCCTGGACGACGACGAAGCGCCACGGCTGCGCCTCGCGAGCGGACGGCGCGTACCGCGCGGCCTCGAGCACCGCCTCGACGACGTCCGTCGGGACCGCGCGGTCCGCGAAGCGCTGTACGGGCCGCCGGTTGCGGACGAGATGCAGGAGGCGGGTGACCCTCATGGCTCAACCCCGCGGATGATGTGTGCGGTGCACCTGTCTGAGGTGCGACCGGTCGACGTGCGTATAGATCTCGGTGGTCGCGATGTCCGCGTGACCGAGCATCTCCTGGACGGAAGCCAGATCGGCGCCCCCCTCGAGCAGGTGTGTCGCGAAGCTGTGTCTCAGCGTGTGCGGCGTGACACGCCGGGCGATTCCCGCGCGCTCCACGTACTGCCGGAGGATCTTCCACACGCCCATGCGGGACAGCGGCCTCCCGGATCGGGTGAGGAACACGCGACCCCCCGAGCCCCCCCGTTCGAGGCGGGGTCTCAGCTCCCGAAGGTATCGGCGGAGCGCGTGGGCCGCATCCGCTCCGAGCGGCACCAGACGCTCCTTCGAGCCCTTCCCCAGCACCCGCACCAGACGCTCCTCGAGGTCCAGATCACGGGTTCGAAGCCCGGACAGCTCGGAGACTCGAAGTCCGCATCCGTACAGGACTTCGAGGATCGCCCGATCGCGGAACGCATAGCGTCGATCCGGAGTGACGGCCGCCAGCAGGCGCTCGATCTCCCACACGGAAAGGACGTCGGGCAGGCGACGCCCGGCGCCCGGCGTCTCCAGGCGCTCGCTCGGATCGCGGTCGATCACGCCCTCCTCGAGCAGGAAGCGGAAATAGCCCCTCAGGGAGGAGATGGCGCGCGACACCGTGGCGGGCGCCCGACCGAGATCTCCCAGCGCGGCCACGTAGTCGCGCAGCGCGCCGTAGTCCACGTCCCCGGGAGCCACCGCGCCCTCCCGGGCGGCGAATGCCACGAATGCCGACAGGTCCCGCACGTAGGCGTCGACGGTCCGGACCGCGAGCCCTCGCTCGAAGCGCAGGTAGTCGCGAAACGGTTCGAGCCGGAAGGAGCGCGCGACCGCGTCGTCCGGCCCCGTCACGGCCGACGCCCCCGGGACTCGTCCAACGTCTCCTCGATGTCGGAGATCACCTCGTCGATCGGTCCGTGCCGCTCGCGCTCCATCCGGCGGCGACGCTCATCGTGCTCCGGATCCCGCCGTGTGCGGACCCACCACACCGCGATCGCGACCAGGATCGCACCGGCGACCACCAGCAGCCATACGTTGGCGTCGGCGATCACCCCGAGGATCCGGCCCACGTTGCGGGATGCGAAGATCCCGGCGTACAGCATCACGGCGTTCCACAAGAGGGAGGCGGTGGCCACGGGGATGACGGTCCGCACGAATCCGAGGTGGGCGAAGCCCGCGAAGGTGGGGATCACGACCCGGAGGACGGGGAGGAAGCGCGAGAAGAAGATCGCCCACAGCCCGTAGCGGCCGTAGAACTCCGACACGCGCTCGAACTGGTGCGGCCGGAGCAGCCGCCGCCCCCACCCCTCCCGGAAGAAGGCCGGGCCTTGGCGGCGCGCCACGGCGTACACCGCCATGGCCCCGAGCGAGTTGGAGAGCCACGCCACGATGAGGACCGTGCTCGGGATCAGCCCGCCGCGGTCCGAGAGCACGGCCCCCAGCACCACGAAGGTGTCGGACGGCACGGGCGGGAAGACGTTCTCGAACGCGCACCCCGCCCCGATCAGCGCGTAGGCGCCGACCGGGGGGATCGACATCAGGAGGTCGATAAGTCGCTGGATCTCCTGGAGCTCAACCACCGCCCGAACGGATGCTCGCGTGGAGGGCATCGATGTCCTCGATCTGGGCGATCGACGCCACAGCGATCACCGCCAGACCCTCCCCTCGTCCGATCCACCCGAGTCCCTCGTTGGACTTTCCCTTGATCGACACGTGCGCCGGATCGGCGTGCAGCACCGAGGCGAGGCGTTCGGCCATACGCGCGGCCAGCGGCCCGATGCGCGGCCGCTCGGCGACCACCGTCACGTCCACGTTGACGATCTGGTAGTTGTCCGATTCCAGTCGCCGCACGGCTTCGGCCAGGAAGAGGAGCGAGTCGGCCCCCGCGTGCTCGGAGTGGGTGTCGGGGAACAGGGTGCCGATGTCTCCCAGCCCGGCGGCGCCGAGCAGCGCGTCGGTGAGCGCGTGGGCGATCGCGTCGCCATCGGAGTGCCCGCGCAGACCGGGCTCGCCCGGGATCGGAACGCCCCCCAGTACCAGGGGCCGCCCGTCGTCGAACCGGTGGGAATCGTACCCGACACCGACACGCATGGGGCCTCCGCCGAGCGCCGCCGCGGGCGCTCAGCCGCCGGTGGCGCCGAGGATCCGCAGCGCCAGGTGGGCGGCGTTCTTGGAGTTGTCGATCCCGACCGTGCCGACCGGGACCCCGGGAGGCATCTGCGCGATGGCGAGCAGCGCATCCAGCCCGCCCAGCGTTCCCGCCGCGATGGGGACGCCGATCACCGGGAGCGACGTGTGCGCGGCCACCACTCCCGGCAGCGCGGCGGACAGGCCCGCCCCGCAGATCACGACCGAGAATCCCGCCTCCCGCGCCCCCGAGGCGAGCTCGGCCGTGCGCTCCGGCTGGCGATGCGCGGAGCACACCTCCACCTCCACATCGACACCATGCTCGCGGAGGATGGCCACTCCCTTCTCCATCGTGGCCCGGTCCGACTCCGACCCCATCAGCACCAGCACCCTGCCGCTCATGCGTCCTCCCAGCGGCGCACCGCCAGACACACGTTGTGCCCGCCGAATCCGAACGAGTTCGTCAGCGCCACGCGAACCCCGCGCTCGACGGCGCCGCCGTGCGCGTAGTCGAGATCGCAGCCCGGATCGGCCTCCTCGAAGTTGATCGTGGGCGGGATGCGGCCTCGCTGGCAGACCAGCGCGGCGATCACCGCTTCGATCGCGCCGGCCGCGCCCAGCGTATGCCCCGTCATCGACTTGGTGGAGCCGATCACGAGCTCGTAGGCGTGATCGCCGAACACGGCCTTGACCGCCGCCGTCTCGGCCGTGTCGTTGGCCGGCGTCGAGGTCCCGTGCGCGTTGATGTAGTCGACCTCGGAAGGCTCGAGCCCCGCGTCCTCGAGTGCGTGCCGCATCGCCGCCCTGGCGCCGGCCCCATCGGGGGCCGGGGCCGTGATGTGGTGCGCGTCGGCGCTTTGCCCGAACCCGACGAGCTCCGCCAGAACGGAGGCGCCCCTGGCGCGGGCGTGCCCGAGCTCCTCGAGGATCAGCATGCCCGATCCCTCGCCCAGCACGAAGCCGTCCCGCTTCGCGTCGAACGGCCGCGATGCGCGGGCCGGGTCGTCGTTGCGGGTCGACATCGCCTTCATCGACGCGAACCCCGCCACGCACAGCGGAGTGATCGTCGATTCCGTGCCCCCGGCGATCATCAGGTCGGACTCGCCGTTCCGCACCGACCGATATGCCAGCCCGATCGCGTGCGCGCTCGAGGAACAGGCCGACACGGTGGCGTAGTTGGGCCCGCGCGCTCCGTAGCGGATGGACACCATCCCGGCCGCCATGTCCGCGATGAACATCGGGATGAAGAACGGAGACACGCGCGACGGCCCCCTCTCGAGCAGCTTGATGTGTTGCTCCTCGAGCAGGGGCAGACCGCCGATCCCGGACCCGATGATGACCCCCACCCGATCCGGATCCGTCCTCGCCAGGTCCTCCCCCAGCCCGGCCCGCCCGACCGCCTGACCTGCGGTCGCCATCGCGAACTGGAGGAACCGATCGGCGCGACGGGCGTCCTTCGCGTCCATGTGCTCCTCGGGCACGAACCCCTTCACCTCGCACGCGAAGCGCACCGTCTGGTCCGAGGCGTCGAATCGGGTGATCGGTCCCGCTCCGCTCACGCCGTCGAGGAGAGCGTTCCACGTGGACTCGGGGTCGAGCCCGATCGGTGTGACGAGCCCGACCCCGGTGATGACGACACGGCGTGTGGTCATGAACTCACGTAAGGTGGAGCGCCCCTCCGCACGACGCTCGCATCCCCGCGGGCACCCGTCACTCCTTCTCCTCGAGGTATTTGATCGCCTGTCCCACGGTCTGCATCTGCTCCGCGTCCTCATCCGGGATCTCGATCCCGAACTCCTCCTCGAACGCCATGACGAGCTCGACGGTGTCCAGCGAGTCCGCGCCGAGATCCTCGACGAAGTTGGCGTCGTCGGTGACCTTGTCGTGCTCTACGCCCAGCTCCTGGGCGATGATCTCGCGAACTCGCGACGCGATTTCCGACATGTTTGCGCTCTCCTTGGAGTTTTGGGTCCGGGCGACTGGATTTCCCTCGATCTGTGTCCGTGCACGGCGGCTACATCACCATGCCGCCGTCCACCACGACGACCTGGCCCGTGATGTACGACGCCCCCGGACCCACCAGGAACCTCACGGTCCTGGCGACATCCTCGGGGGCACCCAAGCGGCCCAGCGGCACCCGGCCCAGCATGGCCGTCCGGACGTCTTCGGGGAGCGCGTCGGTCATGTCCGTCTCGATGAAGCCCGGCGCGACCGCGTTCGCCAACACACCCCGGCTGGCCAGCTCCTGGGCGACCGATTTGGTCAGCGAGATGAGGGCCGCCTTGGCCGCCGCATAGTTGGACTGGCCCCGGTTTCCCGTCAAGGCCACGACGCTCGAGATGTTCACGATCCTCCCCTCGCGGCGCTTCATCATACCCCGGGCCACCGCCCGCATGAGATAGAAGGCCCCCGACAGGTTCGTGTCGAGCACGGCGCGCCACTCCTCATCCTTCATGCGGACGAGGATGTTGTCGCGCGTGATGCCGGCGTTGTTGACGAGGATCGCGGTCGCACCGAGGGTCTCTTCGACACGCGCCACCAACGCCCGACAGGCGTCGGGATCCGATACGTCGCAGCCGAACCCGGCATGGCCGTCCCCCTCGAGCTCCGCGGCCACGGTCGCGGCCCGCTCCTCCGCGGTCGCCACGACGGCGACCCGCGCGCCACCGCCCGCCAGCTCGCCCGCGATCGCCCGACCGATCCCGCGGGTCCCCCCCGTGACGATCGCGACTCGTCCGTCCAGCTCACGCATGTCGTCTCCCTTCGATCAACCCAGCTCCGCGAGGACGCCCACCGCCGCTGGATCTCCGACCGCGACCGCCTTCAGGTCCGGGTCGATCCTGCGCAGGAGCCCCGACAGGACGTTCCCGGGCCCGAGCTCGAGCCAGGACGCGGGCTCGAACCTCGTCATGCGCTCGATGACCTCCATCCAGCGCACCGGTGAAGTGAGCTGCTCGATGAGCCGCCGCCGCGCTGTCGCCCGATCGATGACGGGCTCCGCCGTGGCGTTGGCCACCACCGGGATGCGAGGCTCCGAGAGCTGCGCCACATCGAGCGCGGCTCGGAGCCCCTCGGCGGCCACCGCCATGAGCGGCGAGTGGAACGCGCCGCTCACGTTGAGCGCCACGACCCGGCGCGCCCCGGCGGCCTCGGCCAGGGCCGACGCCTCCTCCACGGCCGCCACATCGCCCGAGATGACCACCTGACCCGGCGCGTTCAGGTTGGCGGGCACGACGGTGCCGGAGCCCACCCCGGCGCAGATCTTCGCCAGCGCCGGGCCGTCGAGCCCCAGCACGGCGGCCATCGCCCCGGGGCGCTCGTCCCCCGAGGCCGCCATCAGCTCGCCCCGGCGCCGCACGACCCGCAGCGCGTCCTCGAACGAAAACGTGCCGGCGATCAGGTGCGCGGTGAACTCGCCCAGGGAATGGCCGGCGGCGACCACCGGCTCCCCGACCGCATCGCGCACCAGCGACCACACGGCGTAGCTGTGGAGGAGGATCGCCGGCTGGGCGTTCTGCGTGGCGGTCAGCTCGTCCGCCGGCCCCTCCCAGCTCAGACGGCCGAGGGCCACGCCGAGCGTGTCGTCCGCCCGCTCGTACAGCTCGCGCACCGCCGGGAAGGCCTCCGCCAGCTCCCGTCCCATGCCCACGAACTGCGAGCCCTGACCGGGCAGCAGCAATGCCACGCCGCTCACGCTCCGACCCCTTCGTCGGCGGCTCGTCGCTCGGCCAGCGCCCGGCGCATGTCCGACACCATGCCCGCCGCCACCGAATCGATCGCCGCCCGGATGGCGTTCTTGATCGCGCGCGGTGGCGATGATCCGTGACAGATGACGACGACGCCGTCCACGCCCAGCAATGGGGCGCCACCGTATTCCGTGTAGTCGAGGAAGCGGAGCATCCGGTCGAGGTCCACGTGCCCGCGGATCCCCGACTCGCCCAGCAGCCGCAGGATGAACCCGGCCATCGACTCGTAGAACTTGAGCAGCACGTTGCCCACGAACCCGTCGCACACGAGGACGTCGCACGGACCCTCGATGATCTGGTGCCCCTCGACGTTTCCGACGAACTCGAGGTCCGGGTCGCCCGCCAGCAGCCGGTGGGTGGCCACTGCGACATCGTCCCCCTTCTCCGCCTCCTCCCCCACGTTGAGGAGCCCGACGCGCGGGCGGTCGATGGACAGCGAGTCGCGAAGGTAGATAGACCCGAGGAGCGCGAACTGGTGGAGCTGGCGGGGTCGCGAGTCCACGTTGGCACCCACATCGAGGACGAGCATGCGCCCGGTCGCCGTCGGGAACAGGGCGCCCACCGGCGGTCGATCGACGCCGGGCAGGACCCCCAGCGTGAGCACGGAGGCGGCCATCACCGCACCCGTCGAGCCGGCCGAGATGAGCGCGTCCGCCCCTCCCTCGTGTACGACCTCCAGCCCGCGCACGATCGAACTGCGCGGCTTGCGACGCACCGACAGCGCCGGCGCCTCGCCCGGCTCGATGCGCTCCTCCGCGGCCACGACGGAGATCCCCTCCCCCGGCGCATCGGCGAGGCGCGACTCTATCTCCAAGGGTGGGCCCACGAGACAGACCGACACCTCGTCGGGCCAGGCCGCCAGGGCCGCGAGCGCGCCGGCGATCGGGGCATCGGGAGCGGCGTCTCCGCCCAGCACGTCGACGGCCACACGGATCATGATCCGGCCCCCGGTCGGGTGGGGGTCAGGGGGACGCGGCGCGCGGCGACGCGTCGATCAGAACTCGTCGATCTGGACGACTTCGCGGTCGCGGTAGTGTCCGCAGGTGGGGCACACTCGGTGCGGCCGCTTGGGATCTCCGCAGCGCGGACAGGCGTGGTGCGCGCCGGCCTCGGCCTTGTAGTGGGTGCGCCGCTTGCGCTTGCGCTGCTTCGACGTTCGTCGCTTCGGAACGGCCATGTGAATATCCCGGCATGATGGATGTACGGCGTGTGCGCGACCGGGGCGTCGCCGCGGCCCGGCGTCGGATCCGAACCTCGGATGCGTCCGGAAACGAACGTGGCAACTGGTGCGCTCGGGCGCCGGATGTCAAGCGTCCCCGGAGGGTTCGCCGGCCGCTCCGCCCTCGGTGCGCAACCCCTCGAGGGCCGCCCAACGGGGATCGCGGGGGGGTGGCGGACAGCGGCACGGCTCCTCGGCCAGGCGCGCTCCACAGCCCGGGCACAGCCCCTCGCACGCTTCCCGGCATTCGATGAAGTCCGGCAGGGCGAGCCACACCTCCTCGCGCACGGCCTCCGTCAGGTCCACTTCGGCCGCGCCCCGATCGAGCGGCCACACTCCGTCCTCGCCCGGGGTGACGTCCTCGGCGCCGCGAAACCACACGTCCAGGGTGGCGTCGGCGATCACGTCGACGTCGGCGAGGCAGCGGCGACACGGCACCACGGCGATCACCGTCACCGGTCCCCGGGCCCGCACGCCGCTCCGGCCCTCTCCGGTCAGCTCCACGGAGAGATCGACGCTCCGGATGCCCGCCGGGATCTCGCCGAGGGCCTCGCACGGGGCATCGAGGTGCCATGTCCGTTCGATCGGCCCCCGCCTCAGGCCCGAGATCGGTACGCTCAGCACGACGCTCATCGACCATCCCCCGCCGCCGGATCAGCACCTGTCCAGCAGGTCGACCGCGCCGAAGAAGAACCCCAGCTCGACACGAGCGTTCTCCGGCGAGTCGGACGCGTGGATGGCGTTCCGCTCCTTGCTCTCGGCGAACAGCGCGCGGATCGTGCCCGGATCCGCCTCGGCCGGATCGGTGGCGCCGATGACCTCCCGCAGTTGGGGCACGGCGCGCTCGTGCGCGAGGGCGAGCGGCATGCACGGCCCGGACGTCATGAACTCGACGAGGGACCGATAGAACGGCCGCTCGCGGTGCACCGCGTAGAACGCCTCGGCCCCGGCGACCGAAAGACGGAGCACGCGTGCGCCGCGGATCCGGAAACCCGCGTCCTCGAGCGCCGCGAGGATGTTCCCGGCCTTCCCGGAGCCGAACGCATCGGGCTTGATGATCGCGAGCGTCAGGGTGTGCGGTTCGTCGCTCATCGTCCTCATCCTGTTGTGGTCCTCAGCTCTGCTCGTCATCCCGCGTCGCGCGCCCCGGCGGCTCGCCGGCCCGGCCGAGGAGGCGGCGGATGATGTCGCCGCGCGTGAGGAAGCCGACCAGGATCCCCTCCCGCACGACCGGCAACCGCTCGATCTCCTTGTCCAGCATGAGGCGGACGACATCGCCCAGCGCTTCGCCTTCGTTGACGCACATGACGGTGCGGTCCATCGCATCGCGGACCTCGCCATCGCGAAACAGCGACGGGCGAGCGGGCGCCTCGGCCGCCGGGTCGTCGAGGAACGGCAGGAAGTGCGTCATCACCTGACGGTCGGTGATCATGCCCAGCACGTGTCCCTGCTCGTCGATCACCGGGATCGCCCGCAGCCGCCGCCGGACCAGCGTGTCCGCGACCTCCGAGAGCCGCGTGGAAGGCTCGGCAGTGACCACGTCTCGGGTCATCACGTCCTGGACGATCATTGGACCTCCTGGGTTGCGATCCCGGTGGCGCCCCGCCCCCGAAGGATCGGGGCGTCCGCGACGCACGGGCGTGGCGCGGCTACAACCGCTCCCGAAGCAAGTCCACGATATCGGCCGGGCGCTCCGCGACGCCGATCCCGTGATCGCGAAACGAGCGCATCTTCTCCTCGGCCGTCCCCTCGGAGCCGGAGATGATGGCCCCCGCGTGCCCCATGCGACGGCCGGGTGGCGCCGTCTGTCCCGCGATGAATCCCACCACCGGCTTGGACATCCGGTTCGCCACGAACTCCGCCGCCACCTGCTCGTCCGTCCCCCCGATCTCGCCGATCATCACCACGCCCTCCGTGTCCGCGTCGGCCTCGAACGCGGCCAGGCAGTCGACGAAGTTCGTACCGATGAGCGGGTCCCCGCCGATTCCCACGCATGTCGACTGCCCGATCCCGGCGCGCGTGAGCTGGAAGATGACCTCGTACGTGAGCGTGCCCGACCGGCTGACGATCCCGATCGATCCGGGACGCACGATCTGTCCCGGGAGGATCCCGACCTTGCACACCCCCGGCGCGATGAGTCCGGGACAGTTCGGCCCCACGAGGCGGGCGCCCTTCTCGTTGACGTACGGGAGCGCACGCAGCATGTCGTCCACCGGGACGCCCTCGGTGATGCACACGATCAGGTCGATCCCCGCATCGGCGGCCTCGAAGATCGCATCGACGGCGAAGCGGGCCGGGACGTAGATGACGCTCGTGTCGGCGCCGGTCTCCGACACGGCGTCCTCGACCGTGTTGAACACCGGGATGTCCCCGTCGAACGTCTGCCCCCCCCTCCCCGGAGTGACGCCGGCGACCACCCGCGTTCCGTACTCCACCATCTGGCGCGTGTGAAACGAGCCGTCCCGGCCCGTGATCCCCTGCACCGCCAGCCTGGTGTGCGGCCCTATGAACACGCCCATGGCGTCGCTTTCCCCTTCCGTGGAATCCGTGCGGCGGCGTCCCGACACGTCCCTTCAGCGCCGGCCCGCCCTCGATGATCCCTACGTGCCCGCCCGCTCGACGGCGGTCTCGACGGCCCGGTCCATGTCGACCATGGCACGGAACCCGTTGGCCTCGAGGATCTCCAGCGCCTCCTCTTCGTTCGTGCCGGTGAGCCGGATCGTGATCGGCACCTCGATCTCGATTCGGCGCGTGGCCTCGACGATCCCGTTGGCGACGTCGTCGCACCGCGTGATGCCCCCGAAGATGTTGAACAGGATCGAGGTCACGTTCTCGTCCTCGGTGATCAACTCGAGCGCCGTGACCACCTTGTCGGGATTCGACGATCCTCCGATGTCGAGGAAGTTGGCCGGCTCGCCCCCGTAGTACTTCACCAGGTCCATCGTGGCCATCGCGAGCCCCGCGCCGTTCACGCAGCACCCGACCCGGCCCTCGAGCTGGATGTAGGACAGCCCAGCCTCCCGCGCCCGCGTCTCCGCCGGGTTCTCGGACTCCAGATCGCGAAGCGCCGCGATCTCCGGGAGCCGGAAGAGCGCGTTGTCATCGATGTTCATCTTGGCGTCGATCGCCTTCACCTCGCCGGCCCGATTGACGATCAGCGGGTTGATCTCCGCCAGCGTGGCACCCGAGGCGCGATACGCCGCGTACAGCCGGAGCATGACATCCGCCGCCTGGCGCGCGCGGGAGGAGTCCTCGTACAGGTGGTAACCGAGCGCGGCGGCCTGGTGGTTCAGGAGGCCGTAGCGGGGATCGACGCGTACCTTGCGGATCGCCTCCGGCATCGTGGCCGCCACCTGTTCGATGTCCACTCCGCCCTCCGTGGACACCATGAACGTGTCGCAGCGGTGCGCGCGGTCCATGACGATGCCCACGTACGCCTCGCACTCGATGTCCTCGGCCGGCGCCACGAGCACCTTCCGGACGGTGTAGCCCTTGATGTCCATCCCGAGGATCGCGGCGGCCTTGTCGCGCGCCTCCGCGGCATCCCCCGCCAGCTTGACCCCGCCGGCCTTCCCTCGTCCCCCCGCGTGCACCTGGGCCTTCACGACCACCGGTCCCCCGATGCCGGACGCGATCTCTGCGGCGCGCTCGGGCGTCGTCGCCACCTCGCCGGGTGGCACGGGGAGCCCGTGCTCGCGGAGGATCTCTCTCGCCTGGTATTCGTGGATGTTCATGCGTCCCCGTCTTCCCGGTCGCTTCGGGCGATCGTCGTGCCGGCCGCGCCCGCCATGGCGCGCCCGGCGTCCTCGAGCGCCGCGATCACGGCGCGCTCACCACCCTCCTCGACAAACCGTGCGGCGGCCTCGAGCTTCGGCCGCATGGAGCCCTTCCCCACCTCGCCGGAGTCGATCAGCGCCCGCGCGTCGTCGAGGTCCAGCCGCTCGATCCGCTCCCGGTCCACCGTGCCCCAGCCGCGGTACACGCCATCGATGTCGGTGAGGATGAGCAGGACGGAGGCCCGAATCTCGCGGGCCAGGATCGCCGCGGCCAGATCCTTGTCGACCACCACATCCAGCCCCTCGAGCCCCAGGGCCGGGTCGTGGTACACCGGCGTCCCGCCCCCACCCGCCGCGATCACGATGTGGCCGCTCGACACGAGCTCGCGGATCATCGGGGCTTCCACGATCCCCTCCGGCGGCGGGCTGGGCACGCGGCGCCGGAGGTTGCCCCGGTCGTCCGCTTCCAGCACGACCCCCTCGGCGCGCAGCTCGTCCACCAGCGCACCCGAGACCGCCCGGCCGATGAACTTGCGGGGCGCGCGACCCTCCGGGTCCTCCCGATCCACCACCGTCTGCGTGATGAGCGTCACGACATCGCGGTCGACTCCGGCCCGCGCGAGCGCGTTCTGGAGCGACTGCTGCATCATGTACCCGATCCACCCGGCCGTGGCCGCGACCAGCACGCCGAGCGGGAGCTCCGACACGCGGTCGCGGGCGCACTCGTTCCGGAGGAGCGCGTCGCCGACCTGCGGTCCGTTCCCGTGCACCACGGCCACGTTCCACCCGTGCCGCACGAAGTCGACGATCGACGCCAGGCTGGCGCGCGTGTGCCGGAACTGGTTGGCGATCGTCGCCGGCTCCCCCGCGGGCGAGAGGGCGTTTCCCCCAACCGCCACGACGGCGGTGCGCGCGAGCCGGCTCACCACGCCGGGACCGGACCGCTCACACGGGGGGGAGCTCGACGCCGTGCCCGGCCAGGTAGGCCCGCACGTCGTCCGCGATCTCCTGCAGGCGGCTCCCGTCGTCGGCCTCGATGCGGACCACGACGACCGGCTGCGTGTTGCTCGCGCGGACGAGGGCCCAACCTCCGTCGAACAGGACGCGCGCTCCATCGATGTCGATCACGTCGTGCGTCCGCCGGTAGTGCCGCACCGCGTCCGCCACGAGGTCGAACTTTCGCTCCTCCGGGCAGTCGAGCCGCAGCTCGGGGGTCGAGGGATAGCTCGGGATGTCGGCCGCGAGCTCGGACAGCGGACGCCCGCTGCGGGCGATGAGACCCGCGAGGCGAGCCGCCGCGTAGATCGCGTCATCGGTGCCGAAGTACCTGTCGGCGAAGCAGATATGGCCGCTCATCTCACCCGCGATCGGGGCGCCACCCTGCCGCATGCGCTCCTTGATCAGCGAGTGCCCGGTCTTCCACATGACGGGAACGCCGCCGTCCGCCTCGATCACCCTCGGGACGGCCTGCGAGCATTTCACGTCGAACACCACTTCCGCACCCGGATGGTCCTTCAGCACATCGCGGGCGAACAACAGGAGGAGGTGGTCGCCGCGCACGATCCGTCCCTGCTCGGTCACGGCCCCGATCCGATCGGCATCGCCGTCCAGCCCCACACCGACCTCGGCCCCCGTGTCGCCGACCCGAGCGATGAGGTCGACGAGGTTCGCGTCCACGGTGGGATCGGGGTGGTGGTTGGGGAACGTGCCGTCGGAGACGCAGTACAGCCCGTCCACCTCGACCCCGGCCGCCTCGAGCGCGCGAACGGCCACCACGCTCCCGGCCCCGTTGCCACAGTCGAGCACCATGCGGACGGGCCTGTCCACGCGACCGCGGGCCGCGATCTCCTCCACGTAGCGATCGAGGATGTCGGCCTCGCGATGCGCGGCGTCGCCGGTCGCGAAGCGCTCTGCCTCGATCAGCCGGCGGAGATCCTGGATGGCATCGCCGTAGATGGCTCCACCGTCCCGCACCATCTTGATGCCGTTGTACTCGGGCGGGTTGTGCGACCCGGTGATCTGGATCCCCGCGTCGGTCCCGAACTCGATGGCCGCGAAGTAGAGGGCCGGCGTGGGGACGGTGCCGACGAACCGGGTGGCGACTCCGGCCGCGTTGAGGCCGCGGCACATGGCGGCGCCGAGCATAGGGGAGCTGGGCCGGTTGTCGTGCCCGACGACGACCTCGGGCGCCGCGCGGTTGGCCAGCCCCGTACCAAACGCGCGGCCTACGAGCTCGGCGACCTCCTCGGTGAGGTCGTCGCCCACGATGCCGCGAATGTCGTATTCACGGAAGATCCCGCTGTGAATCTCCATCTCAGCCTCGGTGGAGGAACCGCGGATCCGGGGAGCCGCGGAGGACGAACGGTTACGGGGCGATCGCCGTCACGCCGGGCGAGGCGGCCGCCGGCCCCAGGGCGTGATCGATTCCGTCGAGGGCCCGACCCGGGAAGAGCCCGCCCAGCAGGATGAGGATCGCGCATACGACGGTCGCCACGCGGAACGTCGCGGTGGCGCGGCCGGGCGCCTCGACGTCCTCTTCCGGCTGGTCGAAGTACATCTTCCACACGACGCGCAGGTAATAGTAGTACGCCACGAGGCTGGTCAGGACGAGCGTCACGGCGAGCCCGGTCTCCCGCGCTTCGACCGCGGCCTGGAGGAGGTACAGCTTGCCCACGAATCCGGCCGTGGGCGGAAACCCGGCCAGCGAGAGGAGGAAGAGGAGCATGGCGGCGCCCAGCCACGGACGGCGCCATCCGAGCCCGCGGTAGTCGTCGATCCGCGAGCGCTCGTCCCCCCGCCCCGCGACGTGGAACACGATCGCGAAGCTCCCGATCGTCATCACCGTGTACGTGGCCAGGTAGAACAGGGACGCCGAGCGGCCGAGCGCCGATGCCGCCACCACACCGACCAGCAGATAGCCGGCGTGCGCGATCGACGAGTACGCCAGCATGCGCTTCACGCTGTCCTGCGAGAGGGCGATCAGGTTCGGAACCACCATCGTGAGGACGGCCAGCCACCAGACGGCCTCGTGCCACACCGAGACCGCCCCCGCGAGATCGACCGTCAGCACGCGGAGCAGGGCCACGAACGCCGCCGCCTTGACGCCGGTCGCCATGTAGGCCGTCACCGGCGTCGGGGCGCCCTCGTACGCGTCGGGCGTCCACATGTGGAAGGGGACGGCGGCCACCTTGAACGCGAACCCGATCAACAGCATGCCGATGCCGGCCGTCAGCACGGGATCCCCGACGGCGGCGCTCGCGGCGATGGCCCCGCCCGCCACGGCGAGCCGCGTGACTCCGGTCACACCGTACAGGAGGGCGATGCCGTACAGGAGAAACGCGCTCGCGAACGCGCCCACCATGAAGTACTTGAGCCCCGCCTCCGACGAGCGCGGGTCGCGCCGATCGTACCCGGTCAGGATGTAGACCGCGATCGACATGAGCTCGAGCCCCACGAACAGCAGGATGAGGTCGTGGGCGGACGCGAGCAGCATCATGCCCACCGCCGCGAGCAGGAGGAGCCCGTGGAAGTCCGCCGGCGGCAGCTCCTCGCGTACCAGGTAGTCCCGCGCGAACACGACGACCAGCAGCGCGGACGCGAGGATGATGTAGTTCGCCACCACCCGGAGGCCGTCCACCGCGAGCAGCGCCCCCGGGGGCCCGGACGTGCCGGCCAGCCACGCGTTGAGGACGACGGCCACGAGGATCCCGAGGACGGCCATCGTCTGTGTCCGACCCGCGCGCCGCTCGGACCCGGATCCAAACGCTCCGTCGAGCAGGATCACGGTGGCCGTGAGGGCGAGCCCGATCTCCGGCAGCAGGGCGACCCAGAAGTCGGCGTGCGAGACGAACGCGAGCGTCCTCACTTCACTCCCCTCTCCTGGCGAGCGGCCCGGACGCGGCCGGCGCGCGCTCGACCAGTGCTCCGCCCCGCGACTCCACGCGCTCGAGGAGCGCGGCGACCGATGCGCGGGTCCGATCGAGGAATGGTCCCGGCCACACGCCCACGAGGATGATGAGCGCCAGCATGGGAACGAGGATCCAGCCCTCGCGGCGGCTCAGATCGGTGAGGCGGCGGTTCTCCTCGCGGTCGAGCGGGTTGAACAGCAGCCGCTGTACCATGGGGAGCATGTAGCAGGCCGCGAAGATGACTCCGGTCGCCGCGACGGTGGCCACCCACGGGTGCGAGCGGAAGGTCCCGATGAGGATGAGGAACTCGCCCACGAACCCGTTCGTCCCCGGGAGCCCGATCGACGACAGCGCCACCACGACCAGCGCGAAGGCGAACAGCGGCATCACGCGGGCGATGCCGCCGAAGTCCTCGATCCTCCTGGTGTGCCGGCGCTCGTACAGCATCCCGATGAGGAGGAACAGGGCCCCGGTCGAGATGCCGTGGTTCACCATCTGGAGGATCCCGCCCTCGATCCCCTGCGTCGTGAGCCCGAACACGCCGATGACGACGAAGCCCAGGTGGGCGACCGACGTGTAGGCCACCAGCTTCTTGGCGTCGGGCTGCACGGCGGCCACCCAGGCCGCGTACACGATGCCGATGACTCCAAGCACCAGGAAGGTCGTCAGCACGGTGGGGTGCGTGGCGGCCACAGGGAACAGCGGCAGCCCGAACCGCAGGAAGCCGTACACGCCCATCTTCAGCAGGATGGCCGCCAGGATGACCGAGCCGGCCGTGGGCGCCTCGACGTGCGCGTCCGGGAGCCATGTGTGGAGCGGGAACATCGGCACCTTGATGGCGAACGCGAGCGCGAACCCGCCGAACAGCCACAGCTGGGTGCGGCCCGGGATGTCGAGCCGCAGGAGGTCGGCGTAGGAGAAGCTGAGCGTCCCGAACGCCTCCCGGTGCAGGAAGGCGAGCGTCACGATGGCGACCAGCATGAGGAGCGAGCCGACCGCCGTGTACAGGAAGAACTTGACCGCCGAGTAGACGCGCCGCTCGCCGCCCCAGATCCCGATCAGGAAGTACATCGGGATGAGCATGATCTCCCAGAACATGTAGAACAGGAACAGGTCGAGGGCCACGAACACGCCGATCATGCCCGTGGTGAGGAGGAGGAGCATCGCGTAGAACGCGCGCTCGCGCTTCACGATGTAGGTGAAGGACCCGGCCACGGCGAGCGGCATGATGAACGTCGTGAGCAGGACCATGAGGAGCGAGATCCCGTCCAGCCCCAGCGAATACGAGATGCCCCACGATTCGATCCACGGGATCGAGACCGCGTTCTGGAACCCCGCCGTCGCGGTGTCGAACGTCCAGAACAGCGGGAGCGACAGGGCGAGCTCGACGAGCGTGGTGGCCAGGGCGACGGTCTTCGCGCGGCTCTCGGGGACGGCCAGACACGCGAGCCCCCCGAACGCAGGGATCGCGAGCAGCAGGGTCAGGATCCAGTGCGACGCGTACAGGCCCATCACGCCAGCACCCCGAGCACGAGCACGGCACCCAGCATGAACACGAACAGATAGGTGGTCACCCGGCCGCTCTGGAGCTGCCCGCCGACCCACCCGAACAGCCGCGCGACGTGCCCGGCCCCGTTCACCGTACCGTCGATGATCCCCGCGTCCACGACCCTCCAGCAGCCGCGCCACAGCGCCATCGAGGGCCGCACGATGAGGCGGTCGTACAGCTCGTCGACGTACCACTTGTCGTGCAGTACGCGCGCGAATCCGATGGGAGCCACGGCCTCGGCCTCGGTGGGCACACGGCGTCCGGCCAGCGCACGGTAGGTGAGGAGGACCGCGACGAGGGCGGCCACCGTCGACAGGAGGGCCCACAGCGCCTCGCCCCCGCCGGTGGGCGCCGCGTGGGCCGCCTCGATCCCGTGCGCCGCGGCCACCGACATCGCGGGCTCGAACACCGGCTCGAGCCACCCCTCGAGCCACCCGATGTGCGGCAGCGGCAGGGCCTCGGGGATGTTGACCCACCCCCCTGCGAGGGACAGGACCGCGAGGATCCCGAGCGGCACCCACATGACCGGGGGCGCCTCGTGCATGTACCTCGCCGCCTCGGCGCCGCCCCCCTGCCCGAACGTCCGGTTGTGGCCGTGGAACGTCAGCACCATGAGACGGGTCATGTAGACGGCCGTCAGGATGGCGGTGGCGAGCCCGACCCCCCACAGGATCGGATAGCCGTACGCGCCCGCCGACCACAGGATCTCGTCCTTCGAGAAGAAGCCCGCGAACGGGAACACCCCCGCGATGGCGAGGGTGGCGATCCACATGAAGACCCACGTCTTCGGCATGAACGCCTTCAATCCGCCGTGGTTCCGCAGGTCGTTCGGGTCGCCGTGGCGGGGCCGGCCGTCATCGTGCGACGCGTGGTCCCACGCGTGGTGCACCGAGTGGATGACGGCACCCGCGCCGAGGAACAGAAGCGCCTTGAAGAATGCGTGCGTCATGAGGTGGAACACGCCGGCGGTGAACGCCCCGACGCCCACGGCCACAAACATGTAGCCGAGCTGCGAGATCGTGCTGTAGGCGAGCACCTTCTTGATGTCGTACTGCTGGATGGCGATCGTCGCGGCGAACAGCGCGGTCCCGGCGCCGACGGAGGCCACCACGGCCTGCGACACCGGCGACAGCGCGAACAGTACGCCCGCGCGCGCGACCAGGTACACGCCCGCGGTCACCATGGTGGCGGCGTGGATGAGGGCCGACACCGGGGTGGGACCGGCCATCGCGTCGGGCAGCCACACGAACAGGGGGATCTGCGCCGACTTTCCCGTGCACCCGAGGAACAGGAGCAGGGTGATCCCCGTCACGAGCGCCCCGCCGTACACCAGCGTGTCGGGCGCCCGCTCCACGATGGGCGCGAAGTCCAGCGTTCCGAACGTCGTGAACACCAGGAACATGGCGACCAGGAAGCCGGCGTCGCCGATCCGGTTGACGATGAACGCCTTCTTGCCCGCGTTCGAGAACGCCCGGTTGTCGTACCAGAACCCGATCAGCAGATACGAGCACAGGCCCACGCCCTCCCAGCCCACGAACATCATCGGCAGGCTCGCCCCGAGGACGAGGATGAGCATGAAGAAGACGAACAGGTTGAGGTACGAGAAGTAGCGCGAGTAGCCCGGGTCCTCGCGCATGTAACCCACCGAGTACACGTGGATGAGGCTCCCGACCCCGGTGACGATCATGCACATGAGCAGCGACAGGCGATCGAACTGGAGATCCGCGCCGACGCGCAGATCGCCCGACTGGATCCAGGTCCACATGTGCACGATCGCCGGCGCGTGCGGGGCCACCGACCGCATGCCGAGGACGTTCAGCAGCACGATCGCGAACGCCGCCAACAGGGTCCCGGGGCCGATGAGCGTCGCAAGCCCTTTCCGTTCACGCCACAGGAACGCTCCCACCCCGTTGAGCACAGCGCCGAGCAGCGGGAGGGCGAGGATCAGCCCCGGGAGCACCGGCCGGAACCCGACCGCCACCTGTTCCTGGACGCCCGCCGCGCCCTGGCCCGCCGCGAGGTCGAGCACCGCGCTTACCACTTCAGCACCCGGTACCGATCGAGGTCCACCACCTGGTAGTGACGGAACATCGCGATGATGATCGCCAGTCCCACGGCGGCCTCGGCCGCCGCGACCGCCATCACGAAGAACACGAGCACCTGTCCCTCGACCCCGTGCAGGCGGGAGAAGGTGACCAGCGTGAGGTTGACCGCGTTGAGCATGAGCTCGACGCACATGAACACGATGATCGCGTTGCGGCGCAGGAGGACGCCCAGCACGCCGATGGAGAACAGGATCGCGCTCACCAGCAGGGCGACGAGGTCCGTCGTTCCGAGGCCGGCCAGGGCGGGACTCACGCCGGGTCCCTGCGCGCCAGGAGGATCGTCCCCACGATCGCGACCAGCAGGAGGAGGCCGGTCGCCTCGAGGACGACCACGTAGTCCCCGAACAGCGGGTGGGCGAGCATCCCCACCGGACCCTGCTGGGCCGCCATGGCCGCGAGCCGGCCGCCGGTCCGTTCCGCGGTCGGGGGGGCGACGTCGCCGATCAGCCGGTGCGCGAGGAGCCCGAGGAAGGCGACTACCACCGCGCCGGCGAGCAGGCCGCCGAACGGGGCGCGCAGGTCGCGCCAGTTCGCGTGCCCCAGGTTGAGCAGCATGATCACGAACAGGAACAGCACCATGATGGCGCCGGCGTACAGGATGATGTTGATCGCGGCGAGGTACTGCGCGTCGAGGAGGAGGAACATTCCCGACGTGAAGAAGAATACGGCGATCAGGAGGACGACCGCCGACACGGGGTTCCGCCGCGTCACCATGAGGAGGCCCCCGAGAATCGAGCCGGCCGCGAACAGGTAGAACAGGAAGTCGGCCATCACTCGGACGCAGGGTCCGACGGGTCCCACAGCGCGGTCACGGGGTGCTCCTGCTCGCACAGACGCTCGAGGTCGTACACCCAGCGCTCGCGGGAATACTCGGAGTTCTCGTAGTGCACGCCGAGGTGGATCGCCTCGACCGGACACACCTCCTGGCAGTAGCCGCAGAAGATGCACCGGAACTCGTCGATCTCGTAGATCGCGGCGTAGCGCTCCCCGTTCTCGTCCTCCGCGGGCACCAGCTTGATGCAGTTGACCGGGCACACGGTGGGGCACAGCCCGCACGCGACGCACTTGGCGCGGCCGTCCTCGTGCACCGCCATGCGGTGGGTGCCGCGCAGGCGCGCCGACAGCTCCCACTTCTCGTCGGGGTACTGCTGCGTCTTCTTGTTCGGATTCAGCAGGTGCCTGAGGGTGATCCCCATGCCCTTCGCGGTCGCCCGCACGTACGAGCCCTCGTGCTCCGGGCGTTCCACGATCATCACATCACCGGGCAACCTCCTACCCCTCCCTTCCTTCGTCCGCTGCCGCCGCGAGCCTCGGAACCCCGTGCGCGGCGATGCGGGCGTCATGCCGGGCCCCGTGCGCGGCCCCCTTGATGAGGGTGCCGCGGTCCATCACGAAGATCACGAGTGCGGCCAGGACCAGGTTCACGGCGAACAGGATGCCGGCGTACAGGGGCCCGACCTCGATCCCGACCGATTCGATCCCGAGGATCGTGCCGGCGATGACGAGGATGTACACGGTGACCGCCTCGAGCATGAACTTCCAGCCGAGATCCATGAGCTGGTCGTAGCGGAAGCGCGGCAGCGTCCACCGGATCCACATGAACAGGACCACCACGACCCCCGTCTTGGCGGCGAACATCCCGGCCGTGAGCACCGTCTTCCACCAGGTCGGGTCCCCGATCACGCTGCCGTCGGCCAGCACCCGGATGTTGTCGCCGCGCCACAACGGAATGTCCCACCCGCCGAGGAAGAAGACGGTGACCAGGGCGGCCGTGGTGATCACGTGCGCGAACTCGCCGATCATGAACATCGAGAACTTCATCGCCGAGTACTCGGTGTGGTAGCCGGTGATGAGCTCCGCCTCGGCCTCGGGCAGGTCGAACGGCAGACGGTTGGTCTCGGCGAGCCCCGACACGAAGAAGAGAAACGTGCCGAGCAGGAGCGGCGCGATGAACCACACGGCGTACGTGGGTGGGCCGGCCGTGAACGTCTGCTGCATGGACACGATCTCGGGCGCGCGCAGGTCCCCGGCGAGCAGGATCAGCGGCACGAGGCTCAGCGCGAGCGCCACTTCGTAGCTGATCATCTGGGCGGATCCGCGCAGCCCGCCGAGCAGCGAGTACTTCGATCCGGAGGCCCACCCCCCCATGGCCACGCCGTACACTCCGATCGAGGCGATGGCGAGCACGTACAGGAACCCGATCGGCACGTCCGCCACGATCATCTCGACGAGCCCCCACCGGGTCGGCAGGGGCGAGGCGAACGGGATGATCGCGAACAGCACGGTCCCCGGGATGATCGCCAGCGCCGGCGCGAGGAGGAAGAACGGCTCGATCGCCTCCCTCGGCATCGTCTCTTCCTTGATGATGTTCTTGATGCCGTCGGCGATCACCTGGAGGATGCCCCAGGGTCCCACGCGGTTCGGCCCGCTCCGATCCTGGATGAACCCGGCGATCTTCCGCTCCACGATCGTCGCGAGCATCACCCCGAGCATGAGGAGCGTGAAGAACAGGAGGGCCTTGACCAGGGTCGCGATCCCGAACGCGGTGCCGCTGATCGACGGCATCAGGCCTCCGCTCCGGCGCTTCGCCCGGCGCCGGCCGGCGCCGGGGCGCCCTTGAGCCCGAGGCCCTCCCATGTGAGGCCCGCGAACGCTTCGCAGCCCGCGGCGAGCGCGGCGAAAGCGGCCTGCACGTCGGCGGCCGGCTCGCCGTCCCCGAGCCGCGCCAGGAGCCGGCTGAGCACCATCCAGCCCGGCCGTGCGATCCCGGGGGGCCGCAGGGCCTGGTGGAAACGCTGTACCCGGCCTTCGAAGTTCGTGAACGTCCCATCCATCTCGGCGAACGTGGCCAGCGGGAGCACGGCGTCCGCGTGGCGCGCCGCGGCGGGGAGGCGCGTGCCGAGATACAGGAAAAAGGAGGCGTCCGCTCCGAAGGAGGGTACGACACCGGCGAGCGGATCGTCGAGCACCACGAGCGCCTTCCCGGCGGGCGCCGCCGGCACGACCTCCGTCCGGACGCCGCCGAGGAGCTCCGCCCCGGTCGCGTTCGCGGCGCGATCGGCGCGCAGCCGGAGCTTCGGGACCGTGGGGAGCGCGGCGGTGTCGCCCTGCGGCACGCGGAGCTCCATGCGGTCGATCCCCAGCCGGGCCAGGAGCCGCGCCAGGTAGTGGAGGTTCTCGTTCGAGGAGTCGGGCGACACGACCGCCAGTCCCCCGGGAGCCCCGACCTCCGCCAGCCGCTCGGTCACCCGTGCGAGCGCCGTGGGCCAGTCGGTGGCCTGGAGCCGGTCGCCCTCCCGGATCATCGGCACCTCGGCGCGCACGCCGCGGTTCGACATCACCAGGTGCTTGCGGCCGTAGTCGCACATCCAGTACGAGTTCACCTCGGCGTTGTGCCGGGGCTTGAGCCGCACGATCTGGTTCTCCTTCGTGTCGACGGTGACGTTGCACCCGGTCGAGCACCCCGGGCAGATCCCCGCCGTCTTGTCCATGTCCCAGGCGCGCGCCTTGAACACGAA
>Ga0315553_10000229_pt1 | contig 51119 bp, 44 predicted proteins | sample SalMarSW160140MG_FD_203099 | JGI IMG/M metagenome (GOLD analysis project Ga0315553, IMG submission 203099) | Salt marsh sediment microbial communities from the Plum Island Ecosystem LTER, Massachusetts, United States - Salt Marsh Sediment SW1601-40 ...
ACGTATCCTCGTCCCACTGGATCCCGGGCGGCGGCCTGTAGCGCCCGATGCCCACCACCGCCTCCTCGTCGTGCTCGCGGTGCCACGCGAGGATGGCGTCGCGCACGATCCCGCCTCGCGCCCCGTCGGCCAGCCCCACGCGCTCGCGCAGGTCGTCGCACCCGAGCTCCACGAGGCGCCCGACGATCATCGCGGTCCGCGACGCGACCGTGGGGCCGCTGTCCGGGACCAGGTGGGTGTCCGGCGGCGCGATGACGATGTCGTCGGGGTCCAGGCCCAGACGCCCCGCCGCCAGCTCGGTGAAGATCGTGGTCGTCCCCTGGCCCATCTCGGTGCTCGCGGCCCGCACCTCGATCCGTCCGTCGCGGAGCCCCGCCACGTGCACCCGCGAGTCGAGGTGCACCTCTCCAGCGCCGGTGAAGCCGGCCCCGTGGTGGTAGGTGACGAGCCCGATGCCCCGGCGGCGGTCCGGGGTCGCGAGGTTGAACGCGGCGTTCGCCGTACGACGGGCGTGGAGATCCGACAGGGCGACGGCCCGCTCGAGCAGCGCGACGCGGTCGGTCCCATCGTCGATCACCTGACCCGTGGCGGTCGTCTGCCCGTCACGCAGGAGATTCACCCGGCGCACCTCGACCGGGTCGAGACCGAGATGGGCGGCGATCCGGTCCATGTGGCGCTCGAAAGCGAAGCATGCCTGCGGATTCCCGAACCCCCGGAAGGCCCCGTACGGCACGCGGTTGGTCAGCACGACATCTCCGACGATGCGAACGTGCTCGCAGCCGTAGGGCCCGGCGGCGTGGATCGCGGCCCGCGCGAGCACCGTCGGGGACAGGGTGACGTACGCTCCGCCGTCGAGTCGGATGCGGATGTCCTGCGCGAGCAGCCGGCCGTCTTCCGTCACCCCCGTGCGGTGCCGGATGAGCGACGGGTGGCGCTTGGTGGTGGCCGCCATGTCCTCCGGGCGCTCGTACACGAGCTTGACGGGGCGGTCGGCGGCCAGCGCGAGGAGCGCCGCGTGGGCCGCGATCGTGGACGGATACTCTTCCTTCCCCCCGAATCCTCCGCCGGTGGGGGTCTGGATGACCCGGAACCGGCCGGGGTCGCGTCCCAGAAGGCCACCGAGCGCCTTGACGATGTAGTAAGGGCACTGCATGGAGCCCCGGATCACCAGCACGTCGCCCTCCAGGTGGGCGATCATGCCCTGGGTCTCGAGATACACGTGCTCCTGCGCGCCGGTCTCGTACGTGCCCTCGACCACGTGCGGCGCGTCGTCGAGAGCGGAGTCGACGTCCCCCTTGGTGATCTCGATGCGCTCGAACACGTTGTCGTCGCCGAACTGGATCGCCCACGGGGGCGGGTCGGCGCCGAAATCGAGCCACGGTGGGTCGGGGTCCACGACGACCTCGATCTCGGCCACGGCCCGGCGCACGAGCTCGCGCGAATCGTGCGCCACGAGGACGATGGGCTCGTGCACGTGCCGCACGTACCCGGCGGCGAGCGCCGGCTGATCGCGCTGCTTGAGGTACACGCAGTTCTCGCCGGGGATGTCGCGGTGGTCGACGATCACGAAACCCTCCGCCCTCACCCAGCCGGGGATGCGGATGTCCGTGATGCGGCCCCGGGCGGCGGGGCTGCGAACGGTCCCGCCCCACACGTAATCGTCCAGGGGGAGGTCGTCCACGTAGCGTTCTCGTCCCGACAGCTTCGCCAGCCCTTCTCGCCGTTTCACGCTGACCTCCCCCGTGGGGGCCCGCTCCGCCGGGTCCCGGTCCCGCCCGCATCTCCGGCGCGGGAGTTGCGCTCCCGGGTGCCTGCCGGCCGTCCATGGTGTCTATATTCACATCGCGGCGGCGGTGGCGCAGCAACGCGGAGACCTACATGAGGACACGGACCGACGACGAGCGGCGCTTCCTGGAGCAGGCGGTGCAGCTGGCGGTCGAGAGCGCGCGGTCGGGCGGGGGGCCCTTCGGGGCGCTGGTCGTGCGCGACGGGGTGGTCATCGCCCGCGGCGCGAACCGCGTGACGGCGACCCACGACCCCACGGCCCACGCGGAGATCGTGGCCATCCGCGAGGCGTGTCGCACGCTGCGCTCCTTTCAGCTCGATGGGTGCGACGTATACGCGAGCACGGAGCCCTGCCCCATGTGCCTGGGCGCGCTCTACTGGGCTCGTCCGCGCCGGGTGTTGTTCGCCAGCGACCGCGAGGCGGCGGCTGGCGCCGGTTTCGACGACCGGTGGATCTACGAGGAGATGGCGCGTCCGCTCGAGTCGAGGCAGCTCGACATTCGCCACGTGCCGATCGGCCTGTCGGGGACCGAGTTCGCGGCGTGGGCCGACAATCCGGAGCGCCGGGAGTACTGAGCCGGGAACGATCCTTGCCCCGATCCACGACAGCGGGGCGTGCGTCCCTCGGGACGGGTCGCCGAAGGACCGGCGGGGCGTGTGCAAGCGGCCGGCGGTCGCGCGTCCTTCGGGGTGAGGCCGGGCTCCGCCCGGGGATCGTCCGGAGCGAGGTGAGACATGCGGAACCTGTACGTGGCGGGCTGGCTGTTCGCGGCCCTCATGGCCTGGGTCGGGATCCGCGGCATGGCACCCGACCGGTCGCCGGTCGGGATGGCGAGCCGCGAGACTCCCGCGTCCACGCCGATGGGCGAGGCCACCCGGTGGTTCACCGCGATGCGCCCGTACTGCAACGCGGTGGAGGTCGAGACCCGTCATCGGTGGACGCCACCCCCCCGGAGCTTCGAGGGCTCGGCGTACAGCGCCGCCTGCTACGCGCTCGCCGGCCGCATCGACCGGGCGCGCGCGATCATCGACGGGCTCGAGGAGGCTCATCGATGGCGGGCGGCGGGCATCGTGTTCGAGCTCGCGCACCCGGTGGCCGATGCGGGGGACGACCGGTCCGCCGGTCCGATCATGGAGATGGTGGTCGACTACTGGCCCAATCACTACATGGCCCTGTACCACGCCGGCATGGCGCGCATGGGGCTCGGCGACCGGGCGGGCGCCCGCGACTATCTGGAGCGTTTCCTGGCGTTGTACCACGTGGACGACGGGTGGACGGCGAGCGCCCGCGCCGCGCTCGAGGAGATCGGCGGGTGATCGATTCCGGGCCGGGCCTCGCCGTGCGGGCTGCCCCGCCGGTGAAGAGGTGTGACGTGTGCGGCGCGCCCGATGCCCTCGGTCTCGGCACGTGCGTCGCCTGCGGCGTGGGGTCGCCCGACGCGCTCGTGTTCATCGAGCGCTCCACCCGCCGGGCCGATCGCCGCGGGCTCGAGACGTGGCTGCTCGACGCCTCCCACGGGGTCGTCGGGCCGCGTGAGGCTCGCGATGTGGCGGAGGGGTGCCGACCGGTGGTCGGGCTTCCCGGCCCGGCCGCGGCGCGCGCCGCGGGCGCCCTGGGAGAGCGCGGGGTCTCCGCGGCCGTCGTGCCCCGGGCGCGGGCCTGGTCCCGCGTGCCGGTCTCGTTCGTGGCGCTCCTGGGCGTCGTGGTGGGCACCGGCGTGTTCGCGGCCGCGGCGGCGGGACCGTGGCTCGCCGTGCTGGCGGTCCTGTTCGCGACCCTCCTCGGGCTCGCCGCGCACCGTCGGGTGCGCGAGCCCGTATGGGCACCGCCGGCCGGCGATGCGCTGGGGCTGCCGCGGCTCGCCGAGCGAGAGGTGCGGGCCACGCTGCTCCGTCTGGATGACGGGCGCGCGCGGGGGTTCCTGCAGGACCTGGCCGCCGTGTCCGCCTCCCTCGTGCGTTCGCCCGCCGCCGGCCCGGACGCCGACGTCGGGCGCGGTGTCGAGGAGCTCCTCCACCTGGCGTGTGACGCCGCGCTGGACCTCGACCAGCTCGACGCGAGCCTGGGCGTGCTCGAACGGCGGGGAGGGGTGGAGAGCACCGGCGAGCTGGCGGACGCGTTCCGGCGCGCAGCCGCGACGCGCGACGCGCTCGTCGGACGGTTCGAAGAGGCCCTGGCGGCGCTCGGCCGGCTGCACGCGGCGAGCGTGGACGCGCCGAAGCGGCTCACCGAGCTCGCGCAGCGCCTGGCCGAGGACGCGCGACATCGCGCCGAGGCGTGGGAGGAAGTCAGGCGTCTGGTCAGCTAGCCGGTGCGAGGCCGCGAGCGGGGAGATCAGGAGGTGGGATGGCGTCCGGCCCGTCCGGCGCGTCGGAGGAAGGACCGCCGCGCGGAGCCGGAGCTCCGCGCGGCGGCGTGCGGCGGGATCAGTTGAACGGCTTACCCGTGGGGCAGGCCGCGGAGATGTTCGGGTTGTTGTCGAGCTCCTGCTGCACGACCGGGAAGGCCGTGTCGTCGCCCGGCTTGGCCGGGTACAGGTCCACTCCGTCCGCGAGGAAGCGGCGGAAGGTCCCGAAGCGCTCGCCCGTCATCCACAGCGCCGACGCGCGGGCGCGCGCGATCTCGGCCAGGTCGTTGGCCAGGACCCCGGTGAAGCTCGACGGGGCGAACACGAGCGGACCTCCGTCATCGGCCGCGATGTTGGCCCCCGCGAGGATCGGGTCGACGATCGCCGCCGCGCCCGCCGTATTCCCGCTCCGTACCATGGCCTCGGCCTCGATCAGGTCTGCCTCGTACCCGGAGGCGACGATGATGTCGGCCGTCTGTCCCGGCCCCGACGGGGGCCGGAGTCCGCTGCCGTACAGCGTCTGCAGGTAGACCTCGATCGAGCTGTCGAACGACCGGAAGCCGGACGGCCGCTCGAGGATCCGCCCCAGCGACACCCACTCGTCGTAATAAGCGAACTTCTCGTTCGCGCGTGCCGGCTCGCTCCCGTCGCCGACCGTCCAGCGCAGGGCCTGCTGGTCACCGTACGTGAACGCGTACACCTGGTTGTACTGGGTCGGATCGTTGCTCGAGAAGTCCGCGTGGAACACGAACCCCGAGGGCACGCCGGCCGCGATCGTGGCGGCCTGGCTGAAGTTCCGGAGCCACAGGTTGGCCCGCGCCTGACCGACCTTCGCGGCGTTCACCACATCGGTCCGACCGGCCGTGCCCGCTGCCTGCTCGGCCTCCTGGAAGAGCGCCAGCGCCTCGGACATGCGCGCGTCGGGCAGCACCGGCGCGGCCTCGCCGTCCGGCCCCCCCAGGATGCTCTGGCAGTACGCCTCCGCGAGCATCATCCGCGTGTACGCGCCGTAGTACCTGGCCAGCGCGAGGCCTTCCGCCACGGCATCGTCGTCCACCCCCTCCTGCCCCTGGAAGCCCTCGAGGACCGGAACGGCCTTGTCGGCCTGCTGGAGCGCCACGTGGATGTTCGTGTACATGGCCCCGGTCAGCGTCCCGTTGTCGGGCGTGATGTCGCGGTCGTCGACCTCCTTCCGGGTCGGGAAGGTCCCCGACAGGATGAACTCGTCGGTGAACAGCCCGGTGTACAGGACGTAGTTCTGCTGCGCCTGGGCGAAATCCCCGATGAACCCGTTGATCAGCGTCCCGATCGAGGACGGATCCGCCAGGTCGCCCGGCTCCACGTTGTCGGGATCGTTCGTTTCGAGGATCCCCTGGTCGCAGCCGGCGGCCGCGACCGCCACCAGCCCCCCGAGCAGGAGGGCCGGCAGCTTCCGCATATTCGTTCGATTCACCATGTGTTCTATCTCTCCTTCGTCCGTGTTCGCTGGTCTCGCGTCTCTAGAACGTGAACGAGACACTGGCCAGGAACCGCCGCGAAGGCGGCAGCGTGAGGAAGTCGGCCCGTGTGGCCTGGCTCTGTCCACCGAAGTTGATCTCCGGGTCGAGACCCGTGTAGCCGGTCCACGTCACGAGGTTCTCGCCCACGAGCGTGATCGATGCGTTCCGGAGCCGCAGCTTTTGCGTCCACGACTCGGGGAGCTGGAAGCGGACCGACACCGTGCGCAGCTTGGCGAAATCGGCATCCTCGATCCACGGCGCCTCGGATCCGATGCGGGACGCCTCCTGCTGGATGAGCGCCGCGTCCGTGTAGTTGCCCGCGGAGTCCTTCTCGTACATCCCGAGGCAGGTGCCGCCGCCGTCCGCGGCCGGGTCGCCCCCGCCGAGGAAGCCGCAGCGGAACTCGTCCGTGCTGTTGAACAGCTGCTGCCCGAGCTGGAAGTCGAGCAGCCCGTACAGGGTGATGTTGTCGAGCAGGGTGATCGTCGTCGACACCGCGCCCTCCCACGTCGGGTTGGGCTGGCCGAGGTACCGGTGGTTGTCGTCCGGGTTGCAGCCCCGGCTCGGATCCTCGTCGCACGTCAGGACGCGCGGCTCGCCGGTCTCGGAGTCGATGATGATCTCCTCGGTGAAGTAGCTCGCGTACGGGAAGCCCTGCGTGTGCCGCTGGCTCGCCCCGCCGAGACCGAAGATGATCGGGTCCTCGAGCTTGGTGACCTCGTTGTCGATGTGCGACAGCGTTCCGCGCACGTCCCAGGTCACGTCGCGCGAGCGGAACGCGTTGGCGTCCAGCCCCAGCTCGATGCCCGTGTTCTTGATCTCACCGACGTTGACGAACTGTCCGCCGGGGTTGCCCGTCGAGGGCGCCACCTGCCGGAACACGACGTCGTTCCTGGTCTTCGAGTTGAAGTAGGTGAACTCGACGCCGACGCGGCCGTTGAGCACGGAGGCGTCGAAGCCGCCCTCGAACTCAGTCGAGCGCGCCGGCTCGAGGACCGGGTTGCCGAGCTGCGCCGGCGTGACGCCGACCAGGTCCTGGCTCCCGACCGCGACGCGCGTGGGGTTCAGGAGGAAGAGCGCATCGTTCGAGCCCGGCTGCTGACCGGCCTGACCGAACGAGCCGCGGATCTTCAGGCTCTCGAAGAAGTCGGGGACGAAGTCCTCGTCGCTCAGCGTGTACGCCACCGCGAGCCGCGGGTAGTACTGGACGCCGAGGTTCTCGCCGGCCGCGCTGTTGTCATCGAGGCGCACCGCCGGAGTGATGAACAGCCTGTCCTTGTAGCCGATCTGCTCCTGCGCGAACAGGCCGATCGTCCGCGTCTCGATCGTGAAGTCGGTCGCGGTGGTGGTCACCGAGTTGCCGACCGTGGGACCGCCGGCCGGGAACACGCTCCCGGTCGTCTGGACGCCCTCGATCCGCTGCCGGAAGAACTGCCCTCCGACCGTCGTCTCGAAGTTCCAGTCCTCGTTGAGATCGAGCGACAGCGACGAGGTGCCCTCGAGCGTCAGGTTGCGGTTGGTGGCCTGGTTGTTCGTGATCGCGCCATCCGACTGGGCTCCGAACGGCCGCGCCGGATCGACCGGCACGATCTGGAGCACCTCGTCGGAGAACTCGTCGTACCCGACCGTGGCGCGGTTCGTCCAGTTGGAAAGAGGACGCCAGTTGATCGTCGCGCTCCCGGTGTAGCGCTCGATCTTCTGCTCGTCATTCAGGGTCGCCACGTCGTTGAACGTGCGACCCGAGAAGAACGGGTTCGCCGGGCAGGGACCGAGCGCCCCGTCGGCCTGCGCGACCGAGATCCCCACCATACGCGCGAACTCGTAGTTGAGCGGGCACGTGTCGACCAGATCGCCCGTCGATGGATCGGCCACCGAGATCGGCTTCGTCCACGGGAACGCGATCATCGCGACCCCGATGTAGCCGGTCGCGTTGTTGTCGTTCCGCGGGAAGGTGGTCGAGTTCGTGAGGAACCCGTTCGACACGCTGATGTCGACCTTGTCGCTGGGCTGCACGGTGAAGTTGGCCCGCGCGTTCACGCCTTCACGCGCGTTGTCGGGCAGGTTGCCCTCGAGGTTCTGGTACTGCCCGGACGCGAAGTAGGACAGGTTGCTGCTCCCGCCGCGCACCGACGCGCCGTACGTCTGCTGGAGCCCGTGGCGGAAGGGCGGGTCGTACCCGGCGTCGCCCTCGAGCAGGTTCAGCGTGTACAGCGTGTCCGTGGCGTCCGGGCCGAGCAGCGACTGCGGGTTGAACACGCTCGGGGCGAAGGTCCCGGCGTTGCTCTCGGTGCCTACCTCCGTGCGCACCGTCCAGCGCGTGGTCCCGGTCCGTCCCTTCTTGGTCGTGATCTTGATGATCCCCGCCGCCGCGCGGCTGCCGTACAGGGCCGCCGCGGCCGGCCCCTTGATGATCTCGATGTCCTCGATGTCCTCGGGGTTGATGTCGTTGAGCCGGCTCGGGTCCTGTCCCCCGAGCCCGAGACCGTTGTTGGCGGTGTTGTCGTTGGACACGAACGCGCCGTCGACGATGACGATGGGCGTCACGTCCTGGCTGATGCTGGCCGTGCCCCGCACCCGGATGTCGGAGCCGGTGCCGAGCGACCCGGAGCTGCGCCGGATCGACACGCCGGTCACCCGACCCTTGATGAGGTCCGTCACGGACGCCGGCCTGGCATCGGCGACGACCTGCTCGGCCTGCACGTTCCCCGTCGAATAACCCAGCTCGCGCCGGCGCTGCTCGCCGGTGATCGTGGTCACGAGCTCGTCCAGCGCCACGGCCGCCACGTCGATGGCGAAGTTGGCCGTGCTGACCTGACCCGACTGCACCGCCACATCGTCGGAGGCCTGACGGTATCCGATCAGACGGACCGTGACCTCGTACGTGCCCGCCGGGACGCCCTCGATGCGGTACCGGCCGTCCTGGTCGGTGAGCGCGCCGAGGTTCGTGCCCTGGATGAACACCTGCGCCCCCGTGAGCGGCTCGAGCGTGGATGCGTCGGTGACCCGCCCGGAGACCGCGCCCTGCTGGGCGGCCAGCCCGGAGGTCCCGAGCACCAACGCCGCTGCCGCGGCGAACGAGGCGCTCTTTCTGAAGCGCCGGACGAGCGTCCGGCCCGAATCGAACAAGTTCATGCGCATGAGCGACATCTCCTGCTCTGGTCTCCTGCCGCACGCGTCTTCGGCGACGCGTGCCCCTTCCCACGTTGAAAACGCGGGTACGATCGACTTCGATGCTACGTTCTGCGGGAGGAGTGGCACCCACACGGGACGAAACGCACTATTCCGGTGCCACTTTGCACGACGACGGAGCCTCCTTTCCCATCCACGACACACGCTCCCGCCGCGTGCCGCCCGAGCTCGGGTGATTCCGCAACTCCCGTCCCCGCGACGGATTCTCACAGTACATTCGACCGGTACGTCCGGCTCATTCGCAGCTCTTCGCCCGTCTCCAGCTCGACGGTGCAGTCGCCCCACTTGAGAGGGACGATCCGCCGGATCCGCCGCGCGTTGACCACCGTGCTCCGGTGCACGCGCACGAAGTGGCGCGGATCGAGACGCGACTCCAGCTCCGAGAGCGCCATCCGGCACAGATACTCTCCCTCGTCCGTATGCAGCCGCACGTAGTTGCGGGCGGCTTCCACCCACCGGATCCCGGCGACGTCGACGAGCTTGTAGACGCGACCCTGCTTGACGGCCAGGTAGCGCTCCTTGAGCGGACTCGCTCGGCTCCCGTTCCGCGTCGGGTCCGGCGACCGGGCGGCGTCTCGTGCCGGTCGGCCGCGGTCGAGTCGCGCCCCCAGGCGTCGGATCGCGTCGTCGATCCGGGAGGGCTCGCACGGGGTGACGAGATAGTCGACCGCGTGCACCTCGAAGGCGCGCGACGCGAAGCTCTCCTCGCTGGACACGAACACGGCGGCCAGCCCGTTGCGGCTCGCCTCCGCGACCCGGAAGCCATCCAGGTCCCTCTCCACCGCCAGGAAGGCCGCGTCGGGCTCGAGATCTCCGACGACTTCGATCGCCTCTTCGTCGCATTCGAGCACCGCCGCCACCTCGAAGCCGCCAGCGGCTTCGAGGCGATCCACGATCGCGGTGCTCACGGTCGCCCGGGGGCACACCACCACCACGCTCCTTGGCGCCCGGTCAGTGGTTGGCGAGCTCACCGAGCGTCTCCATGAGGGATCTGACGGCCTCGCGGGCCGACGGGGCGGAGCGCACCTGGCCGCCGCCCTCCAGCAAGAGCTCCCACGTGTCGGGGGTGACCTGCCTCAGCTCCCGGACCGCGTCGCCTCGCACGAGCTCCCCCGGGCCGACGTGGACGAACCCCCGTCGGGCGAGCGCGGGGACCAGCGCTCCGAAGCGTGTGGATGTGCGGTGCATGGCCCCGGACGTGTGGACCACCGTTCCCGACCGGCTTTCCTGGAGCCTGCGCACATCGGACAATGGGAGGAGGAACTCTCCGCCCGGGTCGGTGAACGGCCACCACGCGGAGCGATCGTCGGGGCCCGCGTCGACCCGTGAGCGCGGTCCGCGGAGCCCGTCCCACAGGAAGGCCAGGGTCCGATCGACCCGGGCGGGCGTCAGGGGTGGAACGAGGAAGTCGGTGGCGCCGAGATCGAAAGCCGCCGATGCCTCGTCGACGTGGTGGCCGATCAACACCAGCGTGGGGGCGGCGGAACGGGCGAGCGCGCCCAGGGCGGCCCTCTCGGTCGGTCGGGGAAGGGGGAGAAACGCCACGCGCGGCCCGAGGCGCCGCACGGCCGCGATTCCGGCCCCGAACGTGGAGTACACGCCCGTGATGCCGAAGCGTCCGTTCTCGTGCAACCGGTGGACCAGAATCCCTCTGATCACCGGTCGCGTGTCCGCGACGACGGTCGTGAGGACTGGCAACGCCCCCCCTGTGGCGATCGGGTGAACACGACGGGTCGAGTACGCACGCGGCGACGACATGTGCCCGGTGCCTCGGATCGTGCCTCGACCCCGAAACAAACGTCCCGGCACCACATTACATGACGCTCCGCGGGGGTCGCGCGGTTGTGCGTGCGACCTCTCTCCCGAACCGTTCAACGCGCGGCGGAACGGCTGGCAACGCGCCCGGCGGTCCCATAGCATTACGCGAGCGCTCCGCGGCCCGGAGCGTCGAGGGAACCGCGCACAGGAGCTGCCGTGGAACCGACCGACGTCGGGAACCCGGATTACTACCACCGCGTCGTCGACTGCCAGTGGGGCTGCCCGGCCCACACGAACGTGCCCGGGTACATCCGGCTCATCGCCCAGGGCCGCTATACCGACGCCTACATGCTCAACTGGGAGTCGAACGTCTTCCCCGGCGTCCTCGGACGGACGTGCGACCGGCCCTGCGAGCCGGTATGCCGCCGCGGCCGGGTGGAGGAGGCCCCGGTAGCGATCTGCCGGCTGAAGCGGGTCGCGGCCGACCTGCGCGGGGACATCGCGGATCGGCTCCCGACGGTCCCCGAGAAGAAGAACGGCAAGCACATCGCCTGCGTGGGGGCGGGGCCGGCCTCGCTCACCGTGGCGCGGGACCTCCTGCCGCTCGGCTACGAGGTCACGATGTTCGAGAAGCTCGACCGGCCCGGTGGGCTGATGTGGACGAACATCCCACAGTTCCGCCTGCCGCCCCCGGTGCTGCGCGAGGAGATCGACTACATCGTCGACATGGGGGTCGATCTGCGGCTGAGCTCGCCCATCGAGTCCATGGCCGACCTCCTCGCGCAGGGCTTCGACGCCATCTTCATCGGCTCCGGCGCACCGAAAGGGAAGGAGCTGGAGCTCCCCGGCCGTCGGGATTCCGATCACGTCTACATCGGGATCGACTGGCTCGAGTCGGTCGCGTTCGGGCACGTCACGTCCATCGAGGAGCGCGTGCTCGTGATCGGCGTCGGCAACACCGCGATGGACTGCTGCCGGACGGCGAAGCGGATCGGCGGGACCGATGTGAAGGTCATGGCCCGCAAGTCCAAGCCGTACTTCAAGGCGTCGCCGTGGGAGCTCGAGGATGCCGAGGAGGAGCGGGTCGAGATCCTCGAGAACTACTCCCCCTCGGAGTTCGTCGTCGAGGATGGCGTTCTGAAGGGCATGACGTTCGACATCGTCGAGTGGCACCCCGACGCGAACGGCCGGCTGCGCTCGACGAAGCTCGACGAGACGTTCCTGCCCGCCGAGGCGGTCATCCTGGCGATCGGGCAGGAGACGGCCTTCCCGTGGATCGAGGACGGGCTGGGAATCGAGTTCGACGAGTGGCACGAGCCCGTCGTGGACCGCGGGACGTTCATGACGACCCGCGAGGGCGTGTTCGTGGGGGGCGATGCGGCGTGGGGTCCCGAGAACATCATCTGGGCCGTGGAGCACGGCCACCAGGCCGCCATCTCGATCCACGCCTACTGCCATGGCGAGGACGTGCGGAAGCGCCCGCCCGACCGCATGAACCTCGTGAGCGCCAAGATGGGGCTCCACGAGTGGACGTACTCGAACGACTACGGGTACGAGCAGCGCGCGAAGATGCGGCACGCCCGGCTCGAGGAGCGCCTCGCGAAGCTCGAGATCGAAGTGGAGGAGGGGTTCGACCACGAGCAGACGCTCAAGGAGGTCGAGCGCTGCCTGAACTGCGACATCCAGACACACTTCACCGGCAGCCTGTGCATCGAATGCGACGCCTGCATCGACATCTGCCCCCTGAACTGTCTCACCATCACCGAGAACGGCAGCGGGGTGGAGCTCCGCGCCCGGCTGATGGCACCGGCCGAGAATCTCGACCAGGCGCTGTACGTGTCGGAAGGGCTCCCCCAGACGAAGCGCGTGATGGTGAAGGACGAGGACCTCTGCATCCACTGCGGGCTGTGCGCCGAGCGCTGTCCCACCGCCGCCTGGGACATGCGGACGTTCGACCTCCTGAAGCCCTACGCGGGCCGCCCCGAAGACCATCCCTACTCGGATCTGGGCATCCTCGAGATGTCGCCCGCCGCCGTGGCGACGGTCTGATCCGCGAACCCGACACACGATCGAGTGACGCGGAGCGGGCATGAGGAAGGGACGAGCCGCATGACGGCGGATCGCGTGAACGACTTCGCCTTCAAGATCGGCACGGTGAACGGGACCGGGTCCGCGAGCGCGAACGGGCTCATCATGCAGTCGATCTTCCGGATGGGGATCCCCGTGTCGGGAAAGAACGTGTTTCCCTCGAACATCCAGGGGCTCCCCACCTGGTACGAGATCCGGCTGAGCGGGTCCGGTCACGTGGCCCGCACCCCGCGCTTCGACCTCATCGTGGCGATGAACCCGGCCACCTACGCGCGAGACATCGCCGAGGTGCGCTCGGGCGGCTGGCTGCTCCACGACTCGAGCTGGCCGCTGGCCGACACCCTCCGGCGCGACGACATCGCCTTCCTCGGCGTGCCGCTGGCCGACATGTGCGTGCGGCACTTCGAGGGCGCGCGCGAGCGCATCCTGATGAAGAACATCGCGTACACGGGCGCGCTCGCCGCGCTGCTCCGGATCGATCTGGACACGATCCGCGGCCTCCTCGAGGAGACGTTCGGCAGCCCGAGGAAGAAGCACCTGCTCGATTCGAACTTCGAGGCGATCCGGCTGGGGCACGACTACGCGGTCGAGCACTTCGACTGCCCGTTGCCGATCCGACTCGAGCCCATGCGGGAGAACGACGACTCGATCCTCATCGATGGCAACACGGCGGCGGCGCTGGGGTGCGTGTACGCCGGGGCCACCGTGGCCGCGTGGTATCCCATCACCCCATCGACCTCGCTGGTCGACGCGTTCACCCGCTTCAGCGGCATGTACCGAGTGGAGCCCGAGACGGGGAAGCGTCGGGGGGCGATCATCCAGGCGGAGGACGAGCTGGCCGCCGCCGGGATCACCATCGGGGCCGGTTGGGCCGGGGCTCGCTCGTTCACCTCGACCAGCGGGGCGGGGATTTCGCTCATGAGCGAGTTCATCGGGCTCGCCTACTACGCCGAGATCCCTTCCGTGTTCTTCGACATCGAGCGCGTCGGGCCGTCCACCGGCATGCCGACGCGCACGCAACAGGGCGACATCCTGATGTGCGCGTACGCCTCGCATGGGGACACGAAGCACATCTGCCTGTACCCGGGGGATCCGCGCGAGTGCTTCGAGCTCGCGGTGGCCGCCTTCGACCTGGCGGAACGCTACCAGACCCCCGTGTTCGTCCTCTCGGACCTCGACATCGGGATGAACGACTGGGTCGTGCCGCGCTTCCGATGGGACGATGCGTACCGTCCGGACCGCGGGAAGGTGTTGAGCGACCGGGACCTCGAGGAGATCGAGAAGTTCTACCGCTATCTGGATGTGGACGGGGACGGCATCCCGTACCGCACGATCCCGGGGGAGAGCCCCAGGGGGGCCTACTTCACCCGCGGCTCGGGGCATACCAAGTTCGGGACCTACACGGAGGATTCCGAGGAATACACGGAGGTCGTCGACCGGCTGCTCGACAAGGTGAACCGGGCGGCGGACGCGGTCCCGGCTCCGGTGGTACGGTCGCGTCCCGACGCGCGCTTCGGGCTCGTGACGGTCGGCGGCTGCGACGGCGCCGTCCGCGAAGCCCTCGAGGAGCTCGAGGCGGGGGGCGAACGGTTCGACTACATGCGGATCCGCGGATTCCCGTTCTCGGGCGAGGTGACCCGCTTCCTCGAGGCCCACGAGCTCAACCTGGTGGTGGAGCAGAACCGGGACGCGCAGCTCCTCTCCCTCCTCACGCTGGAGACGCCGGTGGCGAAGGAGAGGCTGGCCTCGGTGCGGTACTACGGCGGCCTGCCGATGAGCGCGCACCACGTGGTCACGGGCGTCGGGGAACGGCTCGGTTCGGTCGCCGCACGCGCCGGCGAGGCGAGCGCATGAGAGAGGAGTCGAGGTGACGTACATCGCCAAGCCACGGGTCATCCACCCCAGGCTCGAGAAGAACGCGCTCGGCCTCACGCGCCGCGACTACGAGGGCCGCATGTCCACCCTGTGCGCGGGCTGTGGCCACGATTCGGTGACCGCGGCGCTCATCGAGGCGGTGTGGGAGCTCGGCGTGCCTCCCCACCGCGCCGCCAAGCTGAGCGGGATCGGCTGCTCGTCCAAGACGCCCACGTACTTCATGTCGGCATCGCACGGCTTCAACGGCGTGCACGGGCGCATGCCCTCCATCGCCACGGGAGCCAACGCGGCCAACCGCGACCTGGTGTACATCGGCATCTCGGGCGACGGCGACTCCCTGTCGATCGGGCTCGGACAGATGTGCCACGCGATCCGGCGCAACCTCGACCTGCTCTACTTGCTCGAGAACAACGGCGTGTACGGGCTCACCAAGGGACAGTTCTCGGCGTCGGCCGACATCGGGTCGAAGTCGAAGCGAGGCGTGCCCAATCGGCAGCCTCCGATCGATCCGGTCCTCCTGTCGCTGGCCCTCGGGGCCACCTTCGTGGCTCGGGGCTTCTCCGGCGACAAGGAGCAGCTCATCCCGATCCTGAAGGCCGGCATCCGGCACCCGGGCTTCGCCATGGTCGATGTGATCTCGCCCTGCGTGACGTTCAACGACCACGAGGGATCTACCAAGAGCTATGCGTACACGCGCGAGCACTACCGCGAGGTCGCCGAGGCCGCGTTCGAGACTCCGGACGATTTCGTTCCGCCCGCCGAGGAGATCACCGCCGAGATCAGGCCGGGGGGGACCCGCGATGTGCGGATGCACGACGGCAGCGTGGTGCGCTTCCGGAAGGTCGCGGAGGACTACGATCCCACCGACCGCGATCGAGCGTACGCCTACGTGCGCGCGCACCAGGAGGCCGGGGAGGTGGTGACGGGGCTCCTGTACCTCGATCCCGACTCGCAGGACCACCACGCGGTGCTCGAGACGGTGGAGGCCCCGCTGTGGGACCTCCCGTTCGAGGAGCTGTGCCCGGGGTCGGCGGCGCTCGACGAGCTCATGGAGCGCTACCGCTGATGGAGCGCGGCGGCCGATGACCCTCGACGTGGTCCTCAGGCGGTTCGAGGAGCCCGACGAGATCCGCGTGTTCGAAAAGGGGCGCTTCGAGGTCATCCACATCGGGGGGCTCACGATCGGCCGCGCCACCTACCAGCCCGGCTGGCGGTGGTCCGAGCACATCGAGTCGGACGAGCCGCTGTGCTCGGTCGAGCACGTCGGGATGGTGCTGCGCGGGACGGCGACCGCCGCGTTCGAGGACGGTCGCGTGATCGAGCTGCGGGCGGGTGATGTGTTCCACATCCCACCCGAACCGCACGACTCGTGGGTGGTCGGGGACGAGCCCTACGTGTCGCTCCACTTCCTCGGCGCCGACCGCTACGCCGGGTAGCCCGTCCGCGCCGCATCGTGGCCTGCGCCATGCACGCTCGGCTCCCCGGGAGCGACACCGGGGGGGCGGGGCGACGCGTCGCGATCGACGCTCCGTGCGCTCCGGGGCGCCGGAACGCACGGATTCCGGGCCTTCCACGGGTTGGTGGACACGAGGAGCGCACGATGGGCGACCGCAGGCCGGTAGGCATGATCCTGCACGAGAAGGCAGATCGCATGTACGTGATCTGCTCGGACGGAACCGCGTATTCCGCCAAGGTGGGCCACCCGGGGATCGTCATGGGGTGGCACGAGATCGACCCGATCCCGGGCACGCCGGCCTGGGAGGCCGCGCACGGGCTCGGCGTGGGAGTGCCGGGGGACGACTGACGCGCCGGCGGCGTCGCCGAGCCACCCACCTCCACGCCGTCGCGCCCCGGGTATCGCGCGGCCGCTCCCCGGGCCCAGTTTGACGGCATGGAGTGGACGCCTCCCGCCGACTGGACCCTCGTTCGTACGATCGACGCGCACGCGGAGGGCGAGCCCCTCCGGGTGATCGTGGACGGCTTCCCCACGCCGCGGGGGGCCACCATGCCGGCCCGACGGTGCGACGCCGCCGCGCGATTCGACGGCCTCCGGCGCACGCTCATGTGGGAGCCCCGCGGACACGCGGACATGTACGGCTGCCTCCTGATGCCGCCGGTGACCCCCGAGGCCGACGTGGCCGTCCTGTTCCTCCACAACGCCGGCTTCTCCACCATGTGCGGGCACGGGATCATCGCCGTGACGACCGTGCTTCTCGAGACGGGACTCCACCCCGCGGAGGGCCCCGACACCAGGCTCTCGATCGACACACCGGCGGGTCTGGTGCGCGCCACCGCACGGCTGGTGGACGGCCGCGTGCGCGAGGTCCGGTTTCGGAACGTGCCGTCCTTCGTCCTCGCTCTCGATGAGCGCGTGCGGGTGCCCGGGCTGGGCGAGATCCCCGTGGACCTCGCCTTCGGCGGCGCGTTCTACGCCTTCGTCGACGCTGACTCCGTGGGGCTCGACCTCGTGCCAGGGGAGGCGGATCGGATCGTGGACACGGGACGGAAGGTGACGGCAGCGGTCGCGGAGGCGCTCCCCATCGCGCACCCCGACGGGCCGGATCTGGCGTTTCTGTATGGGACGATCTTCGTCGGCGCGGCGCGCTCCGATCCCGCACGACACTCGCGCCACGCGTGCGTGTTCGCCGACGGCGAGCTGGATCGGAGCCCAACGGGGACCGGTGTGAGCGCGCGGCTGGCCACCCTCTCGGCCCGGGACCTGCTGCCCGGTGGCGAGTGGATCGAGATAGAGAGCCTCATCGGCAGCCGCTTCCGCGGGCGCGTGGTCGCCCGGACGACCGTCGGCGCGCACGCGGCCATCATTCCCGAGATCGGCGGACGCGCGTTCCTGACCGGACGCCACGAGTTCTGGATCGACCCCGCCGACCCCTGGGGCGGAGGGTTCCTGGTTCGCTGAACTCCGCTCCCCGGGCCGTCGTCCCCCGGGGGGCGGGGGGCGCGGCGTGTCAGCCCGCCGGCGGGAACATCGTCATCAGGGCGGGCTCGCCGGACGCATCCACGCAGTCGCCCTCGAAGTGGCCGTCCTCCTCCTCGAGCAGGGTGCACAGCACCGTGTCCCCGACCATGAGGGTGAAGCTCAGCGTCTGGACGTCGTAGACTGGATCATCGGCGGCCAGCGGCCCCACGCCCACCTCGGCGGGCGGGTGGAGCACGATCGCCAGCCCATCGTCTCCGTAGCTCACCTCGTACTCGAGCTCGATCAGGTCGCCATCCGGCGGGTACACGGTGCCGGTCCACATCCCCTCCGCGAGCCGCTTCTCCTGTTCCTGGGCCCTCACCGTTCCCGCCAGGACGAGCCCGAGCGCCAGCCCGACGAGGGCCACCCGACACGATGCGTTCGACATGGAGTCTCCCTGAATCCCGCGTTCACCCGAAGGTCCTGCCGCCACGCGGCGGCCCGAGACCTCGACCCGGTACGATCCGCCCGGTCCGACTCTCGGATGCCGACGCGGTACGGGCGCGTCGAGCGAAGTCGAGGCGTGCGGACGGGGGACGGGCGAAGATCGATCTGCATGGTATCGCGTCGACCGTGGCGCAACCAGCGTCCTCGCCGGACACGGGGCCGCTGTCTACAGAGGTCACGTGCGGCGGCCCGGGCGGCGTGCGACCGCGCCGCTCCGACTCTAGACTGAGCCGGAAACACGCGTCGGATCAAGCCGGCGCGGGATTGCGAGCCGCTGGGGAGCGGGGTGGCCATGCCGAGGATTCGAACCGTGCCCGTCGACGGGGCGACGGGGTTGCTGGGGAAGGAGTACGAGGCGGCGATCCGGCGCGCCGGCCGCGTGTTCCACATCCTGAGCATCCAGAGCCTCCACCCGCCGGTCCTGCGCGCCGGCGTGCGGCTGTACCAGGCGCTCATGCTCGGCCCCGGTCCGCTGGCCCGCCCGGTGCGCGAGATGCTGGCCACGGTGACCTCCCGCGCGCTCGACTGCTTCTACTGAACGGAGGCGCACGGGGAGGATCTCCGTGAGCTGACGGGAGACGACGCGCTGGCGCGGGCCGTGATCGCGGACTACCGCACGGCGGATCTGGACCCGCCGACGCGCGCCCTGATGGACTACGCCGTCCTCCTGACCCGCACGCCCGGCGAGGTGACGGGGGAGACGATCGACGGACTGCGCGCGCTGGGCTGGGATGACCCGGAGATCCTGACCGCCACCGAGATCATAGGGTTCTTCAACTACTACGCCCGCATGGCCGACGCGCTGGGCGTCGAGCCCGAGGACTTCATGGAGCGCAATCCGGAGCTGTGGCCGGCGGATGGCGGAGGGACGGAGCCCGTATAGGTGTCGGGACTCAGTCCGAGCCGTTTCCGTTCGAGCCCCGCCCCGAGCCGCGTCGGATCGCCGGACGGGGTCCGCCGCTTCCCGAGCTCCGCTTAACGGTGGGCCGGGACGCGCCGCTTCCCGAGCTCCGCTTGACGGTGGGCCGGGACGCGCCGCTTCCCGAGCTTCGTTGCACGGTGGGACGGCTCGTCGGTTGCGGGCTGCGCCGCACCGTCGGCCTGGCGGGGGCGGTCGGCCGCCTCACGGCGGGCCGGGCTCCGCTTCCTCCCGAGCTACGTTGCACGGTGGGGCGGCTCGTCGGCTGAGGACTGCGCCCAACCGTCGGTCGGACGGGGGCCGTCGGCCGCCGCAGCGTGGGCCGGTTCGTCGAGGCCGGGGCGCGGCGCAACGCTGCGTCGGGCTGCGTCGGGGAGCCGCGGCGCAGCGTCGGCCGCGAGCTGGGCGCCGAGCGCAGCTCGACCGTCGGGCGCGTGGGCGTCGCGCGCGTTCCGGGCGACGACCCCCGTGCTGCCGGCGACCGGGTCGGGGGCTGCGTCGGACGGCGGAGCTCCTGGCCACCGGGGCGCGTCCGGGTCTCGGGCGCGCGGATCTGTCCCGAGCCGCTCCCGGCGGAGCGGCGCTCGACGGTCGGCCGCCCCGCGTCGGGCGTGGTCGGTCGTCTCAGCGTCGTGCCGGGTTGCCGGCTCCTCGTCTCGGGACGCCTCGGCGACGCGGGGCTCGACCGGTCGTTCGCCCCGGTCGCGGGACGTGCCGGCGTCGCGGTGGGCGTACGAGCTCCCGTGTCGGGGCGACGAAGCGCGCCGGCCTCCGGGCGGCGCAACGTACCCGTCGCGCGGCGATCGGTGCCCGGCGAGGTACGGAGCGTGCCCGCGACCGGGCCGGTCTGCGCCGGTCCGGCGCGCGCGTCGAGACGCGGCGCGCGCCCCTCCAGATTCCGAGCCCGCGCCTCCGCGGCCGGTCGACGCGCGTCGAGCCCCGCGGGGTTGATCCGCGTGGCCGCTCCGTTGGCGCGGGCGCCGCGATCTGCCCCCCTCAGCGTCACGCGCTCGAGGTCGGCCGGCAGCCGCGGGGTACGCTCGATGAACGCATTGGCGTTCGGGAGCGTGCGGCCGTTTCGCTGTCCGAGGCTCCGGAGCCTCGCGAGCCCTTCCGTCGGACGTCGCCACACGTCGGGCCGCAGCGCGCGGGTGTCGGTCGTGAGGATCCCGTTGTCCAGCCGGGCGCCGCGGCGCCCCAGCTCGTAGCCGTGCAGGACGTACGTGGACTGACGACGGTTCCCGAGCCGCCCCACCGGGCAGAACGTCCAGTAACGATACGGCGCGTAGCCGCCGCCGACGGTCCCGTACACGCCGAAGTAGAACCCGAATCCACTCCCGTATCGATGCCCATAATGGCGCGCGTAGTAGCCCGCCGGCACCCAGCCCGCGTAGTGGGGACCCCAGTACCAGTAGACGTGTGCCGGAGCGAAGCGCCGACCGGGGAACCACACCCACCCGTAGGCATCCGCGTAGTCCCAGTACCCGTAGTGGTAGGGGACCCAGCCCCAGGGCTCGTAGGAGACCCAGAACAGCCCGCTCGGCGTGTAGCGCCAGCGACCGTCTCGATACGGCGACCATCCCACCCCCACGTACGGCCGCCAGGCGTAGCTCCCGCCCACGCTCACCCACGAGCCGTGATCGTCGAGATCCGAGGCCGCGTAGCGCAGGTCATCGTCGATGTACTCGCCCTCCACGTAGCCGTACTCGGAGAGCTGGTTGCCCCAATGCTCGAGCCGATCGACGCTCGGGGCGGCGGCGAACCGGAGCCGGGGAGTCCCGCGTCCTTCGACGAACACCGACTCGCCCGGTCTCACTTCGGCTCCGTCGTCGGCGGTCAGGACATCGGCGCGGCCCTCGCGGACGACGACCTCGGTGTGCTCCTCGTCGTCGACCACGATGAGATAGGTGCCGGCGCTTCGCGCCTGAACGGTGGAATTCGGCGTCACGATGCTCGGGAAGTCCTGCCCGAGCTGCCCCGGAACGACCACGAGCTGGAGCGTGCCCCGTCGCAGGTCGAGGATCGACGTCGGATCCGCGCGGTCGGCGGAATAGGCCAGCGCCCGAAAGCCGAGCTCGGCCTCGTCCCCCACGCGTACGAGATTCCGGTCCGCCAGCACGAGCTCCGCCCGCGAGCCGCCGCCCACGAACACCACGTCACCCACCAGGACGGGCTCGTTCGCCTCGATCTGGATCCGCTCTCCGCCCGCCTGCACGACGGTCGCCGAGCCATCCAGCGTCCGGAAGTATCCGTAACTGCCGTCGATTCCCGATTCGGCGAGCGCCGCATCGTAATCGAACGGTGCCTCGGACTCCTGTGCCGTCGCGGGGACGACGAACGCGGCGGCCAGCGCGGCCGCCACCCCCAGCCTGCCTGCCGCCGCCCTCCCCCCGCCGTTCCGCGCGCGCTCGGTGTCATGAACGGACATCACGATCTCCCTCCGTCAACGTTCCGCGGCGTCCCGGCCGGGCCGAGGCGCCGTGACTCCGAGATGGAGACGCCCGGGACGCGCGATGCGTCACAATGTCTCGAGGATGGCGTCGGCATGTCCCGCCGGTCGCACCTTCTCGTACACCCGGGCGATCTGTCCGTCCCCGTCGATGAGGAACGTCGTGCGCAGGATGCCCGCGTACTCTCGGCCGTAGAGCTTCTTCTTCCCCCAGGCGCCGTACGCCATGGCGACGGCGTGGTCCGGATCCGAGAGCAGCGGAAACCCGAGGTCGTACTTCTCCCGGAACTTCCGGTGCCGGGAGACCGGATCGGGGCTCACGCCCAGCACCACCCAGCCCCGACGCCGGAACTCGTCGTGCCGGTCTCTGAACCCGCACGCCTCCTTCGTGCACCCCGGCGTGTCGTCCTTGGGATAGAAGTACAGGACCACGTTGCGGCCCCGCATGTCGCGGAGCCGGATCGTGTCGCCGGAGTCCGATTCGAGTTCGAAGTCGGGCGCCCTGTCGCCGATGTCGAGCATATCTCCCCCGGATCCGTCTCCCATCGTTACGGTTGCGGATCGTCGACCCACTCCGCGATGAAGATGTTCGTGTCCCCCTCGGTCTTCTGGTACCGGTTGGAGGCGAACACGAGGTGGCGCCCGTCCGGGCTGAACATCGGGAAACTGTCGAACTCCTCCGAGAAGGTGATCTGCTCGAGGCCGGTGCCGTCGAGCCCGATCATGAACAGGTCGAAGTTCCGGCCCCGGGGATCGTTGAGGTTCGAGGAGAAGATCACCCGCTTGCCGTCGGGGTGGAAGAAGGGGGCGAAGTTCGCCGCGCCGTTGTCGGTGAGCCGACGCTTGTTGGACCCGTCCGCGTCCATCACGTAGATGTCGAGGATCCCGGGGCGGACCAGGCCCTCGGCCAGCAGCGCCCTGTAGTCCGCCAGCTCCTCCTCGGTCTCGGGATAGCGGGCCCGGAACACGATCTGCGAGCCATCGGGCGAGTAGAAGGCGCCTCCGTCGTACCCGGGCGTGTCGGTCAACCGGCGCACGTCCGAGCCGTCCGCGTTCATCGAGTAGATGTCGAGGTCTCCGTCCCCGGTCGAGGTGAACACGATCCGCGAGCCATCCGTGGAGATCGTCGCTTCGGCGTCGTACCCGGGGCTCTGAAACAGCACGCGGGGGTTCGACCCGTCCGCCTCGGCCGTCACGATGTCGTAGTCGTACAGGCGCCACACGTACCCGCGGCTGTAGTCCGGCGGCGGCGGGCACCCGGGGCCCTTGAGATGCGTGGTGCTGTACAGGATCCGCTGGTCCCCCGGAAAGAAGTACGAACAGGTCGTGCGTCCGCGACCGGTGGAGAGCAGCGTGGGGGTACCGCCCTGCACGCCGAGCGTGAAGATCTGGTCGCACTCGTACTCGCCCGCGTGCCGTCGCTGGAAGATCAGCTTTCGGCCGTCGGAGGAGTAGTACGCCTCCGCGTTCTCGCCGTCGAACGTGAGCTGCTCGAGCCTGACGAAGTGACGCTCTCCGGGCTCCGGCTCGCGCGGCAGCGCGGTTCGCGGGGATGCGGTCGGGGCGGCGCTCGCCCCGGAGTTCGTGGTCGCGCTCCGTGTGTCGGCCGACCGGCCCGCCGATTCGGCCCGGCAACCCGCGAGCAGCGGGGTCGCGAGAACGGCGAGCAGGAGGGGCCGGAATCGGGATCTCATGTCGGGGCTCGAACCCTCGTAGTCTCTGGTGTCAGGCGTGGAATGGCCGAGCGCACACCCTATGGGCGGGGCGGCGGCCGCGCCAATCCGGCGGCTTCGTTTCACGCCGTCGGGGACGATACGTTCCATGGGCGTCCACACACACGGACCGATGGGAAGGACGGACCTTCACGGTGGAGAGCGTCATCCTGACCGAGCCTCGCGGCGCCCCGGAGCCCGTCGACGTCCCCGTCGACGACTGGGCCTCCCGATACGGGGAGGAGCTCGAGCGTCACGTGACGCGCATGCTGGGAAGCATCGACGAGGCCCGCGACATCGTGCAGGAGCTCTGGGTGACGGCGCTCCGCGTGCCACCCGACTGGGGAGACGGGTCGAACATCCGGGCCTGGCTGTACCGGGTCGCCACGCGCCGCGCGCTCGACCTGCTGGCCGCCAGACGGCGGCACGACGGGCTTCTCGATGCACGCTCGCGCGAGCTCGAGCCTGGTCGCCCGCCGCGTCCCGACGCGGCCTTCCGGGGGCTGTCGAACGAGGGCGCCGAGCTGGTCCGCACCCGCGTGGCGGGTCTGCCGTCGAAGCAGCGCGACGCCGTGTGGCTGCGCTGGATCGAGGGCGTGGACTACGAGACCATCGCGCGCCGGCTGGAATGCTCGCAGGACGCCGCCCGCGCCAACGTGTATCAGGGACTCAGGAGACTCCGGCGCGAGCTCGCCGGTCTCTGGCACGCGGAGGAGCTTCGATGACCGCGAATCGCTGCACGTATCGGGATGAAGATGTGCTCGCCTGGGTGCTGGGGGACGCGGAGGGGCGGGCGCGAGACGACCTCACCCTCCACCTGGCCGAGTGCCCGAGCTGCCGCGAGGCAGCCGAGGAATACCTGGCCCTCGACCATTCGGCAGGCGCGTGCCGCGAAGGGGCGGTCATCCGCTGGCGGGCGTTCGAGAGCCCGTTCGGCACGATGCGGATCGCCGCCAGCCGGAAGGGACTGGTCGAGCTCACCTGGCGCGCGCCCGACGACGACGCCTTCGTCGGAGCGCTCGAGACGCGGTTCCGCAAGGCGCCGGTGGTGTGTGATTGCGAACACCTCGCGCCGGTCGAGAGCCAGCTGCTGGAGTACTTCGAGGCCCGCCGGACGTGGTTCGATCTGCCGGTCGATCTCGGTGAGCTGACCACCTTCCAGAGGGCGGTCCTGAACGCCGCGGCCGGTGTCCGGTTCGGCGAGGTGGCCTCGTACACCGACATCGCGCATCGCATCGGCCGGCCGCGGGCCACCCGTGCGGTCGGGAACGCCCTCGGCCGAAACCCCGTGGCTATCGTCATCCCCTGCCACCGGGTCGTGCGGAGCGACGGCTCGCTGGGCGGCTACACCGGCGGGCTCGAGTACAAGGAGGCCCTGCTCGAGATCGAGGGACGGCGAGATCTGCTCGGGGACGACCAGCCCCGACTCCGGCTGGTGTAGGGCGGCGACACCGTCGAGACACCGGCTGACGCGCGTGCGCCGGCCGGATCAGAGAAGCCAGTTCGCGGCCAGTGCGCCAACGTAGGCGAGCGTCAGCATGTATCCCCATTGGAGGAGGGGCCACTTCCAGCCCGCCGTCTCCCGCCGCATCACGGCCACCGTCGACATGCACTGGAGCGCGAACGCGAAGAACACGAGGAGCGCCACCGCGGCCCCCAGGTCGAGATCGCGCTGGAGGCGCGCCTGGAGCGCCATCGAGGTCTCGTCGCTGTTCTCCACGCCGTAGATCGTCCCCAGCGTCCCCACGATCACCTCGCGCGCCGCCAGCGAGGAGACGAGCCCCACACCGATCCGCCAGTCGAACCCGAGGGGGGCGATGGCGGGCTCCATGACGTGCCCCGCCCGACCGAGCGCGCTCCGCTCGATCGGGGGTGCCTGGCCACCGATGCGCGGGATCTGCGTCAGACCCCACAGGACGACGGTCACGAGCAGGATGATGCGGCCGGCGCGGCGGAGGAAGATCCGGCTGCGGTCGACGAGCCGCAGCGCGAGCGAGCGCGGGGAAGGGAGGCGATACGGCGGCAGCTCCATGAGAAACGGCGCCGACGCCCCCCGCAGCAGGGTGCGCTTGAGCGCGAATGCCGTGAAGACGGCCGCCAGGGCGCCCAGGGCGTACAGGCCGAGGAGCGTGGCGGCCCGCGTGCCGAGAAACGGGCCGAGGACCCGACGCTCGGGGATGAATGCCGCGATGAGGAGCGCGTACACCGGCAGCCGCGCGGAGCAGGTCATGAACGGCGCCACGAAGATCGTGGCGAGACGGTCGCGCTCGTTCTCGACCGTCCGGGCCGACAGGATGGCCGGCACGGCGCACGCGTAGGCCGACAACAGGGGCAGGAAGGCACGCCCCTGGAGGCCGACACGGTACATCATGCGGTCCGCGATCACCGCCGCCCGCGCCATGTAGCCCGAGTCCTCGAGGATCCCGAGAAACAGAAACAGGATGAGTATCTGGGGGAGGAACACGAGCACCGAGCCGACCCCCGCCCACACGCCGTCGATGAGGAGGGCCCGGAACCACGTGTCCGGGAGTCGGGTCGCGAGGGCCTGGCCGGAGGACGAGATGAGCGCCTCGACGCCATCCATGAGGGGCGTCGCCCACGTGAATATGGCCTGGAAGACGAGGACGACGAGCGCGGTGAACACGATGGGTCCCCACACCCGGTGGAGGAAGATCGAGTCGAGGCGCTCGGATAGGCGCGACGGACCGGCCGGCCGATACCCCGCCTCGTCCACGATGCCCGCGATCCGCCGTCGCCGCGTCGCGAACGCCTCGATGATCGGAAGCGGCGCATGCCTCGACACGTTGGACACGGCGCGCGGGCCACCGTCGGTTCCGGCCACGCCGTCGGCCACCTCTCGCAGGAACGCCCACACCTCTTCCAGACCCCGGCCGCTTCTCGCGTTCGTGCGGGCCGTCCGTACCCCCAGACGGCGCCCGAGCACGTGGTCGTCGAGGCCTCCGTTCCGCGCCTCGAGCTCGTCCCACATGTTCAGCACCAGCAGGGTGGGGAGACCCAGCTCGAGCACCGGCTCCACCAGCATCAGCTGCGGCTCGAGACGCGTGACGTCGACGACGAGGACGACCGCGTCGGGCGCCCCGATCCCTTCGGCGCGCCCCTCGAGGACATCGCGCGTGATGCGCTCGTCCAGCGTGCGGGCCGAGAACCCGTTCACGCCCGGCAGGTCGACCAGCTCGAGGACGCCCTCATCGGGCAGACGCGCCCGCCCGATGTGCTTCTCGACCGTGACGCCGGGGTAGTTGGCCACCTTCTGTCTGAGCCCGGTGAGCCGATTGAACAGCGTGGATTTCCCCGAGTTGGGCGGACCGATCAGGGCTACGAGGGGACGCCGGGGCCCGGCCTCGACCGTCGACCGCCTCGCGGGACGTTCGGCCACCGCGTGGCAATCGGCGCCGAGAAGATCGGGCACGGGCGCTCGAATTCGGTCAGTGCGGCCCGTCGGTGACCCGCCGCACGCACAGACAGCCGGCCATCTCGCGCCGCAGGGCCAACAGGGATCCGTCGACGCGGACGATCGGGTCGCCGAACGGCGAGCGCCGGATCGGGCACAGGCGGCAGCCCGGCAGCACGCCGCGCTCCAGCAACGGCTCGAGCTGGTCGTCGGGAAGGTCGATCCGCACGAGCACGACCACCTGCCTCAACGGCACGTCGGCCAGCCGCAGCTCCACCGAAGCATCGGGCTCGGTCGAATCGACCGCCGGTCGCGTCGGCGAAGGAACCAGGTCCGTCATCGTCCCATCCGAATCGAAGTGAGAATCAGTCTCAATCAAGATACACAATCGGGCTCCGTGGGGAAACCTCCCGGGAACCCCCGCGGGCGAAGGGGGTTCTGGAGGTCGACGGTCGACGCGCGGGACGCGCGGTCGACCGCGGGAAAGGAGGCGATCGTGGCCGGACCGACCCTCCCACACAGCGAATCGCGCCTGTCGGCGCGTCGCGCCGTGGTGTGGGGGCTGACGGGCTCCGCGGTGCTCCACGCGGCCGCGGCCCTCGTGATCAGCCTCGCTCACGTCGGGCTGCCCGCCGGCCGGCTGGCCCGACCCACGCTCCTCGCCGTCGAGCTCCTGCCTCGCCTGCCCGATCCTCCGCCGGCCGTCGAGCTCCCGCGTCCCCGCGTGCCGGTGCCGCGTCCATCCGCCCCCGCGGTCGCCATCCCTGCTGCCTCGTTCGACGAACCGCACTTCATCCCGCACGACGTACCGCCGCGTCTCCTTAACGCGGCGACGGTGCGACGCGCCCTCGAGGACGGATACCCCGAAGGCCTGCCGGATGCCGCCGTCCGCAGCCACATCACGCTGTGGCTGTTCGTGGACGAGGGGGGGGTGGTGCGAAAGCTCAGGCTGCAAGGCTCGAGCGGCTTCCGTGAGCTGGACGATCTGGCGGCGCGCGTCGCGCCGCGCATGGCCTTTCGACCGGCCCTTCACCGCGGTAGGCGGGTGGGGGTGTGGATCTCGCAGCCCATCCGCTTCCAGCCCGGGAGAGAACAAAGCGGCCGCTGAGCGTGCTCAGCGACCGATGACCTCCTGCCCCATCTCGGGGTGGGCGACCGGCCCGAGCCACCCGTGGCCGTCGCGTCGGATGAGACGGTCTGCCGCCTCGGGCCCCCAGGTGCCGGCCCGATACAGGCGCGGGGAGGGACGTTCCTGGAGCAGCGGATCGAACAGCTCCCACGAGGCCTCCGCCTCCTCGGCGTGCACGAACAGCGTCTGGTCGCCCGTCAGCAGGTCCAGGAGCAGCGTCTGGTAGGCATCCGGGACGGGCTCGAACGCCTGCTTGTAGAAGAAGTCGAGCGGCAACGTGCGGAGCTCGAACGGCTCGCCCGGCACCTTGACGTCGACGACCAGGGCGAACCCCTCGTCGGGTTGCAGCGTGAGGTAGAGCACGTTGGACCTGGGCTCGCAATCGCCCATCGTCTCGAACAGGCACACGGGCGGTGCCTTGAACGTCACCGCGATCTGCGTGATGCGGCGACCGAGGCGCTTCCCGGTCCGCAGATAGAACGGGACGCCCTGCCAGCGCCAGTTGTCGATCGACAGCCGGAGCGCCACGTACGTCTCGGTGTCCGATCCCGGATCGACCCCTTCCTCGTCCAGATATGCCGGGACGCTGGCGCCCTCGATCGTCCCGCGCGCGTACTGGCCGAGCACGACGTCGTCCGGTGGGATGGGGCGGATCGAGCGCAGCAGCTTGATCTTCTCGTACCGGACCGCGTCCGCTTCGAACGTGATCGGGACCTCCATACCCACCAGCGCGAGGAGTTGCGCGCCGTGGTTCTGCACGATGTCGCGCAGCGCACCGGCGGTCTCGTAGTAGTCGGCGCGCGACCCGATCCCGAGCTCCTCGGCGACGGTGATCTGCACGTTGTCGATCCGGTCGCGGTTCCACAGCGACTCGAAGATCGCGTTCGCGAACCGGAACACGAGCAGGTTCTGCACCGTCTCCTTGCCCAGATAGTGGTCGATCCGGTAGACCTGGCGCTCGTCGAAATGGCGGTGGATGAGGCGATTCAGCTCACGGGCCGAGGCGAGGTCGTGGCCGAACGGCTTCTCCACCACCACCCGGGTCCAGCCGGGGCCCCGGTTGAGCCCCGCGCCCGCCAGACCCTCGACCGCGGACGGGAACACCGAAGGGGGAAGCGCCATGTAGAACGCCCGGTTGCCGGGGAGGTCGTTCTCGCGCTCGATGTCGACGATGCGGCGCGACAGCGCCTCGTAGTCCGGCGCGTCGCCGGTCGGCATGGGCTGATAGTGGAGTCGCGCCTCGTCCAGTCGGGTGACATCCTCGTCGGAGAGGCCCGCATCGCGCAGCGCCTGGCGCGCCCAGTCCCGGAATCCGTCGTCATCCAGGTCGGTGTCCCGCGCCACCGCGAGGAGCGCGCGCTTCTTCCCGAGCACGCCCAACCCCGCGAGCCGCCGCATGGCCGGAAGCAACTTGCGCCGCGTGAGGTCGCCGGTGCCGCCGAAGATCACGAACAGGTGCGGCTCGACCTCGTACCGGCTCATCCCCGGGCTCAGGCCCCCGGCGGCAGGCGCCCGCTCGGCTCCCTCAGGCGTCATGGTGCCGCACCGCGTGCCCGCCGAACTGGTTCCGGAGCGCCGCGAGCAGGCGGTCGCCGTAGGACTCCTCATCCCGGGACCGGAGGCGCGCGAGCAGCGAGAGCGCGATCACCGGGGCGGGCACGTCCTGGTCGATCGCCTCGATCACGGTCCAGCGTCCCTCGCCCGAGTCGGGCACGTACGGCGCGATGTCCTCGAGCCCCTGATCCTCGGCCAGCGCACGCGCCACGAGATCGAGCAGCCACGAGCGCACGACCGACCCGTGCCGCCAGATCTCGGCCACCTGGTGCAGGTCGAGGTCGAAGTCGTCCTTGTGCTTGAGGATCGAGAATCCCTCCGCGTACGCCTGCATGAGCCCGTACTCGATCCCGTTGTGGACCATCTTGACGAAGTGGCCCGCCCCGCTGGGGCCCACGTGGCCCCAGCCGCGTCCGGGTCCGGGGGCGAGGGTCTCGAGCGCGGGGCGCACGGCGGCCACGGCCTCGATCGAGCCACCCACCATGAGCGAGTAACCCTCCGCGAGCCCCCACACGCCCCCCGACGTGCCCGCGTCCACGTACCCGATCCCGTGCTCGCCGAGCTCGGCGGCGCGCCGGAGCGTGTCCCTGTAGTTGGAGTTTCCCCCGTCCACGATCACGTCCCCCGCTTCGAGCAGGCCGACGAACGAGCCGATCGTCGCGTCCACCGGTGCCCCCGCCGGGACCATGATCCACACGACGCGGGGCGGCGACAGCGCGGCCGCCACCTCGTCCGGTGACTCGGCGCCCTCGGCGCCGTGCGCCACCGCCTCGCGCACGGATTGGGGCTCCAGGTCGTAGGCGACCACCTCGTGCCCGCCCCGCAACAGGCGCTCGGTCATGTTGGCGCCCATCTTTCCGAGACCGATCATCGCGAGCTTCATTGCAGCTCCCTTCGCCAATGTGCGAGCGCCCTACCCGCCTTCGAGCTCCTCCACCAGGTGTGTCAGCCGCTGGAGCCCCACGCCGCCCGGGTCCACGCGGACCCGCAGGACGCGGCGTCCGCGCTCCTCGAGCGCCTCCAGGTCGCCGCGCGCCTGGGCCCGGATGAGCTGACGGAACGTGAAATCGCTTTCGGGCACGTGCACATGCGGTCCCGGGTCGTCCACGATCTGGATGAACACCCCGTTGTCGGTCCCGCCCTTGTGTAGCTGCCCGGTGGAATGGAGGAAGCGCGGCCCGTAGCCGAGGGTGGTGGGCGCGCCGCTGACCCGGCTGAGCGCGTTTCGCAGCGACTGCAGGAGCTCGATCTCCTCCTCGCTGCCTCCGGCCAGGTAGACCTGCAGGCCGATGTAGTCGCCCTCCTCCACGGCCAGGAAGTCCGTCACGGTCTGGCGGATGCCGTCCACGTCGGGCTCCGGCGGGAGTCGTCCGGCGGCATGTCCGTACGGGGGAACCTCCCACGCCAGATCCACCGCCGGCGCCGCCGCGGACTCCGGGTCGGCTACTTCCTCGCCGGCCGGGTCGCCCTGCATGGCCCGCTTCGCGAGGCGTTTGGCGAGCTGTACGTCGGGCTGGTTGAACGGGTGGATGCCCAGCGCCGATCCGGCCATGGCGACGGCCACCTCCCACAGGAAGAACAGGGCGCCGAGCTGCACCGGCTCGTCGACCTCGAGACGGATGATCGGGTGGCCGGCCACGGCGAGCGCCTCGAGGCGGTCGAGCGAGTCGTCCTCGTCGCCCCAGGTGCTGGCCTCCTCGATGTGGGCCCGCGAGGCGACGACGGCCACGAACACGCGGTCGCTCCCGTACGCCTCGGGATCGAGCGCCGGCTCGTGGACCACCGGCACGATGCCGGTCCCATCCTTCCCGGTGCTCTCGGCGATGAGCTGCTCCGCCCAGTCGGGGAACGCCGTCCACCCCGAGCTGGTGATGAATGTGACCTTGTCGCGGCCGGCGCGCGTCGTCTCGGCGAGCGCCGCGCCCAGGCGGGCGCCCGGATTGCGGGAGGCCGTCTCGCGACACAGGTCCCGGACCCCGCCGGCCGAATCGAGCAGGGCGGCCACGTCCACCCCCACGAGGGCCGCTGGCACGAGCCCGAACGCGCTCAGCGCCGAATACCTGCCACCGAGGTCGGGTCTGGCCTCGAACACGGCGCGAAAACCGCGCGCGCGTGCCAGCTCGACGAGCGGCGACCCCGGGTCGGTGATGGCCACGAAGTGCGCGCCGGGCTCCTCGCTCACCTCCTGGACGCACGACCAGAAGTGCCGGAAGAGCGACAGCGTCTCGAGCGTCGTCCCCGACTTGCTGGCCACGATGAAGATCGTGTTCGCCGGGTTCAGCCACTCCATGTCGCGAACGGCGTGCGGGTGCGTGGTGTCCAGCAGCGTGAGCGGAATGCCCTCGCCCCCCAACGTGCGGGCCAGGACCTCGGGCGCGAGGCTCGAGCCCCCCATGCCGAGGAGGACGAGATCGGTCATCCAGAAGGGCAGCTCCCGGCGGAGCGCGTCCAGCTCGGCGAGGAGATCGCGCGACACGTCGGGCAGGTCGAGCCACCCCAGCCGATCGGCGAGCTCGGGGGGCGGCGGATCGGGCGCCCACAGCGTCGTGTCCCGTGCCCACAGGCGTTCGACCACCCCATCGGCGTCCCACCCCGACAGCCGCGCCTCGACTGCCGCCATCCCGTCTCCCAACGACAGCTCGAGATCGATCATGCGGGCTTCCGTGCTCTGGAGTTCTGTCCCGGGACAGGACGCGCGGCGGCGCTCAGAAGAGCCCCACCACGCCCCTCTCGGTGACGCGCATGCCCTCCGCGGCGGGGACCTTCGGGAGTCCGGGCATGATCATGACCGTGCCCGTTCGAGCCACGACGAACCCGGCGCCGGCGGACGGTCCGACGTCCTGCACCGTGATGCGAAAGCCCCTCGGTCGTCCGAGCCTCGCTGGATCATCGCTCAGGCTGGCCGGTGTCTTTGCGATGCACACCGGGGTCCCGCCGAGCCCCATCGACTCGAGCTGCGCGATGTCCTTGTCGGCCTGACCGGTGTAGTCGACGCCATCCGCGCCGTACATCCGTGTCGCGATCGTGCCGATCTTCTCCTTGATCGGCAGCCCGAGCTCGTACAGCGGGCGGTAGTCGCCCGTTCCGGCCTCGAGGGCCGCGAGGACGGCGCGCGCCAGGGCTTCGCACCCCTCGCCGCCGCGCTGGTGGCCCTCGGCGCGCGCGTGCGCGACCCCGACCCGCTCGCACCCGGTCTCCACCGTGGCGAGCTCCTCCTCCGAATCGGTTCCGAACACGTTGAGGGCGATCACGGGCTCGACGCCGAAGGCGCGGACGTTGTCCACGTGCGCCTCGAGGTTGGCGAGCCCGCGCTCCACGGCCGCCGGGTCCGGCTCCGCGAGGTCGGCCGACGCGGTCCCGCCGTGCAACTTGAGCGCCCTCACGGTGGCCACGATCACCGCCGCCCCCGGCGCCAGGCCTCCGAATCGACACTTGATGTCGAAGAACTTCTCTGCCCCGAGGTCCGAGCCGAACCCGGCCTCGGTGACCACCACATCACCGAGCGCGAGCCCGGCACGGGTCGCCATCAGCGAGTTGCAGCCGTGCGCGATGTTCGCGAACGGGCCACCGTGCACGAACGCCGGTGTGCCCTCGAGCGTCTGGACGAGGTTCGGGCCGAGCGCCTCGCGCAGGAGCAGGGTCATGGCGCCGGCCACGTTGAGCTCGCGCGCCCGGACCGGCGTGCCATCGAAGCGCACTCCGAGGATGATGTCGCCCAGTCGCCGTTCCAGATCCTCGAGGCTCGAGGCGAGACAGAAGATGGCCATGACCTCGGAGGCGGCAGTGATCATGAATCCGTCCTCGCGCGGGACGCCGCTCGTCCGCCCGCCCAGCCCGATCACCACGCTCCGCAGGGCCCGATCGTTCATGTCGACCGCGCGCCGCCACGTCACCTGCCGTGGGTCGATGCCGAGGGAGTTGCCCTGGTGCAGGTGGTTGTCGAGCATCGCCGACAGGAGCGAGTGGGCGGAGGTGATCGCGTGCAGATCGCCGGTGAAGTGCAGGTTGATGTCCGCCATCGGGATCACCTGCGAATACCCCCCTCCGGCGGCGCCGCCCTTCACCCCGAACACGGGGCCGAGGCTCGGCTCGCGGATGCACAGCACGCTCTCCACCCCCACGCGACGGAGCCCGTCGGCGAGCCCCACCGACACGGTCGTCTTTCCCTCTCCGGCCCGCGTAGGCGTGATCCCCGTGACGAGCACGAGCCGACCGGGTCGCCCACCCTCGTGCGCGAAGATCGACTCGGGACGCACCTTGGCCTTGAAGCGGCCGTACGGCTCGAGCTCGTCGGCGTCCAGCCCGATCATGGCCCCGATGTCGCGGATCGGTCGGGGGGTGGCGGCTTCGGCGATCGCGACGTCGGTGAGCATGAGCGCGCGTGCGTCCTTTCCCTGGGTCGTGACGGCGTGCGTCTTTCGGGGCCGTCGGCTCGTGCGGCGATTCGATCCGTCGTGTCCGCGTTTCCGGGTGAGACTCTACGGCCGGGCCGCGTTCGGCGGAACCCGTCAGATCCGGGGGACGGCCCCTCCGGTGACGAAGCGCCCCCCGAATCCGAACACGGCGGCCATCAGGAGCGAGAGGATCACGCCCAGCGCGGCGCCGGACCCGAAATCGAACGCGCGCAGCTGCGCCAGGATCTCGATCGAAATGGGGCGCGAGCGCGGCGTATAGAGCAGGATCGAGGCGACGAACTCCCCCAGTGCCGACACGAAGGCGAGCATCCCGCCCGCCGCCAGACCGGGGAGCACGAGCGGGAGGGCGACACGCCGCATGGTGAGCCCCCAGCCGGCCCCGAGCGAGTACGAGGCCTCCTCGAGCGCCGGATCGAACTGCCGGAACGACGCGATGGCGGCCTGGGCGACGAGCGGCGTGTTCCGGATGAAGTAGGCGACCGGCAGGATCCAGAAGGTCCCCACCCAGATGAAGCGTCCCGCGAGCGGCTGATGCGTCGAGAACGTGGTCGCGAGCCCGATGGCGAGCACGGTGCCGGGGAGCGCCCACGGCACGACGAGGAGCGCGGACACGAGCCCCCGACCACGCACCCGGCCGCGCACGACCAGATAGGCCGCGAGGAAGCAGAACACGACGTTGGCGGCCGTGGCCAGGGCCGCCATTCGGAGCGAGTTGAGCACCGGCCGCAGGAGCTCCGGATCGCGGATCAGGGCGGTGTAGTTGTCGGGCGAGTACCGCGACGGGAGGATCTGCATCGTCCACGCCCCCTCCGGCACGAACGACACGAGGAGCAGCGTCAGGTGCGGGAGGAGGAGGAGGGTCACGACGCCGAACCCGGTCACCGTGACGGCGATCCGGGCCCAGCGAGCCTGGATCCTGCGGCGCGTCTGCTGCACGCCCTTGCCCGCCCCGGTGTAGGCCCGCCGGCCCTCGCTCCGGCGCAGGAACCACAGGAAGGCGAGCGATACCGACGCGAGCACCACTGTCTCGACCAGGGCGAGCTGGAGAGCCCCGCTGATCTTGCTGGCGTAGATCTGGGTGGTGAGGACCCGGAACCCGCCGCCGAACACGTACGGCGCCGAGAAGGAGGCCATCGAGGTCATGAACACCAGCAGCGCGGCGCCGAACAGCGACGGCTTGAGGAGCGGGAAGACGACCTTGCGCAGCGTCCTCATCCGGCCGGCGCCAAGGGAGGCCGCGGCCTCGAGCGTCGACTCGTCCAATCGGGCCAGGCCGGCGCGGGCGAACAGGTAGAAGTACACGTACATGGTGTAGGCGTGCACCAGGAGGATGGCCGGGGCTCCCACCAGCCGCCACGGAGGGTCGTCGAGGCCGAAGAGCGCCTGGAGGCTCCGGGTGAGCACGCCGCTCTCGCCCGCCAGGAAGAGGAAGGCGATCACGCCCACCAGGGGAGGGAGGAGGACCGGGAGCGCGGCCAGCGCGGCCAGCGCGCCCCGCCCCGGAAACTCGTACCGGTGGAAGAACAGGGCCAGCGGCACGCCCACGAGAGCCGACAGGACGACGGAGCCGAGCGAGATCCACACGCTGGCCCACAGGGCCGAGAGCTCGGACCTGGTCGTGAAGAAGGTCCGGTAGCCTTCGAGGGTGAGCCGCCCTGCCTCGAACAGCGAGTCGGACAGGACGACGGCGTTCGGATACACGACGAGCCACACGAGGACGAACAGGATCCCCGCCGCAAGGGCCCGCTGCCAGCGCAGCGTCTGTCCGACGGGGCCGGGCCCGCTCATCGGTCCCCGGCGCCGGAGAGCGGGAACACCCTGATCGTGCCGCCGGCCCGCGGGCGCACGGTGACCGTGTCTCCGACGGCGGCCCGGTCCTCCGCGATCACCTCCAGATCGCGCGGCCCCCCCTCGGTGGAGTCCGTGCGGATAATGAACGAGGTGGTGGCACCCGCGAAGCGGCGATCGCGTACCACACCGGCCAGACCCTGGCCCGCCTCGACGACCTCGAGGTCCTCGGGGCGCAGAAGCGCGAGCACGGGCCCCGCGGGAATTCCCGCGTCCGCGTCCGCGTCCCACCACGTCTCGCCACCGAAGTCGACGCGCCGCGGGCCGCCACCGGAGAGCGTTGCGGGGACCAGGTTGGCGCGACCCACGAACGTGGCCACGAACGGGTCGGCCGGCCTCCTGTACAGCTCCTCGGGCGGACCGATCTGCCGCATGCGCCCCGCTTCGAGCACGGCAATACGGTCCGAGAGGGCGAAGGCCTCCTCCTGATCGTGCGTGACGAACACCGCCGTGATCCCGAGGCTCTTGACCAGGTCGCGAATCTCCCGGCGCGTCTGCTCCCGGAGTGCCGCGTCGAGGTTCGAGAGCGGCTCGTCGAGGAGCAGGAGCGACGGCTCGATCGCCAGCGCCCGCGCCAGGGCGACGCGCTGCTGCTGCCCGCCCGACAGCGCCTGTACGGCCCGTGCGCCGTACCCCTCGAGGTTCACGCGGCGCAGCGCCGCGCGGACGCGCTCCGGGATCTCGGACGCCGGCTCGCCCCGCGCGCGGAGACCGAACGACACGTTCTCCGCCACATCGAGGTGTGGGAAGAGCGCGTAGTTCTGAAACACCATCCCGAACCCGCGTCGCTGCGGCGAGCGGGACGTGACGTCGCGCCCGTCGAACACGATCGCGCCCCGGTCCGGGCTCTCGAACCCCGCGATCAACCGGAGCGCCGTCGTCTTACCGCAGCCGCTCGGCCCGAGGAGGGTGAGGAATTCTCCGGCCGGCACGTCGAGCGTCAGCTCGCGCACCGCCACGACGTCCCCGAAGCGCTTCGTGACGCCGCGCAGCTCCAGGCTCACGAGCCCCCGGCCCGCTCCCCCCGGCCCCGGATGTCGCGGTCCCAATGTTGAAGCCAATCCGGCGCCCGCTCGCGGATGAAGTCGCGGTCGAGCGGCATCGGCCGGATGCGGGGCAGGGCGTCCTGGAGCCACGCGGGCATGGCGGCCAGGTCGACGTCGGTGCGGACCGGGATGCGGAAGAAGCGCTCCGCCGCGGTGCGGAGGCTCTCCTCGGTGCCCACGAAATCCACGAATCGACGCGCCATGTCGGGCTCGTCGGTGCCGCGCACGACCCCGATGGCGTCGATGACGATCGGCGTCCCGTCGTCGGGCAGCACATAGGCGATGGGGAAGTCCGTTGTCGCCCGCAGGATCTGGATGTCGGGCATGTTCCACAGCGTGACGAGGCCTTCCTGGCGGGCCAGCTTCTGGTACAGGAGGGTCGGGTTGATGACGTACTCGCGGGTCTGCGCATCGAGCTTGAGAAGCCATGCGTACCCCGCCTCGACGTTCCCCGTGCGCTCGTACTCGCGGTACATGATCGCGGCGAACACCGTGCGCATCGTGCCGGAGGCGAGCGGGTCGCGGATGACGACCTCGCCCCGCCACCGGGGCTCGAGCACCGCGTCCCAGGTGTGGGGAGCCTCCGCCGCGGTGAGCGCCTCGTCGTTGTACGCGATCACCTCCGGCGTCCGGTACAGACCGGTCCACTCATCCCCGGGCGCGCGCTCGTCTCGTGGCACGCCCTCCGCCCACGCGGGTCGATAGGGCTCGAGCAGCCCCTCCTGTGCTGCACGGTCGAACATGTCGCTGGGGGCGCCCCACCAGACGTCGGCCTGCGGATTGGCCTTCTCGGACCGCACACGGTCGAGGATCTCTTGCGACCCCATGTCGACCCACAGCACGTCGATCTCCGGGTGCACCGACTCGAAGGCCCGCCCGAACGTGCGCAACTGGTCGCGGCCGTGAGGCGAGTACACGAGCAGCTCCCGGCGTCCGTCCCCGCACCCCGACGCCCCGAGGAGGGCGACGAGACACAGCGCGCGGTGGCGCACGATCATCGTCGGTTCAACGAGGCATCCGCTGCGGATCGGCGCCAGCTGTCCGCATCCACGGAGAGGAGATTCGCCCACAGTCGGTAGGCCCCGGGCACACCGGCGGGAAGCTGTCGGAAGAACGACAGCGAGGTATGCACGTACAGCCCGTCCCCGTAGGGAGCGACCAGCAGACTTCCGAGGAGGTCGTCCTCGCCCGGGTCGGCCATCGAGAGCAGCGGCCGATAGCGCTCGTCCCACGTCGTGGGGAAGTAGAGACCTCGCTCCTGCACCCAGCCGTCGAAGTCGGAGGCGTGGATCTCGTTCGGCCCCGCCAAAGGGGCCGCCGATGGGTCGAGCAGCTCGACCGGCGCTGTCTCGTCGGTGACCCGCGGGGCCGGCGAGTCGATCCGCAGGGGGTAGGGCGCATAGTCGCCGTCGTTGAACTCGTACTTGTTGTACTGGACGACGAGCGTCCCGCCGCGCCGCACCCAGTCGAGCAGGGTCGGGTTCGCCACACGCAGATCGGATCGGACCTCGTAGGCGCGCACGCCGAGGACGATCGTGTCGAAGCGGTCCAGGCGTTCGGCTTCCAGGTCGCCGGTCTCGAGCAGCTCGACGTCGAGGCCGAGCTGCCGAATGGCTTCCGGCCCCTCGTCCCCGGACCCCATCACATAGCCGATCCGGCGTTCCGCCACGTGCACGGGCAGTCGCACCACGCGGATGGTGGCCGACGACGCCAGCAGCCGCGGTTCGATGTGCGGGTAGTCGATCATCCGGACGTCGCGCCCCTCCACCGAGCGCGTTCCGGTGTGAATCACCGGGCTGACCCCGAACTCGCCCTCGGTCGGCGTTGCCGGCGGGGTGAGCGAGAACGACTGGCGCGTCTCGGCCCCGTCGCCTTCGAGCGTGAAGTCCCGCACCTCGGGATCCACCCGCCATCCGTCCGGCGCCTCGACCCCGAGGCTGCCCCGCACGCCTCCCGGGTCCCGGCTGGTGAGCGTGAACGTCGCCTCGCGCGGGCGGGCATCGTCCACGGGCCAGATCCATACGGAAGCCGCCGCGGCGATCGTCACCCGCGGCGCCACCGCCAGTGGTCGCCAGAACTCGCCGGAGGCCTTGTCGACGCCCCGGTATCGGATGGGGTCGGTGAGCTCGAAGTCGATCGCCGCGTCGCCCACCCGGAGGGTGCCGCGCACCTCGCCGTCGAGGAGCGGAGGCTGGAAGGGGAGGGTGCGGAGCTCGGGGGCTTCCGGCCATCGGTACATGGCGCCGTCCCGGGGGAGCTCTAGGAAGTACGGCTGCGTGGCCGGCGCATCGTCCGGGACCGTCACCCGCGTCCGCCACAGCGCCATCGAGCCGCCCGCCACGACGGCCGGGTGATCCGGGTCGACCGGGCGCTCCTCGGTTTCGAAGAAGCGGCTGAAGCCGCCGGCGTTCTCGGGCGGTGCCCCCTCGTCGGGGGAGACCGGGACGATGTCCCACCCCGCGGGAGCGAGGATCTCGGGTCCGGCCAGCTCGACATCGGCCTCGCGGCCGCTCCACACGCGCGTCTCGACGAGCACCTGTTCGCCCGGCACGAGTACGTCGTCCCTCGCCCGCAGCTCGACGCGCACGCCGCTCACCGCGAGCAGCGCCCGATCGAGCAGCTCTCGGCGGCGGGTCAGCTCGTCCCCAAGCTCGCCGCCGCGTGCCCCCGGGAGGGCGAGCAGACGGTCGAGGTGCCGGGCCGCGCTCGCCAGCGCCAGGAAGGCACGCTCGGGTCGTTCGGGGCTCAACGCCCCAGCGGCCGTGTGGAGCGCCTCACGGTACGCCGCCACCTCGGCCACCGCCTCCGACCCCCGAGCGCCGACGAGGCCGGCCAGGGTGGTGTCCACGCCGGCGAGGATCGGATCGGCGGGTCCCGACGCGACGCGGGTCTCGAGCAGCGCGAGATGGGTGTCGCGCGGTCCGGGAGATTGCGCCGTGCCGAAGTCCTGCGACCGATGCCGGCTGCGCGCCTGCATGGCGATCTGATGGTGCGAGCGTCCGAGAAGCGGGTCCAGGGTCCCCGTAGAGATGGTGAGCGTCGCGTTCTGCGGATCGAAGAAGGTGCGCCGATACAGCTTGAGCGGCGTCCACGGCTCGAGCCCCGCCGCGAGCTGCGCGGGGAATCGGGTCGGGTCGCCCGCCGCCGTCCACGCCTCCCGCGTCACGAGACCGGCCGCCTGGTGTTGTCCGTGCCCATCCGCCGGCGTTCCGGAGAAGATCGACACGATCACCTGCGGACGGAAGCTCCGGATGGCCCACACGAGGTCCTCGAGGAGCTTCTCGCGGGGCCATTGCCGGAAGGTCTCCTCGGCCGTCTTCGAGTACCCGAAGTCGTACGCGCGGCTGAAACGCTGGATCGCGCCGTCGATCGAGCGCGCGGCTAGGAGCTCGCCCGTCCGGATGATGCCGAGTCCCTCGCCCAGCTCGGGCCCGATGAGGTTCTGCCCTCCCTCGCCCCGCGTCAGCGCGAAGTAGACGACCTCCGCACCCGCGCCGCGGGCGAGGGCGGCCATCAGGGCGGTGTCCTCATCGTCCGGGTGGGCCGCCACGACGAGCACCCGCTTGACCCCGTCGAGCTGGCGCAGCAGCAGACCCGCCTCGATGGCTCCGGGCGTGCGCGAAGCCTGTGCGTGGAGCGATGCCGGGAGCGCCACGAGCGCGATCGCCGGCAGGCTGCGAAGGGTCTTGGCGAACATTCCGGGAAGGTATCCGACGCGGCGGCGCCGCAACAGGAAATCGGCCCTACGAGCCCGTCGAGGAACCAGGGTGGGTCGCCTGCCGGTCCGGGTCGGCGTGGGCGGCGGGCACGGGGTGGGCCGACCTGCGCCGACGCCAGGCCATCCACCCGATGAGCAGCGCGGCGAGCGCCAGCGCCACCCACGGCAACCGCCGAAACAGACCCGACAGGCCCCACCCCGAGACGGTGAACACGATCGCCCCGGGCAGGATCCCGACCGCCGTCGTCCACAGGAATCGCCACCGCCCGACCGGCGTGAGACCGGCACCCCAGTTGAGGGCGGTGAACGCCACCACCGGAAGGAAGCGGGCGAACAGCAACCCGCCCCAGCCGGCACGGGTCACCAGGTGGTCGGCGCGAGCGAGCGCCCCCGGCCGAAGCCACCGCTCCGCGGCGGGGCGGCCGACAGCCCGCGCGATCTCGAAGCTCGCCACGGCGCCCAGCATGCCGCCCGCCCACGTGATCGCGCTCCCCGCCACGGGGCCGAACAGGGCGCCGTTGAGGGCGGCGGGAGCCTCGGCGGGGACCGGGAGGATGGCGACGGCCGCCATGACCAGCGGCGCGATCACGTACGCCCAGGCGCCCATGGCATCGAGCCAGCGACCGATCTGATAGAAGAGCTCTTCCACGCGGGATCTCGATTCCCCCGGGCAAGGCATCGACGCGTCGGGACGGTGCAAAGGTCGAGCGCGCCCCCGTGCCGGGAAAGAGCCGTGCTTCGCCGCCGCACGACACAATGCGCTCCGCGGGCGTCCCTCAGCGGTGTATATGGCGTGGGCATACTGACGATGTATTATATCCCGTCGTTTCGTCAGCGTCGGTCCCTGGGGACCGTCGGTGCGCACCGCTGACACCTCTACCAGGAGGCTCTATGGCTTCGGCCACGGACAAGGTGATGCAGTACGTGGAACGCGAGCTCGCGAAGGACCCCGGTGTATCCAACGACGTGCTATTGGACGGGGCGAAGAAGATCGACAGGTCGGTCGCGAAGCTCACGCCGCGACAGTTCCACGCGAAGTATCCGCTTCAAGTGAAGCGGCGCTCCGGCAAGCCCAAGGCAAAGAGGAAATCCGCCTCCAAGCCTTCCCGTCGATCGGGTGCGTCCCGCGGCGGACGCGCGACGAAGCGGAAGAAGAGCCCTGCCGCGTCCTCGAGTGCAGGCGAGGGTCGCGTGCGAAACGTGATGCTGAAGTTCGCGAAGGACCTCTCTTCCGCGGATTCGCAGGTCGAGACGATCGAGGTTCTGTCGAATCTCGATCGCTATGTATCCGACATCATGAAGGCGGTAGGCACCTGAGGTCGGAAGCGCGGAGACGCCGCGGACCTGTCGCGCCCGCAACGGGCACGGCGGTCGCTCGGCGGTTGGAACGGGCCCGGGCGGTGATCGCCGGGCCCGTGTCGTTTGCGACCCTGGCGGTCCCGCTGTCGTCGGGTCTGCTCGGCGTCCCCGCCTCCGCGCAGGCACGTCGGGAGGCGGCGGTGCAACCCGTCTCCGACGTGCGGCGTGGGGACCTGCTGCTGGGAGTCGGGGTGGGACACGGGTGGGACGCGGACTTTCCGCTCGGGGCGCTTTCCGGCGATCTGTTGTCGCTCGGACGGGTCACCCTCGCCTATGGTCTGGGCGACGCCGCGCTCATCGAGATCCAGGGCGATGCGTGGCGGATCCTCTCCATCGAGCGACGCAGCGAGCCGGCCATCGAGCTCGACCCCGGGGTCGCAGATGGCACGACCGCCGATGCGGGCGACTTCGAGATCACGGTGAGCTTCGCCCCCATCGGGAGGCGCCGGGGTCTGTCGGGAGGTGGACTAGTCCGGGTGCGGCTGCCCAACTCGGACGAGCGCAAGGGCATCGGCACCAACACCACCGACGTGACGCTGGGCGCGCTGGCTTCGTGGGGGGCGTCGCGGTGGCGGGTGAGCGGCGTGCTGGGGGTGGGCATCCTCGAGGCGCCGCTCGAGGGGTTCGAGCAGAACGACGTGCTCGAGTACGCGATGGACGCGGAGCTCACGGTCGGGAGCGACGTCCGCGTGGCGGCGGGCGTGGACGGTCGGGCGAATACGCGCGACCTCGTGCCGCTCGGCACGGAGAACCTGGCGCGCGTGCGGCTCGGCGCCGAGTGGCGGCCCCACGCCTGGGGGTGGGATCTCGGCGTCGCACGCGGGATCACGGGAAGCGTGGCCGACTGGAGCCTCGGGGCCGGAGTGTCGTGGACCCCGCCGCACCGCTGACCCGCGTCTTGCTCGGGTCCGTCGGCGCGTCCATCCTCAGGCGGCGCCCGGGCGCCGAGCGCGGGGGCCACGGCCAGTCAGGGGGAGGTGTGGCCAGGTGAGCGTGAGCGAGATTCGACGAATGTCCCGGACGCGGGCCGAGCAGATCGGCAGGCGACGGTTCGACGACATGGTCGACGGCTTCTACGCGCCGGAGGCCAAGCTCATGCCGTCGGGCTCGGGGACCGTCCGCGGGCTCGACGAGATCCGGGCCTTCTGGCGCTCGACGCCCGAGCACGGGCTGGTCGAGCTGACGCTGGAGCCGCGCGACATCGAGATCTCGGGCGAGCTCGGGTACGAGATCGGGCGCTTCTCGCGCACGCTCCGTCCCCGTCATGGCGCACCCTTCCAGGAGAGCGGGAAGTACATGGTGATCTATCGGCACGAGCCGCCCGATCGGTGGCGCGCGATCGCCGAGATGTTCAACAGCGATTCAGGGCGCTGAGAGACCCGCGCGGGGCCGACGAGCCACGCCGCCCGGCTCGCTCCGCGCGCCACCCCCCGGATCCCGACGAAAGGACACGGCATGGCAGACCTCGAGGCCCGCTTCATTCGCTGGGAGGACATGCCCTGGGAGCCGGTGACCGACAGTCTGCGCCGCCGGCTGGTGACCGGGGAGCGCGTGATGCTGGCGCAGGTCTACCTCGACGAGGGCGCGATCGTGCCGCGACACCGGCACGACAACGAGCAGATCACCTTTATCCTCCAAGGGGCGCTCAGGTTCTGGCTTGGAGAGGAAGGCGAGCGTGAGGTCATTGTCCGGGCGGGGGAGGTGCTGCACATTCCGCCCGATGTGCCGCACAAGGCACAGGCGCTCGAGGACACGCTCGACCTCGACGTGTTCTGTCCGCCCCGCCAGGATTGGCTGGACGGCACGGACAGCTACTTCCACGACCCGGTCGACGACTGATGGACTTCGGCCTGGCGGGGAAGGTGGCCCTGGTGGCGGCGTCGAGCCGGGGGCTCGGCCGGGCGGTGGCCGGGGAGCTGGCCGCGGAGGGGGCCCATCTCGTCCTGTGTGCCCGCGGGGAGCTAGAGCTGGCGAGCACCGCCGAGTCGATTCGCGGGACGACGGGGGTCGACGTGCTCGCCGTGCCGGCCGACCTCTCCGACGCCGGGGACGTGGCACGGCTCGCGGACCGGGCGCTGGAGCGCTTCGGCCGTGTCGATGTCCTCGTCAACAACGCCGGCGGGCCGCCGGCGGGACCGTTCGAGGCTCACGATCTGGAGGCGTGGCGGGCCGCGATCCGCATCAACCTGGAGAGCGCCCTCGAGCTGACCCGCGCCGTCCTGCCCGGGATGAGGGAGCGTCGCTGGGGGCGGATCATCAACATCACGTCCGTCGCCGTGAAGGAGCCGGTCGACGGTCTCATCCTTTCGAACAGCGTGCGGGCCGCCGTCACCGGGTTCGCCCGTACGCTGGCCAACGAGGTGGCCCCGCACGGGATCACGGTGAACAACGCCCTCCCGGGCTACACGCGGACCGATCGGCTCCTCGAGCTGGGCGACGCGCTCGCGACCGAGCGGGGGGTGGGCCGGACCGAGATCGAGGCGGGGTGGCGTGCCGGGATCCCCATGGGTCGACTCGGAGAGCCGGCCGAGTTCGCGGCGCTGGTCGCCTTCCTCGCTTCCGAGCGCGCCAGCTACATCACGGGCTGCTCGATCCCGGTCGACGGCGGGAGGACGCGCGGGCTCCTCTGACGGAGGATGGGGCGGAGCCGCCGATCGCCGCCCGGCTGCCGATCACCGCGTGAGCGTGAACGTGGCGCTCAACGGGGCTCCGCCCCCGCACGCGTCGGCGATGTCGACCAATCCGCTCGCCGAGTCTCCGCCCTCGGCGACCACCGCGTTGCCGGTGGCCGTCCCCCCGCACCCCTGGTCGACGATCTCGTAGTCGACGCTCACCGACAGCTCGGCGCCCACCACGAGCCCCTGCACGGTACCGTTGATGGCGGCCGGATCGAACAGGGCCATCGTTCCGGTGACCTCGCCTCCCGGGAGTGTCTGAAGCTCCATGGTCCCGGTGTACACCTGCCCGTCGTCGGCCGCGAACTCGGCCTGGTACGTGCCATCCACGTTGTACGCGTACCCGGGTTCGCCGGGCCGCGGCGGAGCACCGCACGCCACCGCGAACAGGGCCAGGGCCGCCAGCCAGGGAGCTCTCGTGTTCATGCGGACCTTCCTTGAGGGGATCGTGGGGCTCGATCGCGGACGCCGCAGCGCCCGTTGCACGCCCTACGTAGCGTCGATCGCTGCTGTTTCGCCATGCCGCGCGAGGCGCCACGGCGGTGAAGCGGCCGGCGGCCGTCGTCGCCCCCGCCGGCATTGCCCATGGCAACGTAGACCGGCCGCGACGGCTTGCAAGACCCGGCGTTGCAGCCGCCCGCACGGGCCGGCATGATGCGGGCGCGATCCGGGCGGCAGACGGCTCGGGCCTGTCTCGAATCGACGGAGACCCATGCGCAGCTCGAGCTCGCCACCGGCCGAGACCCATGCCGATCGCACGCACGTCCTGGAGGGGTTCCGGGCCGTGTCCGACGGCACGCGGCTGCTCGTCCGCGACTGGCACCCACGCGGGTCGCGGCGCGCCGCGTTGCTCGTGGTGCACGGCGTCGGCGAGCACGGCGGGCGGTACGCACGATTCGGACGGCGTCTGGCCGAAGCCGGCATCGCGGTGCGGGTGCCCGATCAGCGCGGCCACGGCCGCTCCGAAGGACCGCGCGGGCACGTGGCCGACTGGTCGCGGTATCTGACCGACGCCGGCGAGCTCGCTTCCGGGCTCGCCCGGGACGCTCCCGGCGTGCCCCTGTTCGCCTTCGGCCACAGCATGGGCTCGCTCATCGTCCTCGATCTCGCGATTCGGAGCGCGGAGGCCGACCCGGGCGCGGACCCCGTCGCCGTCGCGGGTTGGATCGTGTCCGGGGTCGGGATCCGGCCGGCCGGCGTGGCGACGCCGATGAAGGTGGCCCTCGCACGCCTTCTGTCGAGGATCCTCCCGCGGCTCACGCTCGGTCTCGGGATCGCCCCGGAAGCCCTGTCACGGGACCCGGCCGTCCAGCGCGTCTATCGAGACGATTCGCTGGTCCTCGGGCGCGCCACCGTGCGCTGGGGCGCGGAGGCTCTCGACGCGATCGTGCGCGTCGAGCGGGGCGCGCACCGGATCCGCGATCCCCTCCTCATCCTGCATGGCGAGGAGGATCCCCTGTCGGACCCCGAGGGAGCGCGCTGGCTGGCCGGCGAGGTGGGAGATGCGGAGCTCCACATCTATCCGCACGTGCGCCACGAGCCGCACAACGACGCCGACGGGTGCGATCCGGTGGGAGATCTCCTCGCCTGGATCTCGGCGCGCATCGCCGAGGGGCGTCGTGTCTGAGCCGCGCCGGCGTCCGCCGGGGCCGGCGTGGCTGGCGCTGCCCGCCCTGGCGGCGGCGCTCGCGTGGCCGCTCGATCCGGGGCGCGCTCCTCAGGCTCCGCCGTGCGCCGGCGATCTGCGGGCTCCGTACCCGGAGTCCGTCGCCGAGCCGGACCTGTACTGCATGGCGCTCCTCCCCACGCCGCGCGTCCTCGATGCGAGCGGCGTCGCCGAGCTCCGTCGACCTCCGGGTCCGTTCAGCCTCGCCCTCACGGCGGAGGGCGGGATCCGCTATCGCGTGGTGCTCACCACGCACGGCCTGCCCGCCCCGGCCGAGCTGGGTGCGTACACGACCTACGTGGCGTGGGTGGCCGCGCCCCTCCTGTCCTCCGTCGAGCGGTTGGGCCAGGTCCCCGCTTCGGGCACCGCGCTCCTGGGGGAGGTGTCGCTCGATAAGTTCCTCCTGCTCGTGTCCGCCGAGGCCTCGGCCGACGCCCCCGCCCCTGGCGGCCCGTTCGTGCTTCGGGCCCAGTCGCCCTCGTCGAGGATGCAGCCGGCCGATTTCCTCGAGTTCATGCTGGGAGCCTCGAGCATCCCAGCGGGCGACTCCGGGATGGCCATGACGGGCGCTGCCGCGGTCGAGGATGGCTGGGGCGCCATCCCGATGCCCGCGGGGATCACCATGCTGCCCGCCATGATGGAGCTCCGTCCGCGTGTCACCCCGTGGCGGCCCGTGAGCGCGGGAACCGTGGTGGATGCCCGCCCCCGCGAGCTCGTCCGGCTCGCCGATGGCGATTCCATCGATCTCGACGCGGTGCTCGTGAGACGGCGGGTCGGCGACCGCACGCTCCTCGGGTACGGGTTCAACGGCCAGATCCCGGGTCCGCTGCTGTGGGTGCGTGAGGACGCCACCGTGACGGTGCGGTTCACGAATCGGATCGAGTGGCCCACGTCGATCCACTGGCATGGCATCCGTCTCGACAACCGCTTCGACGGAGTGCCCGGCGTCACCCAGGAGCCGGTCCTTCCGGGAGAGCGGTTCACGTATCGGGTCCATTTTCGGGACCCCGGCATCTACTGGTACCACCCCCATCACCGGGAGGACGTTCAGCAGGACATGGGGCTGGCGGGGAACCTCGTGGTCGAGTCGTCCGATCCAGGCTACTACGGTCCGGCGCACCGCGAGGAGATCCTCATGCTCGACGATCTCCTCATCGGTCCCGACGGGGCGGTGCCGTACGGGCTGGAGCGCGCTACGCACGCGCTCATGGGTCGATTCGGGAACACGATGCTGGTGAACGGCGCGCCCTCGTACCGGCTCGAGGTGCGCCCGGGCGAGGTCGTACGCTTCCTGTTCACCAACGTCTCGAACACGCGGACGTTCAATCTCTCCTTTCCGGGCGCCCGCATGAAGGTCGTGGGCACGGATGTCGGCAACTTCGAGCGCGAGGCGTGGATCGAGAGCCTGCCGATCGCGCCGGCCGAGCGCTACGTGGTGCACGTGCGGTTCCCTGCCGTCGGAACGGTCCCGCTGGTCAACCGCGTGCGAGGGGTGGACCACGTGGCGGGGCGCTTCGTGACCGAGCAGGACACGCTCGGCGTGATCCGCGTCGCGGGCGCCGCGGTGGACGACTCCATCGGCCGCTCGTTCGACCGGCTAGGCGCGCACGATGCCGTCCGACGCGGCATCGACCGCTACCGATCGCGTTTCTCCGGCCCGATCGCGCACGAGCTCGAGCTCGACATGCGGACGCGCGACCTGCCCCTGGTGGTCGATCGTCTCATGCAGGTGGACTCGGCGTACTTCCACCCGCTGGAGGCGACCGGCACGATGCCGATGATGAACTTCATGTCCACCGGCAACGAGGTGCGCTGGATCCTGCGAGACCTCGACACCGGCGCGGAGAACGAGGCGATCGACTGGCGCTTCCGGGTGGGCGACGTCGTCCGCCTCCGCCTCCGGAACCGACGACGCACGCTGCACCAGATGCAGCACCCGATCCACATCCACGGGCAGCGCTTTCTCGTCCTGGCCGTGAACGGCGTGCCCAACGACAACCTGGCCTGGAAGGACACCGTGCTCGTGCCCGTGGGGGCCACCGTCGACCTGCTGCTCGAGCTCTCCAATCCCGGCCGCTGGATGCTCCACTGCCACATCGCCGAGCACCTCGAGGCGGGGATGAAGATGGTGTTCACCGTGGAGGAGTCAGCCTCGCCGCGGTAGCTTTCGCCGCACGACCGCGAGGCGCACGGCGCCGGGGCGGTCCGCACGACAACCCGGAGGGATTCGAGATGCACAACCACGTCTGCACGCTCGCTCGTTCGAGCCTCGTGTCGATATACGCCGGCCTTGTCGGCCTCGCCGGCCTGTCGGCGCAGTCCGCCGCCCAACTGACGAGCGCCGTCAGCCCGTTCGTCAGCGTGGATGCCCCCGTCGTCGCGCTCACGGGCGCGAAGATCCTCGACGGGACCGGCGGCCCGGCGCGCGTCGCGCAGACCGTGGTCATCCGCGATGGGCGCATCGCGGCGGTAGGGGACGATGGCAGCGTCGCGATCCCTGCGGGCGCCCCGGTCCTGGACATGAGCGGCCACACGCTGATCCCGGGGATGGTGGGCCTCCACAACCACATGTTCTTCATGGGGGCCGGGGGGCGGCAGGCCCAGGGGAGCTACACGTCGCCGCGTCTGTATCTGGCCGCCGGCGTCACCACGATCCGCACGACCGGGAGCGTGTCGCCGTACGCGGACCTGAACGTCAGGGCGAACATCGAGCGCGGTCGCGAACCGGGACCCCGGATGCACATCACGGCCCCGTACGTGACCGGCCCCGATCCGGCGTTGTCCGACATGGCGCAGGTCGACACGCCGGAGGAGGCGCGCCGCTTCGTGCGCTACTGGGCCGACGAGGGCGCCACGTGGATCAAGGCATACACGACGATCCGCCGGTCGGAGCTGGCGGCCGTGATCGACGAGGCGCACAAACAGGGCATCAAGGTCACGGGGCACCTGTGCTCCATCACGTTCCAGGAGGCCGTCGACCTGGGGATCGACAACATCGAGCACGGGTTCGACACGGCGACCGACTTCGACCCGCGCAAGCAGCCCGACGAATGCCCGCCCAACTCGATGGTCGTCGTCGGCCAGCAGGGCGATCCCTCCGGGGAGACGGCGCGCGCCGTGATCCTCAAGATGGTGGAGGCGGGGGTCGGGATGACCTCGACGCTGGCGGTCATCGAGCCGTTCGTGAAGGGCCGCCGGGTGATGGATGAGCGCACGCTGGAGGCCATGGCACCCGAGGTGCGCGAGGCGTACGTGGAGACCGTCGACCAGATCGAGGCCAATCCGAACTGGCCGTTCACCGAAGACCACCTCAAGAAGGGGATGGAGTTCGAGCGCGGGTTCGTGGAGGCCGGCGGCGTGCTGGCCGCGGGGGTCGATCCGACCGGGATCGGGGGCGCCATCGCCGGATTCGGGGACCAGCGGAACTACGAGCTGTTGATCGAGGGCGGCTTCAGCCCTCCCACGGTGGTGCGCATCATGAGCGCCAACGGGGCCCGCATCCTGGGGGTGGACGACGAGCTCGGGACGATCGAGACCGGCAAGCTGGCCGATCTCGTGGTGCTGGAAGGCGATCTGGAGTCGGATCCGGAGGTGATCGAGAACGTCACGATCGTGTTCAAGGACGGCGTGGGGTACGACTCGGCCAAGCTCATCGCCTCCGTGAAGGGACAGGTCGGGATCCGATGAGCGACCCGACGCTCACCCGCGGAGCCGACGAGGCCTACCGGGAGGCCCTCATCGCCCGGCTCGGCGGCCGGGACCCCATCGAGGAGCTGGCGGCGCTGTTCGAGCGGCTGCCGGCCGCCCTCGAGGGGCTGTCCGACGCGGATCTCCGACGGCCGGAGGCGGAAGGGAAGTGGTCCATCCTCGAGGTGATCTGCCACCTGGCGGACACGGAGTGGGCCCAGGGGTGGCGGATGCGGCGCATCCTCACCGAGGATGAGCCCACGCTCGAGCCCATGGACCAGGACGTGTGGGCGGCGCGTCTCGGGTACGAGCAGCGGGACCTCGGGGAGGCGCTCGATCAGCTCAGGGCGCTGCGTCTGGCGAACCTGCGGCTCGTCGAGCGGCTGTCGGACGACGCGCTCGAGCGCACCGCGTACCACCCGGAGCGCGGCTTCGAGTCCCTGCGCACCGTCCTCCAGCTCGTCGCCGGGCACGACGGGGTCCACCTCGACCAGATCCGGCGGATTCGCGAGGTCGTGTCCCCCGGCTCGGACGCCCCGCACGCGGAGCCATGAGCGCGGAGGCGTACCGGCCCATCCCGCTCGCCACCTACCGGCGCCTCACGGAGCCCGAGATGCTCACACGGGCGCGGTCCTTCCGGGATGAGATGCGCCGACGCCGCACGGTGCGGCAGTTCTCGCCGGAGCCCGTTCCGGCCGGGGTGATCGACGCCTGCATCGAGGCGGCCGGCACGGCGCCGAACGGCGCCAACCGGCAGCCGTGGCACTTCGTGGTGATCACCGATCCGGAGGTCAAGCGGAAGATCCGCGCGGCCGCCGAGGAGGAGGAGCGGGACTTCTACCGGGACCGGGCGCCACCCGAATGGCTCGAGGCGCTGGCCGCCCTGGGGACCGACGAGCACAAGCCCTTCCTCGAGACCGCCCCCGTGCTGATCGCGATCTTCGCCGAAAGCTACGAGCTTGACGAGGAAGGGAGGAAGATCAAGAACTACTACGTGCAGGAATCCGTCGGCATCGCGACCGGGATGCTGATCACGGGGCTCCACTACGCGGGTCTGGTGACGCTGACGCACACCCCGAGCCCGATGGGCTTCCTGAACGACATCCTCGGCCGGCCGGCCAACGAGCGCCCCTTCCTGCTCCTCGTCGTGGGCTATCCGGCCGAGGACGCGGTCGTGCCCGACATCCCGAAGAAGCCGCTCGACGAGATCGTCACGTACGGCTGACCGCCCTGCGTCTCAACGAGGTCTTGCAGTATCGATGGGACAAGGACGGCGACTTGCGGGTCCTCGTCGACGACATCTCGTTGCACGACATCGGCCACTGAGCGCCTAGTTCGCCCGCACGGTGCGGCCCTCGGCCCAGGCACGGAGGGCCGTCACATTCTCCTCCATCATGCGGGACAGCGGTTGCGTAGAGGCGACTTCCGCGAGCACGCCCTCGGTCGAGAGGTCGCCCCCGTCGGAGAACGCGGTGTACAGCGCGGCGACGACGACCTGCTCGATCTCGGAGCCCGAGAACCCCTGCGCCGCGGCCGCGAGCGCGTCGAGGTCGAAGTCCGCCGC
>Ga0315553_10000230_pt1 | contig 51090 bp, 49 predicted proteins | sample SalMarSW160140MG_FD_203099 | JGI IMG/M metagenome (GOLD analysis project Ga0315553, IMG submission 203099) | Salt marsh sediment microbial communities from the Plum Island Ecosystem LTER, Massachusetts, United States - Salt Marsh Sediment SW1601-40 ...
GTGACGTTGGCGAAGGTGAGCTGTGCATATGGAAGGAAAGTGAATATGGCGATCGCAACGCCATGCCTGGCGAGGTCATAGTCTCCGGGGATCGTTCTATCGAGGAAGATGCGCGACGTGGCGCTTAGCGCCGTGAGCAAAACGAGCGCGACCAGGATGAACCCGCCAAGCAAGGCCCAGTACTTGATGACAGAGCGGGCAAGGCCGATCGGCCTTGCCCACCCCGTCGTTTCAAGACCGCTTGAGCGGCCGTCGCTCATGCCGGCGGCCTACATTTGCCCGCTATGTGCGGCGACAGCCGCCACGGCGGCATCGTAGAGCTCCTGCCCGGGCAAGCCCTCGGCGGTGGCTTCGTCGATCCAGCGCTGGTTGACCGGCTCCAGCGCCTCCCTAAACGCCGCCATCTCCTCCTCAGTGAGGACGATGTGCTCGTTCGGATTGGTGTCCTTGGGGTCGTTGAGAGCAGCCTGAAGACCACCGTCTTCAGCGCCGCGCCAGGCCTCGCCGACGAAACGCGCGAATTCCTCGCCGGAGTTCCGGTCGATCACTTCCCTCAAATCGTCGGGCAGGCTGTTGTAGCTGTCGAGGTTCATCGAGATCTGGAAGGTGGTCGTGCCAAAGCGCTCGTTGGCGGGTCCCTCGATCAGGTATTTGGATTGCTGCTGGATGCCAAACGCCGGAACGATCTCCCATGGAATGAACGCACCGTCGATCTCGTTGGTCTCGAACCGCTGTGCGATTTCGGCGACACCGGTTTGAACCGGATCGGCACCCAATGCCTGAATAAGCCAGGCGCCGCTTCGCGACGGAATGCGCATGCGGAGCCCGGCAACGTCGTCCGGCGTGCGCACCTCTTTGCTCTTCATCACCATGCCCTGGCCGGCGTGCACATGGAGAACGATGACCTTCACGCCCGGATACTCGGTGGCGAGGTACTCATCGAACAGGTCGCGCATGGCGAGGTTGGTCGCGACCAGATCGCCGTTGTAGACACCAGGCAGCTCGAACACCTCGGTACGCGGATAGACGCCCGGAGTGTAGCCGTTCACGGTCCACACGATATCGGCGATACCATCGCGTACATGGCCGGCAAGCACGCGGGGGTGAGCGCCAGCCTCAAGCCCCACGGACGGAATGATGTCGATCTTGATGCGGCCGCCCGAATCTTCCTCGACCGCCTTGACCCACGGTTCGATCATGTTCTTCTGCGCCGGTGAACCCGCCGGCAGGACGTGCTCGAAGGTGAACGTGAACTCCGGCTCCTGGGCGAACGCGCCGCCGCTGAAGACGGGAATCGCCAGCGCGCCGACGGCTGCACCAAGCAGGTGTCTGCGATTAAGCATCGGTTGTTCCTCCATTCGCTGCCCGCAAGGACAGATATCACCGGCCTGGTTGGCGGATTTGGTGCGCCGCTTCCGGCCGTGTTGTTCGCTTTTCGAACACCGGCTTGCACCTGCCGGTGGCGTTGTTTCATTCATAGCCCACGCTGACTGAGACCGCCACAGGGTCGCGTTCGGCCGGCCGCCCCGCGCTCCGCCGCAATCGCCCGTCGCCAAGTCATGCGAGGCCGTCTGTGATTCTCCGCAGAAGATGAAGGAACTCGGGCTTGCCCTCGCCAACGATCTCGTCGAGCTTGCGATCGTGCTCGGCGGCGTGGACCATCAGCCGGCGCAGTATCATTTCGCCGTGACGGGTCAGCGTCAGCGACACGCTGCGGCGGTCGGTTTTCGACGGCCGGCGCCTGACCAGCCGGTCCCTCTCGAGATCCTGGATGAGCGGCGTGACGGACGACTTGTCGCGCGCGATGGCGCGGCTGAGCTCGCTCTGGGTGATGCCGGGGTTGTTGTGGATGACCGTCATGGCGGCGAAGCGTCCCGGCTTTAGGCTGCGAACCCCGACGCTGCGGGCGAACGCGCGAAACGATGCATCCTGAGCAAGACGCAAATGAAAACCGATGAACTCGTCGAGTCGGCCAAGCCGCGCGCCGGCGGTGCGCATGGACGGTTGCGCCGTCGGCCCACCGGCGGTGCGGCGACGGGCGGATACGGTCACGTCGTCCTTGTGCATCCGACCCGGTTCCTGACGACTACGATGGTCGGGGCTGGAGCGGGTGAAGGGAATCGAACCCTCGTATGCAGCTTGGGAAGCTGCCGTTCTGCCATTGAACTACACCCGCTAAGGCGACAACTTGAAAGGCGGCGCGCAGCCTCTGTCAAGAGCATCGGCGAGGTAGACACGGGGTTGGACGACACCGCGGCTCTCGCCATATAAGGGCGGCGCGAGGGTCACCGGCCCCAATTGGAGAGGCGCATGAACAAGGATTTGGTGGTCCGGTTCCTGGGCGGCTCCCCGGCCAGCGTCATCATCAGGCTGGTCGTGCTGTCCTTCGTTCTTGGCGTCATACTGACAGCGCTCGGTGTCTCACCCTTCGACATCGTTAACAGCTTCCAGCGGCTTGCTTGGCGCCTCTACAACATGGGCTTCGACGCGCTTGTGTGGATTTGGCGCTATTTCCTGATAGGGGCAGTGATCGTCTTCCCGGTGTGGCTCATCATGCGAGTGGTCAAGTTCGGCCGCCGCGGCAGCTCTGGCATTTAGGCGTCGAGACCCGCCCAGCGATCCGCTTCGCGGCCGACAACATCGGCGATCGAAACCACACCCTCACGGTCGAGCCGTTCGGCAAGGCCGGTCACGATGCGTCGGGCGAGGCCCGGGCCTTCATAGATCATGCCGGTGTAGACCTGCACCAGATCGGCCCCGGCGGTGATCTTGTCCCAGGCGGTGGCGGCGGAATCGATGCCGCCGACGCCGACGAGGACAAGATCGTTGCCCGCCAAGCGGCGGACCTTGGCCAGCGCAACCGTGGAGCGGTGGAATAGCGGTCGGCCCGATAAGCCGCCGGATTCGCCGGCGCGGTCTCGGTCCGTGAGACCGTCGCGCGTCACGGTGGTGTTGGCGACGATCATGCCGTCGATCCCCACCGACAGCGACGTCTCGACAGTCGCGGCGAGCGCGGCAGCGTCGAGGTCGGGCGCGATCTTGACGAGAATGGGAATCCGCCTGGCCGCGGCGTCGCGTGCCCGGGCCAGGCGGGCAAGCAGATCAGACAGGGCGGCGCTCGCCTGGAGGTCGCGGAGGCCGGGCGTGTTGGGGGAGGAAACGTTGACGGCGAGATAGTCGGCGACGGCGGCGAAGCGGGAGACTCCCGCAACGTAGTCGGCGGCGCGATCCGCGCTGTCGCGATTGGGGCCAACGTTGACGCCGACAATTCCGCGACCGCGGCGCGCCGCGAGCCGCCGGGCGACGACGTCGAAGCCGTCGTTGTTGAAGCCGAGCCGGTTGATCACTGCCCGATTGCGCGGCAGCCGGAAGACACGCGGGCGCGGATTGCCCGCCTGGGGCCGCGGCGTGACGGTGCCAACCTCGACGAAGCCGAAGCCGAGACCGAGAGCGGCATCGGTAACTTCGCCGTTCTTGTCGAAACCGGCGGCAAGGCCGAGGGGATTGGGAAAGTCGAGGCCGAGAAGGTGGCGGGCGAGACGCGCGTCGCTCGGGCGGGGACGTGGCGCCGGCCCCCTCGCGAGGACGCGCACGGTGAGCCGGTGCGCTGCCTCGGCATCGAGAAGGAAGATGAGCGGGCGAAGGAGGCTGTAGATCACCGTGGAATCTCAGGGAGGCGCAGCGGCCGTCCCGCTTCCGGGCATGCACGGCCGGACTCGGCCCGTGACCCTATCGGCGGTTGCCGTGTCCGGGCAAGCGGCGCGACGGGGGCGGCGGGTCGTGCTAGGCTCTCTCTCGGGAGGCCGCCCGCTGATCGCACGGAGGTCGGGTCTATGCGCCGCCCGTTGATCGTTATTGCCGGCATTCTCGTGGCGGTCGCGCCGGCCATCGCCAATGAGGCGGCGCTAGGCGCCGGGCGCTACCAAATCGCGCCCGCCGAAGACGGCTTCACACGCCTCGATACCGCGACGGGGTCGATCTCACACTGCGGCAAGCGCGCGGGGGTGTGGCAATGCGAGCCGCTTGACACAACGGACGACGCGCTCCGAGTGAAGCTCGACGAGCTGAGCGGCGCGGTGGAGCGCCTCTCAGACGACTTGGACGTGCTTGGCGCGCGGGTCGAGGCCCTCGCCGCCCGGCTCGATGCCCTTGCCAATCGAACGGCCGCGAACGTTCGCTCCACACCCGAGGAGCAGGCGCGGCGTGCCGACGAGGCGCTGAACTTCGCCGAGAAGGTCATGCGCCGGTTCTTCGATCTCGTGCGTGAGATGAAACGCGCCGAGGAAGGCGACCGCATCTGACTGGCCGCCGTCCTATGGCACGCGTGTTTTGAACGATTCCGTCGCCCTGACCAATTCGTCGATGATGCCGGGCTCGGTCATGGCGTGGCCGCAGTCGGCGACGATGCGGAGATCCGCCTGTGGCCACGCCTGGTGCAGGTCCCACGCGTTTGCTACCGGCGTGCACAAATCATAACGACCGTGGACGACGACGCCGGGAATATCGGCGATGCGGCCCGCATTGGCGATCAACTGACCGTCGAATTCGAAGAAGCCGCGGTTCTGGAAGTAGTGGCACTCGATGCGGGCAAAGGCGACGGCGTAGCGCGGCTCGCCGAAGGCGGCGACGCGCGCGGGATCCGGCAGCAGCGACAGCGATGCGCCCTCCCACATCGACCATGCGCGGGCGCAAGCTAGTCGCTCCGCTTCGTCGGGGCCGGTGAGGCGGCGGTGGTAGGCGGCGATCAGATCGCTGCGTTCGGCCTCCGCGATCGGCTTGACGTACTCGGCGAAGGCCTCGGGCAGGAGCCGGGAGGCGCCCTCTTGATAGAACCATTCGAGCTCCCAGCGGCGGAGCGTGAAGATGCCACGCAGGATCAGTTCGCTGACCCGCTCCGGGTGGGTCTCCGCGTAGGCGAGCGCCAGGCAGGAGCCCCAGGAGCCACCGAAGACCTGCCAGCGCTCAATGCCGAGATGATTGCGGATTGCCTCAATGTCGGAAACGAGGTCCCACGTCGTGTTCTCTTCGAGTTCGGCGTAAGGGGTGGAGCGGCCGCAGCCGCGCTGATCGAATAGCACCATGCGGTAATGGGCCGGGTCGTGGAAGCGTGGCATGGTCGGGCTGATGCCGGCTCCCGGACCGCCGTGGAGGACAACAACGGGCTTGCCCTGGCGATTGCCATACTCGGCCACATGGATCTCGTGCAGCGGCGACACCTTGAGACGGTGGGTGGCGAGGGGAGCGATCTCAGGAAACAACCTGCGGCGCTGTTCGCTCATGGTCAACTTTCGCCCTCCTGGACAATCGGCGCACCGCCCGGACGCCTGATCGCATCGAGGATGTTGTGGTGGCGGTGGGTCGGCGGCGCGGTCGCCAGACTGACCGCGACAAGCGCAGCAAGGCCAACCGGCAGGCCAACGATGGCCGACGATATTTCAGATAGGCCAAGTCGATGCGGATCGAGCGCGCCGAGCGGAACGAGATCAGGGTAGCGGTGAGCGAGCACAAGCGCCGCGGTCGCGACGAAGCCAGCACCCATGCCGGCAACGGCCCCCCAGGCGTTGGCCCGTTGCCACCAGACCGCGGCAAGTAACGCCGGGAACAGACCACCGGCCGAAAGCGCGATTGCCGCCGATGCGAGGGCAAAGGCGTCGTCGAAACGCTCGGCGGCAATCCAGGCGGCCGCGACAACCACGGCGACGATCAGGAGCCGGGTTACGGCGAGCTTGCGTCCGGCCGAGGCTCCAACAGCGATCAGGCGGCCATAGAGGTCGTGGCCGAGGGCGCTTGCGACGGCAAAGGCGATGGCGCTGGCGGCGGCGAGGGCTGCGGCGAGTGCGCCGACGACAATCAGGACGCCAAGCACATCGGGCAAGCCGACAATTCCCGCCCAAGCGAGCACGATCGCATCGCCGCTGACGGCAATGTCGCGGGCGGCGAGGCTGTCAACCGAGCCGAGCGTTTCCAGGCACGTGATGCTGACTGTGAGGACCGACTTGGCATCGGCTCCACATATCCTGACGAGGCCCAGTTCGCCGAAAGTGAACACCCACGCCGGAAGCGCATCAACGGCGCTGCCGACGAGGTCGGCGAGAATCGATATTCGCGCAAACGCCGCATAGGCAGGAGCGGTGAGCGCGATGACCAGGACGAAGACCAGCGACCAGCCGACCGACCAGCGGGCAGAATCGACGTCTGTCACCGTGGCGCTGCGCATAAGGAGATGCGGCAGGACCGCGACGCCGGCGGCAAGCGAGATAATAGTCGCAAAGAAGCCGAAGGCCGTGGTTGGTGCGTCCGGCAGGAAGAGCTCGGGCAAGATGCCCGTCGGGCCCCCAGCGCCGGCGTTCGCCGCCGTTCCTGCCAGCTCCAACGCGTAGCCGAAGGTGAGCGGTGGGATCGGCACCGAGAAAGCTCCCGCCGAGACGAACACCGACGGCAGCACGAACGCCAGTGCCAGTACGATGTACTGGACAATGCCGGTTACGGTGACGGCCTGCATCCCTCCGAGGAGCGTGGCGGAAAGCACCAGAACCGCCACGGTCGTCACGGCAGCCGTCGCCGAGACGTCGAACAGCAAGGTGCCGACCAAAGCCGCGATGGCCATCGCAGCGGCGAGCGCGGCGATCAGCGACACCGCCACGATGACGGCGGCAAGCGGACGCACGAGGGGACCGCCAAAGCGTGCAGCAAGAAAACCAGCAATGCCCTGTGCGCCAGACTTGCGGAAATACGGCGCAAACAAAACCGCCAGCATCAAGAAACCGAACGACCAGCCGAGCGTGAACGCCACGGCCGCGTGCAGGTCGGCGAAAAACAGGCCCGCGAGGCCGAGGTAGACGGCCCCGGACATGAAGGCGGCAGCGCTCGCCATGCCGTTGGCGACCGGCGGCACCGCCCGCCCGGCAAGGTAGAAGGTCGACATCTGCATGGTGCGGGTCGCGACTCCGGCGACGAGGAAGGTGAGGAGCGTTGCGCCCGTTAGGATGACGCCGATGGCCGCGCCGGGGAGTCCGAAATTGCCGAGCAGCGCCAAAACAACGATCAGAACCACGAAAGCGGCGGTGAACAGGATCGCGACCCTGCCGAAGACAGCGGCGGCATAGCTGCCTGCCATCGCCTCTGCCCCCCGCTAGTCCTCGATCACGTCGTAACGGTGATCGAGGGCGCGCTGGCGATCAGCGAACCAGAATACCGCCACTGCCAGCACGATCGGCGAAACGAGTGCGATCAAGAACGAGCCGATCGGCAACGCGAGCAGACTGCCGCGATCGAGCGAATCGGCAAACAGAAACGGAAGGCATGCGACAGCCGCCAACACGGAGAGTACGGTTGCGGCGAGTCTGACGGTCGCGCGCCACCAGACCACCTGATTCTCGTCGGCCACCGGCTTCTCCTTTCGTCGTCAGGCCCGAATCGACCGCACCCTGGCAGAGATTCGCACGGCGGGGCGCGCTTGGCACGACCTGGTCGCGCGACTTTTGTCCGGCATCGTACTGGATTGTGCGGCAACGCACCCGGGGCTAGGAAGACGCCTGTGCCGCCGCAACCTGCGGCAGCCTGCGCCGCTGGGAACCGAGGGAGGTCAAATGCTCAAGGAATTCCAGGAATTTGCGCTGAAAGGAAACATGGTCGACCTGGCCGTCGGCGTCATCATCGGCGCGGCGTTCGGTGGTCTCGTCCAGTCGGTCGTAAACGACCTCTTGATGCCGATCATCGGACTGATCACTGGCGGCATCGATTTCTCGCAGATGTACGTCCAGCTCAGCGGCGAGGTGCAGCCAACGCTCGAGCAGGCGCGCGAGGCCGGCGCGACGCTGGCCTACGGCAACTTCATTACGCTGCTCATCAACTTCCTGATCGTCGCCTGGGTCCTGTTCTTCGTGATCAAGGCGATGAACCGGCTGAAGCGCAATCCGCCCCCGGTGCCGGAAGCGCCGCCGAAGCCTTCGGCCGAGGAGAAACTGCTCGGTGAAATCCGCGACCTCCTGGCAAAGGGGCAGAACGCCTGAGCCACGCGGCGGTTCGATTGCAGCCGCAATCGGATAAGCTCTCGCTCGTACGGTCGCCGCGGCAACCCGCTGCGGCGGCCGGAACCTACCCATGTGCTACGGACAGCCCGTGCAGCCGGAGCAACTTCTCGCCGCGCTTCGCGCGGAGGCCCGCGACGCCCCGGAGAGCGGGATCGTCGAGGTCTTCAACTATGGCCGCGGCCGCAAAGGCCTGATCCCGCTCTGGGTGGGCGAAGGCGATCTGCCGACGCCGGAATTCATCTGGAACGCGGCGGCCACCTCACTCAGGGCCGGCGAGACCTTCTACACCTACCAACGCGGGTTGCCGGATCTCAGGGAGGCGCTCGCCCGCTACCACCAGCGGATCTACGGCCGGCCGTTCACGGCAGAGCGCTTCTTCGTCACCGGCGGGGGGATGCAGGCGATCCAGATCGCATGCCGGATGATCGCCGGCACGGGCGACGAGGTGCTGGTGCCGACGCCGGCGTGGCCCAATATCACGGCGGCGATCGGCATCACTGGCGCGCGGCCGGCGCCGGTCCCACTCACCTTCGGCAACGCCGGCTGGACACTCGACATCAATCGAGTGATCGCCGCGGCCGGTCCAAAGACGCGGGCGATCTTCATCAACTCGCCGTCCAACCCGACTGGATGGACGGCCAGCATCGACGAAATCCACGCGATCGTCGACTTCGCCCGCAGCCGCGGTCTGTGGATCGTCGCCGACGAGGTCTATCACCGCTACTTCTACGCTGGCGATCGCGCGCCGTCGTTCTATGACGTGAGCGACCCGGACGAACAGGTGCTCTTCGTCAACACCTTTTCGAAGAACTGGGCCATGACCGGCTGGCGCATCGGCTGGCTGTCCGCCCCAGTGGCGCTCGGCAATGTGATCGAGAACCTGATCCAGTACTCGACCTCCGGCGTCGCCGCCTTCATGCAACGGGCGGCACAGGTGGCGGTCGAGACCGGCGAGGATTTCGTCAAGTCGATGGTCGAGCGGGCGCGCCAAGGCCGCGAGATCGTGTGCGAGGGACTAGCGGCGACGGGACGGGTGCGCTTCGCCGAGCCGGACGGGGCGTTCTATCTGTTCTTCGCCGTCGACGGCGAGCCGGACACCGCCAAGCTGGGCCTCACCCTGGTGGACGAGGCCAACGTCGGGGTGGCGCCGGGTACGGCTTTTGGCGAGGCCGGGCGCGGCTTTATGCGGCTCTGTTTCGCCCGCAATGCACGGCAGCTCGAGGAAGCGACGACGCGGCTGGCGGGGTGGCTAAAGCGGTGAACGATCCTGCCGTTCCCCCTGACAAGGCAATCGATCGGGCGACGGTTATCCGGCGCCTGGGCCTGACTGTCCTGACCCTCGTTATCGCGGCGATCGGCGGCAGCGCGTTCACTCTTCTGACGCTGCCGGCCGGCTGGCTCACCGGAGCGATGGTGGCGGTCGCCGCGGCGGCCACGGCGGGTGTCCGGGTCGTCTACCCCACGCGGCTCAGAAACGTGATCTTTGTCCTCCTTGGCTCGTCGCTCGGTGCCGGCGTATCGCCGGAGCTCATCGGCCACGTCGGCGATTGGCCACTGACCATGGCAATCGTACTGGTCAACGTCGCCGCGGTTCAGCTCGCCTGCCAATTCTTCCTCAGCCGTGTCGCAGGGTGGGATCGCCAGACGGCGTTCTTCGCCGCGGTCCCCGGAGTAACCAGCTATGTCCTCGCGCTAGCCCTGCCGACGGGCGCCAACATCCCGCGCATCGCCCTCTCGCAGACTGTTCGTCTCTTCCTGCTCGTCGGATTAGCGCCGAGTGTGCTCGCGGCACTCGAGGGCGCGATCAGCACATCTCGGCCGATCGGCGGTGTCGACGACTTCGCGCTGACGTTGATCGCCGGCACCGTGGGGGGCCTTATCTTTCGCTTCGTCGGCGTGCCGGCCGCACCGATGATCGGCGCGATGGTGGCGAGCGGCATCGTCCACGGTGCCGGTCTGGCTTCTGGCTACTTCCCGCAACCTCTGCAAATCGGGCTGTTCGTCGCCTTGGGCGCGCTGATCGGCAGCCGCTTCGCCGGCACGACCTTCGCCACGCTGCGCGGCACGCTAGCGGCTTCTCTTGGCTCGTTCGCAGTGGCCATCACCGTCGCCGGTCTCAGCGCCTGGCTGACGGTGGCTTTCACAGGCCAATCATTCGGTGAGGTGGCGCTGGCCTTTGCACCGGGCGGCATCGACGTGATGACGACGATGGCGTTCGCCCTCCATCTCGATTCAACCTTCGTGGCGGCCCACCAGCTGGCGCGGTTCTTCGTGATTGCCGTCTATGCGCCGGTGTTCGCGCGCTCGCCGCGCAAAACCAACCGCGCCGACAGCGCACGTGGTGGCAGACCGCCCGCGCCTTGAAGCGTCGTCATGGAAGGACTTCCCGCAATTGAGTTGGGCCCAGAGGTGGCGCCACAGCGTCAACCGCCGGCGGGCGGAAAAACGCCGAGGCGCGCGTTGCCGGCGGCAACGGCGGTACGGCGGGCCGGCCCTTCGGTCGAGCGCGGCAGGCCGAGCTTCTCCCAAACGTCGGACAACGCTCCGACCAGGTCGGCGATCAGCGGTTCGTCGTGAAACGGCGTCGGCGTGATACGCAAGCGCTCCTCGCCGCGCGGCACGGTCGGGTAGTTGATCGGCTGAATGTAGATGCCGTGCTGGGACAGCAGCAGGTCGCTCGCCTGCTTGCAGAGGTCGGCGTTGCCGACCAACAGCGGGACGATGTGGGTCTCGGTCGCCATCACCGGCAGCCCCGCCGCGATCAGCGCCGCTTTGGTGGCTTCGGTGTTCGCCTGCTGGCGGGCGCGCTCGACGGACGACGTCTTAAGGTGCCTGACGGACGCAAGCGCGGCCGCGGCAACGGCCGGGGGCAGCGCCGTGGTGAAAATGAATCCCGGCGCGTAGGAGCGCACCGTGTCGACGACCGCGCGGCTGGCCGCGATGTAGCCGCCGAGCGCACCAAACGCCTTGGCGAGCGTGCCCTCGATGACGTCGATACGGTCCATGACGCCATCGCGCTCGGCGATGCCGCCGCCGCGCGGGCCGTACATGCCGACGGCGTGGACCTCGTCGAGATAGGTCATGGCACCGTACTTATCGGCGAGATCAGCGATGCGGGCGATCGGGGCAACGTCGCCGTCCATGGAATAGACCGACTCGAACGCGATCAGCTTGGCCCGGCTCAGCGAGGCCGACCGCAAGAGCTCCTCGAGATGATCGAGGTCATTGTGGCGGAAGATCATCTTTTGTGCGCCGGAGCGGCGCACGCCCTCGATCATCGAGGCATGATTGAGTTCGTCCGAGAAAATGATGCAGTCGGGCAGGAGCTTGGCGACGGTCGAAATCGCGGCCTCGTTGGAAATGAACCCTGAGGTGAACACAAGGGCTGCCTCCTTGCCATGGAGGTCGGCCAGTTCGCGTTCGAGTTCGACCAGGGGATGGTTGGTGCCGGAGATATTTCGCGTGCCGCCGGCGCCGGCGCCCATGGCGTGGGCCGTCTCGCTCATGGCCGCGATGACGGCAGGGTTCTGACCCATGCCGAGATAGTCGTTTGAGCACCAAACGACAATCTCGCGCTTGCCCGCGTCAGAATGCCAAATTGCGCACGGAAAGCGTCCGGCGATCCGCTCCAGATCGGCGAACACGCGATAGCGATTCTCCGCATGGAGGGCGGCAATCGCCTCAGCAAAAATCGATTGATAGTCCATCAAGCAGCCTTGCTGTTTGGAATGAAACTAGTGACCAGCCGGCCTTAAGTCCACCGCCACTTTGCCGCGGAGTCCGGGCGGCGGCCTTGCCCTCCATCAACCCCCGGGGGTCAGGCGGTCAGCGAATGTGCCGCTGCGTCGATCCGGCGCGGAAAGGTTGAATACTGGCCGGTAGCGCTACCCCTCGTGTGCGGACATGGGGCGGTGCCGCAGGCGATGGAGAATCTGGTGCTGCCGGACAGGATTGAACTGTCGACCTCTCCCTTACCAAGGGAGTGCTCTACCACTGAGCTACGGCAGCGGTGTATATCGGCCTCAATGCCACATGGTCTCAGGCCGTTCAACCGGTGAGGCGCGGAGGATCGATGTGAGCCGGAAGACGGCTGCGGACAAGGCCCCGGCTCGGCGCTCGGAGCGGAACAAACGGCTGGCGGCCGCGCTCCGCGCCAACCTGAAACGCCGCAAGGCAGCCGGGAAGGCAGCCGATCGCGGCGGAGCCGGGGCCCGCGACGACGCCCCGAAGCAGTCCTGATTTCGCCCCCTGGCATCCTTGTCTGAGCCCCAATCGTGGGCTAGACCGGCCCGACCGTGCCGGGGTGCTTGGGCTTTCGGCGTTATCTAAGCAAAAGGGCGACCCGATGGACCGGATCCGCATCCGCGGCGGTAATTGCCTCAACGGTACCATTGCGATTTCCGGCGCCAAGAACGCGGCGCTACCACTGATGATCGCCAGTCTCCTCACCGAGGAAACGCTGACGCTCGATAACCTGCCGCGCCTCGCCGATGTGGCAATGCTGAAGCGCATCCTCGGCAACCACGGCGTCGACTGCATGGTCCACGGCAAGCGCGCCGGACAGAACGGCATGCATGGCGAGACCATTGACCTCACCGCTGGCGCGATCGTCGATACGACTGCGCCGTACGAGATGGTCTCCAAGATGCGGGCGAGCTTCTGGGTTATCGCTCCGCTGATCGCCCGCATGCATCAAGCACGGGTGTCGTTGCCCGGAGGCTGCGCGATCGGCACGCGGCCGGTCGACCTGCTCATAGACGCGCTGAAGGCGCTCGGCGCCGACATCGATATCGACTCGGGATACGTCGTGGCCCGCGCGCCGAAAGGCCTGACGGGGGCGCGCATCGCCTTCCCCAAGATCTCGGTCGGCGCCACCCACGTGGCCGTGATGGCAGCGGCGCTTGCCAGGGGGGAGACCGTCATTGAGAACGCGGCGCGGGAGCCGGAGATCGTGGACCTGGCCCTATGCCTGACCGGGATGGGCGCGCGCATCGCCGGGGCCGGCACGGCGACAATTCATATCGACGGGGTCGAGAGCCTCGGCGGGGCGCGCCATCGGGTCATGGCCGACCGCATCGAAACGGGCACGTACGCCATAGCCGCGACCATGGCCGGCGGCGAGGTCTTCCTCGAGGGGGCGAGCCCGGCGACCCTCGGGACGCCCTTGTCCGTCCTCAACAAGGTCGGGGCGGAGATCACCGCCACCAACTCGGGCATCCGCGTCCGGCGCAATGGCAACGGCCTCGCCGCCGTCGACGTGACCACCGAGCCATTCCCGGGCTTCCCGACCGACCTGCAGGCGCAATTGATGGCGCTGGTCAGCCGCGCGAATGGCACCTCGCACATCCGCGAGACCATCTTCGAGAACCGATTCATGCACGTCCAGGAGCTGGCCCGGCTCGGCGCCGACATCCACCTCGACGGTCAGGTCGCGACGGTTACCGGAGTCGACCGCCTCAAGGGGGCAGAGGTGATGGCAACGGACCTGCGCGCGTCGGTGTCGCTGGTCATCGCCGGCCTCGCGGCCGAAGGCGAGACCGTGGTCAACCGGGTTTATCACCTCGATCGCGGCTTCGAGCGCATCGAAGAGAAGCTCCGCGGCTGCGGTGCGGCCATCGAGCGGCTCACCACCTAGGCAAGGGATGTCGCCCCGCTCCAGCCATAGCCTTGCGTGGACAACGCGGCGGCACTACCTGTGGCACCATGATCGACGACCGCGACCTCCTTAGACTTGCGGCCATCGACGAGGAAGACCTTGCCGTGATTTCGGCTCACGCTCAGGATGCTGTTTTCCACGTCGGCGACATGATGTACCTGCCGAAGGAACGGCGGTTCGCAATCGCCATGAACCGCTTTATCTGGGAGAAGGCGGACGGCCGCAGGCCGAACTACCAGCGCCGGCGCGCCGCCATCACCTTCGACCGGGTCAATTGGGCCAAGACTCGAGATATCGATCGCGGTCGTCCCGACAGAGCGCTGGAGCTGCTCGCCATTCACTTCGAGGCGACCGACGCACCGGCGGGACTGGTGACGCTCGTTTTCGCCGGCGGCGGCGCCGTGCGGCTTGGCGTCGAGGTTATCGAGGTCCGCCTCGCTGATCTGGGTGCGGCTTGGCCGACCGCGGTCAAGCCCACCCATGATCTCGCCGACGGCGAAATGAAGTCCGGCGCCTGATCACGACGGCGCCTTATAAACCCGCGGGAGGCGGCGTGGCGGTCAGGCTTTCCCAATCCGACGCCGATTTCGAGGCGCGCTTCGAGACACTGTTGTTGCGGAAGCGCGAAACCGACCAGGACGTCGACGAAACCGTTCGCGCCATCATCGCGGACGTGCGCGCGCGCGGCGATGCGGCGCTCATCGAGTACACCGAGAAATTCGATCGCGTAACATTGACACCGAAGGGCTTGGCGATCACGCCAGCGGAAGTGGCCGAGGCGGAAAAGGCTACCGCGGAGAACCAGCGCGCTGCGCTGATGCTGGCCCGCGACCGTATCGCCGAACACCACAGGCGGCAGATGCCGGCCGACGACCGCTACACCGACGCCCTGGGGGTCGAGCTCGGAATTCGGTGGACGGCGATCGAGGCGGTCGGCCTCTACGTGCCCGGGGGTACGGCGGCCTACCCATCGTCGGTGCTGATGAATGCAGTCCCCGCCAGGGTCGCCGGGGTCGAGCGCATTGCGATGACCCTGCCAATGCCACCGGGCGTCACTAACCCCTTGGTGCTGGTGGCGGCCAAGCTCGCGGGCGTGGACGAAGTCTATCGGGTCGGCGGCGCACAGGCGATTGCCGCCCTCGCCTACGGCACCGAGACGATCAAGCAAGTGGCGAAGATCGCCGGACCGGGCAACGCTTACGTCACTGCCGCCAAGCGCATGGTATTCGGAACGGTCGGGATCGACATGATCGCAGGCCCATCCGAGGTGCTGATCGTCGCCGATGGCGACAACGATCCGGACTGGATCGCCGCCGATCTTATTGCCCAGGCCGAGCATGACGGCGCCGCGCAATCCATCCTGGTCACCGATTCCGCCGGGTTGGCGGACCGGGTGGCGGATGCGGTCGAGCGCCAGCTCAAGCTGCTGCCGCGCCGCGATGTCGCCGCGGCTAGCTGGCACAACAACGGCGCCATCATCACGGTCAAGTCCCTGGCCGCGGCGATGGAACTCGCCAATCGTATCGCGCCGGAGCACATCGAGCTGGCGGTTGCCGAGCCTGAAACGCTGCTCATGCGCGTGCGCAACGCCGGCGCGGTGTTTCTCGGCCGGCACACGCCTGAAGCGATCGGCGACTACGTCGCCGGTCCCAGTCATGTGCTGCCGACGGCGTGTGCGGCACGTTTTTCGTCCGGCCTGTCGGTGTTCGATTTCCTCAAGCGGACGTCGCTGTTGCGGCTCGGGCCCGAACAGCTCGGTGCGCTCGGCGGCACGGCGATCACGCTCGCCGAGAGCGAAGGGCTCGCCGGCCACGCCCGCTCCGTGTCAATCCGGCTCAACCGGCCAGGACAATAGCGGCGGCCATGGCGGACAAGCGACCACTGGGGCGGCTGGTCGAGGTCGATATCGACGCCGCATCGATCGCCCCGGGACCGTCGTTCATCGATCGGGAACGGGCGCAGGCAATCCGCGACCTCATCTCCGACAACCTGTTTGCGCCGATCGGCCGGCAGGGAGACCGCTTCCGGCTGCGCCTGTCGGTCAGCGATGGCAGGCTGGTGCTCGACGTCGGCGATCCTGAAGGGCGGCCGGTCGTCCGCCACATCCTGTCGCTCAAGCCGCTGAGCAAGGTCGTCAAGGACTACTTTCTCATTTGCGACGCCTACTACGCCGCCGTGCGCAACGCGACGCGCCGCCAAATCGAGGCGATCGACGTCGGCCGCCGCGGCCTTCACGACGAGGGCGCCAGCATCCTGCAGGAGCGTCTGGCGGGCAAGATCGTGGTGGACCGGGCCACCGCCCGGCGCCTGTTCACACTGGTCTCGGCGCTGCACTGCAAGGGCGAGAATCGTTTCACTTCGCGGGCATAATCCGCTACAAGTCCGCGCGTTTTGTCGTTGGTCGGCTGCAGGGACCGCATGGCCAAGGAAGAGATCATCGAGTTGGCCGGAGTCGTCACCGAGCTGCTGCCGAACGCGACGTTCCGCGTGAAGCTAGAGAACGATCATGAGATCATCGCCCATACCGCCGGCCGCATGCGAAAAAATCGCATCCGGGTGCTCGCTGGCGACAAGGTGCTAGTTGAAATGACGCCGTACGACCTGACGAAGGGTCGCGTCACCTACCGATTCAGATAGGCCCGGCGCGCGGCGCCGCCCTCACGAACACCATGGCCGGACGTCTCAAGCTGGTTCTTGCGTCAGGGTCGCCGCGCCGGCTAGCGCTGCTTGCCCAGATTGGTGTCGAACCGGACCGGCTAATGCCGGTGACCGTCGACGAGAGCCCCAGAAGGAAGGAGACGCCGCGCGCTCTAGCGCGTCGCCTCGCCCGCGACAAAGCCGAGACCGCCGTCGCCGCGCTCAAGGAGGAGCCGGAGTTCAAGGGCTCGCTAATCCTTGCCGCCGATACCGTCGTCGCGGTTGGTCGCCGCGTCCTTCCCCAGGCCGACAAGATCGAAGATGCGGCGGCCTGCCTGCACCAGCTCTCCGGTCGTTCCCACCGGGTCTACACGGGCGTTAGCCTGGTCACAGCCAAAGGCACGATCCGCCGCCGGCTGGTCGAGACACGCGTGCGCTTCAAGCGGTTGTCGCGTGAGGACATCGAGGCTTATCTCGCGTCCGGGGAATGGCGCGGCAAGGCCGGCGGCTACGCAGTCCAGGGCATCGCCGGCTGTTTCGTCGTCAAGCTGACCGGGTCGTATACCAACGTCGTCGGTCTGCCGCTCTATGAGATCACAACGCTGCTGATGGGCGAGGGCTACCCGATCCACTTCAACTGGCTGAGCCCGGGCGCATGACTGGCAGCAAGAACGGTGAGAAGTCGGCGGGCGGCGCGGTGGTGCGGTTGCGCCGGGTGCGTCAATGCCCAATTTGCGGCGAGGACACGGTGAGCGCCTACTACCCGTTCTGTTCGAAGCGCTGTGCCGACATCGACCTCAACCGGTGGCTTTCCGGCGCGTACGTGATTCCCGGGAGAGAGGATGACGAGGACGCCGGCGATGGTGACCATGACAACGGCGAAAGCTGAGGCCGAGCGGATCTCGTTCGACGTCGACGAAGAGCGGCGTGTGTCGGGGCTGTGGCTCGTGCCCAAGAACGGGGAGGCCGTCTGTGTCCTAGCGCACGGGGCAGGAGCGGGAATGAGTCACCCGTTTCTGGAGGGGATAGCGCACGGACTTACGGAAAATCGTATCGGGACGCTGCGCTACCAGTTCCCGTACATGGATCGGGGCAGTCGCCGTCCCGACCCGCCCAAACTCGCGCAGGCGACGGTGCGCGCGGCAGTCGGCGAGGCGAAGAGGCGCGCCGGAGTGCCGCTTTTCGCAGGCGGCAAGTCGTTCGGGGGGCGCATGACCTCGCAGGCGGCGGCCGCCGAGCCGCTCGCCGGCATCGCCGGCATCGTCTTCCTCGGCTTCCCGTTGCATCCGCCGGGCAAGCCCGGCGATGAGCGCGGCGATCACCTTGCAGGCGTGACCGTGCCAATGCTTTTCTTGCAAGGAAGCCGCGACGAGTTCGCCGACCCCGCGCTCTTGAAGCCACTCATTACTCGGCTCGGCGAGCGTGCGACGCTCCACATCGTCGAGGACGGCAACCACTCGTTCCGGGTGCCGGCGAAGACCGGGCGCAAGGGCGCTGACGTGCTCGCTGAGCTCGTGCGGACGACGGTGGAGTGGATCGCGGCGGTGAAGGCCACATGAGCAGCAGCAGCGCGAAACTGGACACCTAGCGACCGTTTCAATATAACCCCGACGCTTCCCGCGGCGTGGCATCCGCCGCACCTCGCCGGCTCAGCCCAGGTAGCTCAGTTGGTAGAGCAGCGGACTGAAAATCCGCGTGTCGGTGGTTCGATTCCGCCCCTGGGCACCAAAGCCACTGGTCTGGACGGCCGCGCATGTCGATACCTTCAACGGCATGCCCGCCAGCCAGCGGTCTCTCCGAGGCGGATGTCGTGGCGGCCTACGGACTTCTTTGATAAAGTCAGGTCGACCTGAGGTCTGTAGCCGCCCTGCACCGCACCAGCGCCCTTCTTAGGCGCACGCATCGCGACTCATTTTACTTGGCAATATCAGGGCGTTACTCTTGAATCCGCCGAACATAGGTTATAACGGCGAACGGTGACTATACCTGCATTTGAGGGTACGTTTGCGGGCACGTTTCTTTCGTGCCGAGACCCGTACCCGCAGATGTCGCTCACACACTTCGCCATCGTCAAAGCTACCGCGAAGGACAAGCCGCGCAAGCTGTCAGATGGTGGGCCTGAACTTGTTCGTTCAACCGCACGGACGAAGCTGTGGCGGTTCCGCTGTCGCTTCTTCGAGACTCTTCGAGGCGATCGCGAAATCAGCGCGCAGCGACGGCGCGGCGGAAGTGCCTTGAGGGCGCTTGGGCAGCTATACTGCCGGGTCAGGTTTGCCGCAGGTGGAGCAAGGGAATGAATGAGACGAGCACCAACAGCGATGCTGCACGCCGGCGGCCAGGCCGACGGAGGGCCAAGCCCAACGACGATATCGGCGAGGGGCTACGCCTGCGCATGTTCCGGTCGATGCTGGAGATCCGGCATTCCGAGCAGCGGGCCTACGACCTCTTCCTTGAGAACCTGGTCAAAGGCACCAGCCATCTCTCACTCGGGCAGGAAGCCGTCGCCGTCGGCTTCGCCACCGCCATGCGGCCGGGCGATCTCAGCTTCTGCACCTATCGCGGCCATGCTCACACGCTCGCCCGCGGCGTCCCCGTCGAGAAGGTGCTCGGTGAGCTCATGCAACGCGACAACGGATTGATGCGCGGCAAGGGCGGCTCGATGCACCTGACCTCGGCCGAGCACGGCGTGATGGGCTCCTACGCGATCGTCGGCGCGCATATGCCGATCGCCTGCGGCGCCGCCTGGCGCGCCCAATACAAGGGCCGGGACGACGTCGCGGTCTGTTTCTTCGGCGACGGCACCGCCAACATCGGCGCCTTCCACGAGGCGCTGAACCTCGCCGCCGTCTGGAAGCTGCCGGTCGTGTTCGTGTGCGAGAACAACCTCTACATGGAGTACACGCCGATCGCTGAAGTCACCGCGGTGGAACATCCCGCCGCCGACCGGGCGGTCGCCTACGGCCTTGACAAGATCGTCATCGACGGCAACGACGCTGATGAAGTGTACCGCACCGCGCACCTGGCGTTGGCGCAGGCGCGCGCCGGCCACGGGCCGTCGCTGATCGAATGCATGACCTATCGTCACAGCGGTCATTCGCGCGCCGATCCCGGCCACTACCGGCCGAAGGGCGAGCTGGAGGAGTGGCTGAAGCGCGACCCGATTCCGCTTTATCGCGAACGGTTGCTCCAGTTCGGCGTTACTGAGAACGCTATCGTCGGCATCGAGGATGACGTGCGCCGCCTGGTCGACGAGGCGACCGAGGCATGCAAGGCGGCTCCGATGCCGCCGGCCGAGATCCTGACCACCGACGTTTACGCCGACGGGGGGTGGGCATGGCGGAACTGACCTATCGCGATGCGGTCGCGCGCGGCATTGCCCAGGAGATGGAGCGCGATCCCGACGTCGTGTTCTTCGGTGAGGACGTGGCCGCCGCTGGCGGTGTCTTCAAGGCGACCGTCGGGCTGCTCGACCGGTTCGGTCCCAAGCGCGTGCGCGACACGCCGATCTCGGAGCAGGCGATCATGGGCGCCGCGATGGGCGCGGCGATGACCGGGTTGAAGCCGATCGCCGAGATCATGTTCTCGGACTTCATCGCCGTCTGTTACGACTACATCGCCAACCAGTTCCCCAAGAGCCGTTACATGTCGAACGGCCAGCTTGGCTGCCCGCTGGTGGTGCGCACGGCGAACGGGGCGGGGGTGCGCTTCGGCGCCCAGCATTCGCAGAGCGTCGAGAACTGGGCGATGGCCATACCGGGCCTCAAGGTCGTGGCGCCATCGACGCCGCTCGACGTGATTGGGCTGCTTGCCGCGGCCGTCCGCGATCCCGATCCGGTGATCTTCTTCGAGCACAAGTCGCTGTATCCCACGAAGGGCGACGTGCCCGACGGCGAGATCGTCGACACGCTCGGTTCGGCCCGCATCGTTCGCCCGGGCAATGACGCGACTATCCTTGCACTTGCTCTCATGGTTTCCCGCGCCCTCGCCGCGGCTGATCGGCTTCAGGCGGAACACGGCATCGACTGCGAGGTCATAGACGTCAGATCGCTCGTTCCGCTCGACACGCAGACCATCCTGGGCTCGGTTGCCCGAACCGGTCACCTCTTCACCGTCGAGGAGAATCCGCGCCTCTGCGGATGGGGCGCGGAGATAATGTCGATCGTGGCAGACGAGGCGTTCTACGACCTCGACGGCCCGCTCGTGAGAATCACGACGCCGCACGTGCCGCTGCCTGCCGCGGACGCGCTCGAAGACATGATCTTGCCCAGTGTCGACCGCATCGCCGAACGCGTAAGACAGACTCTGGAAAGCTGACGAGACCGCTCCCGGCGAGCTGAAAGAAGTGAACAAATCCCTTTACGATAACCTCCTCGTCGACGTGCCGACCGATCTCTACATAGGCGGCCAATGGCGCCCGGCCTCCGACGGCGCGCGCATGGACGTCGCCGATCCGGCAACCGAGTCGGTGGTGGCCTCGGTGGCGAGCGGCTCGGTCGAAGATGCAAAGGCGGCGCTCGACGCGGCCGACGGCGCCTTCGCCGAATGGGCCGGCCGCAAGCCGCGTGAACGTGGCGAGATCCTGCGCAAGGCATATGAGTTGCTTGCCAGCCAGAGCGAGCGATTCGCCAAGCTGATCACGGTCGAGAACGGCAAGTCGCTCACCGATTCGCGCGGCGAGGTCGCCTACGCGGCCGAGTTCTTCCGCTGGTACGCCGAGGAGGCCGTTCGCAACATCGGCGACATATCGCGTGCGCCGTCGTCGGGCGCACGCATCGTGGTCCAGCACAAGCCGGCCGGCATCGCGGTTCTGGTGACGCCATGGAACTTCCCGGCGGCGATGGCGACGCGCAAGATCGGCGCGGCGTTGGCCGCCGGCTGTCCGATGGTGCTGAAACCGGCGTCGGAGACGCCGCTGACCGCGCTCGCCATGGTGCCGCTGTTCGAGGAGGCCGGCGTGCCCGCCGGCGTCGTCAACGTGCTGCCGTCGCGGCGCTCCGGCGCCGTGGTCGGTGCCATGCTTCAGGACCAGCGGGTCCGTGTCATCTCTTTCACCGGATCGACCGAGGTCGGACGCAAGCTCCTGCATGGCGCCGCCGACAACGTCGTGCGCCCGGTGATGGAACTGGGCGGAAACGCTCCGTTTATCATCTTCGACGACGCCGACATCGACGCCGCGGTCGAAGGCGCCATGGTCGCGAAGATGCGCAACATCGGCGAGGCCTGCACGGCGGCAAATCGCTTCTACGTGCACGAAACCGTGCATGATGAATTTGCAGCCAAATTCGCCGAGCGCATGAAGGCGCTTAAGCTCGGCCACGGCTTGGAGGACGGGGTTGCCGTCGGCCCGCTGGTCAACGCTGATGGCCGCAACAAGGTCGTCGAGCTGGTCGACGATGCGGTCGGCAAGGGCGCGCGAGTGCTGGTGGGTGGCAAGGCGCCAGCGGGCAAGGGCTTTTTCTACCCGGCAACGGTGCTGACCCACGTGCCAGACGACGCTGCCATGCTCAAGGAGGAGATCTTCGGGCCGGTGGCGGCCATCCAGAAATTCAGCGATACCGACGAAATCATCCGGCGGGCGAACGCGACCCAGTATGGCCTGGTCGCCTACGTCTACACACGCGATCTCACGCGCGGCATGCAGGTTTCGGAGAAGCTCGATTTCGGCATGGTCGGGCTCAACCGCGGCCTCGTTTCCGACCCGGCCGCCCCCTTCGGCGGCATGAAGCAGAGCGGCATCGGCCGCGAGGGCGCCCACGAAGGCATCATGGATTTCCTGGAGACCCAGTACGTCTCCGTGAATTGGTAGCTGAAGACCGATGGTGACGGCTCCGTGAAGGACAGGAAAGTCATGGACGTTCTCATGCCGCAGCTCGGCGAGACCGTGTCGGAAGGCAAGATCATCAAGTGGTTCAAGTCGGTCGGCGACGCTGTCGCGGCCGGCGAGAACCTCTGCGAGATCGAAACCGACAAGGTCACGGTCGAGGTGCCGGCACTCGCGGCGGGCGTCCTCAACGCGATCAACGTCGACGTCGGCGCGGTTGCCCCGGTCGGCGCCGTCATCGCAGTTGTCGGCGATTCCGGTGCGTCGGCGGAACCGGCGACGCCGCCGCCAGCGGCCGCGGGCACCGCGGCGCAGCCGGCAGGCCGGGCGGCCGCGCCTGTGAGCCCGCCATCGCTAGCCAGACACAAGGAGCTCGATCCCTTCCACGAGGTGCAGACGCCTCGCCAGTCCTTTGGGCCGGCACGTCTGGCGAACGGTGTCAGGGTCACCCCGCTCGCCAGGCGTCTCGCCGTCAACGCCGCGATCGACCTTGCCGGAATCGTGGGGTCGGGCGCGCGCGGGCTCATAACTGGAAAGGACGTCGAAGCGGCGATCGCGGCCCGGCCGGCGGCGCCACCGTCGCTCGCCAGGGCCGAAACGTTCGAGGAGCTGATCGGCGAGGTTCATCGCAACCGGCCGCACGCGGTCGAGCCGATCGACGGCATGCGCCGAATCATTGCCAAGCGGCTGTCCGAGGCCAAGGCAACGATCCCGCACTTCTACGTTTCCGCCGATGTGGAGATCGATCGCCTGTTGCGCGTTCGGGAGGAGATCAACTCAGGCGCACCGCAAGTTGCGGAGGGAACGCCGGCCTACAAGCTTTCGATCAACGATTTCATGATCAAAGCGCTGGCCCTCGCCCTGCAGGAGGTACCGCGCGCCAACGCGATCTGGTCCGGCAGCGATGTCCTCACGTTTGAGCACTCTGACGTCGGTGTCGCGGTGGCTGTACCCGGTGGACTTCTGACACCGGTGATCGCCGCGGCCGAACGAAAGACGCTTTCCGCAATCTCCAACGAGATGAAAGACCTCGCCGCGCGGGCGAGGAGTCGGTCGCTCCAGCCCGACGAGTACCAGGGCGGCACGACAACGATCTCCAACCTCGGCATGCATCGCGTTCGTGAGTTCTCGGCGATCATCAATCCACCGCAGTCGACGATCCTCGCGATCGGCGGCATTCGCCGCGAGGCGGTGGAGGCGGAGGACGGGGGCGTCGCTTTCGTCGGTCGCATTACAGCGACGCTCTCTTGCGACCACCGAGTGGTCGACGGCGTCGTTGGGGCGGAGCTCCTCGACGTTTTCAGGGAGTTCGTCGAACAGCCGCTCAGGATGGTCGCCTGAGGCGCGGCCGCTCAGACGATCTCGAAGACGTTGTAGATGGCGCCGTTGGGGAGGCGGTGGCCGTGGGCGACCGCGACGATGCGGTTGAGCCAGCCGTACTTCTCCGAAGCGGTCTCGAACACCGGCGCGACACGCATGTAGTACGCATTGGGATTAACGGATTCGCCGCGACCGAGGGCGTCGATGACCTCCTTCGGACCGTGACGCAGACCCGTGTAGGTCATGCCGATGAGCACGCCGTCATCGGTTTCCAGAAGCGTGCGCACGTTGATCATCCAGGCCGAATCTTCGCGCACCGTCTGCCAGTCGCTGCCGCTTTCCAGGATCTTTCCCTTCAGCCGCTCGCCCTCGAAATAGCCGCCCGGCAGTTCGGCGATACGCCGGTCGGCAACCGGCGTCTTTCCGACGTTGTAGGGCTTCTTGATGTCGAGAAAGAAGGTCATCAGGGGCCGCCAGCGCAGTTCCGTCATTTCCGGTGGCAGCAATCCGGCAAGCGGCGGACGGTCCATCTCTCGAAAATCTCCTCTGAGAGGCCAGCATCGCGCGCGGCACGAGGTCGCGCAGCAAGCCCGATCAAGCGGCCGACGCGGGAATGCTTACATGATTGTTTACACACAGGAACCAGTCGGGTCATTCCGAAAAAAGCGGAATCTCCGCCTTGTTTGCGGGCGCGGCGGGTTCATAATGCCCCCGAAGGGCCAGGATTAAGTGTGGCTGCACGCTCCCGTTCATGACGCGGCCCGCGCAGTCTTCGGAGGGAAGCAGCGTGAAATACAATCGTCCGCAAGCCACCGCATCATGGGGCACCCAGGCCAAAGACTGGGAGGAGGGCGTCGACTATCAGCGCCTGTTCAACGACCGTCTGAAGCGCGCCCAGGAGGCGGTCCGCCATGCCGGGCTCGGCGGGGTGCTCTGCTTCAACTTCGACAACATCCGCTACGTCACCGGCACCCACATCGGCGAATGGGCACGCGACAAGTTCATGCGCTATGCCCTTTGCCCGGTCGAGGGTCCGCCCTACCTCTGGGATCCGGCCCCGCCGGCCAAGCGCATCTCGTCGCCGCGGCTCAAAGGCAATGTCGCCGCGCCGATCTCCACCATGCAGGGCGCACTGCCGCCCTTCCTCGGTGTCGCGGCGGACTTCGCCAAGCAGATCAAGAAGGCGCTCGTCCACTACGGCATCGAGAAGGAGCCGATCGGAATCGACCTCATGGAATTGCCGATGTTGCGCGCCCTGGAGGCGGAAGGCATCGAGGTGGTTGACGGACAACAGGCGATCCTCGACGCGCGCGAGATAAAGACCCCCGACGAGATCGAGCTTCTCAAGCTCGCCGCCGCCATGGTCGACGCGACCTATGTCGACATCGCCCGCGCCATCCGTCCGGGCACGCGCGAGAACGAGCTTGTCGCCATCGCCAACGACCGGCTTTTCCGCATGGGTTCGGAGCGCGTGGAGTGCGTCAACTCGGTTTCCGGCCCGCGCGGCCGCCCGCACTCGCATACCTTCTCCGACCGCATTATCCAGCCGGGCGATATGGTGTTCCTCGACATCATGCATTCCTTCAACGGCTATCGGACATGCTACTACCGGACGTTCGTTTGTGGCGAGCCGACCAACACCCAGATTGACGCCTACGAAACGGCCTCGAAGTGGATCAGCGCCTCCATCGACATGGTCCGGCCTGGGGTGACGCCCGACGAGATCGCCTCGGTGTGGCCGGACGCCCGGGATTTCGGCTACCGCGACGAGGCGGAGGCCTTCCTCCTGCAATACGGCCACGGCGTCGGCCTGTCGCTGTGGGAGCGACCGATCTTTTCCAAGCGCTTTACGGGCCAGAATACGCCGCTGCGCGAAGGGATGGTCTTCGCGCTCGAGACATGGAAAGGCGCCGAGGACGGTTCGGGAGCCGCACGCATCGAGGAAGAGGTCGTCGTCACCAAGGACGGGTGCGAGATTATCACCAACTTCCCATCGGACCGGCTCATCTCCTGCGGACTGCCGGGCTGCGAAGTGTTCTGAGGATGCCTATCTGAAGCCGAGAGGCAGCGCGCCTACTCCCGGCACAAGGGATACGGCCATTGTCGCAAACTCCGGTCACGCTTCTTGCCGGCTTCCTCGGCAGCGGGAAGACGACGCTGCTCAATCGAGCCCTGCGCGACCCGGCGTTAGCCCACACTGCGGTCGTCATTAATGAGTTCGGCGAGGTGAGCCTCGATCATTCTCTGGTGACCGCGAGCGACGACACCATCATGGTGCTTGAGAACGGCTGCCTCTGCTGCACGGTTTTCGGCGACCTCGTGGGGACACTGAACACGCTTTATCATCGCCGCGAGGCCGGAGAGATCCCGCCATTCGATCACGTCGTCATCGAGACCTCCGGCCTTGCCGATCCGGCGCCCGTGGCGCAGGCCTTTCTGTCGGAGCCGACGCTTGCCGGCCTTTTCCGCGTCGCGACCGTGATCGTGACGGTGGACGCCGTCAACGGTCCCGGGACACTCGACCGTCACGAAGAGTCGCTCCGGCAGGTGGCGCTCGCCGATCATGTCCTCATCACCAAGCTCGATCTCGTTCCTGCTGACGAACGCTCGGCGGCGGCAACAGCGTTGAGCGAGCGCCTGCGCCACATCAATCCGGCGGCCTCCATCAAAGCGATCGACGATCCGACGGTTGATGCGGTAGCACTACTAGGCGCGCCCGGCCTCGACCCGACGCAAAGCGACGCGGCGGCCAAGCAGTGGCTGAATTTGGCGGCCTATGAGCGTCATGATCACGATCATGATGACCACGACCATGATCACGAGCACCATCACCACGACAACGACATCGCGTCCTTCGCCTTCATTCGCGAGGAACCGACCTCCCGCTACGCACTGCAACTTCTGCTCAACGCGCTGGAGCAGAATCTCGGACCCAACCTCCTGAGGGTCAAAGGCCTGGTCAATGTCGCGGACGAGCCGGACAGGCCGGCGATCATCCAGGGAGCGCAACATCTGCTGCACAACATTTCCTGGCTCGATCGCTGGCCGGACGCCGACCGCAGGACGCGTCTCGTGTTCATCACCCAAAACATCGATCGCGCCTCCATCGAGGAAATGATCGCCCTTCTCGACCGGGTCGCGACCCGCACGGCGATGGCACGCGAGCGTGCCGGCTCGATCTGATCGCCGACACACGGAGGGGAACGTGACGTGGGCTGACTTCAATCTGCTGAACGAATTCAACATTCTGCGGATCATGTGCGCGCTGTTCTTCATTCCGCACATCGTCGGCAAGTTCACCGAGCCCAAGGCGCTAGACCTTTTCGATGCATTCGGTTTCAAGCCGCCTCGGTTTTGGCTCTATACGGCTTGTGTCATCGAGATCTTTCTCACCATTGGCCTCTTCTTCGCCATCTACACCCGCGTCGTCGCCGCCATAGCCGCAATCCATTTGCTCATCGCCGCAGGGGCGACCTACCGCCACAACCACAAGTGGCTGTGGCACATCGGCGGCGCGGAGTATTGCGTGTTCTGGGCGCTTGCCTGTGTCGTCGTCGCCGTGCACGGCTGAGCAGGTAGCCCTCTGCCAAGCAGCGGCATCCGCCGGGGGTCAATTCCAGGAGGTAATCATGAAGGTCGGGTTTATCGGTCTCGGTCGTATGGGAAGCGCCATGGCGGACCGCATCCTCGGTGGCGGTCACCAGATCGCCGTCTTCAACCGCACCGCGTCCAAGTGCGCCGACATTGTCTCCGGCGGGGCCAAGCTCGCCGAAACGGTCGCGGAAGCGGCCGGTTTCGGCGACGTGGTCGTCACCATGCTCGAAAACGATGCGGCCTTGTCGAGCGTCGCGATGGATGACGGCGGCCTCCTTCAGTCGATGCCGAAGGGCGGGATACACCTGGCGATGGGCACCCACAGCGTCGCCATGATCGGCAAGCTGACCGAAGTGCACGCCAAGGCGGACCAGGTTCTGGTTAGTGCGCCGGTCATGGGCCGACCGCCGGTGGCCGCGGCCGGCCAACTCGGCATCCTGACCGGCGGACCGGCGGCCGCCGTTGACAAATGCCAGCCTTTGTTCGCGGTCATGGGGCGCCGGACCTTCGATTGCGGCACGACGCCGGTCGGCGCGGCGGCGGCAAAAATCGCGAACAATGCCGTTCTTGCCTGCGCCGTCGAAGCCATGGGGGAAGGCTTTGCGCTGGCCGAGAAGTGCGGCGTCAGCGGAGCGGCCTTCCTCGACATTCTAACCGATGGGCTGTTCGCCGCACCGGCTTACAAGATTTACGGAAAACTGATCGCCGAAAAAGGCTATTTTGGCGAAGCCGGCTTCACCGCGACAACTGGTCTGAAGGATGTCAATCTGGCGCTCGCGGCCGGCGAGATGGCCGGCGTGCCGCTGCCCAGCGCCAATGTCTGCCGCGACCGGCTCGTGAGTGCCATCGCGCATGGCAACGGCGAATGCGACTGGTCGGTCATGGCGGACGAGCAGGCCCGGGCAAGCGGCATCGTCTGATCGGCCGCTGGGACGCGCGATCGGGAATCTAGCTACGGGCCGACTACCCCCACAATCGCTTCGACGCGATGGCGGCGCCTTCGCTGAGCGACTTGAGTTTGGCCCATACCACGTCCTCCGCGACCCACTCCCAGCCGACGAAGGTGCCGAAGCCGCAATCGACCCCTGCGATCACCCGCTCCTTGTCGCCAAGCGCGTCAACCACCGCCTCAATGCGCTGGGCAACCACTTCGGGGTGCTCAACGAAATTGCTCTTGGAATCAACCACTCCGGGGATGACGGCCATGTCCTTGGGCGGTTTGTTCGCCCTGAGTGCCGCGATCTCGTGCTGACGGCGCGGGTTGGCGAACTCGAGGCCGATCGCACCGACATTCGCCTGATAGACCGGCGGCAGCACCACCTCCATTGGCACGTCGTGGTTGTGCGGTCCTTCCCAGTTGCCCCAGCAGACATGGAGCCGCACGCGGTCGCGCGGAATACCCTCAAGCGCCTTGTTCAGCGCCTCGACATGTTTTTGCGTTTGTTCCGCGAACTCGGCGTCGGTCAAATCCTGATACAGCAGCACCCGCTCCATGGCGAGGTCGGGCGCGTCGACCTGCAGGACGTAGCCGGCATCGACGACGGCTTTGTATTCCTTCGATATCTCGTGCGCGATCGCATCGAGATAGGCTTCGTCGGAATCGTAATACGCGTTCAGCATGGTACACGCGATGATGCCGGGCGATGGCGCGTTCATAAACCACTCGGCGACGTGCGCGTTGGTTTTCTCTGCCTGGCGCTTCGAGCGGTTGATCTCTTTCTGCAGCTCGCCTTCGCCGTGGTAATGAACTTCGCCGATCGCTTCGGGTGCGTCGAACACTTTGCCGGTCTTCGGGATACGCGCCATCATTCGTTCGGTGAACTTCGGGAACTCGACGAATTCCTTGCCATATGGGCGGCTCGACTTGCCACCAAAGCCGCTCCAGCGTTGCGGCACGTAGGTCTGGAATCCGACCCGCCCCTGCTCGCCGTCATTGGCAATGTCGACGCCAGATTCGACCTCTTTCTTTATGATGTAGGCAACGCGGTCGTCGGTGACCTCATCGATCTTCCTGCGATCGACCCGTTTGCCGTCCTCCTGGTCAATCAGCATCGAGCTGAGCGGCTCGCCGCGCGGCATACTGCCGGCGTGGGTGGTGAGAATCCTTTCCATGCTTAGTCTCATTGAACGCCGCCCTCTGCGTTTAGCGTCGCTGTTGGAAAACCAATTGCTCCTGGACTATAATGGCGTGGCCGTTATAGCCGGTATGTCGGTTCCATCAAAATCGCAAATCGAAACGGTCCCGGCGACATCAATGGGAGGGACGAATGGCATCAAAAATGCAGCTTATCTGGGGTGCAGCCGCAGTGGCACTCACCTGGCAAATGGCGGCTGTAACGCCGGCGGATGCCCAAAACAAATTCTCGGATGTCGACTTGGCCCCGGACAAAAGGGGCGGCATCGAGGATATGGAGGACATCTCAAAATATTGTGGCACCAAGCCGCTCAAGGTTGCGTACTCCGACGGTTGGGGCGGCAACTATTGGCGCCAGATCACCCGCGCGGAGTTCGAGGATGAGGCGGCCAAATGCCCCAACATCACCGAGGTCCGCTACACGGACGGCGAGTTCAAGGCTGAAAAGCAGATCGCCGACATTCGCGGCCTGATGGCGCAAGAGTTCGATGTCATCGTCGTCTTTGCCGACACGGGCGTGGCCCAGCTCAAGGTCATGCGCCAGGCAACGGAGGCCGGCATCGCTGTCGTTCCGTTCACCACTGGCGATGCCCCGTTCGGCGAGATCGGCAAAGATTATCTCACGCGCGTTACCGAAACCCAGATCGGCCTCGGCGAGATGCTTGCCGAATGGATGGTCATGACGCTGGACGGCAAGGGCAACGTCATCGTCCAGGGCGGCACGCCCGGCAATCCGATGACTGCGTCGCAGGCCGTCGGCTGGCGCGAAGTCTTTGCCGCGAACCCGGGGATCAATGTCCTTGAGGGGCCTGTTGACACCAACTGGGATCCGGCGCTGGCGCAGAAGGTGACGGCAGCGGCGATCGCCAAGTATCCGCAGATCGACGGCATCATGGCCGAAACCACAGGCCCGATCCGCGCTTTCCTTGCGGCTGGCCGGCCAATCCCGGCGTGGGCGGGGCAGGACCTCAACGAGCTGAGCTGCCTATGGCAGGACCACCACGCGGACAACCCGACCTTCAAACTGGCGACTGCCAGCGCACATACCTGGCTGGTCCGCCTGGCGCTCCGCAAGGGTCTCGCCGCGGTCAACGGCATTGACAACACCGAGCCCAGCCTGATCGACCTGCCGTTCTCCGAGGACAGCACGTCGTCCGACCCGGCGCTCGCGGTCAAATGCGACAAGGACCTGCCGCCAACCGCGATTCCTTCGTCGATGGTCTCCGGTGCGAAGATGAAGGAGATTCTGTCCAAGTAATTTTCGCTGTCGGCGGCTGCTGCGATGATACCACCTAGAGGTGCGGGTGCGACTGATCCGCAATCGGAGCGGCGGCGGCCGGAGCGCTCTTGGACGAGGCGTGAGTACAAGGGGCGAAAAAAGCCGCTTCACCGGCTGCTGATCGTGACAATTGCCACGGTTGCGCTGCTGGTGGGCGGCGGAATTGTTGCCCCCAGCACCGTCTCGGTCAGCGCGCTGCAACTGATGCTGCCGTTCTTCGCGGTCCTTGCGGTCGCGTCGATCGGCCAGCATCTGGTGATCCAGCAGCGCGGGCTCGACCTGTCGGTCGCCGGCATCATGTCGTTTGCGGCAGTTATCGTTTCGGCACTGCCGAGCTCGTACGCCGGCGTCCCCGAGACCCTGGCCTTCGTTGCGCTCGCGCTGGCTATGGGACTTGGGGTCGGCGCGGTCAACGGCGCGCTGGTCGCACTGCTTCGCGTCAACTCGCTGGTCACCACCATCGGCATGAATTCGCTGATGCTGGGGATCACCATGTACGTCACCAGGGGATTCTCGCAACAGGCGCCGCCGCCGCTCAACAAGTTCGGCGTCGGCAAGTTCCTCGAGGTGCCGTTGACCCTCTATGTCTTGATCGTCATCGCCGCGATCGCGATCTTTATCCTTGAGAAAACGACGGTTGGCCGGCGTTTCATCGCGACCAGCGTCAATCCGGATTCGGCGCTTACCGTGGGTATCCCGCTCGACGGGTATCGGGTCGCGACCTACGCGCTTGCCGGCTTCTGTTATGCTGCGGCGGGCGTGCTGCTGGCGGGCTATGTGCTGTCGCCGACCGTGTTCAGCGGCATGCCTTATCTGCTGGCGACTGTCGCAGCGGTCGTGGTCGGCGGCAATCCTATCGGTGGCGGCCTGCGCGGCAGTGTCACCGCAACCATTGTCGGCGCGCTGTTCCTCACCTATCTCGGCCAGCTCGTGCTCGCCGTCGGCTTCGAGACATCAGCTCAGAATATCGTTCAAGCCATCATCATCATCGCCAGCGTCGGCATTGTCGAAGCGGGCCGGCGCATTCGCTTCGAATGGATCCGCTTCAAGTTTTGGGTCACCTCGCCTGACGTCGAGTTCCGGATCCGCACAACTTTCACCCGCACGATGACTCGTCTGGGACTGTCAAAATTGCTGGATGTCGCGCCCGAGGTCAGGTGGCGCTGGCGCACCGCCTACCTTCGACTGAAGAAGCGACTAGAAATCACAGAATGAGCGCCGGCAAACGGAATCTAATGGGTGCCCCGGTCATGGGGATCGTGGGGGCGACAAAGTATTACGGCCCCGTGGAGGCGCTCAAGGCCGTCAGCCTGACCATCCGGCGCGGCCAGGTGCACGCCGTCGTGGGCGAGAACGGCGCGGGAAAGTCGACGCTCATCGGTATTGCCGCTGGGGCCGTGCCGCCCGACTTCGCGGTCATTCGCGTAACCGGCAAGGAGATCAAGCGACCTAACGCCAAGAAGCTGCATCGCGCCGGCGTGGCCGTCACCTTCCAGCACCCCGAGCTGGCCGAAGAAATGACGGTTATGGAGAACCTCCAGCTCGCGGCGCCGTCACTCACCGGCCCTGGCAGCCGGGCGGAAGCCGAGCGGTTGCTTAAGGCCGTTGGGTCCGAACAGCACACCATGTCTCTGGACGCGCGGGTGCGCGATCTGACGCTGGCGCAGCAGCAAATCATCGAGATCGCGGGCGCAATTGCGTCAAAGCCCAAGGTCCTGTTTCTCGACGAGCCGACCGAACCGTTCCAGCAGGCCGATATCGACAAGCTCTTCGAGCTCATCAAGCAGCTGCGCGAGGGAGGCGTGGCGGTCGTCTACGTCTCGCACCGGCTGCACGAGATCGAGGAGCTTGCCGATCACATAACCGTGCTGCGTGACGGCAAGTCCATCGACAGCCGCCCGGCGGCGCGAATTACAACCGACCAGATCATCACTATGATCGCGGGCCGTCCGCTCGACCAAGTGTTTCCCGACAAGGCGAAAGACAGGGGCGAGGTCAAGCTTGAGGTTCAGGATCTCTCCGGACCCGGCTTCACGAGTATCAGTTTCACCGCGCATGCCGGCGAGATCGTCGGTGTGACCGGCGTCGAAGGCGAGGGTCAGCGCGAGTTTCTGCGCACCGTCGCCGGACTGGAACGCCGCACAGCCGGATCAGTGCGCATCAAAGGCAAGCCCCTCGATGGCACTTCCACCGCGGCGGCCCGTGACGCGGGGATCGGCTTTGTCACAGACGACCGTCACGAAGAGGGCCTGTTTCTAACTCTGAGGCTGCGCGAGAACATCGGTATCGGCGCGCTCGACCGCATTTCCACTGCCGGTGTGATCGACCGGAGGCGCGATCATGCCTTGACCAGAGAAGTGATGGATCGACTTGGCATCTACACCGGGTACCGCATCAAGGAGCACGACGACACGACGGCTGCCGAGCTTTCCGGCGGCAACCAGCAGAAGGCGCTGATCGGCCGCGAAATTGCGGGCGAACCTGAGGTCATCCTCATCGACGAGCCAACCAAGGGCGTCGACGTCGGCGCGCGCACCGAGATCTACGAGCGTCTGCGCGAACTCGCCGACAGCGGCGTCGCCGTGGTGGTGTCCTCATCCGACGGCATCGAGCTTGAGGGCTTGTGTGACCGCGTTGTGGTATTTGCACGCGGCCAGATCGTTAAGGAGTTTGAAGGCGGTAGCCTCACAGACGAAGCGATCACCGAAGCGAACTTGACCGCGACAGTGGCGCGCGAAGGTGGCCCGGCCCGCACCAGGAAAGGAGAAGAAGAACCCTGGCGCCGCGTCATGGCCGCCGACCGGTTTCCGGCAGCAGTGCTGAGCGTGCTCACGGCCATCGTCCTTTTCGGCACCGATTCGATCAGCGAGTATTTTCTGTCGGCGTTCAATATCGAGACCATGCTGACGTTCCTCTCGATATTGGCGTTCACCTCAATCGCCCAGCTCGTCACCATCCTGGTTGGCCGGATCGACCTTTCGGTTGGCGCGCTCGCGGGATTTGTGGTCGTGCTTGCGTCGTTTCTGACGCCTGACGGTGCAGGCGCGGGTGATACGCTCTCAGGCGTGACCATAATCCTGGCGATAACTGCCGCATTTGGGCTGGTTCAGGGCTGGCTGGTCACCTGGCTCAACATTCCGGCGATCGTAGTGACGCTCGCCACCTTTATCGGCTTGCAGGGCATGTCGCTTGTCTTGAGGCCGCAGGCAGCCGGGACGATCACGGATTACATCTCGGATGTGACGCAGTGGAGCTACGCGGGGATGCCCGCCTGTTTCCTCGCGATCATGGTCATCGTTGTGGCGTTTGAGCTCATCCTGTTCCGAACCGGGCTGGGGCGGCGTCTGCGCGCCGTGGGGTCCAATCCGTTGGGCGCAACCCGGGTCGGCGTCCAGGTCAACCGGCATATTCTGCTTGCTTTCGTTCTGTCCGGCGTGCTGACCGGGATCGCCGGTTTCATTCTTGCAGGTCAAGTCGGCATCGGTTCGCCTGCTACCGGAATCGACTACACGTTGATGAGCATCACCGCCGTCGTGCTCGGGGGCACCAGAATTGCGGGCGGGCGCGGCTCGGTCCTGGCCGTCTTGATGGGCGCGGCCCTGGTGCAGTCGCTGTCGAGCGCGTCCTCCTTCATCAACCAGGATTCCGCAATCCATTTGACCATTTTGGGTGCAGTCACCCTGGTTGCCGCGACTTTCTTCAGCGTCGCGCGGAGAGAGCGAACCGGATAGAGGCCGTTCGGGATATCCAAAGATCAAAAGACTCCACGTCCGGCCCGGTGAGACCCACGGGTGCGCTCTCCGCGTCAGCTTGACCTATCGCGCGTGTCGCCATCGCGGTGGAGGATGACCCACACGGCCGTCGCCGGCTCGTTTCCGATCGTGAAGATCCGATGAGGATTGTGAGATTCGAATGCAATCGAGTCACCCGGTCCCAGTTCGTATTCCTCGAAGCCGATGTTCACCCCGAAGCGGCCCGACAAGACGGTCGCATATTCCTTTCCGCCGTGACGCAGGAGCGAGTCTTTGCAGCAGGACTCGCTGCCTGGCTGGTAGGCGACATGGAGAAACTCGACCTGATCGTCCGGGCCGGACGTCAGGCGCTCCCAGGTGATACCGCCGGCCAGCTGGATCTTCTTGCGCGTTTGCCGCGGTTGTACGACCCGATTTGATGTCGGGCCGCTATCGCTGCCGCTGCCGACCGCCTGAGCCATGGGCCGTTCATCGTCACTGAAGAAACTGTCCACCGACAAGGCAAGCTCGTTGGCGATGCGAAAGAGTGTGTCGACGGAGGGCGTCACTCTTCCGTGCTCGATTTGCGAGATCAGACTGGGGGAAACCCCTATGCGTCGGGCGAGTTCGCGAACGCTGATCGACGCGTTTTCACGATGGACCCGCACCCTTGCCCCCAGCGCATTGGCCAGGTCGACGGGTTCCGCCTGTTTCACCGACTGGATCGTTGCTTTCATAAATAGCTCTAACGAATTGAGGCGGTTGACCGGCCCCACACCGGGAATGACGGACTCGACTCGTATAGTCAGTCACAGTAAACATCAAGGGATGGCTTCGGCCGCTTTCGTCGACCGGCAACCCGGCGGAGTGGCCATTGTCGTCCGCGGGTATGGGCAAAACAGGATGCCCCCTCACCCCTGTCGGGAGCCGGACGCATGACCGAGACCAGTCTGATTGTTGGCGGGACGGCGGGTATCGGGGCTGAAATCGCCAGGGCTCTTGCGCTTCGCGACAGCGAAGTCGTCATCGCCGGACGCGACCACGAGCGAGCGGCCTCGGTCGCGTCGACACTCGGCGAGAACGTCAAGGGCATTGCCGTCGATATTTCGAAGCCTCTCGAGATCTCTGGGGCGCTGGCCGATGTCAGAAACGTGCGCAATCTCGTCATTGCCGCGATCGAACGCGACACCAACACCGTCAAGGACTACGACATTTCACGCGCGATGAACCTCGTAACGATGAAGCTCGTCGGCTACACCGAGGTCATCCACGCGCTGCACTCCCGTCTCACGCCGAATGCGTCGATCGTCCTGTTCGGCGGCCTCGCCAAGGAGCGCCCCTACCCTGGTTCGACCACGGTGACGTCCGTCAACGGCGCGGTCACCAGCATGGTGAGAACGCTCGCTACCGAGCTGGCACCGACGCGGGTCAATGCCATTCACCCCGGTATTGTCGGCGACAGCCCCTACTGGGCCGGCAAGTCCGAGGCACTCGCCCGCACCATCGCGCGCACCCCGATCGGACGCCTCGCCACCATGCAAGAGGTTGCTCGCGCAACGCTGTTCCTTCTCGACAACGAGGCGGTCAACGGCGTCAACCTGAACGTCGACGGCGGCTGGCTTCTGCTGTGACGCGCGGGCACGCTCGCCGCTCGCCGACCGACCGGCAAGGGCGAAATGGCACGCGGCCTATGGTTGATTCCTCAGCTTTTCCAGCAGGTAATCCCAGTCGCGATTGAACCTGTACGAGTGACGCACGGGCGGCTGGGGCGACTGCGTCTCCAGCCACCGCACCCTGGGCGTGGCGCGGCTGACGAAGGCGTGAATGGAGCCGACCCCGGTCCAGAACGTGTCGCCGGGCTGAAGCGTGTACGTCGTGCCGTCGGCCGTCACCTCCACCTCGCCCTCCATCATGTAGTAGGCTTCCTCCAGAGGGTGATCGTGGGGGTGGGCGACGCCTCCCAACTGATAGTCGACCATGAACATCGTCGCCAGCGCCGCATCGAGACGCTCGTCCACCAGCATCTTCACCGCGATGCCGCTGTATGCGAGCAACGCCGTGGCCATGCTCGCGGAGACGGTCGGCGCGTTGACACGCGATCCCACCTGCAATTTTTTGACGTCGATGTCGTCTTCCGACATGTGGAACAGATGGCGGTTGCGCGGATCGCGGATATCCAGCGGCTGGGTCGCGATTTGCGACGCCTTGCCGAGAAAGAACGTGTCCGGGTCTTCCCCATCCTCGCGCGGGATCGGCGTGCGCATGTCGATCCATTTGGCGACCCCCTTCTGCGGTCCGCGCCATGCATGGGAGATGCCCACGGGAACGACGCCGCAGGCGCCAGGGGCGAGTTCGACCGCGTGGCCGTCCATCACCAGGATCGGCGAGCCTTCCAGGATGTAGAAGAGCTCTTCGAACGAATGAACGTGCGTGTCGAGGGAGCCGCCCTCAGCAAGCACGCACAGGCCGAGCGCGGTGTGGACAGAGCCGACCGATCTGTCGACCAGACTGGCGCGCGTCATTCCGACGCTGTTTTTGCCGTATTCGGTCTGCGGCCTCGCGTCCGCTGCCCGCACGAGATGGTGCAAGGTTTCCTCCCATATTGATCTGGATATAGTGCCGTAGACTATTGCTGATGCTCGTTTAGTGTCAATGTACGTCGATCCCGGGTGACGCATAACGGGCAAAGGGAGCGGCAGTGCTCGTACTGAAAGGCGGAATCGTTGTCAGCATGGGCTCGGCCGGCACGCTGCCGACGGGCGATGTGCTTGTCGACGGCGACCGGATCGTCGCCGTTGGGCCGGACCTGGAAGCGCCGCCCTCCGCAGAGGCGGTCGACGCGCGCGGCATGATCGTGATGCCGGGTTTCGTCAACGCCCACATCCACACCTGGCAGACCGGTCTGCGTGGTGTCGCTGCCGACTGGACGATAAAGGAGTACTTGCGGGCGATGCACGCCGGGCTCGCCACGCATTTCCGCGCGGACGACATCTACGTTGCCAACCTCGCCGGAGCGATCAACCAGCTCGATTGCGGCACCACGACTCTCGTCGACTGGTGCCACAACAATCCGCGCCCCGAATACACCGACGCTGCCATCGACGGCCTGGAGGAGTCTGGGATCCGCGCCCTTTTCCTGCACGGCTCGCCCAAACCCGACCCCAAAGAGGGTCAAAGGCATTTCAGCGAGATCCCGCTGCCGCGCAGCGAGATCGAGCGGCTGCGCAGAGGCCGGCTTGCCAGCGACGATCGCCTGGTGACGCTCGGCCTGGCCATCCTGGGACCGGGCATGTCGGTCTATGAGGTGACCAAGACCGACCTCCGGCTTGCGCGCGAGTTCGGACTTCGCGCCAGCATGCACGTGACGGGTCGCTTGCTCGTCCCCGACGGCTTCGAGCGGCTGTGCGCGGAAACCGATCTCATCGGGCCATGGGCGAACCTGGTCCATGCCAACGCCCTTTCCGAGGCGTGCCTGTCGTTGCTGGTCGACCGCGGCGCCACTTTCACCGTCGCTCCGGAAGTGGAAATGCAAATGGGATTCGGCCGACCGCTGACCACGCGCCTCAGGGTTTTGGGCGCGCCGATAAGCATCGGCTCGGACGTCGAGTCGGCAATGTCGAGCGACATGTCTTCCGTCACCCGCTTCGCGCTCCAGGCGGCGCGCTTCGTCGACAGCCTCGATGCCATCGCCAAGACCGGCGAAGGTCCAACGACGATCACGGCTACGACTGCCGAGGCGCTGCGCTGGGCGACCCTCGACGGCGCCAAGATGGCCGGCCTCGACGGCAAGATCGGCTCGCTCAGCCCGGGCAAGCAGGCCGATATCGTGCTTCTGCGCCTCGACGAGCCACATGCGGGTCCCATTCACGCGCCGATTGCTTCCATCGTTCTCCAGGCAGGGCGTCACAACGTCGACTCTGTGATGGTCGCAGGCCAATTCCGCAAACGCGGTGGCCGCCTGCTTGCCGCCGATGCGGAAGGACTGCAGGCGAGGCTCGAGAAATCGGGCAAGCGCATTCTTTCGGACTTCCACGCCGCATCGAGGACATCTTCACGGTTCAGCCAAGCGGATGGCGAGCGCCAGAAGGTTCCGAGCAGCCTTGAAAACTGAGGAGCAATCGGCAACGGTTGCGCCCGGGAGGATTGGCGCACGACGACCGCTTGAGGTGAGGCGCCGCGCGACTGCATGTTCTACGAACTTCTGATCAACGCCATCGTCGCCGGCGTACTGCTCGGCGGCTTTTATGTTGCAGTCACGCTCGGACTGTCGATTTCGTTCGGCATCCTCGACATCGTCAACATCGCGCATCCTGCCTTCGTCGTTCTCGGCGCCTATGTCGTTTTCGTTCTTCACTCCGAGTTCGGCCTCGATCCGATCCTGGCCAGCGTCCTGATGACGCCGCTCTTCTACGCACTTGGCGCCGCCATCTACCAAACCTACTTCATCTCGTTCGAACGCCGCGGGCAGTCAGCCCAGACGGCGCTGCGCGGCCTTGCCTTTTTCTTCGGGCTGCTCTTCGTCACCGAAGTCGGACTGATCCTCGTCTTCGGCGTCGACTACCGCTTCGTCTCGGCCCCGTACATCGGACCAACTCTGCGGCTCGGCGCGATCGACTTTCCCATGCGCCTGGTCGTGCCTTGCGTGATGTCGCTCGCGCTGTTCGCCGCACTACAGCTGTTCCTTTCGCGCACCTTCATGGGCCGTGCCATCATGGCGGTCTCCCAGGACGCGTTGGCACTGCGCCTGATGGGAGCCAGTCCGACACGGATCAAGCGGATTGCCTTCGCCATCTCGATTGCGACCGCGTCGATGGCGGGGGCCTTCTTGATCATCATCCAGCCGATCGAGCCGTCGGCCGGGCGCGTCTTCATCGGCCGCGCCTTTGCCATTTGCGTGCTGGGCGGGATGGGAAGCTTGCCCGGCACGGTGATCGCCGGCATGCTGCTCGGCGTATTCGAAAGCCTGACGGCGACCTTCGGCGGGCCCTCATGGGCGCCGGCGGTGAGCTTCGGATTCCTGCTGTTGACGCTCGCCGTGCGGCCAACCGGACTACTGGGGCGCTAGGCCGTGCGGTCGCCCACCTTCTTCGTAGTCGTGGTGGCGGTCGCCGTCCTGGTGTTCGTTGCCGCGCGACTGTTCGGCAGCGACTACGCCTTCTTTGCCGGTTACGTGGTGCTGCAATACGTTGTCATAGCGACGGCCTGGAACATCCTCGGCGGCTACACCGGTTACGTGAACTTCGGCTCGTCGGCGTTCTTTGCGATGGGCGCTTATACGGCTGTAGTGCTTTACAAGACCTCGCCGCTGCCACTGCCCGCGGTGGTGCTGATCGGCGGTATCGTTTCCGGGATCGTCGGACTGGGCATGGGGTACCTGACCCTGCGCTTGCGCGGCGCTTTTTTTGCCATTGCCACGCTCGCCATGTTGGTCGTTCTGGAGACCGTGATCGTCAATTGGGATTACGTCGGCGGCGGGCGGGGAACGTACGTCATCCGACCGCAGTCGGTTGCGCTGTTCGGCGACTATATCCAGTATCTGGTCGCGATCATGCTGACACTATGCGTGGTTGCCATCGTCGCCGCACGCCTTATCGAACGATCGCAGCTCGGCTATGGCTTCGCCACCATTCGCGATGACGAGCTGGCGGCGGAAGCCTCCGGCGTGCCGACGCTGCGGCTCAAGCTGATTGCGACCACGCTGTCGGGCGCGTTCATGGGCATGGCCGGGGCGCCGTTTCCCTACTACATCACTTATATTCAGCCATCGTCGGCGTTCGCGCTCGACTACAGCGTCAACGCAATCGCCATGCCGATGATCGGAGGCACGACCAGTTGGCTCGGTCCGCTGATCGGTGCGGTGCTGCTCGGCACCCTGCAGCAAACCGCCAGCGTGACGCTGTCGCCCACGGTCAATCTGTTCATCGTCGGGGTGTTGCTGATCGTCTTCGTGGTCATGGCGCCGGACGGCATCCTGGGCCTGGGCCGCGTTGTGCAGACGTGGTGGCGGAAATGAGTGAGCTCCTCACCATCGACAGCCTCAGCAAGCACTTCGGCGGCTTCGTCGCCCTCGACCGGGTCAGCCTTGCCGTGAACGCGGGCGAGCGCGTCGGGCTCATCGGCCCCAACGGCTCGGGCAAGAGCACCCTGGTCAATTGCATTTGCGGTGCTCTGCAAAACGAAGACGGCACGGTGCATTTCGACGGGCGCAGGATGGATGGCCTCCTCGCCCACCAACGCACGCGTCTGGGGTTGGCGCGTACGTTTCAGCTTCCGCGGCCGTTCGTCAGCGTTACGGTCGCCGAGAACCTGCGGATACCGTTGCTCTACACCGTCAACGCGCGTCCAGGTGCCCGCTTGGCCGATGCCGCGATCGAACGGCGATGCGAGGACCTTCTTAGCCTCGTTGGCCTTGCCGGCAAGGCCGCCGAGCGGCCGACCAATCTCACGCAAATCGAAATGCGCAAGCTTGAGCTCGCGCGCGCTATGGCGACCGAACCAAAGCTCCTCATTGCCGACGAAGCCATGGCCGGGCTGTCCCATTCCGAAGTCGACGAAATCGTCGGCCTGCTGCTGCGCCTTAACACCGAGCAGGGAATCACGATCATTCTGATCGAGCACATCATGAGCGCGGTCATGCGCTTTTCGCAGCGGCTGATCGTGCTCGTCTCCGGCGAGAAGATAGCGGACGGTGCGCCCAAGGAGGTTGTAAGCAATCCCGACGTGGAGAGGGCCTATCTTGGCTAACAGCATCTCCATCAGCGGTCTGCACGCGAGTTACGGCTCGGTGCGCGTGCTCGAAGACGTTTCGCTCACAGCCGGTGCTGGAGAGACGGTGGTGCTCCTCGGCACTAACGGCAATGGCAAGTCCACGTTGATGAAATGCATCATGGGTATGCTGCGTCCCCACGCCGGCACCATCGTCGTCGATGTTGACGGCGTCCAACATGAGCTGATCGGCAAGAGCACCGAGGAGATCGTGGATCTCGGTGTCTCGCTGGTGCCCGAAGGTCGCCGGCTGTTTCCGCTGCTGACGGTGGAGGAGAACCTGATGCTGGGCGCTTTCCGCGGCAAGGCGCGCGCGGAAATCAAGCGCAACTACGCCTTCTGCTGCGAGACCTTCCCGCAGATGGCCGAGCGCCGCAGGCAATTGGCGGGCAGCCTTTCAGGCGGCGAACAGCAGATGCTGGCCCTGGCGCGGGGGCTGATGACCGCCCCGCGTATCCTCCTCGTCGACGAACCGTCTGTCGGTCTCGCCCCGATCCTGGTGAGCCATATCATCGACACGATCAAGACGCTCAAGGAAACGCACTCGCTCACCGTGCTCATGTCGGAGCAGAACTTCAACCAGGCGATCCGCATCGCCGACCGCGGTTACGTGATCGTGCACGGCAAGATCGCGTTCGAGGGTCGCTCGGCAGAGGAGCTCAACAACAACGACCTGATCCGGAAATACTACTTCAGTCTCGAATAGCTGCGCAAAAACGAAGTGCCGCGCGGCAAGCCGCGCGGCACGGACTTTGTCAACCGACGGAGACGCGCCCTACTTCGCGGCCTCGTACGGGTAGATCACCTCGCCGGTTTTTAGGTTGCCCGGCGTCAGGATCGGCATCTTGCTCATATCCTTGAAGTCGTCGACCGACGTGCCCTCGATGTCCTGGAACTGGATCTGCATGATCCGCGCTTCCGTCCACTCGCCCAGGGGCCCGAACGAAACGTTGCCGACGAGTGTCTCGACCGGGTTGTTGTGCAGCCACTCGGCGATCTTTGCGTCGTCCAGGCTTTGTGAGCCCTCAACGCCAGCCGCCAGTACTTGCAGATACGAGTACGCCCACGGCGGGATATAGTAGCCGAGTGGGTCGACCTTTTCGGCCTCCGCCCTCGCCTGATACTTTTCCAGCAACTCGTTGATCGCGTCGTTCTGCAGGGTCGAGGCCGGCAACCACATTTCGTAGTCCACGATGCCGTTGAGCAACGGGCCGAGCTGGGTCTTGAACGCGGTGAGCTGCAGGCCAACCATGCCGCCGCCGATCATCTTCGGCTTGAAGCCGACTTCATTGATCGCGCGTACAAACGCCGCCGAGCCGACCGGATACGAGCACACCACGACCAGATCCGGGTTGGTCGCCTGGATCGCGCGCACGACCGACGTCACGTCCGTGGAGTTTGGTGGATAGGTCTTGTCGTAGACGATCTCCAGGTCGGCATTCTTGGCGTTCTCGCGCGCGCCTTCGCAAACGTTGCGGCCGAACTCCGCATCCGCGGCGATCAGTGCGATCGTCTTCGGCTGCGGATCTTGCGCCATGGCGATCTCGAAGAACCCCGCGGTGAACGCCGGCTTCGGATCGGGACCCGTCGAGATCATCGAGAAATACCGGTCGTATTTGAATTCCTCATTGATGCCGGTGCCGAACAGGCTGACGAGCACCTTGCCCTTTTGCATCGCGATCGGAACGGATGGCGCGATCTGCGTGCTGGCATAGGGGCCGACGATGAGATCGACTTTATCGACATCGAGCAGCTTGGTGTAGATGCCGGGCACCTCGGCGGGTTTGCTCTGGTCGTCGTAGTAGACGAGCTTCACCGGCCGTCCGAGCAAGCCGCCCGCGGCGTTCGTATCCTCTTCCCAGATTTTCATTGCCACCAGCGCCGAGGTGCCGACGCCGGCAAGCGGGCCGGTCAACGCCATGCTGAAGCCGATCGTGATCGGCTCACCCGATTGCGCCGACGCCGTGATCGGCGTGATCGCAAACGCGGCTGCGGCCATGCCCGCGGCCGCGAAGCCACCGATCACTCTTCGCCTGATAAACTGCGCCATCTAGTCATCCCTCCCTGTGGTTATCGCCACGAAACACGCGCTCCTTCGTGGCAGCTTGCTCAAGCTTAAGCCGATTTGCGCCGAACTGAAAGCTACCGAATTTGTGAAAGTCAACAAAGTTGTTCAGTTGCACTGGACGGTGCCCCATCCTTGGCCTTAGGCCGCGACGCGCGCCACGGCAAAAAAGCGTATCTGTCGCCGTCGCAGCTCATGCAAGCCGATAGACACGCGCCGCCGTGTCGTGGAAGACCGCCCGCTCGTCGGCCGCATCACCGACTGCTGCCTTGTAGGCTCCCGTCAACGAGGGATAATCCGTCCAAAGCTTCTCGATCGGAAAGTTCGAACCGTAGAGGCACCGCTTCGCGCCGAAGATCGCGAGCGTTTCGGCAACGACCCAGCGAATGTGCGCGGGGTCGTTGCGGTGAATGAAGGTGCCAAGGCCGGAGAGCTTCGAAACGACATTCTGCTCGGTGGCGAGGTCCGTCATCGCGCCGCGCCATTTGGCACGACCCTGTTCGCTGAGGTCCTCAAGCATGCCAGCGTGCTGGAGGATCAGGGTCGTTTTCGGAAAATCGCGGGCCAGACGCGCCGCGCAGGCCATCTGGTCGGCGAACACCTGCAGGTCGAAACTGAGATCATAGTCGGCGAGCGCCGCAAAATTGCGCCGGAAAGCCGGATCGTCCGCAAGGTCGGCGCGCGTCGCGAAGCGGTATTGTGGATTCTCATGCCAATGAAGCTGCATGCGGACGCCCCTCAGGAGCGGATATCTCGCCAGCCGGTCGAGACTCGGCCGCACATCGTCAGCCATCAGATCGACGTATCCGACGATTGCGTGCGGCCAGCCGGTTTTATCGGCGATCTTCTGCACCCACGCGACTTCGTCCTCGGCCCGCGCCGGCGCCCAGTTCGCCTGGACGTAGACCGATTGGCTTACGCCACAGCCGGTAATTTCGGCGATGAACTGTTCGATCGGATAGTCTCGCCGGATCGGCTCATAGGGCCCGAAGATGCGCGGGACCATGGGCCCCTCGAGCCACGGCAGATCCGCCATTCGCCAGAAATGATGATGCGCGTCGACGATGGGCTTGTCCATGCGTTACCCTCCGCGCTGTGTCCACAGCTTCTCCCGAGGTATCGGCTCCCGGGTGGTCGCACGCGTGGATCAGCGATCAGTTTTGCCGTGCTCTGCGGCGCCTTGAGGACGCGGCGGCATTGCATCACGCGGAGCACATGCGGTGGGACATCGACAAAGAAAACATTAGAACGCTATAGGCAATCCGGGTTGTCCCACTTTCCCGTAAGCTCTTGTTTTTTCTTAATTGTCAGAGCCCCCTGGGCACCAGCGCACGCAGTCGACAGCCATCTCGGCCTTGCCCTCGACGAGAACAAAGCATACCTCGCGCTCACTGGCGTGGGCCGATGTGCCTTGTCTGAGCGAAAGTCGCCACAGGTCGAAGCCGACATCCCACCAGCCGGCGTTCTCAAGGCGTTATGTGTTGCGTCGGTTGCGATGATCTCGGTCGACGGCGCAGGCGGATGGACATGACGGCTTCTTCCCCCGAAGCCTACGATTGAGCGACTTCGCGCCGGGCTTCGCGCCAGGCCTCGCAGAGTTCGCCGAAACGCCCGGCCATCAGGTTGATGGCCGCACCATCGCCGATCTCGCCGGTGAGCCAAGCCCGCGCGGCATCGGCAAAGATGGTCCGGCCCACCGCGAAACCCTTGACCAGCGGCGTCGCGGCGGGCGCGACGAACGATGCTCGCAGGTCGGCGAGCGGCGCATTGAGCCCGAGAACGACAATGCCGCGGCACCAAGGATCGTTGTCTTCGACCACCGCCGCGATGCGGCGCCACGCTGCCGCTGAAGGCTGGGATTCGAGTTTCCACCAATCGGGCTCGAGACCCGACCGATAAAGCTCCTCAAGCACCCGCGCCATCGTGGTTTCGTTCATGGGGCCTTGTTCGGAGGCGATGATTTCAACCAGCAGGTCGCGGTCCACTCGGCGGGCCGCCTCCTGAACCGTCAGCAGTTGTGCGATCTGCCGGTCGCGCAGCACCGCATCGTCGTCGGGATGGAAAAGGCACAGGCACTTGACGCAATGGTCGACCGGCCATTCCAGCAGGTGGGACCCGAGATCACGTCGGCCGTCGAATTCGAGCGGCCGTGATCCGGGCTTCTCCACCGGCCGGCCGATCCACAATCCGAGCTTCTCTGCCTCGAACAATGCATCCTTGCCGTAGCGGTCGTCGAGCAGCATGCCGTAGCCGTGCCGGCCATTAGCCACACGCGCCGTGGCAGTGACTGCGAGCCGTTTGAAGGCGGAAATACGATCAGTCGACGCACCCGCGGCGGCGGCCATCTCCTCCAGTTGGCTGCGGTGGTCGATCGCGAACGCCATGAGCTCCGGCCATGCGCGTCGACGCGTCGTTGCCCGATGTACACGATTGAGGTTCACGTCCTCCCGCAGCGCTCGGTGGTGGCTGCCGTGGTCCAGGAAGTATTGCAGCTCCTCGAAGGTCGGAATCTCCGGCGAGCACAGCAAGCGCGAGACCACGAGGGCGCCACTGGCGTTGGCCCATGTCGCGCTCGTCTCGTGCGATTCGCCGCGCAGGAAGCCGCGCAGGAAGCCGGCCATAAAGGCGTCGCCGGCGCCGAGCACGTTGTAGACCTCAATCGGGAAACCGCGGCCCACAATGCCCCCTTCCAGATCGTCGGGAATCGGCCCGTCATAGACGATGCAGCCCATCGGTCCGCGCTTCAGCACAATGGTGGCTGCCGAGCGGGCACGGATTGTCCGCAACGCGGCGGCAATGTCCGCCTCGCCGGCAGCGATCAAGAGCTCCTCCTCGGTGCCGACGATCAGATCGCACTCGGCGAGGACCGTCGTCAGCCGTTTCGAGACCTCGGCCGATGCGATGTAGCGGAGTTCGCCCGCGCCATGTCCAGCGAGGCCCCACAGGTTGGGCCGGAAGTCCACGTCGAAGATGACCTTGCCACCGCTGTCGCGCGCCAGCTTCATCGCCTTGCGCTGGGCGGTTTCGGTGCTGGGCCGCGAGAAGTGCGTCCCGGTCACGAGCACGGCCCGGGCTGAGGCGATGAAGTCGGGTTCGACGTCGCCTTCGCTGAGCGCCATGTCGGCGCAGTTGTCGCGGTAGAAGATGAGCGGGAATGTGTCGCGGTCCCTGACCGAGAGCAGCACCAGCGCCGTCAGGCGCTCCGGGTCGGTCTTGATGCCGCGAACGTCGACGCCCTCGCGCTCTGCCTGCTCGCGGATGAAGCGGCCCATCTGCTCGTCGCCGACGCGCGTGATGACGGCCGATCTGAGCCCCATGCGGGCCGCGCCGATGGCGATATTGGTAGGGCAGCCTCCCACCGACTTGGTGAACGACGCAACATCCTCCAAGCGCGCACCGATCTGCGTGCCATAGAGGTCGATCGAGGAGCGTCCGATCGTGATGACATCGAGCGCTCGTACCCCATCCATGCTCATCCGGTGCCGGCTCCCGTCACTGGCTGGCGGTAATGCCGCCGTCGACGTAGAGAATCTGGCCGGTCACGAACGCCGAGGCTGGGCTGGAGAAAAACACCCCCGCGCCCGCAATGTCCTTGGGCTCGCCAATGCGTCCGAGCGGAATACGGTCGTACAGCGTGCGGCGGAATTCATCATTCTCCATGACGTGCCGGATCTGCTCGGTGTATATGAACGTCGGCGCGATGCCGTTGACGTTGATGCCGTGCGGCGCGAGCTCCATCGCGTGCTGCTTCACCAACATCACCATGCCGCCCTTGGCCGAGCAGTAGGCGGAATAGCCCCTGTCGCGCAGCGCCAGCTGCGAGCGCACCGAGAGCAGGTGAACATGGTGTCCACCCTCCCCGTTTTCGATCTGTTTGGCCGCGACCGCCTGGCCCAAGAACATCGCGGCGCGCAGGTTGACGCGAATGACCGTGTCGAATGCCTCTTCCGTCACGTCAAGCAGACTCTCCTCGCGCTGCGTGCCGACGCAGTTGAAGAGCACGTCAATCCGGCCGTGCCGTTTGTGAACGCGATCGACGACGTCGCGTATCTGGCCGACATCCTCGGCATCGACCGCCACGCATGCGGCCGCATGTCCGGCATCCTTCAACGCGCCGGCCAGTTCCTCCGCCTTGGCGAGATTACGCCCGCCGACGACCAGCGTGGCGCCGGCCATTGCCATGGCCCACGCCACGGCCTCGCCGATCCCGCCATAGCCGCCGGGCATGAACACGACCTGCCCGTCCATGCGAAACAGACCCGGCAGCTCTGTCTGCCAATCCACGGTAGGTGCAATGCGATCCATTGTCTCTCTCCGCCCTTGAAGGGGCGCCCTAGTCCATGTGCAGTCCGCCATTGATGTCGATGACTTCGCCGGTGATGAATCCAGCGTTGTCGGAAGCGAGGAAGGCGACCAGAAACGCCACTTCCTCCGGTTCGCAGAACCGGCGCACCGGTATCTGCTCAAGCAACGCCCGGCGCTGTGCTTCGGTCAGCTGCTCGGTGACCATGGGCGTGCGCACGTAAGCCGGCGCGACCCCGTTTACGGTAATCCCCTGCGACGCGGTCTCGCGCGCAAGCGAGAAGGTCAGCGCACCGAGGGCACCTTTTGACGCGGAATATGCCGTGCCCGCCGTGAGCCCGCCGGTCTTCATCGCCAGCGAGCAGATGTTGACGATGCGTCCCCAACCGCGCTCGCGCATATGCGGCAGCACGCTGCGGGCAAGAAAAAAAGCGCCATCGAGATTGACGGCGAAGACCCGTCGCCACTCATCGTCGCCGGTCTCCGCCGCCTTGTTGTTGGAAAGCATCCCGGCGTTGTTGACGAGCACATCGAGCCGGCCGAAACGCTCCAACGTCGCCGCCACCGCTTTCCGGGCGCCGGCGGCTTCTGAAATGTCGACCGTCAGGGGAAGCGCGCGATCGCCCAGCGCCCCGGCCAGTTCGGCAAGGCCGGCGCCGTTGATGTCGACCAGCGCAACTCCGCCGCCGTCGGCGAGGCGGCGCGCGATGGCGCGCCCAACGACCCCCGCCGCACCGGTGACAAGAGCGACCTGCCCTTCAATCGTCGAGGCGCTCATGTACCGACCTTCGCCAGCTTGCCGAGATACTGCGATACCGCGTCGGAGGCGACGAGCGTCTCGAAGTCCGGAGCTCTGCTGATCTTCCCGCGGTTGACGAAGACAAACTCGTGACAGATCTCACGCATGATCCGCACGTGGTACGCCTCGTGGGGGTGAACGCACAGAAACACCAGCCGCTCACGGGCATACAGGGTGCGAAAGAACTCGAGCATGAAGCCGATATAGCCGTCCTGCGTGTTGAACTGCGGCTCGTCGAACAGGTGGACTATTGGGTAGTCGGTGATTGCGCGCTCGAGCATGAACGACGGGACCCGCCTGGCGAAGTGCCGGACCTGGTAGGACTGGTGATAATGGATCGCCAGCCGGTCGCGTTCGCGATACCGGACTGCGTGAATATTCTGACCGCAGCAGCGGATCACACCGCTAGTGGGCCGGTTGGAGCCGGTGATCATCTCAAAGAGCGTCGTTTTGCCCGAGCCGTTCGGCCCCATGACCCCGACAATCCGCGGGCGGTCGATCGCGAAGTCGGCCTCGAGACGGAAGGCCTCCCGCCGGTTGAGCAGACCGGTCGAATACACCTTCGTCAGACCGTCGACGACGAGGATCGGTTGGTCGGCCATCGTCATGCCCCCACCAGTTGGCGTCGTCGCGCCTCGTCGGCCCTGAGTTCCTCGGCAGTGCCTTCATGCACGACGACACCCTTGTCGAGCACGTAGGCGCGATCGGTCACCTCAAGCACCGACATCGCATGCTGTTCCACCACGATCACCGAAACGCCCTCGTCGCACATGCGGCGGATGGCCTTCATCACGTCCTGCACGAGCTTCGGCGCCAGCCCCTGGGACGGCTCGTCCATGAGAATCACACCAGGGCCGCCCATCAGCGCCCGCGACACCGCAACCATCTGCATCTCGCCGCCGGAGAGATTTTCGCAGTCGCGGTCCATCAGATGCTCAAGCGCCGAAAACAGGTCGAAGCACTCGTTCAGGGTCCACGCCTTGAAGGGCGACGATTTCTGCGCGATCGCGAGATTGGTGCGCACCGTGAGCGACGGAAAAATCCGACGATCGTCGGGGACCCAGCCGATACCGCCGCGCGCGATCTGGTGGGTCGGCGCGCGGGTTATCTCGCGGCCGTTGAATTCGATCCGGCCGGTGCGCGCCGGCGTTAGACCGAGGATGGAGCGCAGCGTCGACGTCTTGCCGGCGCCGTTGGCGCCCAGCAATGCGACCGCCTCGCCCTCCCCTAGCGACAGGGAGACGTCGAACAGCGCCTGCGTTTCGCCGTAGAAAGTGTTGATGCGATCGACCTCCAGCATCAAACTTCCTTCCCCAGCTCAGAGGCACGCACCCACTCGTTCGCCATCAGCTCGTCGGGTGTCCCCGCGGCGATGATCTGTCCCCAGTGGATCACCGAGATCGTGTCTGCCAGGCGAAACAGGAACTGCATGTCGTGCTCGATGATGACGAGCGTGTAGGTGTCGCGCAGCTTTTCGATGAGTTCGATAAGCCGTGCGCGGCCGGCAGCGCCGAGACCCTGGGTCGGCTCGTCGAGGAAGACGATGCGGGGCCTCGCCGCCAGGGCAACACCGATCTCCAGCGCCCGCCGCTGGCCGTAAGGCAGATCCGCCGCGGGCGTGTTTTCAGTGCCGGCGAGACCCACCTCGCCGAGAATGGCGCGGGCGGCGTCGGTCACGCCGCTGTCGCCCCGGATGTCCCAGAACAGGCGCCGGAGCCCGTTGCGCACCTGAGGCAGCGCGATCATGACGTTCTCAAGCGCCGTGAACTCGTTGAACAAGTTCATGATCTGAAACGAGCGCGACACACCGCGGGCAGTGATTTCCTCCGGCGGGAGGCCGGTGATTTCGTCGCCGTCGAGCAACACGATCCCGCGGTCCGGCTTGTACATGCCGGTGAGCACGTTGAAACAGGTCGATTTGCCCGCACCATTGGGGCCCATGATGCCGCTCACCGTCGCGGCTTCGAAACTGAGCGATATGTCCTCCAGCACGACCTGGTCGGCGAAGCGTTTGTGCAGGTTCCTGGCAGCGAACAGGCTCATGACGAAACCTCGCCCCCGCGCGCCGGTTCGTCCGCGCGGGTGGCGGCGCCGGACAGCCGGAGCCGCCGGACAAGCCGGCTCCAGGCGCCCGCAATACCGGTCGGCTCGAACAGCATGACTGCGACGAACAGGAGCCCGTACCAAAGCAGCCAGGCTTCGGTGGCAGCGCCGAGAATGTCGCGCGCGAGGAAGAATACGATCGTGCCGACGACCGGCCCCCAGAAGGAGACGAAGCCGCCGCCGATCAGCGTCATCATGACGACGAAGCCCGATGCATGCAGGCTCATAACGTCCGGATAGGCACTCTCCTGCGCCATCGCGAACAAGCCCCCGGCCAGGCCGGCGAACGCGCCGGACAGGGTGAAGACGGCCCACTTGATCATCCATACCGGGTAGCCGACGAAACGGGCGCGAGTCTCGTTCATCCGGATGGCCTGCAGCGCCGACCCGAACGGCGAGTGCAGAAACCGCCAGAGAACAAGAATGATGATCGAAAGCAGGAAAGCCGTGAAGTAGTAGAGCGCGACGTTCGGCTGAAGGCTGACGGAGAACACGCCGAACGAGACGTCGCTGCGCAGAATGTTGAGCAGACCGTCTTCGCCGCCCGTCACTGCGTGCCATTTGATGGCTATGAACCAAAAGACCTGCCCGAATGCGATGGTCATCAGCGCGAAATAGATGCCGCGCCGGTGCGAGATGAATGCGGCGACGACGGCGGCCGCGGCAGCGCCACCAACGACCGCCACGATCAACGCAATCCAGGGATTGTTGATCAGATCAAGCTGCGTCAGGCCGTATGCGTACGCGCCGACGCCGAGAAACGCACCGTGTCCGAACGATGGCAGGCCGGTATAACCGAGAAGAAGATTGTAACCGAGCGCGTAGATGATCCAGATCGCGATCTCGACGCC
>Ga0315553_10000231_pt1 | contig 51082 bp, 45 predicted proteins | sample SalMarSW160140MG_FD_203099 | JGI IMG/M metagenome (GOLD analysis project Ga0315553, IMG submission 203099) | Salt marsh sediment microbial communities from the Plum Island Ecosystem LTER, Massachusetts, United States - Salt Marsh Sediment SW1601-40 ...
GAATTCTACTTACGCCCGCTAAATCCGCTCCAGCGTAAGAGCACCAATTGCATAGAAAAGCGATGATTTTCGGTTCCCATTTCTTACTTCCATCTTTTTTCATTTCAACAACTTCTTCTGTCATTTTTATAACCTCCCTGTTATCATAGCATATATTTGTTCAGATGAAAAACCTGCAACATCTATCGCAGCACATCTACAATTTCCTGAGCAGGCACCACACCCCTTACATAGAGCGGAATTAATAATGGCAACGCTACCGAATCTTCTGTCTTCAATTAATTCGATCGCATTATAGGAACAGTTATCTATGCACATCCCACAACCACTACATCTAGCAGGATCCACTCTAGCAATTTTGCCTTCGGCTTCAATTTCTTCTTTTGAGAGAATCGTACACGCTCTTGAAACCGCTGCATTTGCTTGAGAGATAGAATCCTCAATTGTTTTTGGACAGTGGGCTAAACCCGCGACAAAGATTCCTTCTGTAGCAAAATCAACTGGTCGTAGCTTAACATGAGCTTCTAAGAAAAAATTATCGTCATTTATTGGTACTTTTAACAGTTTGCCCAATTCCTCGTTTTCTTCTTTTGGGGCTACTATTCCAACACTCAATACTACTAAATCTGAGTTTATTTGAATGGTATCTTTTCTAGGTGAAACTACATTCACTCTTAATTTCGAGCCTTCTGGAACAATTTCAGGTGGATTATCTTCATCATAACGAATAAATACGACTCCTGCCTCACGTGCCATCCTGTAGTACATTTCTTTAAATCCATAGGTTCTAATGTCTCTAAATAAAATAACAATTTCAGTAGAAGGGCTTTTCTTTTTAGCCACTATTGCGTTTTTTATTGCCTCCGCGCAACACATTTTACTACAATAAGGGTGTTCTTCATTTCGCGATCCTACGCATTGAATCATAACAATTGATTTTTTATCTTTTACATCATCAGTCGTGTTTATTAGTTTCTCGAATTCAGATTGAGTAATTACATTATCGTTTGTACGATATAAAAATTCGTTAGGTTCATACTCTTTAGCACCTGTTGCTACAACTACAACCCCATGTTCAAATTCTGCTCTAACCTTTTTTGGACCATGAATTACCACTGATTTGAAATTTCCAATATAACCATCGATAAGTTCAATTTCAGCTTCGGTGAAAACGTGGATATTTGCGTGTTTTTTTACTTTATCAATTAAGTCTGATAGATAAGCTTGAACATTTCCCCCTTCAAGCGTCGTATATATGTTCCGAGCAAAACCTCCTAATTCCTTTTCTTTTTCTACCAAAAAAGTTTCGAAATTTTGATTAGCAAAATTAAGAGCAGCAACCATACCGGTAATGCCTCCCCCTATAACAAGAGTTTTAGGAGTAACTCCCAATTTTATTCTCTCTAATGGCTGAATGTTTCTCGCTTTATTTACAGCCATTCTTACGAGGTCCATAGCTTTTTCTGTAGCCTCCTTTGGTTGATTCATATGAACCCAACTACATTGATCACGAATGTTTGCCATTTGAAATAAATATCTATTTAATCCAGCTTCTCTAATAGTTTCTTGAAACAAAGGTTCGTGAGTTCTTGGGGTACAAGAAGCTACGATAACTCTATTAAGGGTATATTCCTTAATTTTATCCTTGATTATCGTTTGAGTGTCAGCTGAGCATGTATATAAGTTCTGATCTGATAAAACTACATTCGGAAGCGAATTTGCATACTTAACTACTTTAGGAACGTCTACATATCCTCCAATATTCACTCCACAATGACATATAAAGACACCAATTCTAGGCGGTTGACCGGCGACAAATATCTCGGGTGGTAATGTTTTTTCTGTGATTAAAGTACCTCTTTTTTCATGTAATAGCGTATTAACACAGCCTGCAGCCGCACTGGCTTGAGTAACTGTCTCAGGAATATCTTTCGGTGAGGAAAATGCACCACACACAAAAATTCCAGGAATAGTTGTCTGAACGGGATTGAAAATATCCGTTTTAGCAAAATTAAATTCGTTTAATTCTATTCCAAATTTATCTGCTAAATATTTTGCATCATCTGGAGGGTTCAAACCAACAGAAAGTACAACCATCTCAAAATCCTCTTCAACAATTTTCCCATCTTCTGTTTCGTACTTCAATATCAGATCCTTAGTTTCTGGATCTTCTTTAACTGAAGAAATACGACTTCGGATATAGCGCACTCCATATTCTTCTTGCGCACGAATAATATATTTATCAAAATCTTTTCCGTATGCCCTTACATCCATGCTAAAAATTGTTGGTCTTATTTGATGCATGTGTTCGTGGGCGATTACTGCTTCTTTTGCAGTATACATACAACACACAGAAGAACAATAAGGTTGACCATTTCCCGTAAAGTCTCGAGATCCTATGCACTGAAGAAACGCGACTTTTTCTGGTATATCTCCATCAGATGGCCTTAATACTTTTCCTGCATAGGGACCACTCGCGCTTAAAATTCGCTCGAACTCAATACTCGTAACTACATTTTTGTATTTGCCATAACCATACAAGTTACCTTCTGGAGGTATGTATTCATCAAATCCAGGTGCTAATACAATACCACCTACATTTAATTCAATAATCTCATCTTCTAAATCGTATTCTACGGCATTTGCTTTACAAACTCCCTTACAAATTCCGCACCCAATACAATAATCCTTATTTATAGCGTAAACCAGAGGAACTGCTTGTGGATATTTGACCGATGTTGCAGCGAATTTCGACAATTTCTCGTTGAAGTCATCAATTGCTTCAACGGGACATGCTCGACCACAAACTCCACATCCAGTACATTTATCCATGTTTATATATAATGATTTTTTTAACACTTTTACTGTAAAATTACCTGCTTCTCCTGAAACATTTAGAATTTTACAATTTATACTCAGATCAATATTATGATGACGTCCCGTCTCTACTAGTTTAGGGCTAACAATACACATAGCACAGTCGTTAGTTGGGAAAGTTTTATCCAACTGTGCCATCACGCCACCTATGCTTGTACTTGATTCAAGTAAGTAAACTTTAAAACCAGCATCACCTAGATCTAGAGCTGTTTGAGACCCTCCAATTCCCGCTCCTACTATTAATACTGCTCCTACTTTTTCCATTTTTTTTACCTCTATATTCTCATATATAACGGAGTATTTCCATCAATACTTTGATAATCTATTTCTCCTCTACTCTTTAACATTAGCATATTTTCTAAAATTTCACTTGGATCCAGTTTTAGTTCAGCAGCTAAATCTTTAACTGATAAAACTTTACTGCTTAATGAAAGTAAGATTCTTTGTCTAACAAATTCATCGTGAATTGCCTTATCAAAAATATCATTAAATTCATCGATCGGCACTTTCTCTCCATATTCGTTTTCAACTTCTGTAATCTTTCTCTGCCGTCCTACTAACGCCCTAATCCTATCGCTCGAAACAGAATTTTCCATAGCTTTTAGATTATTGAATAATTCTTGATCCATGTTTTCTCCACTAAGGGGAGATGGTCCTTGTTCTCGAATTGATTCAATAAACTCAGTAACAACTTCAGCAAATCTTTTTCCCTCAGATGCAGAAACCCAATCTAATCTTACTCTTTTGTCAAAATCGACATTATTAAGAAATTTTTGAACCATCATAAACTTCTTTTCAGCTTCGTAATTTCCTTCCAAATAATGACAATCGCCAGGATGGCAACCCAACACAAATACCCCGTCTATTCCTGTTAAAAGAGCTTTAAAAATAAATACAGGATCAACTCTACCACTACACATAACCCTAATAACTCTCATGTTTGGAGGATATTGAATTCTACTCACTCCTGCCAGGTCGGCTCCTGCATAGGAACACCAATTACATAAAAATCCCAAGATTTTTGGTTCAAATGTCATTATACTTCTTTACCTCCATAAGCGTATATTTCAGAAAGAATTTGTTGATCTGTATAATGTCGTATGATAATTGCGTGATTGGTACATGTGGCACCACATAAACCACAACCTTTACACAATACTTGAGTTATTTCTATCTCGTCGTCTTCATTCTTACTAATAGCGTTATATGGGCAAATTTTTATACATACCTCACAACCGGTGCATAAATTTTTGTTATAGTCGGGTAAAAATGATGTAGCACCCTCAACTTCTATCGTGTCGTGAGATATTATCCTACTAGCTCTTGCTGCCGCCGCATAACCTTGAGAAATGGATTCTGTAATATCCACAGGCCATTTTGCTGAGCCACAAACAAAAATTCCATCAGTAGCGAAATCCATTGGCCGCAATTTTACATGTGCTTCTAAAAAGAAACCATATTCTCCTAATGGAACTTTTATCATTTGTGCTAGTGCTTTATTATCATTATTTGAAACTAAAGGTGTTGAAAGTACACAAAGATCATATGGGATGAGTATTTCTTCTCCAAGATATTCATTGTGCACTTTAATTTGATGCTCTTTGACAATCGGTATTTTTTCAGGAGAATATTCAATAAATATAACCCCTGTTTCTCGAGCCCTTCTATAGTAATCTTCGTAATAAGTACCTGGTGTATATAAATCTCTAAAAAGTATGGTAACATTTGACTCAGGATTGTTCTCTTTTATAATGAGAGCATTTTTTAAAGCGGTCATACAACACACACTTGAACAATAAGTTCTCTCATCATTACGAGATCCAACACACTGTATCATAACAATATCTTTAGCCTTAACTTCGTTATTCTGTAATTTACTTTCCAATTCATGTTGGGTAATTCTTATCTTACCATCATAGCCGAAATATCCAGTTGGCGTCAAAAGCGAGGCTCCAACGGCTACGACAATAACACCAATAGTTAAGTCAATATTAATCCCATTTTCCTCCAATACTACTTCATAATTACCAATAAAACCTTCAATATTTTTTACTTGTGCAGAGGTATGGACTTTCAGATTTTTATTACCTTTAATGTTTTTCTTAAGATTATCTAACAAAGTTTGGGCGTCTAGATCAATAGGGAAAAGTTTGTATAGTGTTTTCAGCCTTCCACCTAATTCATTTTCTCTTTCAACTAAATGTGTTTCAAATCCTTGATTTGCTAAACTAAGTGCAGCAGTCATCCCTGAAACACCTCCACCAATTACTAATGCAGTAGGAGTTGCATCAACTATGATATTTTCGAGTGCTTCAAGCCTAGCTGCTCTTGCTACACCCATTCGAATTAAATCTTTCGCCTTGTCAAACGCTTCCTTGGGGTATTTCTGATGACACCAAGTATCTTGATCCCTTATGTTCACAAAATCAAAGAGATACTGATTTACGCCTTCTTCTTCAACACAATCTCGGAATAAAGGCTCGTGGGTTCTCGGAGTGCATGATGCTACAATTACCCTATTCAAATTATGGTTTTTAATCCCATTTTTAATTTGGGTTAATCCCGTTTCTGAACAAGTATACAGATTATCTTCAGTAAACACCACATTTGGTAGAGTTTTAGCATATTCGGCAAGAGCTTTAACATCTATAAGCCCTCCAATATTTGTTCCACAAGAACAGACAAAAACACCAATCCTAACATCTTCACTTTCTTTTTCAGACACTTTCGCTTTAACCTCCTTTAATTACTTCCGCTGCTCTTGCTGCTGCTCCACTAGCTTCAGCGACAGAACGAGGAATATCCATTGGTTCACGAGCACATCCACATGTGAAAATTCCTTCCACACTCGTTTCTACTGGTAAGAATGGATTTGTTTTTACAAAATTATAATTATTTAATTCAATTCCTAATATATCTGCTAATTTTTCGATTCCTTGTGATGGAATTATGCATGTTGCTAAAACAGCTAAATCTACTTTCATCTGTTTTATTTCAGATGTATCATAATCTTCGTAAGTTATAATAGGAGTATCATCCTCATCAACATCAATATGGGATATCTTACTTTTAATATATTTAATGTTATATTCATCTGATCCTCTACGGAGAAAAGTTTGAAATCCTTTTCCTCCGGCTCTCATATCAATATAAAAAACATATGATTCTAAATCGTTATTATGTTCATAAGAAATCATTGCTGCTTTCGTGGTATACATGCAACAAATAGAAGAGCAATACTTTTTATCTCTATCTGAGCGTGATCCTATACATTGTAGAAAAGCAAGTTTTTTAGGATCTTTTCCATCGGATAATCTTTTTAAATGTCCTTCTAATGGTCCAGAAGCACATATTAATCGTTCAAATTCTAAGGCGGTTACTACATTTTTATATTTCCCATAACCATAATTTGTTAGTGGAGAGACATCTTCCAATAAACCATATCCTGAAGCGACGATAATGCAACCAACATTATTAATTTCTAAAATTTCATCTTTTTGTGAGAAATCAATTGCCTCAGCTCCACAAGCTTTTGCACATAGTCCACAAATTCCATAATTTAAGTAAACACATGAATTTTTATCAATTATGTAGACTGGAGGAACAGCAGAGGGAAATGGGATGTATGCTGCTGCCATAGTTTTCAAATTAGCATCGAAGTAATTTGGAACACCTCTTACTGGGCAAACTGAAGCACAGTCACCACAATTAGTACAAACATCTTCCTTAACATAACGTGCATGTTTAAGGATATCTACCGTAAAATTCCCAATTGTACCTTCAACATTATTTACCTCTGAAAGTGTGTAAAGAGTAATATTTGGGTGCCTATAACATTCTGATAATTTAGGTGCTAAAATACAAATTGAGCAGTCTAAAGTAGGAAATGTTTTATCTAATTGAGCCATTTTTCCTCCAATTACAGGATTTTTCTCAATTAAATGAACTTTTATTCCCATATCTCCTAAATCTAAAGCTGCTTGAATACCAGCAATACCCGCTCCAATAATAAGAACACTTCTAGAATTTAATTCCAATCATATCACCTTTTATTTATTTCTTCACCTTTAGTGAAGTCATTTTTTTCAACCAATTGATTTTTTTGGGTTGCCATTCTGAAATCTGATCAGCAGGAATAATATATCGTTCGATGTATCCTGTGGCGAGTAATGAATCTATTAAACTATGTCCCTTTTCAGTTCGAGTAAGAATCATTGAATAACCTGTAGGGGCTCCAGAGGCTCCAATACTAAGATCTGAAAATCTCCCTACAAAATCATCACATTCATGACAATGATTCCTTACAGCATCATCAAGATCTTTAATATTCACTTCCTTAACAGAGTCATCTTTTGATGTGACAAAGAAGTTCTTTTTAATATTTGTTTTTTTAATATCTGAAGGATTTCTTTGCGTTTTTGACCTTATTGTATCCATTAATTTATCATAATCAAAATTTTCAAAACAAAAAAGACCAATTACTATACTTATAACATGTGCAGGTTTTATATTCAAAAGCTTCATTTTACTTATAGCTCTACATTGGCACGGTGTCCCAATAAAAGCAATTCGTAATTGATCGGCATCATATATACGTTTCTTTTGAGAAATGATGTCTTCTGCGATTTGAGTTAAATCTTTTAATGGTAAAATATTAGATGAAATCGAATATCGAGTCCCTGCTGATTTTACTAAATCATCTTTACTGTATATTATTTTGGGTATTGGTTTAAAATTATCATCATATTCTGATACAATTGCGGCATCAATATTATTAGTATCAAATAAATATGTTAAAAGAGTTGATACAATGCCTCCATCTTGCCCAACTTCTTTAATTTTTGTATTTGTTGTTCTGGCGGCAAAAATATCAATTATATTCCCAAGTTCATCTTTAACTAAGTGTGTTTCTTTTAATTTATCTAATAATGGTTCTGTTTGCGGACAAATATAATAACAATACCCACATTCTTTACAATTTTCAACACTTTTATCAGTTTTAAACTTTGGAATATAATTTTCCATCTCAATAACATTAAATGCTTGGTTTTCACAATATGCTATACACGCGCCACAAGCACAACATCTATTAACTGAGATTACATCATCTTCCAAATTTCTGAATGTTTTTATATCTGCTAATCCCATTTTTCTACCAATTCTTTTTTTAAAGTCTATAAATTTATTTTATAACTTTTCTTAATTTCTAAAATCCTTCTAATAATTCTTTAGATCGAACTCGATGAAAACTCAATCCTAATTCTTCAGGTTTGAACCCAAATGCGAGGGCTACTAACTCTGAGAGATAGAAAACGGGGTAATTATAACCATTTTCTTTTTCTTTACTCAGTTCTCGTTGGTTGAAATCAAATTGTTGAAAGCATGCTGGACATACTAGGGTAACACAATTCGCACCAGCTTCTTGAATTGATTTGAATTTGTTATCTATCATTTGAAGAGAAATTTCTTTATCCGATTTTTCAAGAGGATTTCCACAACATTCCATCTTTAATTCATATTCTACAGAATCAGCACCTATAGCTTTAACAATTTCATCTATAGTGGTCGGTTCAAAAGGATCATCCCAATTAATAATCTCAGAAGGTCTTAAATAATGACATCCATAATGAACGGCAACTTTAAAGCCAGTTAAAGGATGTTCCACATTCTCTCTTACTTTATCAAGATTTTCATAAAGAACCTGAGCGAAATGCTTTACTTCAGTTTTACCTTCATATTTTTTGTCAACTATCTTTAGGATTTTATTTACTTCCTTCTTTATTTCAGAATCCTTGTTTATATAGTAATTAACTCCTTTAAGAGTTTCAACACAACCAGAACAAAGAGAGATAATTCCTCCATTATTATTTGATAAGCTTAAATTTCTTGCTCCTAAAGCTAACCAAGTTTTATGATCTATAAGTTCTATACCCGTTGGATCTGGACAACAACTGAACCCTTCAACATCATTCAATTTAATACCAAGCTTTTCAAATACTTTTCTTGAAGATGCTTCTAAGAATGGAAGCCTTGCCGGAATTACACATCCCAAAAATAAATCATAAGACATAATTTATGCTCCCTCCTTTGGAATGTTATTTTCAAACTTAGTTTCTTTTAAGATTTTCTTTATTTCATCAACTGATGCTGTTTTTATGGAAGGAAGTCCCAATTTCTCCCGTCTGGTAATAATTGCTTTGGAATATGGAACTGCAACTCCATTTTCTAAAACGGCTCTCCCCTGTGAAATAAAAGCTTCAGGAACATTGCCAGTATTAAAACATTTATTTTTTATTAGTGTAAAAATTTCAGTAAGCTCTACCTTTTGAGGACATAGCTCAACACATTTCTGACAGGTTGAACAAAGCCAAGGATTAGGATCTTGCCTTTCTATTAATTTATCCATTAACCCTAAAATCGCTTCTTCTATAATTTTTCTAGGATTATAACCACCTTGAGTGATGAGAGCAACGGGGCAACACCCACTACATGTACTACACTGATAGCAGTAGTTTAAAGAAGCATTATGTTTTAATACTTCATTTCGAAACTCAAAATTTATTACAGACATTTCTAAAAGTTTTATTATCCATCTACTAGATAGTTAGGAAAATAAAAGAGATTTAATAAATCTTTTAGAAAATTTCAATAACCAAAGCCTATATAATTGTTTTAGATTATCAAAATCGCACTTATTTAGTTCTATTTTGAGCACTCAATTTCCCTCCTTGTTTATTTCTTTTATTCTTAATAATTTCTGCGCATCTATTTATCAGAAAACTTAATTAATTATAGGTTTGATGATCAAGGGTGATCAAAATTTGGCTAAAATGTTGTAATCTTTCAGATATAGTTTTGACGATCAATCATAAAAATAGTATTGATCGATTACAGCGATTTTAAATATCGGATTTCGATAAAATTATACTTTTGAACCATGAATGATCAATCTTGAATATCGATGAATTGAAAATAACATCACATGATCGAAATTTTACGAATATATTCTTTTCAAAACAATAAATGTCGAAGGATGATCATATTTAAATATGAAAACATTATATTATATTATTGTGGAAATATTAACTTATAAAATAATAATAAAATTTCACAAAAAGTAAATAAAAAACTAAAAAGTGATAAAAAAAATGTGTAATAATTGTAATTGTGAAGCATATGACCAATGTTCAATAGTAGGATACATGCCTGTAGGATTTTGTTGTACTTTATGCGATCTATATGACGAGGCACACACTTGTTTAGAATCAAGGACAAAAGAAAAAGCGTCTAAGATAGAACCTGTGAGCGCTACAATTGAAGATGGCGTTTTAAAGGTCGTTATTAGAAAGGATGAGAAAGAGGTTCCATTAGTCATTGATTTAGACAAGCAATTAGGTTCTGAGTAAAAATTTTTTAATTAATTTTATTTTTCAATAAAGTCTAAATATTCCGAGAAAAAGTAAAAGGGTCAGTCCCCTGATATCTCCTTGAACAAGGGTTTGACAATGCGTAAGGTGAGTATTCAACGGGCGAAGTCAGGGAACTGGTATCAGATTAAAGTAAACATGTAATTTGAAAAAATAACCAAAAAAGAATAATGATCTACACATTAGCTAAGTATTCGTTTAGCACGATGTTTAAATCTACTTCTGAGTTTTGGATCTTCTTTAAAAGTTGTCGAAGTCCATACTCGTTTAGCAATAATTCTATGAGATTTTTATAAATTGCTGTAATATTATCTTTCCCAACCTCATAATAAAAATCACCTTCACTTAGGGAAAGATCCAAAATCTCATATAAACCTTTTACGGCGTCCTTTATATTTTCAAAATTCTCTTCAGCTTTTTCTTTCGATCTAAAACTATTCATAGTAACTTACTCACCTTAATAATATTATGTGAATTTTCATATATAAATATGACGGTTTCCGCTTATTATTATGCATCATAACGAACATGTGAAGGGTGAGATTAGTCACCAAATGATAATAGAAAGCATATACAATTTTTGAAAGTAGTCACTTATTGAAAAATCACGGAATTATATATCAAATTACACTAAACCTAATAACGAAAAACGACTATTTGTGTCGAAATCATTCAAATAATATTAGCTTTTGATCAAAAACAGTATTAAAAACAGAGTTAATGATGAATAGGAGGCTTTAACATGTGAAATTTTTTATTATTAAAGGATAGAAATAAAGAAAATTTATTTTTTAGCAAAAGGAAAAAGAAATATTACTTTTAGTTAGTCGTGAATAGGACGTCCTTTCTTATGGATTGCTTTACCTACGACAGACTCAGAACCTTCCAACACCATTTCAGATATTGTAGGATGGCTATGGATTGTCTCTGCGACATCATGGATTGTTAATCCATGTTGCATTGCTAGAGCAATTTCAGATATTAATTCGGGTGCTTCAGTTCCAATACAAGAAGCACCAATGATTTTATATGTGTTTTTATCGGCAAGCACCATAATAAAACCTTCTTCTTCCCCCATACACTTAGCTTTACCAAGTGATTGATAAGGAAATTGACCCATCAAAACATCGATTCCCATATCTTTAGCAACTTTTCTTCTATAGCCTACAGACCCTATATTTGGGGATGTGAAAATTGTTGCTGGAACTACAGTGTAATCAGGTTTCATATCATTAACAGGAAAGCCTCCAATACTGGCTAGAGCATTTGCAACTGCGATATCACCTTCATAACTGGCTACATGAGCAAGCATAAGTCCTCCTGTGACATCTCCGATCGCATAAATTCCTTTCATAGAAGTCTCTAACGTATCTTTATTGACTTTTATAGCGCCACGGTCAGTTTCTATACCACAAGTTTTTAATCCAAGAGCTTCTGATATTTTTACTCGTCCAATGGATACTAAACATAAATCAGCTTCATAGATAGATTTTTCAGCAGAATCTGTTTGATCTCGTGGAATGGATGCATTACAGGTTGTCGCTTTTACTCCAGAGCCCGTGTTTTCTACAGATAATACATTTTGCGAAGTATAGAGTTCAATTCCCAATTCTTCAAACTTTTTTATTAAAACCTTTACAATCATAGGTTCTTCTGTAGCAATTGCGGAGGGAAGATATTCAAGTATAATTACTTTACTACCAAATCTCGCAAAAATATTAGCAAATTCACAGCCAATAACACCTGCCCCAATGATTAAAAGTCTCTTAGGTACAGTTTTAAAATCAGGATGTAAAATATCATCACTTGTTAAAATCCGTTCATGATCAATATTAAATGCGGGAATTAGAGCAGGTGAGGAGCCTGTTGCGATAATCACTCTTTTTGCTTTAATTAATGCATTATTTTCGCCTTCAACCGAGACTTCAAATCCATTATTAATATCTCCCCCTATAATTTTGCCATGACCTTTATACACATCATTTTTCCAAGCCTTCTCTAATTGCTCAATTCCACCAACTAATTCTTCTACTACTTTATTTTTTCTTTCAACAGCTTTAGCAAAATCTAAATTATACTCAGATATTTCTATTCCGAATTCATGAGCTTCTTTAATTTTCTCAATTAAATGAGAAGACGCGTATAAAGCTTTTGTAGGAATACAACCCCAGTTAAGACAAGTACCCCCCAATTTGTCTTTTTCAATTAAAGCGACTTTTGCTCCATATTGAGCCGCTCTAATAGCCGCATGATAACCTCCTGGTCCTCCACCAATAATCGCTAACTCATATCGATTTTCACTCATTTTATCATCAATAATAATTGTATTATATTTTTCAAATTAAATCTAGAATTTGAATATTTAACAATAATTTTAATTTAAAATTCTTCGATGTTTAAAAATATGAAATATAGATATTAATCTTTTTTTAAAATTAGATCATTTAAATACTAATTTCGATCATTTATTTGTCAAATATCCAATACTACTATAAATCTTTACTTTAAATAATTGATAAAATAGATAATTTTTTATATCTTCATCATTACTAATGAATTAATAAATGAAATATCATATTCTAATACTAGAAAAATATATACTTCTAAAACTAGAAACATACAAATTTTTGAATTTAATATAACGAATCTTTTCAATTTGATCAAAATGGATATAATTGACCTTAAAATTTTGGACCTACTTAAAGAAGACGGTAGAATGTCTTATAATGATATTTCCAAAAATGTGCAGAAAACAGAAGCAACAGTTAGAAGACGGGTAAAAAAACTTCTTGATGAGGGCATAATAAAGAAATTTACGATTGACTATGAAATTGATTCAAAGCAAAAACTTAACGCAACCATTAAAGTTGAACCTGATTTTAAGGATATCAAAAGAATATTAAAAGAATTAATTAATATTAAGGAAATTTCAGCTTTATGGCGGTTATCAGGTGATTGTGGTTTACTTTTGAAAGTTGATATTGATACAATCGAAAAATTTAATCCGTTAATAGAGGAAAAAATATCACAAATAACGGGAATTAAGATAATTGAAACGTGTTTTATAACCGATATCATTAAGTAAGTTTATTTTATTATTCTACTACTTTCAATGATTTATATTTTCAGATAATAGTTATATTAACTAAAATAAAATCCAATTCTTTTCAATGTAATATAATCTCAATAAGTTTTTATTAAGATTAAATAAAACCGATATAATATCCTTAAAGAACAAAATCACTAAAAAAGATTAATCATTTTCGAAAAAAGTAAAAATTATAATGTATTGACTATTCAATGGTAAAAATATAAAAAATGTCTATTTCGAGCGAATTTTTTAATACTTTTCAAGCTCTTCTTCGGTCTGTTCTTCATTAAGAAGGAGTTTAATGATCCTAAACCGTGGATAGAGTATTAGTTTTTTGTTAGAAATTATAACAGAGCTGACTTAGATTTAGAACTATTTCATAATATAATGATTCAGTATTATTAATATATTTATATCAGCAAAAAATAACTTTTTCATCAAAAATGTTTATTTTTGTTTGAAAATAGAAAGTAATAGATTTTGTTAACCGAATTTCTAGGAATTTAAGACTTGTCCAATTAAGGAATTTGAAATTGTATTATTCCACAATCTTGTGAATAAGATCGATAAAATTATTAATTAAATTCGTAATTTATTTAAATTATTTTTATATAATTGATCATAAGTATTCGATATTATAATAAAAAAAATAACTTCAAGTGATATGGGCTAATTAAATGGGGACCGTCGATCCAATAGATATTAAAATTTTAGAAGAATTGAAGAAAGATGGTAGAAAGTCATTCAAAGAAATTAGTGATATTATCGAAAAAACCGAAGCAACCATCAGGAGAAGAGTATCCAAAATGCAAGATGAAGGGATTATCAAGTATTTTACCGTCGTATATGAGCTTGATACAAAACCCAAAACATCCGCAACTATAAAAGTTGAACCTGATTTCAAAGATATAAAGAAAATTCTGATAGAACTAAAAAAAATTGAAGAAATTACATCTATTTGGAGGTTATCTGGAGATTGCGGATTATTTATGAAAGTAGATATTCCCTCAATCGAGCAATTTAACCCCCTCATAGAAGACAAGATTTTACAAATTGCTGGAATAAAAATTGTAGAGACTTGTTTTATAACTGACATTATCAAATAATAAATAATATCTTTTATTTTACACTCCATATTAAAGGAAAAAACAATATCAAAAATTAATAAATAAATATTCACAGTTCACATTTTATTAATTGCTTAGGGGTATAAAGTATATATCTCAGAATTACTGTCTATTAAAGAAAGTTAGAAGTTGATAGATATAATGATTAGTAAATCAAATTATCATCTCGATATTACCATTTTATCCTATCAGTTTACCCGAACATGCAACTTATCAAAAATTGAACATTTATGTCACTTTTCAGATTATAAAATTTGCCCAGATTATGTTTTGAAGCTGGAAAGACTGAAATCATCTACAAGAACATCAATCTAAATTAGAGGATAAAATTTTTGATTCTATTTCTTGTATAACTTCTAATAAAGATGTTTTTTTTCTTATTTCAATAAAATTATTAAATTTATTTTTTCTTAAATTGAAGTCTCATACATATTCTATAGTTGCTGGAGGCTTTGGCGTAATATCAAAATAAATATCTTTTGTGTCTGGGAACTCTAACAACTTATATTTTAATTCTTCAATTAAATCTAATGGTAAATTTGTAACACTTGCCGTTCTTGCATCTATGCTATTGATAGAACGAATTATTACATCATAAACACCCTTTTGGCTTTCATGAAGCTCGTAAAGAATTCTAGCATATCCCTTCACTTGAGAAGAAAAGTGGACTAATTTTTCAAAATCCCATTCACCCTTAATCGATAATGGAACTTCGTAAGTTCTATGACCGTTAATAATACCTGTTACTTTTCTTAATAAAATATCCGTAGTTGTTGCAGCAAACGCTTGAAACGGTTCTTGCTCTCCTTTTTCATTAATAATCATTGGTTTTCCATACTTTTCCGTGTAATAATCGTTAATAGCTGATTCTACAACATCGTGGACTTTTTTCTCAAATTTTAAATTTTCTAAAGTTACAGGGCCAATAATCCTCGCTGAAAGCGCAGGTCCTGGAAAAGCTTTCCTAAATACTAACTCTTTAGGCATATTGAAGTATTCAAGGATTTTTCTAACTTCTGGTTTGGTAAGACTAGCAACTGGTTGGATTGTGGCTTCTACATCATATTCAATCTCTAAATTATGCTGGCTTTTAACAAAACCTTGGGGATTTTTAGCTTTTAATGAAAGCTCTTCTTGCAATGACATAGTTTCTTTCAGATCTGAGATGTTCACACCAAAGCTCTCCTCTATATCCGGTAAAATAGTACCATCAGCTAATAATTGGCAATTTTCTTCTTTAATTACTCTACTTATGGTATCAGAGTACGCATTTTTGAATAATTTTCTTTTAACTTCAGCATCTTCTTCTCCTAAAATCTTAGGGAGGAAAGTTTCTCTAATATCAATAACTAAAACGTCAGGAAATAGTTTTTTAATATGTTCTCTTTCTTCTAAACCTCTGATTATTCGCATAAGTCCGTGATCTATGAAAACCGGAATCGTTTCGATTTCAGCTTCTTTGAGCAGAAGATAAGTTGCAGAGCTATCGATGCCGCCAGAAAGAGCGCAGAACACTTTTTTACCTTTCGCATGTTTTTGTAAAAATTGAACTGCTGTTTTGACAAACTTTTCGGGCTCACGGGGTGGATCTATTAATCTATGATTTAACATAAGATAATTTAAGTTTGTTCATAAAAAAAGTGTATTTATTAATTGGTTATGATTCGCCTAATTTTTTATACAAATTTTAAGATATTCTATATAATTTTATAATTTCTTTGTCACAGAAAGCGTTTAATTAGAGGTGTCAAATATGGAAGAAGGAGTCTCTCCAGAATTAAGACAAAGAATTGATAATGTTGTCGAAAAAGCTTTTGCGGTATTTATCGATAAGGCATCGAAAGATGGTTCATTAGAGGAACTCTTGAAAACCTTGATTACTGAGAAAGTATATGGCAAACTCGGTCCTAGAATGAATAGGTATGTGGTTAAAAAAATCCTTAAAAAAGTTATAAGGAAAACAGTCGATAGGGTATGGGAAAGACATAGAGATAAGCTGATTTTGAAATTACAAAATCTCAATTAATTAATTAAATTTAATGAGAAAATACTGTTTTTTTGTTTTTTTCATCGTACTTTTGATGATAATCCTCTGCTTTATAATATTCCGCAACAGGAACAATTTCAGTAACAATAGGTTTTTTATATTTTCCGGATTTATCCAACTTTTCCTTTAATTTTATTGCAGACAATCGTTGTTCTTCATCATTGTAAAACACAGCAGATCTATATTGAGTTCCAACATCCCAACCTTGGCGATTAAGCGTAGTAGGATTGTGAATGTCCCAGAAGATTTCCAATAATTTCTCATAAGACACAATTGAAGGATCATATGTGACTTTAACTACCTCGGCATGTCCTGTTTTATTAGTACAGACATCTTTATAAGTTGGATTCTTTATAGTCCCTCCAGTATATCCGACTTCGGTTTCAATTACACCTTCAACCTTGCCAAATTTAGATTCGACTCCCCAAAAACAACCCGCTCCAAAAATAGCTTCTTTCATAATTAATTTTAATATAAAGATTAATCCTAAAAAAAATAACGGTGATTTCTTATAAAAAAAAAGTCCTAAACGCAAATATTATTAAAAATAAATAGAAGGAATATTAATAAAAAAGAAACATATGTAAAAACATCTTATTTCTTTACTATTTCTGTTGTGCTTCTAGATCTTTCAATTCGCGATGAAGAACTTTTCCTACTACCGTTTTCGGAATTTCATCAATAAATTCAACATAGCGTGGATATTTATCTCCGGCCATGTTTTGTTTAGCCCAATCGATGATATCTTGTTCTGTTATTCCTTTATCCTTATAATCTTCCTTTAACACCACATAAGCTTTAATGTTTTCTTTTTCTTCGTGATCAATTATTCCGATTACCCCACATTCCTGAATAGCTTCATGATAATACAAGAGATCTTCTACTTCAGTAGGATAAACTGAATGCCCTTTATACTTGATTAAGTTCTTCAATCGATCCTTAATAACAAAATATCCCTCTTCATCCATTAATGCTAAGTCACCAGTCCATAACCAACCATCTTTGATTGTGTTATTAGTTTCCTCCTCATGTTTATAGTAGCCTCTCATCATCTGTGGGCCTCTAACTACTAATTCTCCCACTTCTCCAATTCCGAGCGTATTTCCATTGGAATCGCATATTTTTACATCTGTATTAGGAAAGGGCATTCCTATTGTCCCTGATTTAAATTTACCTTCGAAAGGGTTTGCTGTGACAGCGGGGGACATCTCAGTTAATCCATAAGCTTCTCGGAGTTTTGACCCTGTCAGTTTTTCGAAGGTTTTTCTCACATCGTCTGGGAGGGGTCCCGCTGAGCTTAAGCAATATTTTATACTCGACAAATCATGATTTTGAATTCCCTCATAATTATTTAGATTATTATAAATAGCGGCAACTCCGGGAAATACAGTAACTTTGGCTGCTTCAATAACTTCAACAACTTCGTGCGCCTCCCTAGGGTTGAAAACACAAGCTAATTTCCACCCGTTATGGATACACATATTCATCATAAAACCCATATATATATGATAAAAAGGTAAAGCTGCAAGTAGGACTTCCTTCCCTAATTCCTTTTCTACAAACCATGATTCTGCTTGAAAGATATTGGCTGCAATACTTCCATGAGTTAACATCGCTCCTTTAGGGAATCCCGTTGTTCCTCCCGTGTATTGCAATTGAGCTAAATCTTCTAAACCAATATCAACTTTCGGTGGGTTTGGAGCAATTTCTCTTATTAGATCCTCCATCATAGGCTCTCCTCCCATTAAAAATTCAGGTTTCGCCATCGGATCGAGTGATAGAAAAGGCGCTAGGTTGCTATAAAATTTATGCTTTACACCCGTTTCTCCAATTACGGGATCTACCAATCCTGAAAAGCCTTCCCATCCAATGTAAGCTTTTGCATCACTATCAATTAATTGACGCTTAATCTCTAGCTTTTTAAACAATGGAGAAATCGGTGTTACTACAGCTCCAATTTTTAATATTCCATAATAATAAGCAATAAAAGCTGGGTTGTTCGTAAAATGGATTGCTACACAATCTCCTTTCACTATCCCTATTTCAGTTAATTTTGTTGCTACGCGATGCACTATTTCGAGTAGCTTAGCATAGGTCAATTCGAATCCCATAAAATATGTTACAACATTATTAGGATAGCGTTTAACAGAATCTTCGAGAAAATCTACTAAATTCTTCTGTGGTATATTAACCTCTTTTGGAACTCCTTCAGGCCAATATTTATAATAAATTTTTTGATCTGACATAATTTTAGTTTTATCCTATATGGTATTTATTATTTTTCTTCTACAAATACATCTTTAGAAATTAAAGGATTATTCATCTTATCATTTGAAGATTCTTTTATTAGGTAGTTAAAAATATAAATAAGTATAAAAGAAAGTTTTATTATAAAATAAGAAATCAAATATTATATGTAACTTGTTAAAAATATGTTAGAGGAAGATTGGTATTATGACAGATCGTGAACTTGCGTTTAAATTATGTATTTTTGGAGATGGAGGAGTAGGAAAAACTACTCTCGTTAATCGCTACCTGACAAGTGTATTTGACGGAAGTCTTAAAATGACCATTGGTGCAGATTTCTACATAAAAGAATTAGAAATTGAGGACAAGAGAGTTGTTATTCGTATTTGGGATTTCGGTGGAGAACAGCGATTTAAAGTTCTTCTACCTAGTTTCGCGAAAGGAGCTAATGGAGGAATTTTTATGTACGATATTACACGATATACTAGCGTAAAAAATGTGAGCGATTGGCTCTCGATTTTTGAGAAAAACGCACAGGATAAGCAGATTAAAATACCGATCTTGATGGTTGGCGGAAAATTAGATCTTCAAGAAAAACGATCTGTTGAGTCTGAAGACGCTATAGAATTAACTGAAAAGTACAATTTACAAGGTCATCATGAATGTTCTTCTAAAACTGGTGAGAATGTCGAAGAAATTTTCGAATCAATCACTAGAAAAATGATAAAAAGTGCAAATTTAATCTAAATATCTCTTTTTACTTTTTCAGAATCCGTTTTTATAGATTTAGTTAGGAATTGAGCTTAAAGCTTTGAAATTAGATTTCATAATAAAGGAGGTTATGAACGGTAATGAATTTGAACTTCTCGCTATCCAGATGTCCTTTTAATAACTTTGACTAATCCTTTCTTTCTTAACTTATTAAGCATCTTTTCAACTTTATCGATCGGTTTTTGGGCAATCTCAGCGCATTGCTCTACTGAATTCATTCCATCGCACACTTTTAATAATTTAAACTCGTCCATTGATATCATGCCTAATTGTACACTCATTGGTTGTACTTCCTTTACTACTATAGGTATTCTCACTTCTCCACCCTCCTCAATTGTTCCTGCACCAACATCGCTCATACTAGGTGAATCCCCAAAAAAGGATCGTACACCCGTTATATCATAGTTATCATTTATATAAATAAAAATAGTATGTTCTTGACTGGAAATATCATCGACGTCTTCGGGATCAGGGTGAGGGTTAACATGCCTATGTTCTTTCGTATAAATACCCATTTTTAATCCCGCTTTAATCTCGTCTTTATCCACTCTCATATCAACCATTTCGGTGCAAATATCACACCAAGCCCAAGCTTCTATAAGACTAAAATATTTTTTCACTTTATTTTCTGGCATCGCAATTTTCCAAAAAACTAATTTTCGTATAAAATAAAATAAGCTTTATAATAATTATGTTGTGAATTTATATAAATATTGATTACGAATACAACCGCGAAATAGTAGATAATACTATTCTTTAAAATCGAAAATAATTAAAGTTATTGGATATTTTATTATCCATTAAAGATAACTATGACTAACTGTAATTACGATGTCAGCATATAAAAAGAATATGTGTTTCTCTTGTGGACGACCCATAGCCCCTTACGAAGCTGCAGTTCACTTTCCATGTCCCCAGTGTGGAGATGTTACTATTTGGAGATGCGAACGATGTAGGACTATGGGAAATGAATATACATGTCTTAAGTGTTCATTCATTGGACCATAAATAATGACATTAAAGAGCTGAGTAAAATGGGAGAATTTGTAGCATTAATAGATGTTGTTCCAGAAGATATAGATGTGGATTTTGAAGAATTTGTATCAAAGCTAAAAAGTGTCTTACCTGAAACAGCTGTAATAGAACACTACGACATACAACCAGTGGCATTTGGTTTACAAAAAGCTAGGGTTCGCGTTAGATACCCTGAAGAATGGGGCGGTACAGACAAAATCGAAGGACTTTTTAAACAAGTTGAAGGAATACAAGGAATTGAAGGGATAGCTTTCAGTAAAGCGTGAATTTTTACAATTCTGTTTAATATATTCCGTACATTTTTGTATTTTTATTCAATAAAATTAACTGAAATTTTAGGGAATTAAACTAAACTATTCGTTTAAAAAGCTTATCTAATTCTTTAAATGAGAAAAACCTTAGCGTTGGTCTTCCATGTGCACAATGGAATGAATCCTTACAATTTCCGAGGTCTATAATTAACTTTCTAATACTCTTCAAGCTCAAGTCATCGCCCCCTCGAATACTTTTGTGACATGCCAAATAATTAATAATTTCATCTAATTTTTCTGTAAAACTTGCTTCTTTACCAATTTCAGAGATATCGCTCATAATTTCAGTAATTATCTTGATGTTAGGTACTTTTCCCATAATTGTAGGAACAGCTCTCAAAACAAATGTATTCCCTCTAAAATGTTCAAAATCAAATCCTAACCTGGAAATTTCTTTTAAATTAGCTTCTAAGAAGAATTTTTCACTTGGACTTACTTCGATTTTAAGGGGATTAATTAAATTTTGCTTTTCTTTTTTAGAGTTCTGATAATAATTAAAAAAATATTCTTTATTTACGCGCTCAGACGCTGCGTGTTGATCTAAAATGAAAAACCCCTCTTCTCCATTTTCATTTATTCCCTCTAGCACAATATATGTTTTATTACTCAATTGACCCGTTTGGGATATCAAGCGTAATTTAGGAAAGTTTTTTATTAAGATATAATCTCCTCTCAAAAACGACTCCACTGAAGACTTATCAATTCTTTCATTAATGTTATCAGTATCGCTCAAATTTAGTTGAACAGTTTTCTCCGTAGGTACTTCTTCTAGTGATAACGGTTTTAATTGTTCAATCTCTCTTTTATTTACTTCTTCACCATTAATAACTTTGGGATGCTTTCCTTTCGCAATACTATTACTCTCAGAATCCTTGTAGAAAGCAGTCTCGTCGAGGTCTTTTTCATTTTGAGAGAATTCACTTAAGTCTGAATATGTGTGAATAATTTCCTTTTCTATAAATTTCTCTTCAACAAACATGCGAACAATGTTGTAAACTTTGTTGTAGACGTACTCCTCGTTTTCAAACCTAATATGCAATTTTTTAGGATGTACATTAAAATCTATTACTGAAGGATCTATTTCTAAATGTAAAATAAAGAATGGAAATTTTCCGATCATTAATGTGCCTTTATATGCTTCTTGAACAGCTCTAAATAATAGATCGCTAATTACATATCGTTTGTTTAAAAACAAGCTCGATTGCGTTCTGTTGTTTTTAGAGATTTCACTGTGCCCAATTAACCCGTTTAGTTTTATGTTGTCTCCTTCATAGTTGATTAGCTCCATTAAATTTGCTACTTTTTTCCCATAAATATGGAAAACGGTGGTTCTTAAATCGTTTGAACCCGGACAATTTAGTATATTTAATTCATTGTGATTATAAATGAAATGAATTTGAGGATAAGCTAAGGAATATCGCTGTATAATATCAGTTATATGACCAAGTTCTGTAGAATCTTGTTTAAGAAACTTCTTTCTTGCTGGAATATTATAGAATATGTTTTTTACTTTAATATCGGTTCCAATAGGGCAAAAAATTTCCTTTTTTTCAACACATTTCCCTGCCTTTATAATTATATTAACTCCTCTTTCATTTTCCTTAACTTTGGAAGTAATTTCAACTTGACTCACTGCTGCAATGCTAGCTAATGCTTCTCCTCTAAAACCTAGGGTTGACAGTTTTTCTAAATCTTCGATTTTTACTATTTTACTGCTTGTATGTCTCTCAAACGCTATTAATATTTCATCCGAGGGTATTCCGTATCCATCGTCGATAACCTGAATTAAATTTTTCCCCGCTTTCTTAACAACAATCCTAATTTCTTTAGCTCCCGCATCGATACTATTTTCAAGTAATTCTTTCACTACATTTGCAGGTCTGTCTACCACCTCTCCGGCCGCTATCTTTTCAGCATCGATAATTTTCTTTATTTTTGGTCTACTCAAATTTATCCTCTTCAATTTTTTTTCGAGTATATATAATCATGTAATTATAGAATTTAAAATAAAACTCTATTAAGATTTAAATAATTGCAGTTAATTGAAATATAACCGACAGCAACAAAATTCTTTTAAATTTCTATTAATACTTACTATTAAGATTTTATGATATAACATTTTAAATGGAATCATGAGTGAAGAGATACATTATACCATTCATAGAAATATGGTCATTCTACTGGCTTCAGTCACCATTTTTCTATTCATCACGAGAATCCTTCTTAATATATTTGACTTTCCACTGCTATTTGAAGGCTCAAGAGATGTAGATTTTAAAATACTTCTACTAGGATTAAAAAACGGCTTAGTAAATTTCTACGATCCAGTTGCAGTTCCAGAAGGAGTTCCCGACTGGCCTCCTTATTACCTTTACTTTTGGTACTTCATATTTTATCCAATGGGTTTGATTCCGTTTGAAGTAAGTGTATACATCTGGGATATATTAAGATTAATTACCAGTAGTTATATTGTCCTCAAGGGTTTTAAAATAATCAAAAACAGAAGAAATCTCTTATACTTTTACTTTACTATATTAGTTGGTTTTCTCATTGACGGTTGGTACAATAATTGTAATTTTCTTATCATCTTCTTCCTACTTCTTTCTTACACTTCTTTAGAAAAAGATAAGATGTGGTTGTCTGGAATTCTTTTTGCTCTTTCCACTATAAAAATCAACTCTATTCTATTTCTTCCAGTTTTGTTAATAGTAAAAAAAATTAAAGTCAAAGATTTAATTTACTATGTTATACCCTTCATACTTTTGTGTTTACCATATATCATATTTCCAGATTATTTTCTCCATATGTTAAATAATTGGACAAATAATACTCCTGGGATTCAAGGCCTTACATTTCTTGATCCTATAATATGGAAAGCGGTTCAACCTTCACATTTAATGTTTTTAGGGTTTATGCTTGTCATAATATTTGAAAGTCTTGAAAAGTATAAAAAAAGAGATCAGATCAGAACCGCAGTTGTGTTGATTCTGGTTGCATTCTATATCTATATAAGCATAGTAGTGATGATTCTACCTATTATTTATCGTTTATTTTGAGTTTAGATAACTCTTCTTTAAGAATAATTAGTTTTTTCATCGCTTCAACAGGAGTTAATGAATCAAGTTCGATACCATTAACGATTTTTAACAATTCTTTAACCTCATCTTCAGATCGCGTTTCTATCATGATTTTCGGTTTAAAAAAAGTAGTCTGCACATATTTCTTTTCTTTTTTTACATCATTACGCTGTCTGATATCTAATTGAATTGCTGAATTAGCTCTATTGTCCGGGATGTTCTGTAATTCGCTCTTCTTTTTTACTAACTCCTTATTTATGAGAATCATCTTATCTTCACATTCAGATAATTCGTTTTGCTTCAATTCTAAGGCGGAGTTCAATCGATCTAACATCATTTGTTTTTCTAAAATAAATTTGTCGTGATATTTACCCTGTAATATGTCATTACCGTTATTTTTAACAGTAGCCTTAAACGGATCTTTTACTTCGATTTGATCTAGTATTTCGAACGCTCTTATAATGACATCGTCTGGAATTCCCGCAATTTTTGCGACATGAATTCCATAAGATTTATCTGTACTTCCTAGTTTCAATTTCCGAATGAAATTTATGCTTCCATCTTCATTTTCAATAATATCAAGGTGATAATTTTTAATTCGCGGTAAATCAATTTCTGTTAACTGGTGATAATGAGTACTAAAAAGAGTTTTTGCCTTTAATTCGTGTAATTTCTCCAATGTGGCCAAAGCAATACTCTGGCCATCACTAGTGCTCGTGCCTCTACCTAACTCATCAATGATTACCAAACTTTTTTGAGTAGCAAAATTCAATATTTTTGCAGTCTCCGTCATTTCTATCATGAATGTGCTTAGTTTCCTTGCTAAATCGTCAGAAGCTCCAATTCGAGTAAAAATGTGATCAATTATGCCTAAATTTGCAGATTTTGCTGGTACGAAGCTCCCCATTTGAGCTAAAATACAGATTAACGCAACTTGTCTGAGAAAAGTACTCTTACCAGCCATGTTTGGCCCTGTAATGATTAAAATCTGCTCTTTACTCGTGTCCAAATAACAATCGTTTGGTATAAACCTTTCAGACATATTAATTTGTTCTACTACGGGGTGCCTTCCTTCCTTAATAAGGATAGTGTCTTCTGTATTCATCTTAGGTTTACAATAATTGTATTTCTCAGCAACTTCCGCAAAACAAGCAAACACATCAATAAAAGCTATATTTCTAGCGGTCTCTAATATATCCAATGTTTTTCCTATAATCTTTTCTCTAATAATAGAAAAGACTTCGTATTCCAATTCGCTTATTTGCTCTTCAGCTTGGATGATTTTTTCTTCAAGTTTTTTAAGTTGGCTAGTGGTATATCTTTTAGCATTTTTAAGCGTTTGTCGCTCTACATATTCGTCAGGTATTTTTGGAATCTCTTTAAGAGTTCTTAAAGTGATTTGAATGTAGTAACCTAGTATGTTGTTGTGTCCTACTTTGAAACCAGAATTTAACTTCCACCTATCTCTCTGAGTTTTTTCGTATTCAAGAATGTAATTCTTGCCATTTTGGAGAATGTCTCTTAATTCATCGATCTTATCATTAAACCCCGTTTTGATAAGATTGCCTTCCTTAACTGTAGTAGGAGGATTGTCTTTCATAGAAACATCTATTAAAGTTCTCGTTTCTTGAAAATCATTGATTTTGTCGTTGAATTTTGAGATTTCTGGAATATTAGTTTTTTCTAATAAGTTCTTAATTTTGGGTATTCTTTCCAATGCGTATTTGATGTTTATCAATTCGCGAGCATTGCTATTTCTAGCATAATTAATTCGGTTGATAAATCTTTCAAGGTCACCTATTGCCTTTAATTCCTCTCTTAATTGCGATCTTAAGAAAACATCATCCTTAAATTTCTGAACAATATTAATTCTTTGGTTTATTTCATTTAGATCTGTTAAGGGTTGCAGGATAATTTTCTTTAATAATCGAGATCCCATAGGCGTATGTGTCTGATTAAAAATCGAATACAATGTGAAATCTCTCCCCTTTTCCCATAAAGAGTTAACTAGCTCTAAGTTCCTTTGCGTTATATAATCTATATGTAATAGTCTTTCTTCTCGAATGTAATTTATCTTGAAAAGGTTTGGAATTACATCTCTTTGAGTTTCTTTTAAAAACGCTAATAATCCTCCTGAAGCTCGAACTGCTAGTTCACTACTTTCTAAATCAAAACAGTTTAAGTTTGATATATTGAAATGTCTCTTGAGAAGATCATACGATTCATCAAAATCAAACACACTATCATCGTAGGTTTTAATTAAAGCATCGTTCAAATCTGATAATAGCATAAAAAGGCGCTCGTCCTTTTTTAAACCAGTAGGTACTATCAGTTCCACTGGATCGTATTGAGAATAGGTACTTAGTATTTCTTCAAAAGGATCTTGTTCCTTTTTTAAAAATTCAGTTGTAAAAAATTCGCCTGTAGAAAGATCTACGAACGCGATACCAAAACCATTTCTTCCCTTAACAATTGAACAGATGTAGTTGTTCTCGTCTGATTTTAACATATCAGATTCAGTAATAGTTCCTGGAGAAAGTATTCGTACCACGCCCCTCTTTACGATCCTACCTTTAACCGTAGCAGGATCCTCTAGTTGATCGACAACGACGACAGTTTGACCTAAATTCACTAAATTTTTTAAATAATTACCTGCGTGGTGAGGAATTCCAGCAAGGGGGTAGGCATCGCTTCCTATTTTTCGTTTAGTTAGGGTGATACCTAAAAGCTTAGAAACTCTTACAGCATCCTCATAAAAAAACTCATAGAAATCTCCCATTCGATAGGCAATAATATGGTCGGGGTACTTATCTTTATGATTCTGCTTAACACTGTACCAATGTTTCATCATTGGAGTTAAATCTTTAAAGTTCTTATCGTCTATCGAATCTTCATTAGGCATTATAACAAAAGAATCAATTTTTAGAATTAAATATTACAAGTGTATAAGTTTTTAAAAGAAATTTATAATTTTTATTAGAAAATTAATAATATATCATGTTTCATTAAATCCTATCGGTTTAACCTTATAACAATAAAACCAATTAATTTCTGTTTACTGCAAAATGTCCTCCTTGGTTATCGACTCTGAAAGAATCAACCCAATCAAATATGTTTTCGTGAAACACATCAAACCTAAATTATGTCAATATAAAGCCTTTTAAAAATGAATTAATCGCTTAAAATTTTTATTTTTTAAATTATTTATAATTTTAAAATATCAAAATATTGAGAAGAATGTTTGAAGAAGATATTATTTTATATGAATTGAAAGGTAGGGTTGCAACTATTGAAATAAATAGACCAGCTGCAGCTCATTCATTTAATTTAGATTTGATGAAAAAATTATATACTAAGCTCGTAGAAGCCGATGAAGACGAAAGAGTTAAGTGTATATTGTTAAAAAGTACCGGTAATCGAATGTTCAGCGCCGGAATTGATATTAAATCTAAATCTCTTGAGGATAATAAAGAATATTTCGATGAAATGAAGGTGTATGGAAGAAACATCACACAGAAAATGTTAATTATGAAAAAACCTATAATTATTCAGGTTCAAGGCACCGCTATCGGGTATGGGATGGAATTAATAATGGCATCTGACCTGCGAATATTTGCCGATAGACCAAAAGAGGAAATGTTCTTTAGAATGCCGGAAATAGCAATCTCTATATATCCTCAAACAGGAGCGACAATTCTACCTTTGTTAGCATTTGGTCTATCATATGCTAAGAATATTTTGTTTACAGCTGATGAGTTCGGATTGGAGGACCTTAAAAAATTTAATTTCCCGACAAGAATTTTCCCTTTAGACAAATTAGAAATAGAAACTAAGAAATTTGTGAGAACTTTTAGTAAGAGAATGGATTCTTTTATGTTTTTGATTAAATCCTCGCTAAATATCATGAACACGAAATATATTGAGAGATGGTACGATCTGGAGGATGAATGCGGTAAGATAGCTTACGATAAGAAAACGATGAAGGAACTTGATGAATATATAAAAAAATTATATAGCAAATATCCGTAAATATCAAATAATTTTTAAAATTGCCTTATTTTTGTGATTTAATGTGTTTTTCAAGCCATATAAACATATCTTGAAAAACCTGTGATCTCCCCTTTTCTTGCCATAATTCGTGAAGTAACCCATCATATTCCCGGTATGTCTTATCAGTACTTTTGATTCTTTCGAAGAATTTTCTATTTGTTCCCTTATCAACCAGCTTATCATTTCCTGCTTGTAAGATAAGAGTAGGACATAGTAATTTCGGTGCGTTTTCGAAAGTCCACTTCATTGACCTTTCCATCTCAGCAGCAGATCTCCAAGATATCTCATTAATTCTTTTATCATCCGAAATGTGTTTTCGTAAAATTTTAATATCGCTTGTCAGGAGATTCTGTTCAATATTCATTTCAATTGTTTTATTCGGAGAAATCATTGAGACTGGTCCAGAAATTTTTCTACCCAGCTTTCTACTAAGTGAAAAATCTTTGATATACTTTAATAAGGGTGAAGATGCTATTACACCTGGTATAGCTGGGTGATTTATAGCAAAAATTAAAGATATTAAGGCTCCAAATGCGTGACCCATTAAGAAAATTTTCACGTCATTAGCTTGTTTTTTTATTAAATCCATGAATAATACGATATCTTTTTGAATATGATCCATACTATCGATATGCCCAGGGAAGTCTCCTGAATTTCTCCAATGTCCCCTGATATCGAAAGCATAGATGGCATAACCCTTTTCTGTGAAATATTCTGCTGGAATAATTATTCTATCTGAATGCGTTCCCCATCCATGTAATGCAATTATGTAAGCTTTAATTGTTCCCGAATCTGGTAGCCAATTCTGATAAAATAACTTCTTAGTTTCTCTACCTTCAAAAAAACCGTTTTGGTTAATCATTTCTTTAATTTAGTAGAAAATTTTTGATCGAATATTCATTGTTATGATTCATTATCTTTATACTTTTTATCATCATTGAATTTATTCAATGAATCGTGAAGTCCTAAAACTATAAATTGCAAAAGTTTTTAATTTTTGAATAAACTCTTTAAGTAATAAGATTCCTACCAAGCAATAATGTGTATTTATATTAGGTTTTAAAGATGAGCAATTTAGAATTGATTAGAATTGTACTACTTGGTAGAGGAGGTATGGGTATAGTAACGGCATGTGAAATCATAGCGGAAGCCGCTTATTTAAGTGGGAATTTCATTGATGTCCATGCATATCCTTCTTTTGGAGCTGAGAGAAGAGGGGCCCCAGTTCAAGCGTATGTTAAGTTATCTAGATATGAAAAAGTATATGATAGAGCACAAATTGAAAATCCAGATATACTAATTATTTTTGATGATAGTGTTTTAACCCAAGAAGATGTTAATTCCCTCGAGGATCGTGGCATTTTTATCGTTAATTCTGATAAAAATCCCGAATATTTTGTTGAAAAATTTAACCTTAGTAGCAATACAAGGATTATTGTAGCTAATATTAGTAACTTAGCCCTTGAAAAGAACTTAACCATCGATGGAAACCCCGTTATCAATACCCCTATTTTAGGCTTACTATCAAAAGCATTACCAGAACTACAATTGAAGGATCTTAAAGATGTTGTATTAAATAAAATGGGAGAACAATTAGGAAACCTAAACTTTGATCTGATTGAGCAAGGTTTTAAGATGGCAAAACTTTTGTAAATCTTTTTTTGCAAATAAATCATGTAATTGGTAGTCTTACAATGAATGTGCTACCTTTATATCTTCCCTCGGATTCAGCTCTTATTTCTCCTTCGTGAGAATCAATTATTTCTTTTGAAATAAATAATCCCAAACCCGAGCCTTGAATATCAATATATTCGTACCCTTCCCCGTATCGCTCTAATTTGCCAAATTTCGTAAATAACATATCCATTTCCTCTGGAGATATACCGATACCAGTATCATGTATCGAAAATTCAGCAAAATTCTCTTTCTTTATCAATTTGATCACAATCTCTCCATTTGGTGGTGTATTTTTGATTGCGTTAGATAATAGATTCATAATCACCTGCTCAATCCTAATGTGATCTAAATTAATCTGGAACGATTCTGGTAATAAAAGCATTAAATTGATTTTTCTATCCTTAATCGAAAAATTTAATTCTTTAGATATTTCCCGAATTATGGCACTGAGATCGTCTGGTTTTTTCACAATTTTAAATTTCTCATAGTCTATTCTGGAGCTATCAATTAAATTTTCGACTAAATGTTTTAGTCTTTTTCCTCCTTTCTCTATTAGTTCAATAATCTCTAATTCTTCTTTACTTAATTGTTCTCCATAAAGTGTTAAAAGAAGTTCGCAACCTCCACTTACAGAAACAAGAGGTGTTTTTAGTTCGTGGGACACTCTCGAAATCAAATTTTTCCTTAGTTGGTCAAGTTCTTTTAATTTTATCACTTCTTTTTCTATAAGTATCTCAGCCTCTTTCTTTGCTGTTACATCTGTAAATAAGGCTTGAACGTATGTTTCTTCTTTAATTTTTGTTAAAGCTGCTTGTAGATTTGCCCAAAATACCACACCATCTTTTCTATTTATTATAATATCCATTCGATGTAATTTTTCGCCTTTAACGAACTTTCTAAAAACGGAGAGAATCTTTGGTAAATAATCTTGATGTATTATGGATAGAGTCATAAATTTTTTACCTATTACTTCATTTCTATCGTATCCGAACATTTCTTCAGCTTTTGGGTTGATGTCTACAACAACTCCTTGAGTGTTGATTAGTACTACCGAAAATGGCGTGTTATCATAAAGATTATGATATTTTATTTCTGATTCTCGAAGTTTTTCTTCTAATTTGTATCTTTCTGTGATATCGATAAAGGTTCCTTCAATTCCATATGTATTTCCTTTTTTATCTAACATTAAATGAGAGTTTAATTGAACAACAACTTTCTTACCGTTTTTTGTCAAAGACGGGCATATGAAATTCTTGACATAATTATCTCTTAATATCTGTTCTAAATATTGCTCTCGATCTTCGGGAAATTGCCAAAAATCTGTCACCTTTTTACCAATTAAACTCTCTGAAAGGTCGTACTCTAAAATCTTATTATGTGCCGGATTATGATTCAACATTATTCCATCTAAAGTAACCTGATAAAAACCAACATCAAGATTATTAATCATGTTACGATATTTAAGCTCGGATTCTTTTAACCGCTCTTCTGCTTTCTTTCTTTCTGTTATGTCTTCGGTACGCACAACTATTAAATCTGGATCGACATAACTATAATTCACAAGGAGAAATTTTTCTTCATTAGAGAATTGAAATCGATAACTAATGTCTCGCCTAATATGAGTTTTATTATTCAAACATAAATTTAAATCATTTAAAATGTCTAAGCGACCTTTGTACATCTCAGAAGCTTTATTTCCTAAAAAGTTTTCTACGCTTCCATGTGTTAATTTTGCCGCAGCGTTGTTGTAATTAACTAAAACAAAATTTCCGTCCACATTTTGCCAAGTATACGCAGGTATCGATCCTTCTTTGAACAATGCCTTGAACATATCTGCTGATTCTTTTAATTTTTTTTCTGCATTTTTACGTTCCGTTATATTTTTAGCTACCCCTAATATGGCATATATCTCACCATCTTTCTTAAGAGGGATCCCATAAGTTTCTATGTAAATCGAATCGCCCATTTTTGTTTTAAGTTTATACTCGCTCTGGGCAGATTGTTTTCCTGTTTTTATTATTTCCTTCGTTACTCTGTATGCTTTATTCAAATTTTCTCTGTCCAGTAAATCAATAAAAGAAAAATTCAAGACTTCTTCTTTATCCATACCAAGAGTAATTAATGTTAAATCACTAGCATCAAGGAAATTGCCATTCAAATCGTTCACATAAATTAAGTCTAACGAATGTTCAAAAAGTTCTTTGTATTTTTCTCTAACTTTTTCTTTATTATACTCTATCTCTATCACCTAAAGATGTGATATTTATTCATGATTGGTGTTTTTATAAAGAGATAATGAAATTGTTGAATATAAATTTCTTTCGATTTCCAAAAGATAAAATTCTAAATTCTTATTATTAGGAATCAAATATTCAGTTTCTTTCTCGTAAAAAAGAAAAAATGATATTTTATTTAATATTTGAGGTAAATCCCTATTTCTATTAATAGGAAGAGTTTTATTACAATAGATACTAATTTTTATATCGGTTATTATTCATTAAATTGTGTGATATCATGGTTGATACGAAAAAAGATTATCAAAAAATCTTGGGATCAGTTCAAAAACCTGTTAAAGGAGAAGCTGGAAAAACTGGAACATGGAGTCCTAAGAAACCCATAATAGATCTAGAAAAATGCATTCCCGCAAAGTCTGGAAAACCTAGTTGTTTTAATTGTTGGTTGTATTGTCCAGAAGCAGTAGTAACTAGAACTATACCTCCAGAAATAGATTTTGAATTTTGTAAGGGATGCGGAATCTGCCAGGAGGAATGCCCTGTAAAAGCAATTTCAATGGAAGAGGTGAAAATTGAGTGACAATTACAGAAAAAAAATCTGAAATAAGCGATAAAAAAATAAAAATTTTGACTGGGAATCATGCTGCAGCCCACGCCCTTAGACAAGTGAAAGTTGGAGTTATAGCAGCTTATCCAATAACTCCACAGAGTCCAGTTGTGGAGAAAATCGCAGAATTTATTTCAGAAGGAAAACTAAAAGCAAGATTCGTTAAAGTAGAATCAGAACATTCCGCACTCGCGGTATGTTGCGCGGCTTCCGCTACAGGTTCTAGAGTGGGTACAGCAACCTCTTCACATGGTTTGATGTATATGTATGAGCTTTTACCGTGGGCTTCTGGAAATAGACTCCCGATTATAATCAACTTAGCAACAAGAGCAACTGGTGCTCCATGGTCTGTTTGGACAGATCATCAAGATTTTATAACAATACGCGATGTCGGCTGGATTCAGATGTTTTGTATGGACAATCAAGAGATTTACGATACTAACATACAAGCTTTCAAGATAGCCGAAGATTCTCGGGTTTTTCTTCCAGCGATCGTGGCTTATGATGGTTATATATTATCTCATACAATGATGCCAGTTTCTATAGAGAACCAAGAAGATATTGATAATTTCTTACCTCCATTAGAACATCATTACAATCTTTCTGATGTTTCTGTAGTAAAAGGGATTGATCCAGTGACTACTCCTCATTTAAGAGATAGAGGGTCAGAAGGTATCGCTCCGGGATATTTTGAATATAGATATGCTATGCAAAAAGCTCTTGAAAATTCAATTGAAATCATAATGAATGTTCACGATGAATTTTCAGAGAAATTTGGACGATCTTATGGAAATGGAATTTATAAAACCTATTTAACTGAAGACGCTGATGTCCTAATATTCGCGATGGGGTCAGTTGCTTCTCAAGCCCGAAATATTATTAGTAAACTTCGTAAAGACGGATTAAAAGTTGGTTTAGTTAGTTTAAAATTATTCAGACCTTTCCCCGCTTTGCAATTGAGAAAGTTGTTTAATGATACGAAACTCGTAGTAGTTTTTGATAGGGATATTGGTTACGGCTATGAAGGAGTTTTATCGTACGAATTAAAGGCAGCTCTATACGGTTTAAAGCAAAGCCCGTTTATTAAAGGTTTTATAGTAGGATTAGGTGGTAGAGATGTCACTGATCAGCATATAATCCAAGGAGTGACCAAAGCAATTAAGGAATCAGAAAAAGGAATTATATCTCATGAAACCGATTTTATCGGTTTAAAATTAGAAAATCTTGGTGATTATGACGAAGCAGATTATTTTAAAGGAGGATAAAAAAAATGGTTAAACTAATGGAAATTCCTGAAGAGGAATTTATATATCCTGGTACTAGAGCGTGCGCGGGATGTTCAATGGCACTAATTTATAGAATTGCCCTAAAAGCTTTAGGACCAAAGACGATAATTACTGTTCCTGCATCGTGCTTAACTGTTCTACATGGAATGCAAGGGTTTTGTACTACTAAAGTTTCAGTACTTCATACTCCATTTGCCACTACAGGTGCTTCAGCGTCGGGAATCGTTGCTTCACTTGAAGACAAAGGATTAGCTAACGATGTTAACGTAGTTGCGTTTGCAGGAGATGGTGGTACCGTAGATATCGGAATTCAGAGTCTAAGTGGAGCTGTTGAAAGAGGTACGAATTTTATTTACGCTTGTTACGATAATGAAGCTTATATGAATACTGGAGTCCAAAGGAGTGGAAGTACCCCACTTGGTGCTTATAGTACTACTACTCCGAATGGTAAAACAGGATATAAGAAAAATATGCCTAAAATTTTAGAAGCACATGGAATACCTTATGTAGCCACAGCGATTTCTTCCTACCCTCTTGATTTATACGAGAAATTTAAAAACGCTATGAAAATTAATGGTCCAAAATATATTCACATTCTTGCTCCATGCCCACCAGGTTGGGGATATAATCCCAAAGATTCAATTGAGATTGGGAGATTAGCGGTTCAAACCGGTTTTTGGCCCCTTTATGAAGTAATTGAGGGTAAATTTGAATTATCAAAAGATAGTAGTAAATATTTAGATCCTCAAAAACGGAAACCTATCATAGAGTATCTAAATACTCAAAAAAGATTTAAAAGCATATCTAATGAAGATATTGAGAGACATCAGAGTTATATTGAGGATCATTGGAAACAGATTCAAAAAAGAATAGAAAATGAATAATTTTACATCATTTACATCTCATATTTTTAGTCCTTTTATTTAATATTTGTTTTTAATTTTTTGTTCCTTTAATATGATGTAACCATATAGAAAAAGATATAAATTACTCAGAGTTAAAATTATTTGAATATCTATGCTCAAAACATATATTTTCGACGAACCTAATAAAAATTGGATTGAAGAGCAATCAAGTTTACTTTATCACGATCTTTGCGCACTTTTGGACGAGGAACGCAATATTATTTATGTATGGAACGGACCAAAAAGTTCTCAAGAAAGATTAAAAAAAGGATACGAATTATTAAATAACCTCATTTCCAATTACCCCAATATCAATTTTCAAATCTCTGTATTGAATGAAAAAGTTCCAGATTATGTTCAGATTAGACTAGATAAAATGTTGAGCGAAATTAAGCAAGAAGATAAAAAGGAATTCTATAAATTTTCAAGATTTATTACTTTAAGGCTTTATTTCATTTTTTCATTCCCTGCATTAATTTTTCCACTTATTTCATTTTTAAATCTAAGTACTTCGCTAGTTTGGAGAGAAACGGGATTTAATTATGAAGTAAGTTCAGGATTTTACGATAATTGGCTATCAATTTCCTTATTTTTTATAATCCTTACAATAATATCATTTGCGATTATCCTAACTATAGGAATCATCGAAATCGAATACAACATAATAACTTATTCAATTATAGGACTTGTGGTTTCTAGTGGCATTGCTATCTATCTCCAACAAGGAATATTCTTGTTTTTATTTCAAGATGGATCAACAGCTTCAATCTACTATATTAAACAAAGCGATATACTATTATTTCTGGTAATAATCGTTTTTGGAATCGCTATATATGAAATACCAAATCTTGCAGAACTTATCAATTTCATTAAAGTCTATCATAAATTTATTCTTTAATTTACGATCTTAAACTAATGCCAAAATAAAGACAAAACAAAATGACCGAAGCAGCCAAAATTCTTCCTGATATGGAAAAGGAAGACCTAAGAATTTTAATGGCAATTGAGATCGGTATGAAACGATCAGAATTTGTTACAATAAATAACATTAAATTCTATTCAAGGTATCCTATGGAAGAGACTTTATTTCGCCTTAAAAAGGTTCATAAATTAGATTTAATAATAAGAGATTCGTCTAAAAGTGAAATAGCATACACTCTTAATTCAATTGGTTATGATATTTTAGCTCTTCATACTTTAGTGAAAAAGGAGACAATTGGACAGTTAGGACCATTGATTGGTAAAGGAAAAGAATCAGATGTATATGGGTGTATGGATGATAATGGGAATATTTTCGCATTAAAAATTTATCGAATAGGGAGAACTAGCTTTAAAAATATTAAACAGCTAAGGAGTTTCCTTGGAAATCGAAAACACGCATCTTGGTTGTATATAAATAGACTTGCTGCTAAAAAAGAATTTGAAGCATTAGGCATGATTTATGAACTTAAATTAGATACACCCAAACCAATTGGATTTAATAGACACATCATTATCATGTCTTACTTAAGAGGAAAAGAATTAGCCTATCATAGCAATATAAAAAATCCAATTAAATTATTTAACAAAATTATCAAGCAAGTTAAAATTATTTATCAAAAAGCAAAAATGATACACGGAGATCTTGGAGAGTTCAATATTGTAGTAGATAATAAAGATAATATCTTAATTATTGATTGGTTACAATGGGTTCCCTCAGATCATCCAAATGCTAATTCGCTTTTAGAAAGAGATATAAGAAATGTGTGTAATTTCTTTAAAAAAAAATACAATATAGAAAGCAATCCTTTAGATATTATTCAATCATTAAAAAAAAAAAAGAATTAAGTTCATTTTTTTTTAAAAAGATTACCCTGAATAATTACATCTTCAACCATTTCCAACCTTATTAAATTTAAATCTACGATTTCTGTTTTTAGGCACGAAAATATTTTATTAAAATTCAAATTTTTTCTCAAGATCGATAAATTTAATGAGGTTCCTTGTTGACCAATTCGAAATAATTCTCTCAATCCTCTCTCAATATTATGCAAATTCTGCAAAGATGTAACCGCAAAAATTTGGTGAATTGTTTCCTCCCTAAAGGGTAGATTTTCTATATCCCCTAAAATTAAATTCACATATTTGATATTTTTTACCTTATTTAACTTGTATAAGAATTGTTTCAACATTTTCCAGGAAATATCTAAACCGATATATCTTAGTTTCCGATTATGGATTTGCTGATTAGATCTAAGGAAAAATTCAAAAAGAAGCCCAGTTCCACAACCCGCATCCAATATGATTTTATTATCAAATTTAAAATCCCTTAGAAGTAGTGTGAATTTCGAATTCTGGATGTTCCTATATCTATCATCATAGAAGCTTGAGGTTGAATCATACTTAGCGACAATATTTTTTTTTTTTTTATCTGAATCTTTACTTAGAGGGTTCAATATTCTTAGAAAGGTTTTAATTGAAAAAAGTTTTTCTTTAAATTATCTTTTCAATAATTATAATATAAATGTTTTTTTGATAAGTGATAAAGAATGCCAAATCAGAATAATAGAAATAGGAACCCTTTACAAATATTACAAGACGCTCAAAACAGTCAAATCTTGCTCAGATTAAAAGATGGTACGGAATATAAGGGTTTATTAAAAGAAATCGATGCTTACATGAATATGATTTTAGAGAACGCAACTGAAATCATGGATGGGAGTCCTGTGGCGAAATACAACGAAATTTTTATACGTGGTAATAATTTGCTTTTTATAAAACCAGATGCTTCTCAAATTATGTAAAATGAGAGCAAAAATTGAAAATTAGTAGCTCCTCAGATTCTAATTTCATTAGAAATTTTCCCGATCTGTTCACATAATTAAGAAATAATCTTTGGTATCACAGTTTTATTTCTAATAATTGCGTATGATGCGGGAATGGGTGTAAATATACCTCGATAATTAGCAGAAGAAAAAATTGATAACAATCGTTTATTGAAAAACCACTTATAACCGTCAGGGAATCTTTCATGAGCCCTTATCAAGTATTCCAATTTGTTTTCTTGCATAAAATCTGTAAATACATCCTCTCCAAAGAATTTTATATCTCTACCTCTAAAACTTTCTGTAAAGCCTTTTAGATTGGGTTTAGGGTCGTTCCATAAAATTTGTAGCAGACTTTTAGCTGTGTTTTCATAAATTAAGTTAATTTCTATTGTTTTAATACCCCTTAATCTATTAATTGCATTAAAATCCTCTGGAATACCTCCATGAAGACATAATATGGATTCATTTACTAAAGCACAATAGGGAAGAGCGTCGTATATAGCTAAAATCTGGTTAAATTTCTTAGGATCCTCAAACCGATTCAAAAAATCTTGAAAAAATCCATAATTCTTATTAGCTTCTAAAGTTTCGTGGTTCCCCTTTAGAAGATAATATCTCTTAGAATCTTTAATTTTTAATGCTAGGACTAAAATAAAACACTCTAACTGATATAAACCCCGATCAACAATATCACCTAAAAAGATAACATATTTTGGGTTCTCTAATCTGATTATTTCCAACAATCTTATCAAACTTTTCAAATCCCCGTGGATGTCTCCAATTACAAGTATATTATCTTGTGGATTTTCTTTCTTTAACTCCAATATCATAGTTTCTTCTCTAAATAGCTTAACTGCTTCACGAAAAACTAAAATAAGTTGATTAAAATTTAATTTAGCTATTAAATATGGATTTTCTATTATTTTAATTAAGAATGATTTTTCTATCATTTTCACATACGATTTTATGTTGCTTGTTTACAAATTTCTAATAATAATGTCGATATTTTAAAATTAATACATTACAGTTTTATAAATAAGGGCTATGATTATAAAAGTAGATATAATATAAACCTTTAAAGAAATAATTTCCAAATCGGTTTAATGAAAAACTTTGTCATTTAAAAACACTACATTTACCTTAGAATCGGTAATTAAGAGTTTCGAAGAAAAAAGAATTGGTGAAAAAATCAAGAACCGCGATCGTGGGGTAACTTATACGCCTCAACCGATTGCTGATCTAATGGTATTAAATATTTTTAGAATCTTTGTTAGCGATATTTCAGAAATATTAAATACGGGTGAAAATTTTAATACTTTACTTAACCTTTCAAAATTTTTTATAGAACATAAAAATCTTAATAATAAGCTTAAAGCAAAGCTAAAGTGTATAAAAATTTTAGATCCTGCTTGCGGAACTGGAAGGTTTTTAATTGCTGCTGCCAATTTACTTTTCAATTTTTATAAAATATGCGAACCGGAACAAAATTCTTTCGATCTTAAGAAAAAAATTATTCAGAATCATATATTCGGAATTGACATTGATAAAACATCTATATTGATGTCAAAATTAATGTTAATAAAATGGATTTATTCGAAAAACGAGATTAAGCTTAATGAAAATAAAGAAATTCATCCAACATTAGGAGAAATTGAAGATTTTGTTAATAGTATAGATCTCAACTTTAATTTGTTTAATATGGAATATTTAATTGAGTATGATGACCAAAATTTTGATATAATCATTGGTAACCCCCCCTATGTAGAAAATAAAAAAATTGGTGATAAAGAATTTAAGAAAGAAATAAAAAAGAATTTTGAGTCCGCTTATAGATTATATGATTTAAGTGTAGTTTTTATTGAAAAATCTTTAAAAATCCTAAAAAGTGGAATTGGTTGTCTTTCCTTTCTAACCACCAATAAATTTCTATCAGCAGAATATGGCTTGAAAATAAGAGAATTATTATTGCGAACTACAGAGATTAAAGAAATAATAAATATATCTTCATTACCAATTTTTAAAAACACAGCAGCCTATCCCATAATTCTATCTTGCAAAAAAAACATCAACACCAAAAATACTATTGCGATTAAAAATTATGGCACCATTATCGATTTTAGAAACCTTCACAGCAAGGAACTAATTAAATTTCCTCAAAGTATAATCCATTCTTTGCCTTCGTTTATAATCCCATTAAATTCTAATGCCAATTTAATTAATTACCTTTATGCTAACTTTAAACCTTTATCAAACGCAATAAAGGACCTTAATATTCTATACCGACCATTTGGATTTATTAAATGGGCAGAAAATTTTAAATATATGAATAAGCATAAGGCATCTGATAAAGATCTCCTTTTATTGGGAACTGGAAATGTAGGTAAATATTTCATTAATTTTGATAAGCGAATAAAGATTGCCAAGGTCAATGAAGAGATATCTTATTTTAGTTACCAACCAGAATACAAAGAAGTATGGAGCAAACTCTCAAGTGAAAAGTTAGTTTTTAGAGAAATATCAAAAGAAATTACTTGTGTATACGATCCTGGAATTTTCGCTAATTTAACCGGTCTGTATTTTTTGAATGTACCATCATTTAAAACAGACGATTATTTTTGTTTGTTGTCAATACTGAATTCAGATTTCCTTAATCAAGTTTTTAATTCGTTGTACGGGACATTACATATGTCAGGAAAATACCTTAGATATAACGGAAGTTTTATAAGAACACTTCCGATGCCCGAAAGTTTTCCTATAATTTTATCAAAAATAGGTAGAATTAACCAGTTTTTATCCCAATTAGTATTTTTTCTTCTGCAAGAATCAAACACCTCGTTCAAAAATGAAATAAACTCAAAAAATATCGGTAACCTACTAGAATTTTACATTAGACTATCTAATTCATTAGTTTACCAATTATATATGCGTTCTGAGGGGGCTATTGAACTAAATAAATTATTGAAATCTGCTAATTTGTTACCACATATTAAGTTTAAATACTTCCATCCTCAATTTGATTTACCCAAATATGTAAAATATACGAATAGAGAATTGAGAGAAAATATTGACCAAATTTATTCTTGTTCTAAAATTTTACGTAATAATCTGGATCTTATACATGAGATAAAAAATTGAAATTTATAATTCCTCGATAGATAGAAAAATCTTGATTAAGGATTGGCTTGCTATTTTTAACATTATAGGGTAAATCTTTGAACTTAGCACTAGTTTGCATTTTTGAAAATAAAGCAAAATAACTTTACCGTTAGATTAAAAATTCAATTATCGCGATAAAATTTACAAAATTATATGCTTCTACTTTAAAATTTATATAAAATCCGTAGTAATATAATAATTAATAACAAAATTTTTAGAAAAAATGGTTTAAGATATGGCAAGTTCTAAATCAAATGTATCAAGTCTCGCTCCCCCAAAGTTTTCTACTAAACAGCGTATTCATTGGGGTTTAGCGAGTTTTGGAGGATCTATTATAAGTGGTACTTATGCATCGCTTCTTTCTATATTTTATGTAGATTATTTGGGTCTTGTTGGACCTTACGCTTATTTAGTTGTCGTGATGAGCATTATTTATGCTGTTTGGAATGCTGTTAATGATCCTCTGTTTGGATTTTACTCAGATAGAGCTAAGCTAAAAAAAGGAAGAAGAATACCATTTATGCGATATACAGCACCGTTTCTTGGATTGTTTTTTATTTTAGTTTGGTTCGCTCCCGTTGGACCCGATAAATTTGCTGTATTTTGGTGGATGCTAATAACAACACTTCTCTATGACACTGGATATACCATTGTGTTTTTAATATATTCTGCGCTGCTTCCAGAAATAACTGAAGATGAGCAAGAAAGAAACAACTTATCAGTTTTCGCCTCCTTTTTTAGCTTATTAGGGACCATAATTGGCTTTTTAATTCCAGACTTGTTTCGAAAAGAACAAGGGTTATTTCCCTTACAAATGGCTATGGTAGCTCTCGGGATTGTAGGTACGCTCTTTATTTTATACACTACTTATAAATTTGAAGAACGTCCAGAGTTTACAAAAGTAGACGAACCTCTCGGTATTAAAGATGCTCTAAAATACACTCTTAAAAACAAATCATTTGTTGTATTAGTGTTAGCAAATTTTATGAGTATTTTTATCCAACAGATGATTCTGGGCTCAATGTTTTATTTAGCTGACTATGTTACTCAATCTTCCTCGATTCTATTACTTGTAGCTATTTTTATACCACTAATTTTGGGAGTGTGGATAACACCAAAGTTAATTAAAAAATTTGGAGTAGTAAGAGCTGATCAATTATTGTTATTTATTGGAGCTACTGGTTTACTATTAATTATCTTTCTTCCCCCGGAGTTTATGTATTTCAGTTTAGCATTAGCCGGCATAGGACTCGTGGGGCCATTAGTGTTGACTAATGTGATGTGGGCCCAAGTTTGTGATGAAGATGAGATTAAAACTGGGGTAAGAAGGGAAGCAGTTTATTTTGGAATGAACGCTCTTATTACTAAACCTGCTCAAAGCGTAGCGCTTTCACTTCCAGCAATCATGTTAACTCTCGCTCATTTCGTCCCTAGAGATGCATTGGGAGTTATTCAACCTCAAACACACCCAACTGAAGTAGATTTTGCGATTAGAGCCTTTATTGGTTTAATTCCCGCTATTGCATTGTATATTGAGATTCTAATTCTACAACTTTACCCCTTAAAAGGAGAATATTTAGCAGAAATCAAGCAAAAGATTCTAATTTTACACAGTGAGAAACATTCAAAACTAGAGGAGTTAGAGAAAAAGCAAGCTTCAAAGGATCCTAATAATTAAGTAATTCATTAATTTCTTTTTTTTTATTTATAGTAAAAAAGTTATTAAAATTATTAATAGCTATTATCAGCAAAAATACTGCGATTATAAATTCAGATTTCTATATTGAATTAAAATCGGATTTTTACTTTTAAAAAAAAAAACAATAAAATCTAAATTTTATATTATCCATTCTTTTTATATTAATATTAAAATATAAAAATTATATTAATCGTGAAATCAATGGCTAAAAAAAAGAAAATGCCAGATGAAACTGAAGCAGAAGATGTTCCTGTTGGGAAAGTTGACGAAGATGGAGATGAAATTTTAGATTTATACGATGAAGCTGATAATCTCGAAGAGGATCTCGATTACGATTTAAGCGAAATCGAAGATGAAATGTTAGCAGACGAGACAGAAGACGAAGAATTCGGAATGGAAGTCGATGAAGTAGTAAAAATGCTAAGAAAAGTTAAATGCGACCCTTGTCCGGGTTTAAAGAGTAAACCTGGTTGTATTATAGCGCACGATCACGGCTGTCCAAAACCTAACAAGCCATAATTAACCTAAATTATATCCTCTTATTTTTTATTTAAATTTTAAGATGTTTACTTTTAAAAATGCTTTCTAAAAATCAAAAACGTGTTATCCTTATCTTTTTTGATATTTTATTTAGTGCGTATATATGGAATGTAAATGCCTCGTGGGGGAACACTTTTTCTACATGTCTTGTTTTGTCAACAACGACTTTTTTAATCATTTACACACCATTTGAGATATATTGGAGCTTTAGGGATATTTATTTTGATCGGTGGATTCCAATCAAATATAATAACTTAAATACATCTAAAATAAAAATCAGAGTTGAACAAGGCAAAAAAGGAAAAGGTAAATATCTTGGAGGGCTTTTAATATCATTTAGTGAAAATAATAAAGATCGATCAAAAGACACTATTGTAATTGTTTGTCACGGATTTTCAGATAAAAAAGAAAAGCTCGAATATTACTATTTACCTTTAGCTTATCAAGGATATACTATTCTCGTATATGACGCCCGAGGTACTGGAGAATCTAAAAAAGTTGGAAAAAGGAGCCAGTTTATAAAAAGAATAGATGATTTCAGAAAAATAATTAGTTGGATTGAAAATAATAACGAGCTTAAATCGCATAAAATTTATGCTGTTGGGTTCAGTATCGGAGCTATTACTGTTCTATGTGGTGGGTTTTCAAGTGAAAGCATAGAGAAAATTGTAGCGATATCGTCTATGTCTTATTATAAACAAAATTTACCAAAATATAATCTAATTGTCATGCTCAGCTACTTAATGAAAGGAGTTAAATTGTTTCCAAATAAAAAAGAAAATGAAGAACTTTCACCATATATTGTTATTGAACAATTTAAGAACTCAATTTCAGATGAAGAATGGGATTATTACTCTCGAAAGGTTTTCCTTATTCATGCTCGAAATGATAGAATAATTAAGTTCAAAAATTTCAAAGAAAATGTTGCACTACTTGGTATCACAGAAAAAAATACATTAATCCTTAAAAAAGGCGGTCATACACAAAAGAAAAATGAATTACTCTTAGTTGCAGCCTCATTAGATTTCTTTAACTCTTAAGTAACCCATTTCACAGACCTTATAAAATGTTTACTTTAAATAAGCTCTCTTTTAAATATTCTAAATTAAGATAATGACTTTTAATGATAAAGTGTCCCCTTTGTTCAGAGGAGCTAAAAGAGCAGAATTTGTATAAATGTTTTCAAATAACTTTAGGTGATTTTATCAATGGAGTGTTTAAAGGTGAAAAGGTTCTTTACTTTCATGCGGAATGTATTCCTACTTCAGAGCATCACAAAAGCTCACTTTTAACTCCAGTATCGGAATAGCTTTTTGAGTTTATGTATAATCTAATTGGATCTAGCTCAAAAAATTACTCCAATCTGAGAATTGTATGATGTCATTGTAATTCTCGATCATACTTTTAAAAATTAAAGCTCCAATGCAAAATAAGTTGGTAAAATCTGTAGATTTTAAACTTAATAGCTTGCTGCTCTCCTCTGATAAACCAATTCCACGATTAACTTCTATTCTTCCATTGTACCCTGATAAATTCACAACAAATTCTTCTTTGTTTAAACCTTTAAAATATCGACCCCTTGCGATACGAGCTAATCCTCCAATAGGCATAATTTGGTTTTTGTTTAGAGCAAAATATAGACGTACATCAAATGTATGCTTATAGCCTTCCCAATTAATAAGTGAAAAATGGACTTTTTCTTGAATTGTGTAAGGGAAAGGATTTCGCTTAGTTGAGAATTTTACATAAAATTCTTTTTTACTTTCCTCTAATTTCTTCTTAATCTCCATCACATCATAATTTTCAAGAATTTGTATCACTCCTGCTCCTCCAGATCCTCCGCTTGGTTTAATTATAAATGATTTTTTAAAGGTTTTTACCATTCTGGTTACTTTATCGATTAAATCCTTCTCATCATAGGCTTTGGCAAAAACTAAACTTTTCAAATTATATTTTTCGAGTCGATTCTTTATTAAATGGCTAGCTAAATATGTGAGGGATTTATCGTCCGTTATTTTGAAGATAGGATTTACGATTGTTGAACTAATTTGCCGATAATCTTCTCGAATCATATTGATAAACTTTTCATCGTTGAATCTCCTGGCTATCCCATCTCCTATCAAAACGCTTACTTTTTCACCCAGATATTTCATGTCTGTATCGTTAAATGACAACGCTCTACTTAATTGTTCATAATCGGATATCAGAAACACAATTTTTGCTTTATGATTCTTGTTATAAGTATCGGAGTTAAAAATTTTTAGTGACAATCCTAATGATCTAATTTTCTTCCTAAAATATTCAACCATTATTACTTTTTCGTGAATTAGAGCATCATTTACGGGGACTCCAATTAACACCAAAATTTTTAAATCTTTATCAATCGATTTTTCTATAGCTTGAGAAATAGATTCAAAATATCCATCATACATCAATGCTTGTTGTTTTTTCGTAAGTATTGATAGACCTCGGTTAGAACCGCCATTGGTTTCAAGAAGAAAAAAACTTTTGTTATAAGGACTATCGCCCACCATAAAATCTATGCTACCAGCATAAAATGAGTCATTATTAGCTATGCAAATATCATTATGCTTAGTTAATTTTTTCAACGCATTTTTTCTAATTTTATCTAAAAAATCATCCTCTTGTGATGCTCGAAGTTTAGCAAAAGAAATTAAGTCAAGACCTAATGACCTTCCCAATGGAACCAATTCTAAATCAGAGTCGGTTATGTCTTTTGACATTAATTTAAGGAATTTGGTTAATAAATTTTCTCCCAATTATATCACTCACTCGTGATTTAATACCAGTTAGCCCATATTCCAATTTTACTTACAAATTCTTAAAGCTTTAATTTATAAATAAAGATAACCTTGGTGATTTCCTTTTATACTTAATCTTAGACTACCTAGTAAGATTTTTCTTACTCTACTCTGCTCTTTAAAATTTAAATCTGAAAAAAGAAGAACGTAATTTTTCTGCAAATTAATTACGAAAAGTAAACCTATTCGAATAAGCTTTGAATCCTCTGTTAATAGTGCAGAAATTACATAATGATAAGGGAGATTACTTAAATCATTGAGATCGATTTCTTCTTCTGTAATTTTATCTTCCTCAGGGTTATAACCTGCTTTAATGAACTTAATTCCATCTAAGGGTATCGATATTTTTCTAAAATTTTCTAAAACTTTTGCAAATTGACTCTGCCGTAAAAATCTTCTTTCTTCCTTATCTTTTTCGTAGAAATATTTGTTTTCTTCCTTTAAATAGAATATAGTTCTTTTCTTCGATTTAGATGCGTTCTTTTCAATTTCTCCTAATTCTTCAATACTATCATCATGAAATACAATTAAAATATCAGGATCAATGGTTTTTATGAAAAAGTTCTTATATATTATTCCTGCCTCAGTTTTTATCCATCCGTCGCTATCAATAAGAATGATATCTAAATTTTCATGCTTTGATAAAAACCTAGTTATTAATTCAATACAAGAATGAGCTATAATAAATTTGAAATTTGCCTTTGGGAATGTACTTCCAATAAATACTGTTTCTTCAACATCAATTTCAGCGCTCGAAACGATGTTCTTATTAATTTCTCCAATGTTAAGAGTTGTAGGAAGGTATAGTAATTGTTGTCCTAAATCAGAATCCAAAAAAGCTGCTTTCAATCCTTCTTTAAGTATGTTATTTGCTAGATATTTAATGAGAGTAGTTTTACCATTGCTCAAGCCTAAAACCATCAGTTTTAATGGTTTTTTTCCCCCCTTTTTCCTAATTGCCTGTATAACAGAATCCTTAATTTTAACCCATTCTTTGTTTATGGTGTTTTCTTCTACTATTTCTATATTTTCTCTACTATTTGTAAAAATCTCTAATTTCGATGATTCCAAGGCGAATAACGGAAAACTATTAGCACTGGGTACAATAATAGTGTTTTCTTCCTCGCTTTTCTTAGGTGTAAATTCCTTTCCAAACACTTCAACCTTTCCTTCTAATAAAGTAACTCTTGAAGGGCCTTTTACTAAAAGAGTGTGATCTTTTTGCACTTCTTGAATCATGATTTTCCTCAAATCATCCCATATTAAATGATAATTATTTCTCTCCTTACATTTGATACATATTAACTAACAGAAATATACTTTTTCTTTCCTTAAATTTGATATTCTTACAATGCCAAATATTATAATTTAAAAATTGTTAAATTTCTTTTCGTTTCAAAATTGTTACTTTAATAATACTGAGTGCAACTTTAATTTCTCCATTATTACATTATATTATGAGATTTAAAACCCAATCTATTTTAAAGAAAAAAAATTTATCCTCTGAGATTAGGTTGATTGCAGATTGATTCTTCATCATATTTCAGGATTCATTTAGGTATATTTAAAAGTTAACATGTACCTCTATTTTCTTAATTCTTTATAACACGGTATACAAATATTCTTTCCTTCATAGTTCATAAATCGACTTTCCATAGTAAGTTCACCACACATTTTACAAGGAACCGATTCCTCTATCATGGCAAGACCAGGAGGATTAAATTCGATTTCCCGTATATCAAAAACGACTTCTGGCTCAAGTTCAAGAAGTTTTTGGATCTTTTCATCTCGCGACAAATTTTCAAAATTTGAAATCTCTTTCTTCAAAGCTAACCTTATTCCTTTCTGAGTTTTTCTATTATAAAAACTATAATTATTTTTACCATAATCCAAATGCACGAGATTTCCTTTACCATAAGTTGTGCCTAATAATACTTGGAGAGCGTCTACACTGCAATTATCTGTCTCTACAACTGCTATAATTTCTTCATCAAGAGAGTGTTCATAACCTTGTTCTAAGGCGTATTTAGCTGCTAACACCCCAATAGTAATACCTGGGCATAAATGACCATGAAATACTGCAGCCTTCTTCATTAAATCATTAATATTCACTTGAAATCTGCTCATAAATTTAAAATATATAAAAATAACAATTATATAATTTTTTAATAACTTAAATATATTTATGGTAAGGATGAAATTTCTTGTAGATGCTATGTTAGGTAAACTTACGAGATTCTTAAGAATTTTTGGATATGATACAGTATATGCTAACGATTTAATAGAATACTATAACATTAATCCTGTCCCTGATAATAACTTAAAAGAATACGCACAATTAACTAACAGAATAGTCATAACTAAGGATCTCCCGTTCTATAAGGATACTATGGACAACGCAATTCTTCTTGAAGGGGAGGGAGTATATTCGTATTTAAATCAACTTAAACAAAAATTAAAAATGCAATTAAATTTTAACATTCAGAATGCAAGATGCTCGACTTGCAATTCACCTCTTCAAGAAGTTACTAATAAGATTTTGATAAAAAACTTAGTGAAACATGAAACTTTTTTAAACTACAATGAATTTTTTCAATGTGTTAATCCTACATGTAGAAAAGTATTTTGGAATGGACCACATATAGCGGATATTAATAGAAGGATACAAGATATGACCAAAAACTAAGTTTTAGTGCTTGTGAAGAAGTTGTTTTTTATGTCATTAAACTTAACTTTTACCTTCTCCGCTTCATCTTTGGCGCCTCCTTTTTCAAACATTCCGTGTGCTTGCGAAAGTAGCTCAAGACATTTTTTGTATTCTTTATTCTTAAAGTGGTTTTCTGAAAGTTCAACTAAATAATGCCCTTTCTTAACATAGAACTCTATGAACTGTCCAGCAGTATCGATTTTCCAACTCATATTAAACACATTGTTTTTTTATAGGTATAATTATCTAATAAAGCTAGATAAATTAAAAATTTGTATTTTTCGATTTAACTAATCTAGTTCGGAACTCATCCATTTCAATTACTTTTGCTTTCAACCTGGATTCATTAGCAGCAAAAGCCATGAGATGACTTTCAATAGTATCGTCGGCGTTTGTTAAAGGTTGAGTCTTTTCTTGGTTGGTAAGCGTTTCTAAAAAAGAATCAATTAAAGAAAAATCACCTCCTCCATGACCAGAATAATTAATTGATAGTTTTTCAGAAAAAATCACTTTAGATGTGCCCGTAAAATGATTATAAACTGTAATTTTCTGCCCGGAATCAAAGAATTCTCCAATTAAAGTAGCTTTTGTTCCATCTATTCGCAAAGTCCTCCCCTCTCTCTCACTAAATCCATGTACTATAAGATTCGCAGTAACATTATTTTCAAATTCAATATTTACTACTTGATGGTCAATTACATTATTATCGCACTTATATACACACCTTCCGTAAGGACTCGTTTTTAATATTCTCATTTTAGTTTCATCAGAATAATCTTCACTCGCTTCTTCAGGTAGTCCAGAATATAGTGGTTCTACTGGCCAATCTCTCCAATATCTTAAACTTTTTAATAGTTTGATTAGCCTACTTAGTATCGCTAATACTTTTTTATGTTTTTTTCTTAAATTAGCGAGAAATTTAAAAAAGGTTATTTCACTTTTTTCTAAGATTTGAGTTATAGGTACGATGTCAATATATATTCTTGGAGCGTAATATAAACAAATATCTTCTATAGGACATCCTTCCACACAATAATCTGGAGAATTTTTAGGAGCATTTATTATTCTAAAATGTAGTAGACTTCCAAACGAACTTATTTTTTTTGGTAAAGCTCCTACCATCCAAAAAAGCAAATCTAAATCATGACAGCATTTTGCAAGTATCATAGGGGACGCTTCATTAGCATTCCGCCAGTTTCCCCTAACAAAACTATGTGCCATGTGATACCAACTGACATTTTCTCTATGTGAAATGTTAATAAGATTTCCTAATGAGCCCTCACGAATTGCATTCTTAATTGTTGAAAAAAAAGCAGTGTATCTTAGAACGTGGCAAACTCCTAAAATTCTTCCTGTTTTTTTAACCCGATCTACGATTTTATAACAGCCTTCGAGAGTATGTGCCATAGGTTTTTCCAATAAAATATCATAACCTTTATCGAGAGCTTTTAAAGTAGGTTCCACATGCATTTGGTCTTGAGTACAGACGAAAATAAGATCAGCAAACTTGTTCTCTCTTAAAATGGGCTCCCAACTATCATAGCAACGCTCTAAAGGAATATTATGAAGTTTTGCAAACTTCTCTCTCCTATAGGTAATTGGCTCTGCAACAGCGATAAAATTTAATTTTTTAGGATATCTTAAAGCATAATTACCATAAACAGTCATTCCTCTATTTCCGGCTCCAATTAAAATCGCAGTCTGAGTTTTTTCTTCTTCTTCGTTCATTTTCTATTTCTCTTTTGATAAAACGCTATTTTACTAGGATTATCTTATTATAGTTATAAAATAACACACTATCTATAAAAAATAAATAAGATTTTTATAATTACTCAAAGTTAAAATGTCTGATGATATTATTTCCATAGGAAACGCGAGCGATATTTTACCCTCTATTCTCTATTAGCTATTCAATACGGTTGGAATAAAACCTTCAATTAATAATTGATCTAATAGTACAATTGCTAATATTGATTCTACTATTACAACTGCTCTAGGAACTATGCAAGGGTCATGGTCTCCTTCTAACGCAATCTCAGTTTCTTTCATAGTTCTAATGTTGACAGTTTTTTGTGGTATTCCTATAGATGCTGTTGGTTTTATAGCAACTCGCAAATTTAACGGCATTCCTGTAGAAATACCTCCTATAATGCCCCCAGAATCATTTTTTAAGGTTGCTACCTCCCCATTTTTTATAATCCAAGGATCATTGTGTTCTGATCCTCTCATATTCACGGCTTTAAAACCAGCACCAAATTCTATGCCTTTTATTGCCGGAATCGCAAAAATAGCTCTGCTAATCTTAGATTCAAGGCTATTGAAGATTGGTCCACCAATACCTGGGGGAAGATTTTTAACGATACACTTTATGCTTCCACCTACTGAGTCCTTTGAATCTTTGATATGTTCGACTTCATTTTCCATTTTCAGTGAAAATTTTCCATTTAGAGATCTTACAGGAGATTCTTCCCTAATCTTAGTAAGTTGCTCAATATTATCAGTAGAATACTCAGTAGGGTCTATAATTTTCCCAATACTCTCTGTATATGCAAAAATAGAGATACTGAATTTGTTTAAAATCA
>Ga0315553_10000232_pt1 | contig 51002 bp, 36 predicted proteins | sample SalMarSW160140MG_FD_203099 | JGI IMG/M metagenome (GOLD analysis project Ga0315553, IMG submission 203099) | Salt marsh sediment microbial communities from the Plum Island Ecosystem LTER, Massachusetts, United States - Salt Marsh Sediment SW1601-40 ...
TGCAGTAGTAGTCGTTGTTGTTGTAGGTGTTTGATTCATCATCAAGAAGAAAAGAGTAAACCCTACTCCTACAAATATAATTACAATTACAATCCCAGCCATTAGAATTCTACTAGAAGATGATGCCATATTTCAAACTCCAAAGAATGTTTGTGAATAACACTCTGATAAGAGTTTCTTTCACAATCAATCGAAATCACTTGTTTTCTTTTTCTAATGTAAAGTAGCGCGCTCTGTCATCCTCATCATCAATAACAATGAGAACTCCTCTCTTGACTAAATCATTTACTCTCTCTCTGATTATACGTCTGGATGCGGTACCTCGTTCGGATCTAACAGCAGCAGTTAGTTGACTAATATTGAGTGGTCTTGAATTATCAAGTATCTGGATTATCCTCCAGCTGATGTCATCTTTTTTCAAATCCCCAAATCTGGATTCAAGACGTTCAGCTTTGGTAAATTTGCCCATCAACTTCACCATGCTATCGTAGAATTCAAATCCTTCTCTGACAACTCTTGCAGAATCTTTTACTTCTTCAAAACCAGGTCCAATTCGCTCAATGAGAGTTTCAACGCGAGCAAGTCTGCTAGATATCTCATCCAATCTTTCTTGCACTTCTTCCAGAGAGAGGGACTTCTTTCCTTTGGAAGAACTCTCATCATGCGACAATTCCAATCACACTTAGTTTAGTTAGATGTCAATGATAAATCTGATGTATATGATATACTTTCTTTAGGGTGCATGTTCCCAATAATATTGCACAAATTGAGGACCAACTATGACATCAAGGAAAGCTGAAAGGAACTCGCCTGTTCCCCTACGGGAGATATTCCATTTCTCACATTTCTCACATTTCTATCGACTCTATGTACCAGCTTCAATACTAATTGGTTTAATTTGTGGACTTTTCATGGTTGCTTTCAAACTCCTAATAGATGGTTCAATTCTGCTATTCTCTGGAATTCCTGTTTTTCTCGCACCTCTTATTGGAGGATTCTTCTCAGGAGCTCTCATTTATTTTGGGATTAGAGAGGTGGAGGGAAGTGGTATTTCGAAGGCAATCGAGATGACTCATTCTCCGGGTGAGTTACATGATCGAACTGCTGTTACTAAACTATTAGCGACCTCAGTATCAATTGGTAGTGGTTGTCCGGTTGGACGTGAAGGTCCTGCTGTCTTGATTGGTGCATCTTTAGGTCATACTATTGCTCGTTGGTTTGGTTATCAAGACACTCCCCATCTTGGTGTGTTCCTGATGATGGGGTCAGCGGCAGCAACAGCAGGAATATATCAAGCTCCTTTGGGAGGTGCTCTTTTTGCAACAGAAGCACCATACAAACGCGATGCGCGTCTTGGTTATTTTGTTCCGACTGTTCTTGCTTCAATTACATCTTTCATTGTCTACTTAGTTATCTTCTCTATAACCACCGGTGTTCAACCGCTCTTCACATTTCCTGCAACATTTGTCTTCTCAATTGAAGTTCTTCCAATGCTCATTATCTTTGGATTCATTGCTGGTTTGGTTTCGATAATCTTTGCAGTATCACTAATGTTTACTCGAAATATCTTCAAAGTTCATCTACCTGATTGGGCCGATCCAATTATTGGCTCTCTTCTAGCATGTGTCATGATTTTTCTTGTACTTCTTGTGCTTGGGACAGATGCAGACCCTCATCTCACCGTCGCTGGTCTAGGGTATGAAGCAATCAACATCATTGCCACAAATGGTATTCCACTCCTACTACTTCTTGTCTTAATGTTAGGTAAGCTGTTTGGAACATCGTTTGTTGTAGCTGGTAGAGTTTCGGGTGGAGTTCTTGCATCTTCCCTTTTCGTAGGTGCGTGCTTGGGAGCTATGTTTGCAGAGATTGTTGATCCCACCCTCCAACCTGCATTTGTTGTTTTAGGTATGGGGGCAGTTCTGGCTGCAAATACAAACACTCCCGTAGCTACAATAATCATGATGCTAGAGATGAGCCTATCCTTTGACTTGGTAATTCCTCTAGTAATTTGTATCTGCATTTCATATCTTGTTGCAGGAGGAACGTCATTATATGAGGGTCAGAAAATTTCTCGCGATGATGAAAGTCCTGGATTGTTCCCAACTCCTAGTGACTATCCCGGTAGTTTCGGGTTAGTTGGCGATGCGAATAAAATGAATTCTGTTAATGTAGGTTCGAGTGAGGACCGAGAAAAAACGGAATCTGAATAAGTTATAAAGATAAAATGCAGATATTATATGTCAATAATCGTTAGGGTCTATGACTCGGTTCGCACCTATCGATTAGGAGGAGATTGAAGTGAGAAAATCCTTAGCATGCACGCTACTGATTCTAGTATTGATATTCATTCCAGTATATCCAATAGATGAAAATGGTGATGATCGAATAGTTGATGAAATGCGAAATAAACCCATTACCAATATCAATTTCCATTCATTAACAGAGCAATTTGGCGATGAGATTCCGGTTGTTGTTAAATTCTCTACACCACTTGACTATAACATTCTCAATATCTTAAACTCGCTAGAAATTGAGTTTAGTTTTGGTTCAGCATCAGACAGCAACTTTGGTGACTACTACTTACTCCGTGGTTCTCCTGATGGGTTGGATGAACTTCTCAAGGCAGGAGTCTTGGATGCAATCAGCCCACAGACATCTGCGGAACATCTTGAATCACCAAGAGACGTATCGATTCCAGAAATCGATGCTGACTATGTCCAGAATCAATTAGATACAATAGGAAAACCATTAACTGGTGAGGGATTATTAATCGCTGACCTTGATTCTGGTGTAGATTGGACTCATCCAGACCTTTGGTTTGCTGATGGTCCTTCTTATAACTGGACCGATGATGGCGATGAGATATTAGAAAATATCACTGATTATATTGACTTGAATGGTGATCATGCCTCAACTAGTGATGAAATGGTGACTTTCATTGATATGGATCAGGATGGTACTTTCAATGCTTCTCTTGACTGGATATGGACCGAGTCTGTTAATCTTAATGGCATTCCCGACATAGGTGAACCATTTTTCGTAGTCAATGATACTAATCAGAATGATGCATTAGATGTGAATGAAACTGTTATTCGCTTATCAACTCCGAAGACACGTTATATTGTAGAAAAGATAACTGGAACATTGACTGTTTGGGAGCGTAGCCAGAATTTCACAATATGCACTCATGAAGATACTGATGGTCATGGAACAGCAGTTTCAGGTATCTTACTTGGTGGTCAGCTAGGCCATCGTAAATATGTTGGCGTTGCTCCGGGTGCAGAATTGATGATGATAAAAGTTCTAGGTCAACCGGGTTCGTATCTGACTGTTCAAGAAGGTCTTCTATGGGCTTACAATTACGGTGCAGGCGTCATCCTTGTTGAGATTGGTTCTTGGACATACCAATTTCTTGATGGAAGCTCAAGTACTGAGGTGTTGATTGACTGGATTGTGGCCCAAGGGATTCCTGTTATTGCACCAAGCGGTAATCTTGGTGGCAAGGACAAACATGCATTGTTCAACACAATCGCAGATTCCCAATATAGCGTTGACTTTAGTATACCTCCACCCGGAGGTCCACCGGCAGAAGGAGAATACATTGTAGAGGATATTGAAACCGTTTACATCACCATATTATCAATCAATGATACGGATTTCCAATCGTGCAATTTCAGTGTGACTCTGTGGCTTGCTGGTCCCATTCAAACTGTCTATCTCCATCCAGGAATAGGAATGTGGAATTGGTTTGTCGAGCCTATGATAATATGGGTGGGTGGAGGAATACTTGTTGAATCATTTACATCTATTTCCAATAGCAGTACGAGTATGCTTGCAATTCGCATAAGTGGGACATTGCCACAAACAGTGGTAGCTCCGTGGTACTCAGTAGATGTGACCAGTCCTCTTCCAACAACTTTCCATGCATATATTTCAGATGATAAAAGTTCATGGACTGGTGGCGCTATCTGGAAAACGGACGTTTCAGATGATTATGAAATAACATGGCCTTCAACTGCAACTCAGGCAATTAGTGTTGCTAGCTATCGAACCAGAGATCTTCTGCACTCAATTTGGAACGGTCCAGACACTCTTTACGATATAGCAGGCTTTTCATCAAGAGGTCCCAGAATCGACGAAAGTCCCAAATTGAGTATTAGTGCTCCTGGAGGATATGATATTATTTCCGATTATACAAATGCCTCCGTCTGGGAGTCATGGTTCAATGCTGAGGACCTCTTAGATTTCACAAGAAAATTTGGGGGGTATCGACTTTTTAGTGGTACAAGCGCTTCTGGTCCGCATGTAGCTGGAGCTGCTGCATTATTGCTACAATATGATCCTACATCAGGTTCTCAGATGATGGACATCATAACCCGCACATCTAATAATGACGCCTTTACAGGTAATGTTCCTAACAATATCTGGGGTTATGGCAAACTCAATGTCACCGCTGCTTATGAAGACATTCTTCTTGATACATCAGGTCCCACTTTTGGAATTCCGATAACTGATCCTGCAGTTCCGTTTGATAGATTCATTGTATTAGTTAACATCACAGTTAACGATCCCTCTGGGATTGATACAGTGCTTTTGTCATTCATGAACACTACAGGTTGGTTCAATACGAGTACATTGTACATCGTTTCAGATGATGTGTACATTGGAATTATCCCTGATCATCCTGCAGGTACTGTGATTCATTACAAATTCTTTGCAAATGATACTTTAGGAAATTCCAATTATAGTGATGAATACAACTATACTGTTGCGGCATTAGTAACATCTACTACGCCTTCTGGCACAACATCAACAAGTACTCCAAGTGAAACAACTCCATCGGGGACAACAACAACGACCGTCATAACCACAACAGCACCATCAACCCTACCTCACACATCTACAAGCAGTACTTCGTCAACGACTGAAACGTTGACTACAGGTACTATATCTGAAGGTCCGGATTATTTGTTACTTGCAGCTTTGTTAATGATAGTATTGAGTATCATTATTCTTGCAGTCTGTGTAAATCGAAGAAGATCATGAGGGGATTTTTATACCCCTCATCTCTTTTTTTTTAACGAATACCCTGCTGACAAGGTTTTTCTGTTGTAATTGCACAGCAAAGAGTGAGTTATCTTGAAACAATTGGGCGCATTTGACCTTACCATGAAACAAGGTCTAACATCAAGAAAGAAAATCTCCGTAGAAATCTTTGTAGATTTTGAAAATACAATAGTATCTCTTGATGTTTCCTGTTGCCCCGAATATCTGGCTCGAAGATTGCCTGGTGGTGTCTTGATTCCAATAGCTTCTGCTCTCAAATCATTTTTCGAAGAACATGGAATGCGTAATGTTGATGTTACTGTTCAGGATAATTCTATGCATCGCACATATCGTGGAGTCATAGATGACTCATCACTTCCACAGTTGGAGCGTGAGATGCAAGCATCAGTAGATAAATTTTCTAAGAAACGTAAAACAAAGAAATGAGGAGCCATCCCGCTCCTCAAGATGTTTCTATTGATGTTCTTCCCTGAACTCGGTCAAGAACTTAGTCAATTCTTTGACACCATCCAAAGACATCGCATTGTATAAAGAGGCTCTCATGCCTCCCACAGATCTGTGACCTTTGAGTCCAACAAGGTTCCTTTTTAGGGCTTCTTCAACACACTTGTCTTCAAGCTCTGGGGATGGCATGGTAAAAGTGACATTCATCAGAGACCTGGAGTCTTTTCTTGCATGCCCTTTATAGAAGCCATTTGAATTATCTATGGTATCATAGAGAAGTTTGGCTTTCTCTCTATTTTTCTTCTCCATAGCAGGTACTCCTCCAGTTTCCTTCAAATACTCCAATGAGAGTTTACTGATATATATTGCAAATACCGATGGTGTGTTGAACATCGAACCTTTTTGAACGTGAGTTGTCCACTTCATCATAGTAGGTATGTTTTCAGGTATACGTTTTAGTAAATCTTCTCTTACTGCAACCAACGTGACACCAGCTGGACCAAGATTTTTCTGAGCACCTGCATAAATTACTCCGAATTGTGTATTGTCAATTACACGATCCATTAAATTCGACGACATGTCGACTACAAGTGGGACATCTTCAGGTACTTTTGGCCATTCGTGATATTCGGTTCCGTAAATCGTGTTATTTCCAGTTATGTGTGCATATGCTGCATCTTCACTGAATCGAATATCTTTCGGGATGAAACTAAAATTATCTTCCTTAGAGCTCGCCACAACTTTGACATCACCATAAAGCTTTGCTTCTTTGATAGCATTAGTTGACCATGTACCTGTATCCACATATTCCATTGGTTTTCCCTTAACTGAGATATTTGCTGGAACCATGTAAAATTGTGTTGAAGCTCCTCCCATCAACCATAATATTTTGTATTCAGTGGGTAACTTCATCATTTCGTGAACTAAATTTGTTGCATCATCCATTACGGACTGCCATTCCTTTGTTCTGTGAGAAATCTCAACGACAGATATTCCAGTTCCCATAAAATCCAAGAACTCATCTCTAGCTTTTTCCAAAACAGGAAGAGGCAGAGTTGCTGGTCCCGGATAGAAATTGTACACTCTTTTTGTCATATTAGTCACCTATCTACTTTAATTTATTAATGGTAAATCCACTCCAAATCTTTGGGTGGAAGAACGTACTTTTTTGAGGCATACACTCAAAATTGTTTGATACTGCTTCTACTTCTTCAACTCGTGTTGGATTCATGAAAAATACGGCTTGTGCATCATTTTTTACCGAATTGATAGCCTCTTCTACAGCATCTCCTATTCCTTTAATGTAAATAACATATCCTCCTCCGCTCATTGTTCCCTGAGCAAGTTTCTCCTTATCAATTCCGAGAACTTTGTCCAGAATTAATGAATGAAGGATAGTAACATCAAGCTGTCTTAGTTCCTTCGATTTTTCTGGAATTAATTTGTGGATTATGTCAACATCTTTTAGTATCAATACATAGTAAGTATCATCATTCATGAAAAGCCCAAATGCATGTTCACCCTTTTGATAACAAATGTTCATCTGTTTGAACATTTCATCCTCTGATGAATAGTGTAAGACATCAAAGTATTTACTCACTCCCTCAAGTACCATTTTCGGTGAGAATTTGTCAATATTCTGAACCAATCTATGTGTTGGAAGAACTACGAGCCCACTGTTTTTGATGTTGACAAAAGTCAACATTCGATATCTTGCTCTCTCTAATTCAGGATTTTCCTCCTGTAGTGCTAATGCTGTCTTGTATCTATGATGGCCATCTGCGATAATGACATATTTACTTAGCATTGCGTCAGTAATCTTTTTTGTATCAATCTCATCATCAATTGCCCAGATTCTGTGACGAACGCCATCATCATCTGTCACATCAATTATTGATTTCTTATTCATATTACCTTGAAGTATTGTATCTACTTCTCCTTCCGCATCAGGATATATAACAAAGATCTGACCAAACTGCGCCATGCACTGTCGGCATAAATTCAGACGGTCCTGAATGTCTTTAGGAAGAGTTTCTTCGTGTTGCAGAACTCCCGTAAAGGTATCTTTCTGCTCAATGCCTGTCGCAAATTCTTCTAGTTCTATTAATCCGATGAAACCAAAACGGAATAATTCCTTGCCATCAATTATGAAGTTTTGACCGTACACATAGAATGACTCATTCTCATCCTGTACAAGTGCATTCTCATCTATCCAAGTATTCAGTAGATTTTTGGCTCTAGTATATTGATTATCTGTAGGGCTGTCATCGTCAGTTGGTTTATTCTTGATGATCCATGCTATATTGTATTTGGATCTTGATTGAAAATTATCAACTTTTTTCCCTTTTATGATATCATAAGGAGGTGCAACAACTTTCGAGACCTCTCCCACCTTATCCTTATTGTACCTGTAAGCGCGAAACGGAATGATACGTACCATACTGTAACCATCCAATTGACCTGCGGCCTTAACCAGTGCGCAATAAATCTTTCTTTAGGTTCAGAATGCGCTATCGTCAACCTTAAATTAGAATCATACGCGCAACCGAAGACTGTAACAGCTCAGGGTGGTATTAAATTGGAGTTCTGCGAAAAATGTGGTGCCTTAATGCTTCCAAAACGCGAACAAGGCAAGAAACCAAAACTAGTCTGTAGAGAATGTGGTTATGAAAAAAGAGCTTCAACCGATCCTGAGTATAAAGTTGAATACAGAATCAAACACTCGCCTCGAGAAAAGATTGTTGTAGTTGAAGATGATAGCAAAAAATATGATGAGCTTACCGAGGATGAGAAACGGGAACGTCAGAAGGCTATCCTTGAATATTATGAGTCTGAGGATTGATGGAACAAGCTTTAAGTCCTCAGTTGACATTATGTAATAATGTAAAGTCGGGGCTAAAATTGCATTGTTTTCTTCGTAGATACCAAGTCCAAATGGACAATTAACTGAATCTGGAAGGATGAAATGTGGATGTGGAAAAGATTAGTCTGAATTATGACATCGAGAGTTTTGTGATGGAGAATGGTGATATTGCTGGCAGGCTTCGATTAATTTCTGCAGGATATAATGGAGCCAAGAAAGAAACAGAGGCTGTACTAAAGGAATTAGCAACTTTACTCAATCCAGATGGTGGAGTTCCATTCAATCTCACACAAGGAAATCCCAGTTCTGTAAAAGACACATCAGAGCTTCTTCCCCTAATAATTACCCTGAAAGAGACCAAACCGGATTTTGTTGAAAAAATGATAATGTTCCTTATATCCAGACAAAAAGCAGATGGTGGATTCGCTGAGGCATTGAATGTTGACCCATATATAGAGGATAAGTGGGGTGGAACCACTGGGCGGGATTGGTATCCTGTTGGTAAAAGCGTGACATGGCTTACTGGGAAAGCACTTGAAGCCCTGTGTTTGGCAAAGTATGAAGATGAATCAAGAATTTGGCGTGCGCGAGATTTTCTCCTCTACTCTCAGCATGAAGATGGTCACTGGCCTGATTATAAGGATCAGCAAATTTCTGATCCTCTCGCAACCGGGAACATACTCCCTGCCTTAAGAGCTGCAGGCGTTGATTTAGACAAGAAGGTTTACGTAAATGGGAGAGCCGCTTTATTCCATCATCTTAAGGAATCTATTGATGCCAATTCGTATCTCGACATGGTGGATTTAACTGCAGTGGGAAAACCTCAATCTGATAAGGAAGTAGAAGTTCTAAACCAAGGATTGGGGTTGATTGCCCAAAATCAAAACAAAGATGGTGGCTGGTCTCAAGCTGGATCAAAGAAGAGTGACGCTGAACTTAGTTCAATCCTTGCCTTCGTAATTAAAAGGTGTTGTTAAGATTTTGAAAAAACGACTTGCTATAATTGAAAGAAATGGGCAATTTGTTGCTGGTGTTTTTACAGAGAAGGGTCTGTATTCTACAGCACTCCCTGGAGCTTCGAAATCTGCTGTTATTTCCAACATAGGTGGTTCTGACTTACCATTATCATCAAATTTTCATGATATCTCTATACTTGAGAAGGTGTATCAAATCTATATTGGTCAAGAAGATACAGATATTCAGTCTATTGCATTGGATCTTTCTGATATGAGCGAGAAGCAGCTGCGTGTTATGAAAACTGCTATGAAAATTCCGAAGGGGACCACAATCTCCTATGGAGAACTCGCAAGAAAGGCTGGTTTTCCCAATGCCGCTAGATTTGTTGGCAACGTAATGGCAAAGAACCGACTTGCACCAGTGATTCCTTGTCATAGAGTTGTGTCTGCATCTGGGCTTGGTGGATATGGTCCTGGAATTGATGTAAAGATTGCTTTTCTTAAAAGAGAGGGCGCAATCGCGGATTGATTTTCTAGAAGCCTTTTCACGGTAACGAGAAACATTTTCTGTGGGACCATCATATGGAAGTGTAGCAAGTGAACCTCAAAGTAAGACGAAATGGTGATATCGTTGAACTCAGGAAAGTTGAGTTAGATATCCTAAGTCCACCACTATTCAGGACCATGATTGGTTATAATTCTCTAAAAAGATTAGGATATTCAATTTCCTTCATTCGACCCAAGAAGAGTGCGAGTGGTGATTTTGAACGAATTAGGTATAATTTCATGGAACGTGGTGTGATGACCCGGCAGCTGGAAGATGAGCTCGAGCCTGATATGAAGCGAGGTATTCTGAATCAATTACCTCGTGGGGAATTTAAAATTGTACTACTCTTAACCCAGGTCCCCAGACGTGGTGTCAACATCCGCCTAGATAAATTTGAGTATGAATTCTTGGGTTGCATGTTGATGAAAGAAGACGAGGTCCTTGATGTGGTAATGAATACTTCTCCAATTCGCGATATTCTTTTACCCACCTATGATGAAGTACCTGCTTGAAGTATTGAATTCGTGATGACTTCTACTGTTCTCCCCAAGGTTTATTCAGGGAAAATACGGAGCGACGACGGGCGAATTGAATGTCAAAAAGTTCTCGAGCTATACCTAAGGAGATTGCCGCATTTGGAGAGCGCCAGTTCAATGAAACTGGAGCTGAACTAGTCGAAGTCCTGCGTGTTAAGGCTTCAACAATTAGGAAACTCTTCAAAAAAATCAGCGGTATTTCTTATATTGTTGCAGTAATTAGTCGAGATCGAGTTAGAGTGTATTTCTTCATTCAATCTGGTGTATTGATTGTGGGGGAGAACATTGATCATCAAACATATGCCAAGTTAAGAAAAACATCCCGTCTATTGAGTAAATTTGAGAAAGAAAAACCACCAACACCTGAAGAATTGAGAATGGAGGCTACTGAAGAGCTAAGGACAAGTCTGAGTAAGGTACTTCGTAGATCCGCTCGAATGTTGGGCATTTCTGAACCCCCTTTTCCTGAAATCTATGTTACCCGACAGAAACTTGATAGCAACAGTCAACATTTTGGGATGGAGCTAGATGAGGATGGGACAATAATCTTTGAGGAAAGCTCACTTAGAAGTGGGTTGTCTAATGGATTACTCAATCGTACAGCATTTCTTGTGCATATAAATGAAAAAACTTCTCAGTCACAACGAAGCCTTCATGAGTTCATTCAATGTGTAGCTAATGGTTTTGCTTATGCACAATTGAAAGATGAAAAAATGAAAATTGAATGGGCCCATAATTGGAGGGATTCTAGTAAACCCGATTTTATACCCATTTTGAACCATTTTGTTGTCCACTCAGAAACGTACGAGGGTACTGGTTTTAGAAGGTTGTTAGATCTTGTAAGCGAAGGCTCTCTTGATTCTGGGATAGATACTTGGAATAAAGCTCTAGATATTATACACAATACTCTGGAAGTTTCAGTGGTTCAAGATGACTATCATCTCATCAACCGATTCTGTGAAACCCTCTCTAATACTAATAAACTGTCAAAGAAGAAACACCTTCTTAACAAGATTCATCTAGCTCCTAGAGCTATTGTTAATCCCTCCCCTCTTGGAATCACTTTATCTGCAACAATCGTTAATGAACCCAATCCATCTAACTGGCTCAATGTGAAATTGCTACAGGGAAATAAAATAATCAATTTCGAATTAATGGAAGAAAATATGGAGCCACTAACATCCATAGACTATTGGCTTGATGTTTCAGATATTTTCCCAAAGTCTGCTGGTCTAATCTCTCACGGTAAATCGATACAAGCTTGGGTTTTGAATTTATTCGGAAAACAAAAGCCGAACACTCGTACTTATGAAGCTAGTATTGAATTCGAAGATGTTCAACTCTCAAAATCTGAGTCTGCTGTGATGGAACGATTGCTAGAGGGTAAATTAGAAATATTATCAAACACTCTCATCGGGTCACCTGGTATTGTTAGGTCTCTTGCTGAACGTAAAGCAATCCTTCTTCTTCCAAACTTCAGTCATCTTGGTATATCTCCAAATCTCTATGTCAAAGGGACAAGAGATGAAATTCTACAGGTTTTGGTGGATAACGTTATTGAAGCTACAATCTTCCATACCGATTCAGCTTCTCATGCTGTTGTATCAGCACATTCTATTTGGAGAAAGAGACTCATTCAATCTATAGCTGAGATGGGTCTATTCGTACATGATATTCTTACCATAGATTCTTCAAAGCCATTCCTACGGCAGGAGGATATTTGGCCTTCTACTAGTGAGATTCTTCAATGGAGTGATGGTATAGTTACTCAATAATGCTTACAACTGTCCCAATAGCTCTTGTGTTTTCTTCACGAAGTACGATTTTATCTCCAATTGCAATTGGTTCGGGGTAGAGTAGAAACTCTAATTTTACTCTAGCAAAATCTCCAACACTTAAGTACTCTGCATCATATATCTCCTTCAATGTTACGGTTTGTTGTATTGTGTGGCACTGCAATACAGGAGAATATCCAGCAGAAATTCTGGTTGGGTGTCTTGTTACAACGATGTTTGCTTCAAACACTCGACTTGATGGAAGTTCATAGTCGACATCTGTAATCATTTGACCTCTTCTTACCTTGTGCTTCTCAAGTTCTTTGATGTCAAATCCAAAAAGGTCGCCTGCTTTAACACGTGATATACGTTTCTTGAACATCTCAATGCTGAACAACCGTCCTTCATGAGGCATTCCTGTTGAGTCTGGTCCTATCTGTATATTCTGACCTTCTTTGAATACTCCTGTGCTCACTGTACCTGTGACTACAACGTTAGTTCCTCTAATTCCCCGATATACTTTGTCAACAAATGCAGTTGCAGCTTTCGACACGTCTTCCGATTTCTGATCGATTGGCAACTGTTTGAATAACTCTGTCATTAGATCAAGTGATGACCTCTTTGTTGCAGATGTACGAATTATTGGAACAATTGTTCCGTATCTTATCTCTTGAATTATCGGAGATATCTCAGATACATTTGAGAGAGCTACAGGAATTCTTCCTATTTCTTTCAGTGTTGATCTAAGAACAGAAGAAACAAGGACCAGGTCATCTGGTTTAGTTTTATCAATTTTAGATATGGCTACAATAAAGGGTACGCTACGACTTGACATAAGGATGAGGTGTTCTCTAGTAATATCATCTAGTCTCCGAAGACCACTAACTTCTTCTTCGGATCGTATTAATGCTGCCCCTTCAGGTCCGGGAACCAACACTAAGCCATATTGAGCATCTGCACCCAAGATACTCCGAATCATGGTTTTGCTGTATTCCTTATGTCCAGGGGCGTCAAAAAAAGTGAGAATTTTTTGTGATTGATCTAACACACGAGCCACCTCGCTTTTATTTAATGGATTATCTAAATAAATCGCATCCCCGTTTTTTTGAAATCCCATAAAGGTCATATGAATATCTGCGGTTTGGCCTCTAGTAATCTCCTGTGGGTGTGTTAATAGAAATGCTCGTGCCTTGCCACTCCCATCATCTGTTGAGCCGGTTACAATACAACCTATCAATGTTGATTTTCCTGAATTTACTCTTCCTGCTACATTGATAGTACATGTTTCTTTTATTTCTGGAGCTGCAAGGCGTTTTAGTAAGTAAATACCAACGAGACCTTTCGGTGTTTCGACTGACTCCTCCTCAATTATCTCAACTTCAGCCTCTTCGCATATTTGATTTAGCACTTTTTCTGACTCTTTCCTTTCCTTCTCAGAAAGACCATATATTTTCCATTCCTTTCCACTGATGTCTTCAATTCCAACGAGGAACAGTCCTTCAAATGGGGTTTCACAAGTCATGAAGCGTATTCTTGTTATTAGTTTCTGTCTTCTATCAGATTTGAGATCTACCTTTGTCAGTTTGCGTTTAAACTCGGTATTCCTGGTTTCACCGTTCTTTAAAATCGATTCAATTTCCTCTTGATTTGTCATGACTTATTATTCCTCTATATTGAAGCTCTTCTAATCTTCTCCTTTTAGAGCAAATGCAAACAAATTTTCTACTATCTCTTCTGCTCCATCGTATTTTGAGGTTTCAATTACCTCATCCTCGTCAGGTGGATATTTCATATCAAATTGATCTGCAAATTCATGCAGCCGATATCTGATTTCGAAGGTTTCTTCACTCGCAACCAACGTAATGATTCGAGAGGCAGTATATTCCATCATTAACACAAATCCCTCATGGTTTATCGACCTTAGGAGACCTTTGTCTCCCATGAACTCATTTGTGAATGAAGCTATTGCAGAGATGAATCCACTGATAATTGAACTATCAACACGAGGACTATCTCCAAACGAATGCACAAATTCTGGAAGACCCGACCTTCGACTCAGTGCGAGGAGCGTGTGCAATGTTGGAAATGGAATACTCTTTAGTTGACCTGCAGGTTTGAATCCAGCAACACGATCGAGTGATTTTACCATCTCTGATTGAGCGAGAACTTTTTCCTTCTCGGATGTTGAGAGCATTCTTAATCTTTGGTTTGCTTGTTTCTCAAGAACCGTATTTTCTTGAAAAGTTGCTATGTTCAATACACGTTCGAGGTCTCCCTTAGCTTCGAGTTCCTTCTTTCCAATCCTAAGGATGTCACTTCTCAATAGAAGCGCTTCAGCATACAATGACTGAAGTCCTTGTTCTTTCGCAATTTGAATTAAGTCATTTAGATGGTAAGCGGCATCAGATAGAATCGTCGCTTCCTTAGATTTCATATACTCCTCAAGATAGAATCTAGCGAACTCCAACTTGACCTTGACTAGTACCTCGAAAATATTATTCTCTTTAGCAACTTCAATAGCCGCTGAAAATGCTTCTACCGCTTCCGAACGTTCTCCCTTCATGGCGTGATAGATACCCTTCGCATGCAAATGAGCTCCTATCTGTTTTGGTTTCTCTGATCGCCTTGATATCTCTTCAGAGATTTTCAGGTTGTTCATTGCATCTTTGAATTTACCCAGACGGGAACAAAGTATGACGGTCCAACTATACGCCTCAATAATATCACTCCTTGTTTTTTGTTCTAAGCGTACTGCTTCCTTCAGGTGTATTATGGCCTCATTATACATCCCCAATACGGTTTCAATCTCACCAATATTGGTTAAACTTACGAGTTTTCCCCGGTCCATATCTAGGAGCTTATGCGCTTCTTGAAACATCTTCAAAGCATCTTCCAATCGAAGCGAGTTCAATCGAAGGACACCTAAATTATTAAGTGCCATTCCTAATCCTAATCGAAATTCTAAATCCTGACTGATTTTTTGCAGGCGATAGTAATGTTCTTCAGCATCTTCAAAATCACCCATCTGATTTGCGATATTTCCTCTAAGATTTTCTACTAGTGCTATTACCATTCTGTGATTTCTTTTCTTTGCCATCTTTTGTAGCGTATCTGCTATATGCAATGCGCGTTGTGATTGACCTACCTCAAGAAGCAATGATCCAACGACGTATAATGTGAACATCGTTTCAATAATTGGTTCTTCTATCTGCTCAGGATTGTTTTCAAGTAGATTATCGAATTCCATAACACATGTGATAACACTTGTATCGCGTTCTGCTGCAGCTAGAAATACCTTAGCGGTGCTTAATCTTACTCTGTCTGTTGGGGCTGAATGCTCCGTAACTAATTCTGACATTAGATTCAATGTAGTTGTAAGTGCTTCAATGTCTGATAAGACAAAAAGTACCATTGATCTTAAACTCAGAATCTCAATACTCTCAATTTCAGTTGAGAGGAATAACGCCTCAGCAAGTCGACCTCTTACAAGAGCGGATTCAACACCTAGTCGTATCAGTTTCTCATTACCATTTACTTTCATACTTTCATCAGTTGCGAGTTCAATTGCAATATCTGTAATCGATGTGAAATAAGGCGACCCCTCTTCCCTTTTCTTCTTTGCAGTTTTCAGAATCGTGTCCCAAGGAATTTCTTTGTCATTCTGAAGATGACCAAATTCAGGGGGTATCTCCATCTCTTTCATAGCCAAGCAGATTGTCATGTATCTGAATCGTATTTGGCCTTTTGGTCAACATATGATACAGGAAAACAAAAGCCTATTAATTCGCATTACCCGTATTCACATGCTTCCTAGGAGTAGATATAGTTGATTGACAAATTACAGACTGCAATTGAAGCCGGACAAAATGCTGGAGCGAGTTACATAGAAGCTCGAGGTGAAGACGGTTTCATCGAATTCATCAAAATGGATGATGGACGAATCAATGCCTTGACACAACGAATAGAGCGAGGGGTTGCTATTCGTGTTCTGGTTGATGGTGCATGGGGATTTGTGTCAACAGGAAACCTAGCTGATATGGAGCAAGCTGTTGTTGATGCCTGTTCAATGGCAAAAGCTGCAGCTGCAACTCGCAGAGAACCGATTGAACTTGTTGAAATAAAACCGCATGAATCTAAGCTGACTACTAATGTTGAACTCGACCCAAGACATGTTCCTATTGAAGAAAAAATCGAATATATGTCAAAACTAACCAAACATGTTCAAAATTACGATAAACGAATTACTGCAGTAACAGTGAGTATTCGGACTTCTTCTGTTACAAAATATCTCCTAACCTCTGATGGAACGAATCTTCAATCATCTGGTATCCTTGTTTGGGTTTACCCTTGGGCTACAGGGAAGGAAGGAACTAGGTTGACTACAGCACGGTATGAAGAGGCTTCGTCAAAACAAGGCTGGGAATATATGAATAAATTTGCTACTCCTGAATATATCGGTGAGAAAGTAGCTGAGCGTGTGACGTTGCAGCTCGAAGGCGTTTCGCCAAAAGCAGGTTCATACCCTTGTATTTTTGGTCCTCGTGTCATTGGAATTCTAGCTCATGAAGCGCTTGGTCATCTCTCAGAAGCAGATTTGAATGTAAATAGTGCATTCAATGGTAAGGTAGGGGAGGTTGTTGCTGCTGAAGGAGTAAATATGACTGATGATGGTACTCTAGAAGGTCTAATGGGGACGAGTAAATTCGATGATGAAGGGGTTCCTACGAGCAGAGTAGAGATTATCAAAGATTCAGTTCTGGTCGAATTACTTACCAATCGGGAATATGCTCAGAAATTAGGATACCGTCCGACTGGAAGTGCTCGCGCTGAAAGCTACTTGTATCCTCCCATAATCCGAATGCGAAACACCTACATTGAACCAGGTGATATGTCTGATGAAGAACTCTTTGAAGGAATCGATTTCGGATACTATTGTGCTGATTTCCGCGCTGGACAAGCACAAATGAATGCTAGTTTTCAAGTTGGTATTCAAGAAGCCTATGAGATTGTAAACGGAGAACTGGGAAGATCATTGACCGATATGTCGATTTCAGGAATTGCCACAGATTCACTGTTTAAGATTACTGGAATCTCTAAAGAGAATCTTGAATGGGAAGTGGGACGTTGTGGAAAAGGTCAGGAGGCCTTCATAGGTTCTGGAGGGCCAAAAGTCCGTTTTGCCAAAGGTGGTATCACCTTCGGAGGAAGTAGCTAGGAGGAAGAAGAAAGTGGACGAGAAGCAACTTTTAGATTTATGTAAGCACATTATATCCTTTGGGAAAAACAGAGAAGCTGATTCAATAGAGGTTCGTGCAATTTATGAATCGGAGCTGGAAACAGTTGTTCGAATGGGTCAAGTCAACTCAGTCAACATGACCACAGGGACCCAAATAGCTATTCGTCTCTATTTAGGTAAGAGAATGGGTTCTGCATTCACTAATCTATACACAAAAGAAGCAGTCGAGGAAGCAGTTGAAATGGCACTTGCAGCAGCTAGAGCGACAACGGAAGATCATGAATGGATTGCATTGCCCTATCCATCCAAGTACGCTGCTATCGATGGAATCTGGGATGGTTCCATAGTTAGTGCTGACTCTGCTAAGATTGTAGAGATGACTACGTCTCTACTAGGTGAAGTTACTAAAGCTGAGCCCTCCATCATCCCTGCATTTGGGTCCTCTGGTGCGGGATATACCTATTCCGCGTACGCTAACAGCAATGGTGTTGAACACTGTGAACGCAATTCCGCAGGTTATACAGTCATTCAGTCTGTTGCTAAAACCGAAACCGGGATGACTCCTAGTGTTGGATCATATGACATTCAGCGTGGGCTTGAGGTTGACACTCAATCTGTGGTTCGCGATAATGTTGAGATGATACGGATATGTATGAAGACAGCCAATGGGAAAACTGGGAAGTATCCGGTTATCTTTCATCCAAACGCATATAGTCAGCTAATGCAATTTACGCTAGTACCCTCCATAAGTGGTGAAAATGTTACCCGTGGGAAATCAAAAATTGGTGATATGATTGGTCAACAAATAGCGAATGAATTTGTAACAATCTATGATGATGGAACGGACCCAAGAGGTATAAACACATCAATTGCAGACGATGAGGGTGTAGCAAGACAAAAAACTACAATCATCGAAAATGGAGTGCTTAGATCTTTTATCTGGGATACATATTGGGCTAACAGGAATGGCTTGAAGAGCACAGGTAATGCTAGTCGAAATATGCGACAAGGTCTTGTGCAAATTTCTCCCTCCACAGCAGTAATCGAACCAGGGACACGCGATGTATCTGAACTCATCAAGGAAATCGATTATGGATACTATATTCGTAATGTTCAAGGTGCACATAGTTCCAATCCTGAATCTGGAGATTTCAGTATTGTTGGAAATCCAGCAATACTCATAGAGAATGGAGAAATGGTAGGTGCGGTACAAGGATTGATGATATCAGGTAACATCTTCGATTTATTGAAACAGGTAAAAGAAATTTCATCCACAACAAGAATCTTGGTTTCAATAATCGGACCTGATATTGCGTTTGATGATGTCAATGTCATTTCAAAGGAGTAGACTTCAGATGATTTCGCCATTGGCATATGATAATAAAAGGCATAGGTTGATATGAAGACGAACTGCAGATATGTAATGGAGTGGAGTTAGACTGCGTCGAGCCGCCATAATTAAAATTCTCCTAATCCTAAGCGTTCTGGCAACCCCTCTAGTGTCCTCTCTTTTTACTCCATCTATTAAGTATTCAACAGTAAGAACTAATACTAGCCAAGAATCAGTACTTCTATTTAATACAGAATTATATCCTAGTCAAATAGAACTTGCAGAGGAATCAGGGGTTCATTTTAAGCGCCATCAGGATGAAGTGATTCATGTTGGGCGTGTCTATAGTGCAAGAATTGATGCTGATATTGATGCATCATTGCTAGATGAACTTGGACTTATTAGAATTCAAAATGGCGATAAGAAGTTCTATCCCTCACTACTCACATCTACTTCCACAATTAGAGCTAATGATGTTTGGAATTATCAATTTACTGATGATAGAATACTAGGTACCGGAGTAAGGATTGCAGTAATCGATACTGGCGTTGAATGGTTGCACCCCTCATTCTGGCGTAATTCCTCAAACCCTGTTTCAGTTTTGAAAGATGGGTCATTCTACTATGCTGATATTGATGGAGACCTTCAACCAGATGAGGATGAAGGACCACTGTCTCATACAGATGCACAGAATCCTTCGCAGATTGACTCAGCGAATGAATATTTGTTCACTGACATTTACCATGACGGTGTTTTCTCTCCGAATTATAACGAACGTTGGGTTGCAGGAATTGATCAAAATGACGATGGGATAGTCGATCTGGATTCTGAAAGTGTAGTTCTGCTAGATGAATCAAAGGTGTGTGTTTTTCTCGACCAATTTACTGACACAATTTATTTTCGTGGTGTTAATCTTACATCTTTAGCTCAAGGAGATGGTGACTATCATGGTCATGGAACTCATGTATCGTCAATTGCTCTTGGTGGCCACCCTGATTTCACTGATATGGTGGGAGTAGCGCCTGGTGCTGACTTGATTGCGATTAAGAGCACACTAGAACTAAGTGATATTATTGAGGCTATTTACTTCGCAATCGAAAATGATGCTGATGTTATCAATATGTCCTTCTCTAATTATGCTGGTTACATGGATGGTACAGATTTTGAAGAACTCTTGGTCAATGAGGCTTTTATTAAGCATGGTATAATTTCGACAGTTGCTTCTGGAAATTTAGGTGGGCGTCCGAAACATGCTCGCGCAATTATCCCTTCTGGTGGTTTCCAATCAATCAATATGCAATCATCCAGTCCAAGTACAAATTCATACATCAACCTATTGTGGAAATCAATTGATCTTGATGAAGAAATCCGATTGATTTCCCCCACAGATGAGACTATCGATTTGGGGCGATTCATGGATATTGAAAATTCTTTGTTCACAATCGATTACCAATCGATACGTGCTGAGATATTTGCTGACTCAAGCCTAAGGGGTACGCATAGATTATTGATTCAGTTATCTGCTGTTGATCACTTCATCTATTCAGGTGCATGGGATATTGAGATCACTAACCCTGATGGAGCTGATGTTATTCTGGATGGCTATGCTTGGGATAATAGTTGGAGTGGAAGTGATTTAGTTTTCACTAGCCATATAGATTATACGAATATCGTCAGTTCGCCTGGCACCTCAGATTTAGGTATCTGTGTAGGAAATTATGCAGAATCCAGCTTTGGAATTTCTAGTTCATCTGGGGTTGGACCGAGAATTGATGGTGTTATGAAACCAAATATTGTTGCACCTGGTACGTCAATAATAGCTGCTTCATCAAGTCTGAGTTCATTATGGATTACTAGGAGTGGGACAAGTATGGCTGCTCCTCACATTGCAGGAGTTATCGCTCTTCTGAAGCAAGCTTCCGATGACTCATCAGGGTGGTTAGAGTATACTGCTACTTTAGCTGGCGCAGGCGGTAATAATTCTCATTATGAAGAATGTGATATTTCGTGGGGCTATGGACTCTGCGATGTCTTGAATTCGTTGGGCCAAGAAATGGGATATCATGAGAATCCTACCTACATCTATAGACCACTTGTGAAGAATTTGCAAATATCCCAAACTGAGACCGACATCGAATTAGGTTTTTCAATTTATGATGCTGATTCTCCAACGTCTGATTTGAGCGCATCTTGGGCAATACATGATGAACTCGGATATTATTCATACGTTGGAAGTGAGAATCAGTCCTCAGACATCACGATTGCATTTCCGAAGGCTGATGCATTTTCGCCTACTGGAACAAGTCTACTGCTTCAAATTGGGGATGCCCTCACTGATTTTCAGCTTCCACCACTGCTTATTGACAAAGGAACCGGCGGTCATTTCTTCATAACAGAAGCGTATTTAGAAACACATACAGTTTCTGATACCACACAACCTCTTGTTGGTGCGATTACTATAGCGAACTATCATTTCTTATCCGACGTTACGATTGGATTTTCATCATCTATGAACTCATGGGATAATACATCACTTGCTGGCGAAGATGGGTTCTACGAATTCGAACTGGACATAAGTCATCTAGAACCAGGTGAATATGCGGTCATTGCTGCAGCCCACGGTCAAAGTGGTCGTATAGATGAGTATAATCTCGGAACGCTATCTATTGAAGGCGAATCACAATCTTGGTTGTCGATAATTGTTGCTTCTTTGATTGCGCTTTTCATTGAACCTATCTGTCGCTTGTTCTCAGATAGTGGTATAACTGAGATTCCATCCATGGGCAAAAGAATATCAATGATTCATCCACGAAAATCTATAACACTACGGAAGTAGTACCTATGAAAAAAACCCACATGATCATCATCCTGATAGTGTTGACGATGTTTGTTCCTATTCATTCGTCAACCACTACATTTCGAGTGCAAACCGATGTATTAACTAATAGCACATCTCATCAGTCTACAGCTATCTCTCTCATCGGAGAGGAGCTTCAAATGACCGAAACGGTTTTGCAGTTTGAAGATGAACTAACCTCAGATGAGATTAGTTATGCTCGTAGTCAAGGGGTCTACTTCAAAGAACGCGAGTCTCACCCAATTCACGTTGGGGTTGTTTATCTCGCTACTATTCAAGATGAGCACGCATTAGCTGCTCTTTACAAGATTGGACTTGATCAGGCAAGTTTGGCAAGCAAACAATACTATCCTTCATTAGAATCTGCCGTCGAAACGTTGAATGCAAGTGATGTCTGGAATAGTCTTACTCAAGATGGTCTTCCTATAGATGGTACAGGTGTTTCAGTAGCTGTTATTGATACAGGAATCAACTGGCAGCATCCCAGCTTCTGGAGAGTAAGTTCTGAAGAAATTGACGTAATTCTATATGCTGGAGATTTCTATGTAGATTTTGATGGTGATTCGATTGGTGACCCAAATGAAGGACCTATAGATAGCGTATTGCATCAGAACCTTTACAACTTCAGTTATGGCGCTGATTACATGTTTATCGACCTCGGAGGAGATGGAGTATTTTCATACGCTGATGGAGATCGATGGCTGGGTGGTGTTGATGCCAATCAAAATGGCAAAATTTCACTTCCATTTGAAAATGTGGTCATCTTAGGTGAGTCAAAGGTTGCAATTTTATATGATCAAGAAAATGGAGATGTCTATGTACGAGGAGTGAATTTAACGACGCAGGCATTATCTGTGGGCGACTATCATGGACATGGGTCTCATGTTGCATCCACTATTGCTGGTGGTCAAGTTGGATTCACTGGTCGTGTTGGAGTAGCTCCAAACGCGGATCTTATCATCGTCCGAAGCCTTCTAGATTCTGGTGACATAGTAGATGCGATTCATTTTGCAATCGAAAATGATGCTGATATTATCAACATGTCATTTTCTAGTTATTTGGGATTTCTAGATGGGACAGATATTGAGGATCTAGTGATTACTGAAGCATTTATCCAACATGGCACAATCTGTACACTTGCTGCTGGAAACCTTGGTGGAAAGAGTAAACATTCTAGCTTCAGCGTTTCAACAGCATCATCAATAGATGTTGGATTCAGTGTTGGTTCTCCTCCTGCGTACTCATTCATCAATGTCCTTTGGAATAGTGATGATAAGGACGAGTCAATTATACTAACAACTCCCTCTGAAGACACTGTTGTTTTAGGGCCTTTCAAAGATCTTGAAGGCTCAGCTTTTAGGGCTGAAACAGATGAAATAATTGCAAATGTATTCTGTGATGTCAGTTTCAGAAATACCAGTCGTATAATTATTCAGATCACAGATGATCAAATTATTGCTGCAGGGCACTGGGTACTCTCCGTAGAGAATCCCTCAGGTTCTGATGTCTTTGTTGATGTATATGTGTGGGATAATGACTGGTCATACAATGGACTAAGATTAACTACAAATATCGATAATTCTCGTACTATCAGTTCCCCTGCAACATCCGATTTTGGAATTGCAGTAACTGCTTATAGTGAAACTTCTAAATCCATAAGCTCATCATCAAGTCAAGGACCAAGAATCGATGGAATCCCAAAGCCTGAAGTCACAGCACCTGGTGTTAGTATAACTGCTGCTTCGAGAAGTCTAACAGGAATCTGGAGTACACGTTCTGGAACAAGCATGGCATCTCCACAAGTTGCTGGAGTTCTAGCACTTATCCGTTCAGTAACTAAAAGTGAAACAGGTTGGATTGATTATTCAGCTTTAATTCAAGGTGCAGGAGGTCCTAATAACCACAATGCAATAGCGACGAGTTTTTTTGGATACGGACTCTGTGACGCCCTTTGGTCAGTCCAGCATGTTTTAGAACACAATTTCAATAGCAGTACTTCATTACTTGATTGGACTGGTATCGATTCATTCATTTATGATGGCGTAGACCTGTCATTAGATCCAAGCTTGGATATTATCTCCATTAGAATACTTCAGCAAGTGTCTAACAACTACTTTGCCATCGAATTCAGTGGAGTTCCCAATATTACTGATACGGATGTACTACAACTTCTTTGGGATGTAGATGATAACCTATCAACAGGATTAGATGGCATTGATCTCTTGGTCAATCTTACAGATGGTTTTGGTAGTATATATGAATGGAGTGGAAGTGCTTACTCATTAAGCTCCGAGAATGCTTCATGGTGGATATTTGGGAAAACTATTTTTCTTAATCTGCTCAAAAATAATCAATCTGACAGAGGTGCAATCTCATTCAAAACCTTCTCAGCAACTGAACTTGCTGATGATACCCTTGCAAATCATCTGACAAACCAATGGAGGCCTTTACTGTCTTCTGTTTCAATTTTAAAACCATATACAACGACATATGATGTTCTCATATCGATTACCGATCAAGATTCTTTTTCGGATTCCCTCTCCTTGAGTTGGAGTTATTTCGAAGGTGGATACAATATAATTCATGAGGATAGCATCTATGGAGTATCAATTGCGACAATTCGTGTTAATTTTACAGGTCATGATGGTCTGCTAGGAATACTCTTAGAAGTAACTGATGAAAATGGAGTTTTGAAATATCCTCCCATTATTCTTTCTGATGGATTGAGCATTAATCAAAATATTCTTTCAGCAGTTATTAATGAGGATGTCGTGTCAGTTGGTCTCTTTAGTTCAGGAATGATTACGGGATCTGTTAAGATTGATGGGTATCTTCTTGTGGATCGCCTTTACCTCGCTCTTGAATCCGAATTTGGATTTTGGGTGAATTTCACAATATCTGGGTCAAATGGTGACTATCCAATCTCGATTGTTCTTTCTGGATTTACTGCAGGTGAGTATGCGATTCACGTCGTAGCTATAAACCTTATTGGCAAGGTGACCACACATTATATCAAGACGATTGATGTATTGGATGATAACTCACTCATTCTTCTTGGTGGCATTGGCCTGGGTGCTATCATTCTGATTGGAGTTGTCTTACCAAGAATACGGAATAAAGGTGACAGTGGATGAAAGTTGTAGTTATTGGTTATGGTCCTGGTGGTGTTGCGGCAGCTTCCGCCGCCAAGATGTTTGACAGTACTGTCGATGTTACCATCCTAACATCTGAAACTAGTGATGCGCATAGAAAACCAGGAGTATCAATGGTTTTTGAATTCCCTGACACGAGCGACCTTGTGATAAACGACTGGTCCTTTGAAACATTAAAAAAGAGAAATATCAAAGTCATTTCAGGTGTGTCAGTAACTGAGGGTGATTCCGGATCTAGAGTTCTGAAGTACAAAGATACCAAGAGTAATGAACAAGAGCTTAGTTATGATAAATTGATAGTTGCTACCGGAGGTACGCCAGTGGTTCCCAAACTGTCTGGCATTGATTTACCTGGTGTGTATACAATACAGGATATGAGTGACGCGAAATTTCTTGAGAGAAAATTGGATTCGATAGAACGTGCAATAGTGGTAGGTGCTGGTTTCAGCGGACTTGAGATTGCCGAGAAATTACATTTACTTGGTAAGGATGTTCATCTTGTCGTTAGGTCTCGTCTTATGCGTAGACTACTAGAACCTCCTATGAGTGAAGAACTCCAAGACCGAATATCCAAAACCATCACACTCCATGTTGGGAGGTCTCCAACTGAAGTTATCGGAGAAAAACGAGCGACTGGTGTTAAGATTGGGGATGATGAGTTATCGGGAAACGCAGTCATCTTCATGACAGGAGTCAAACCAAACACCTCTCTTGCGAATTCCCTTGGTCTTAAAATAGGGACCACAGGAGGTATATCAGTAGACTCCAAAATGGAAACATCCATTGAAGACGTTTATGCAGTTGGCGATTGTGTTGAGATTATCGACCCTCTTACAAAAGAACCTATTTTGATGCCAACTGGTAGCACTGCAGCTCGTGCTGGAAGACAGGCAGGTGTTGCTGCTGTTGGAGGGAGGAAGGTCTATACTGATCTTGCTCTTCGTTTGCAATACGATCGAATTTTCAACACTGATATCATCTGTGTTGGGCATTCATCTGTTACCGCTGCCAAGATAGAGATTGAGCCCAAGTTGCAGTATCTTGAAGATCCTGCAGAATTCTCCAAGGTTGCCCTTGTGACAGACAAAGAAGGATATTTGCTTGGTGGTCAGGTAATAGCCTCTAGAATGGGAGCACGAGTAGGATACCAAATATATAACAAAGTTCAAGCCAGAGCGAAACTAAAGGATTCGCCTCTCCTAGAGTCAACACACCATAGGATGAAAGACCTCATCGAGAACATGTTTGGTCCTATTCAATAGAAGGTGGTCGAGAATCACTTTCCCATTCAGGTTCCCATTCTGATTCAACTCGTCTTCTTGACTTCCTACGTCCACCAGCGAATCGTTTAACACCAACATAACCTAATCCAATCGCAACAACACCAAGCAATGACCAAAGCACAGTTATGAAGACTAAATCCTCAACCAATGAACCCTGTACGAGTACTAATTTCTCAAGTATTCGATGATTACCTTCACTATCTGCTATTTCGATGTTGACTGTGTAGAATCCTCCTGATTCGACAATAAATGACTTGTAGTATTTGTATCCTTGACTCTGCAATACATCTCCTTCGATGATTATCCCTTGCTGTGTAGTGACGGTCATATTTACACTTACAAGATCCTCGTCAAAAATATAGGCTGTAATGTTTCCAGGTGAACCAATTCTATCCATGATAATCTCAACATCATACAAGCGAGGTCTATCTGGTATGATTTCACGTGCGATATTCCTAAGTAGCTGCAAATTGTCTGCACCACTCTGAATGGCATCAAAGAGAATATCATCATAGAGTGTTGACCCATCAGAAACTGCTATCACCTGACCTTCGCCATATTCTGCATAGGCAATGATGGCGTGCTGCTTGTTATTGTCCGCCCAGAATAGCCCTTCTGCTTTGCTCTCATCAACACTAAGTGTACTACCCGCAAGAACATAAATTCCATTCACACCATCTGTGAGTGGACTGGGCTCAACTGCTCCAGTTGTGTTTGGACCATATACGCTACCAAGTCCAGCTACAGGGACTCCTATACCAATTTGTTCACACTGGATTCCGAATGGTTCTAGTATGTCATTGTAGGTTTCTAATCCAAATGATGCTTGCCCTGTAGTACTATTGTAAAACTCAGAAAGAATCAGCAATGTTCCTCCATTCTCTACAAAATCATGAATGGCTTCAATTTCAGTAGTAGTGTAGCTCAACTCTGTGTCCATGATCATGAATACCTCGATTGTATCTAGATCAGACTCTGAAATTCTCTCTATCACATATGGGTTTGGAACTCCAAATTCAGAGAGAATCATGCCTTGTTCCTTGAGATATTGCTGGAAGTATCTATATTGGTCTGGATAATCTGGATCTGCATTAGGATATGCTAGCTCATGATGTGTCATATCTACCAAGAGACCTCCACCATAGGTGGTTAGTAAGATTTCCAAATTCATAGTTGCAATAGATGACGCTCCTGATTTTATGCTCAACTCACCTGAGTATAATCCAATATCTGCGATTGCAATGTTACTCGGCATCTCAATTCCTAATGAGAAATAATTGTAACCAACATCAACAAGGACACTCTCATCATTAAGTTGGAGAAATTGTGAAACATTCCCTGTTATTTCAATATCACACAAACCTACGTTATGTGTTGATATGATTGTGATATTTGATGGCTCTCTATCTTCACCAACTATCATTATTGAAGAACCACCCGGTAGGGTTGGATACCTATTTGGGGAGAGAATAGTAATCTCCGGTGAAGCAGGTACGAGATATTCTGAAGCTTTGCTCGCATTTGCCAAACCCCAACCCTGTGCCATTGGGTCCTCTCCAATATCCGTGGCACTGATCATCAGTGCTGCTTTCATAACGATTGGGTCTACTGATCCATGTTTGTTGAGTAGTAATGCTGCTAGGCCTGCAATCTGTGGGCAGGATGCCGAAGTACCAGACCAAGATGTATATGATGCCCCATATTCTAGAAAATCGTAAACTGGATATTCGAATGGATTCACTCCAGAAGCACGTCCCGAAACGACTTCACGACCCGGTGCAAGAATATCGGGTTTGGGAAATACACCATTTGGACTTGTGACATCCCTCACGACTGGTCCTCTGCTACTGAAGGTAACAACACTTGTGTTTCTGACTGACGATCCCACTGTGATGACTTCTTCAGTTATACCAGGAGATGTGATCGTGTATGCTGCTGGACCCGAGTTACCTGCTGCAACCATTACGATAACTCCTGCTTCAACAGCGTTTTTACATGCAGCTGCTGAAGGTTCTGCAAATAATCCATCAATCCAGGTCCCTCCAAGACTCAAACTGATAATATCAGCTCCATTGTCTCTAGCAAAATTTATTCCCTGTGCAATTTTGGAGTCATCACCAGCTCCAGTAGAATCTAGAACCTTAATGATTAGTAAATCAGCACCCGGTGCCATTCCTGAGAATGTACCATTGCTTTCCACTCCCGACCCTGCGACCAGCCACGCGCATGCTGTTCCATGACCGTTATCATCGTATGCATCAATACCATCGATAGGATCAAGATCCTCGCTATCACCAATATAGTCCTTGAATCCGATTATCCGCCCTGCTAAGTCTGGATGGTCTGGATCAACACCACTATCAATAACAGCCACGGTTACTCCTGATCCATTGTACCCCTCCATCCAGAGATCATCTGCGTACATGTATTTGTCAGAGTGGATGTATTCTATCTCATCTTTTGCTTCATACTCTGTAGAGTCAATAGGTATCTCAGATATTGACCATTTCTTATCAAGAGTTATACCATCTATGGACTCCATTGATGCAAGTGTTTTGATAATCTTACTAGATGCATATGCAGATATCATCTTCATATCTGAAAAAACATGTCTGATGATTGTATCTTGGGGAATTTGTCTTTCTACTAACCAGTCAATCCCGAATTCGTCAATCTCTTCAGATAAATGAATAATTATTGGTATTTTTGAATCTCTAGAGTTCATCTCTTCAATTAGCAAGGGTTCAATATATGCTAGAGCTGTGCTTGTCGTGTCTGTGGTCGTACTCAGTACCATAAGGGGTTGTGGTAGAAGTAATAGTCCAAGAACAGCAACCAGAAGAATTCGATGAAGGTGGTTTCTCTTTGATAGCGTCATCTGGGAGTCAAATTCAGTTTTGAAGGGATATCAGATAAGGATTGTCTTACATGCGGATTTGTACTCTTTATAATTACCAACTCGGAAACTACGAGAAATGATGTATTATTCTGATATGTAGTATTTTCTATTGAAAATAATTTGGAGTTGCAAATAAATGGGTGACAAACCAACTCTTTACGAACGTCGTCTGCAATTGAAACACTTCTTTGATGATAAACAGACCGGTCAAACACGACGAACTTGGCTGGAATTCCAATATCAACCCCCTGAGAAAACTGAAGAGGGCTGGGTGAATGACGGACGTGTTCGTTTATCACTCGGTGAAGAGAAGGACATCAAGGGTGCATTTCTCTTAAGCATTGAAGAGGTGGCTCGTTTACACAGGGTTCTTGAGTTGATTCTCAATGAACATGAAAGCACAAAAGCTGACCTCTGGAAAAGATAGAACAAAAAAGTGGACGCTCTTTATTTTTCTTGGAGGTCCGCACTTCTTTTTACCATGATAGGATAGCCAGAATAGATTTATTCACAAAAGTGTTACACATGAAACGTTAGGAAGTCCACGATATGCTGGTATTTAATAATCTCACCGGACTTGAATCTTTGATTGATTTCGATTTGCATGGTAGTAATCTCATTGCAACATTACCTTTCGTACTACCAGCTATAATGATTGGTATAATGCTATTTCTTCATCAACGCGGTCTTCCACAAACGGAAACGAAACGGAATCTGGTTCTCATCATGACCATTCTGCTGTTCGGTGGATCCTTTCTCCTGATACTATATGCAGGATTTGGGGATGTCTGGTGGGCTTCTGTTGACTTTCAATTGGGTTCCTATGTTACAGTACTCGCTGTGCTTCAGATTCTCTCGGATTTGATTTTTGGTAATGTCTTTGTAGGTGTTGCATATATCATACTGGTTGGAGTCATCCTAGGAATAGTAGCTCACTCCACACTCATTCCTGTAGAACCTGATATCGTAGCTATGCAATCTGAATTGAATGAAACCATCGATGAAAACGAGCAACTCAGAAAAGATCTTCACTCTATTGAGGCTGAGAATAAGCAACTTCAAGTCTTCCTTAGTGAGAAAGAATCATCATTAACTGTGATACAGAGTGAACTTGAATCCCTAAGAGCAGCTGCTGTTGAGGCAGCAAAAGCGCCCATTGATGAGATGCCACCAGAAGTGGATCAGGATCTTCTTGCTTCAATTTCAGAAAAGGATGAACAGATTCAATTACTTGAGAATCGGATAATTGAACTTGAAACACGTATTGTGTCTTTGAGTGAAACATCTACTCCATCTGCAATGTCACCTGATTTAGTTGTGAAAGAGAAACTCTTAGCGGAGTTTACAAGAAGGGCTGAAACTGCAACACAAGTGGCAGATAGCGTGATTTCGGATACTATGGAAGTAATCTCTATGATACAAGGTAGCAATCTCGACGAATCAGCTAAATTAACACTCATCAAACTAATTGAAACTCTTCGTAAATCACTAACAAAAGTAGCAGGTTCTCCTGAACTTAAAGATAAACAAGAGCCAAAGATTGAGATGATTGGTGCAGTCATGATGGTACACGAGATAGTGGACGTAGTCAAGAAGATGTCACGAACATAGAATCAATTAGCTTTGCGTCGACATTTTCATCATATTATTGAAGAAATACTTGTTCTACAACTAGAGTATATAAGGAATTATCGAATTTTCATCCGTCTGAATGATAACGCTTAATAGTGACTACTCATCTGGACGATACTATCACATGTGACTAAGAGAACGCGGATATTTCGAGGAGATTTGCGTGCTTGGCCGACGGGCAAATTATGAGCATGCAACAGAGGTTTACTTCGCTGAGAGTGCGTTCTATCTCGGTGACTTGTTCTCTAGTTAACTCGTGAGGAGAAAGAATAAAAATGAGCACAAAGCGAAAGGCGGCAGTCTTGCTGTTCATCTGTGCCTTGACATTTTCTATTTTCATGGCACCAGTTGGACCTCCAGCCGCAGTCGAGCTAGCTGCACCACCTTCTCTCTCCCCAGAAACCCAAGACAAACTTGAGCAGTGGTATGATACCCTGTCTCAACCCGGCTTCAGTGCAAAGATTGATGCCGTCTTGGCGGAATGGGCAGAGTCCGGTGTGCTAGCAGACAATGTCGTCACCAGAATCAATGGTGATGTGGGTGCTTTGGTTGTAGCAACCCCTGATGTTGCCTGGGAAACTATATCCGAGGTAGCAGAAGTTGGTTGGTGGGTAAACTTGAATGCATTCAAAGTATTTGCTGTTTACCTGTCTTCACCAGAAGCATTATCCACATTAGCATACATTGATGGTGTCGGTATTATCGACGCAGACTTGTACAAGAACCCAGTTAGAGACGACCTAGTCAAGGAGATTGATATTGCTCCTACTCCTGGTGACAGGGGTATTGACATGGACGTCATTAAAGAGGTTGTAGGCGCTAATGGCGGTACAGCTAGTGGTTATGATGGTACAGGTGTTGTAGTCGGTCATGTTGATACAGGTGCTGACTTCGGCAATCCCGAACTGCAAGATGCCTATGATAGTGGTACATATGATGCGACCGGAGAAGGTCTCACATTCATGTACCGAGCAAACTCAACAGTTGTCAACGCGACTGCTTGGTTAGAAGCTGGAAACCTATTGACCTATGAGGTGGGCGGTGAATATTATGTCAACGTCTCAGCTTGGGGTTCACAGGGTCCAATGCTAAACAATGAAGGTGGCGGAAGATATCTGATTGGTGATGGGTCATTTCCAAATGTAGGATACGTTGATTATGTCGGATTCGTCTATCTCTATGCTTGGGCATGGGGTGTGGATCCCGGTGATCTGTTGTTTGATATGTTTGGTCCTGACATGAAGGTACCAGCTCCATCAGACGTTAATGGTGACTACATGCTAAACTATATCTTCCAGCAGAAGGGTGGACCTTATGCAAAGATCTTCGCACCAGCTCTTGTCTACAACTCTACTGTAGATGATGAGTGGAAGCTAGTCATCAACTGGGACGATACTGATGCATGGAACCTATACTGGACAGGTGGTTTCTACTATGAGACCTTAGATCTCACAGATAATGACACTGCCGACGCAATCAGCGCCCTGCTTGACTACGACTTCACGGACGACGAGGTCTTTGATCTTAGCAATCCAATTGTAGCACATGATTACACTGGTGACGGAGTCGATGACTTCAGTCTTGGTGCATTATCCTGGTGTTACGATGGTCTAGGATGGTTCGATGACGAACCACTCTTCAACGGTTTCAGATCCGACGGTGAGGCTTTCTGTCTATACTTTGACGATGCCTCTCACGGTACAGCAACCGCACTCCACGTTGCAGGTCAAGGTCTCTATGACTGGTGGAATTTTGACAACGAATCATACTTCAAAATGGAGGGTATCGCTCCTGGTGCTGACATCATGTCAGTAAGAGCTTTATCCGGTCAGTCAGACTATGCAAGCTACTTCTGGGTATGTGGTTTCCACATGGCGAACATGACAACCCGTGAATTTGCATACAATCCCGCTGGTCACGGTATATCTGACCTGACTACCAACTCTTGGGGTTGGGTCACAACACCCGACAGTGAGTTCAACTACCTGGCATTCACTTGGGACATCTTGTCCACTCCTGGCTACCTCGATGGTGCCTATCCTGGAGTACTTCAGGTATTTTCAGCAGGTAACGAGGGTTCAGGATATATGACAATTGGTCCACCTGGTGCTGCTAAGGGTGTTCTAACTGTTGGCGCTTCTACAACAAGTCACTGGCTTGACTACCTCTACGGTCCTGATCAGATGGACTATGAAGGTATTGCTAGTTTCACAAGCAAGGGACCTGCATTCTCAGGTTATCCAAAGGCTGATGTTTTAGCTCCTGGTCTTGCTGGTTATTCTGGTATCCCATGGCACTCAACATTCTATGCTGATGCTTGGGGTGTGAACCCTGAAAACATCACACTCTTCAGTGGTACAAGCCAAGCAGCTCCAGTATGCGCTGGTGTTGTCGCTCTACTTGTAGAAGCCCTAGGTGCAAGTACTCCCGGTTTACTGAAAGTCATCATGCAGTCCACAGCCGTTGATATGGGTTACGACCCAGCAACTCAGGGCTTTGGAAGAATTGATGCTGATGCAGCATGTGACTTTGCAGCAAACAATATCGGTATGATTTCACAGAATGTAGACTCACACAACAACTTCGCCCAATTCATCGGTGATGCATGGGCATATTGGGGTATCTTACCTGGTAGTTACACTGGTGGTATCTCAGTAAACACAACTGAAGACTCTTATCCAACAGACCTCTGGGATGGTTCAATCTTCTTCGGACAGGTTGCTCCTGGGGACACAGTGACATTCTATGAGAACGTCTGGGATGACGAAGTTACTCTCCTGGATTATGTCGATGACAGCTTGTCTGCAGACGCATACTACATGAGAGAAGCAACCAGAATGTCATTCTCAAGCACAACCTTCTCATACAATGACACAGTTGTTGCAGACGAGCAGATGTACGGTTGGTTCGACCTTAGTGACGAGCTTGGTTCAGCTTACGACACTGCTGAAGGAACCTACAGCTACATGACAATAGTTGTCGGATTTGATGCTGCAGATGTTGCAGGTGCCGAGCCATGGATGTTCCTCTATGACTGGGAAGATAATGACCCAGCTGATGGAATGCCCAACCTCTGGGATGGAGTCAATGGTAACGAACTCAGTAGAATCACAAGTGCTAGTGATCCTAGCAATGTCAACATGATGCCATTCGCAGTTTCAGGCTCTACTATTGGTGCCGTACTCGAAGGCGATGTGACACTTGTCATTCACGATCCAGCTCATGATGTTGCTACTGATTGGTGGAACGCAACAGCTACACCCGGAAATAACTTCACTTGTACAGTGATATTCTGGGAAGCAGTCACTGATGCCCATATTTCATTCGCTGATGGTACAATGGGTAACACCATTGATATCACCTTGGATGCTTCAGGTGCAGACCCAGGTATTCACCAAGGATTCATCATGATCGATGATGGTGGTGGTCAGACTCTCTGGATTCCATACAGCTACAATGTCTATCATGCAGTTGGTGGTGCTGAGGGTGCGGTCAATCCACTCGTTGTCGGCTACGGTGCTGAGCATGAGCCATACGATAATACTGTCTATGGTTGCATGGAAGAAGATCCTGACGATTGGGACTTCCGAAGCTTTGCTTTGATGGTGCCAAATGTCAACTACCTTGGTGTCCGTGTTGAATGGGCTACAGGTGGTAACGATATGTTCGTATCAATTCTCGATTCAGCTGATAATGAGCTTGCCTCGGGAAGTGGTATGACTCCGACTTCAACTGCTCTAATTGCAGAAGTTGATCCAGGAATGGTATACATTATCGTACATCCATTAGCTTTGAATGGAACTGGTACACTGCCAGCTACATACAACATCGAAGTTATGTGGTACAATGAGACAACCGAGCAGGACCTTATCCTGACTTGGACCTCAAACGAACATCCTACTCCAACGGTGTTGAACGACCATGAGACAGCCACAGGTGATCACGTTATTGTGAATGCAACCTACCCCGAATTCAATCTACCCAACATGCCTGAGTTTGAGGTTGATTCTATGACTATTTCATTCCTGTCTGGTGTCTACTTCGTAGATACTAAACCACTGGTAATTCCTGATGGTTCCTATGATCCATTCAATGGAATCATTCAGCTTGACCAGTTCGGCTGGAATGTCGTGCATGGTATCAACGAATTCGATCTTGTAGACATTGAAGTGGACTTCACGAACAATGACTGTGACGTCATGGCGTGGTGGTTAGGTACTGACAACTCAACCTGGACTTACGGCAATAACATCTTAGGAAGTGTTATGGCATCTGGAGCTCATCCAGAGCATACTACGTTTGTGGCTTCCCAGACTGGTTCAATAGTTGTTGGTTGTTTCGACTACGATCTTAATCCAGGGACTTGGACCCTTACTGTAGACACCCGTGTTGGGCAGTCCGGTAACGCTGCTGGTGGAACTGTACTGTTTGACACCTACGATTTCTTAGCGAACAGTGAGTTCCAAGTACAGGTGGTTGCAACTACTGGTACCAATATTGAGTTCGAGGTCAACTATGCATCTCTGACATTCGTCAACTTCCTCACACCCATCATTACAAGTGTTAATGTCACAGGTGCAGGTGCAGTGAAGACAGTGAATTGGACTGTTGTGGACAATGCTCAGGACGAACACACAAGTGAAATCCTGTTGTCATTTGACGATGGCGCGAGCTACATGCTTATTGCTGTAGACGTTCCTGGCTATTCATTCATCTGGAATAGCACAGGCTGGCTGATTCGAGACTACATCATTCAGATCAGGCTGTCTGACTCAGATCCATTGAACCCGTCAGTTGTTAGTCGATCCACCATTGGATATTCGGACCCATTCGAGGCTGGAACGGTGCCAATAATAACACCAACACCGACTCCAACACCGACTCCGACTCCAACACCAACACCGACTCCAACACCAACACCGACTCCAACACCGACTCCAACACCAACACCAACACCGACTCCAACACCATCAGAGTCAACATCAACAACAACTACCGAAGAACCAACTCCAACAGTGCCCGGTATTGACCCAGTCATTATCGGCCTTCTGGCTGGAATTGGTGTAGGCGTTGTCGTTGTATTGATTCTCTTCTTGGTGAAGAAGAGGTAGTGGAACTTTATTGGGGGCTAATGCCCCCTACACTTCTTTTTTTTTCAGCTTGTGCAGTGGAATTTGAAAATACTATCATCTAGAAGTCATCAGGACGATTCTAAACTATCAAATTTAAAACGAGTTTTGAACCACAATCTCAGATATTGGACGTCTGGGTCTGAGTTGTGGATATTCTCCCGCAATCTTCCCAATCGGAATGATTGCAATAGGTCTAATCCCCTCTGGAACATTGAGCGCTTCCGCAACCATGGCATCATCAAATGCTCCAACCCAGCATGAACCATAACCCATTGTATGAGCTGCAAGAAGGATATTCTGTGTCAATGCTGCTGTGTCCTGGAATGCATATAATGTTCTACCCCGATCCCCGTATCTTTCTGCTGATTCTTCAGGCACCATGCATACTGAGATGACAACAGGTGCTTCGGAGATGAACCTTTGACCAAAGGCTCCTCGTTTCAATTTCTCCTTTATCTTAGAGTCCTTTGTCACCACAATCCTCCACGGCTGTCTATTTCCTGCAGATGGCGCACTGATACCACTCTCAATCAGACGTTGTATATGCTTATCTGGGATTTCATCTGGATGGAACTTTCTTATCGAACGTCTACTTTCTATAACATTCAAAAAATCTTCATTCATTATCAAGCACTTCCGGATTTACAATGTTGGGTGGGATTTCATTTCTCTTAAATGCAATCAAGTTTTCGGCTACCATATCTGCCATTCTATCTCTTGTCGCAGTAGAGGCACTACCTATATGAGGTAACAAGACTACATTTTCCAACTCTAAAAGCGTACTGTCTTCTGAGATTGGTTCTATTGTGAATACATCCAAACCAGCAGCACGTATTTGATGACTACTCAATGCTTCATAAAGAGCGTTCTCATCGATTATGGGTCCTCTGGATGTGTTAATAAGAATAGCATTGCTTTTCATCATTGAGAATTCATCTTTTCCAATCAGTTTGTAGGTTTCAGTTGTTAATGGGACGTGCACAGAGATGATATCTGCTTGTCTAAGCAAAGTGGTAAAATCCACTCTCTCGGCATTTGTTTCCCTTTCTACAGCTTGACTTATCTCGTTTTCAGAACGAGACGTATACATAATTTTCATTGAGAAACCTGAAGCACGTCTGGCAACAGCAGCCCCTATTCTACCAAGCCCTATTATTCCCAAAGTTGCATTATGAATATCCGAGCCAAGAAGCAATTTTGGACTCCATGCAACCTTCCATTGTCCTCTTCTTACGAACTTGTCTGCTTCAACAACTCGTCGAGAAGCTGCAAGGATTAATGCCCAAGTAAGATCTGCTGTTGTTTCAGTAAGAACTCCTGGTGTATTTGTAACTATAATTCTTCTCTTGCTGGCTGCCTGTATGTCTATATTGTCATATCCAACTGCATATTGAGCGATTATCTTCAATTTTGGAAGATTATTAATAATATTCTGGTTGAGATCATCCGAAAGGAGACTTACAAGTCCTTCGCAATCTTTCGAATTTTCAATAATTTGTTCTTCTGTGGGTGGCATTACTTTATTCCAAACCTCTGTGTCGAAATTAGTATGTATCTTTTCCAATCCTGAATCTGGAATTTCTCTACTCACAAAGACTTTCAAAGAAATACACCACAACATATGTAGTACTATCTGCATATTGAAATCTTATGGATTAGCAGTATGAGAATGAATCTAACTCATATTTGGGTAATCACCCTTTATTGGAGAAAGATGCGGTGAGCAGTTGCCTTATATTCAAAAAAAGACAGCTTGTACAGTAAGAAGAAGCGGTGAAAAGGTGGCCAGAATGAGTATATCACTTGAACTTCCAAGAAGTGCAATCATCGTACTTGACCGACTCACGCACGATGGTCCGCTCACACCAAAGGCTTTGTCACAGAAAGTTGATCTCGCACCGAGAACAGTTTCCTTTGCTCTTCGCAGGTTAATGGGTCAGAATCTTTGCAGAAAGATTCCAAATCTGCGTGATATGAGACAACCTCTCTATATGGCTGACTTAGAACGTGCAAAGGAGCTACGAATGAAATACGAGCACGTCTTCAGACAAGTGCTCATGTAAATCCTGAAACATCGCTTGGATAATGGGTCCTGATTAGGCTCTGCTGCAAATGTAAGCAGACCTACTCTCTGGTTTTTTCCAAGTTGTCTTTTACTAATTTGCAATATATCCCAGCTGATAGTAGATCTGCTGTTGTCCCCGGATTAAGGATATTTCCGTTTTTCCGTAATTCTAAATCAAGTCTATCGATTAGTTCTAATTCGTCTAGTTTATGATCTTGCGTTTCGATTATTCGTCTTGCTATATTCATGACTCTTTCTGCCTCTTTAGCTCCAGCTTTCTTCACAATCAAACCATCAGGGGCTCGAGATAATCTCCAAACGAAAGTTCTAACTATAGCTTCTTCAAGATTTTCTAGAGAATCAGATAAGCTGTCGAGATAGGGGAGTGTTTCATCCAAGGTGAGATGAAAATAGGATGTCCATTCTTTTGATATTACATCAACATCTTCTGCCATTTTGAATATTTTTGGAAGTGTCATATTATCAATACGGATGTTCTCGAAGACTTCTGGATTGCTAATATCGTATTTTTCATGCTCATCGCGCCATCTATCTGAGAGGTTCTCTAGGTCTCCTTGAGGAGAGGCGAGGTGAAATGCATGATACAGATTTTCACTATCCTCCACAGTCCCCGCATCTATGATTCTTTTTAATTGTGTTTTAAGTCCCTCAATAGAGAACTCTCCTTCCAACTCTATCATGGTTGAAGCTGAAATAATTAGTGGGATATGGAGAAGAATAGTTCCAAAGATTGCATTCCTTCTGTTAAGATTCCCGAAGACATCATGTGTACACTCATGTATTATTGATCCAATCTTCACCTGTTCAGGTTCTATCAATCCCTCTGCAAGGTGTTTTCCTCTCGTAGCTGCAAGATAGTAACCTCTTGACGCTAAGGCTGCACTTGCTAGAAAATGACGATACCCAGTATCTGAGAATCGCTGCAACCGATTAACATTCCCAGGCTTTGGTGCACTAGCTTCTAAGGTTATAGCTAATTGCCCTAGACTTGCCAATGTCCATGCGACGTTTTTCATTGAAGAATTATGGGTACTACGGTGTTATAGAAATTGTCATTCAAATTATTCCAGAAGTTGTGGAAGAATATCTTTGGCTCTACCTCTAATGACAATGTCTGCAACATTTTCTCGGTTACCTCCCTCTAAGTTTATGAGAATAACCTTAGCACCAGCTTCCTTGGCTAATTGGGGAAGATATGCTGCTGGATAAATTGTGAGACTAGTCCCTACAACGAGCATTAAATCTGTCTTTCTACAAAGATTCACAGCTTTCTCCATTGCATTTTCAGGAAGCGGCTCACCAAATAGGATAGCTTCAGACTTGAGAACACCATGACATTTATCACACAACGGAGGTATTTCTCCATCAACTACTCTTTGATGGACTGTTTCTCCAACATAGATTTCATTGCATTCCATACAATATGCTCGGAGAAAATTGCCATGAATCTCAATCACTTTCTTATTACCAGCAACCTGATGCAGATTATCAATATTTTGAGTTATAATTCCGATGAGTTTACCTCTCTCTTCAAGAGTTGCTAGAACTTTGTGGGCGTCATTTGGTTTTGCTTTCAATAATACAGTTGCCAGTTCTCTTCCCATTGTCCAGAATTTCTTAGGATTTCGCAGAAAGCTCTCATAAGTACCATATTCAAGAGGGTCATATCTATTCCATATGCCGCCTTCACTTCTAAAATCTGGAATTCCAGAGTCAACGCTAATCCCTGCCCCGGTTAAAGCTGATATCTTAGTTGAAGATGAGATGAGGGTTCTCGCCTCTCTGATTTCTTCAGTTGCCATAATTCAGATAGGACTGCATCTACTGAAAAGAGTTTTCGAATATACTGTCATGTCGAAAGCTTTTAATTTCTTGATTAAACTACGAAGTACGAGTCACCGAGGGGATAAGTGCAAAGATTGCACCCCTTACTGGATTAATTATCCAGATTTTTCTGAGTGTGTGTGCTAGGTCAGTAGATACTAAGAAGCATAGAGTGATACCAAATGGAGAATCGGAAAAACGAAGAGCATGAACCTGACACTACTGAGGTTATACTAGACCTATCTGAAGATGAGGAGACAGAAGATCAAATCAGTGAACAGGAAGTCGTAAAAGAAGAGAAAATAGACCCTGTTAAAGAACTGGAAGATAAGTTTCTCCGTCTTCAGGCAGAGTTTGATAACTATCGAAAACGTATGGAGAGTAGATTTTCAGAGATTGCCAAGTACGCTGCTGAGGGAATTATCCTCAAAGTTTTAGAGATCCGTGACAATGTCGAACGTGCTCTAAGTGCTGATTTTGAAGCCGATCCAAAGTCTGCAAAACAAGGAATAGAAGGAATTGAACAGCAGATATCCAAAATCCTAGCTCAGGAAGATGTAAGACCAATAGTGTCACTCGACAAACCCTTTGATCCATACTATCATAATGCTATAAGCAGAAAATACGATGATTCCAAAGAAGATGGCGTAGTGATTGAAGAGTTTCAGCGTGGATATATGCTAAAGGAACGAGTGCTTCGTCCTGCAATTGTATGTGTTAATAGGCAAGAAATTTCGGTTCAGGAAGAACCAAGTATTGATGATAACGAAGAAAATGGTGAATGATAATGGGAAAAGTAGTTGGTATAGATTTAGGTACAACTAACAGTGGCATTGCTTACATGGAAGGCGGCAAACCTACAATAATACCAAACGCAGAAGGAAAACGATTAACTCCTTCTGTTGTTGGAATCACACAAAAGGGTGAGATTGTTGTAGGTGAAATTGCAAAGAGACAGGCTGTTTCAATGCCCGAGCGAACTGTACGTTCAATCAAACGGAAGATGGGCCAAGATTACAAGGTCAAGATTGGTGATAAAGAATATAGCCCTCAAGAAATCTCCGCGATGATTTTGACAAAAATGAAACGAGATGCAGAATCGTATCTTGGTGAGGAAATTCGGAACGCAGTAATAACCGTTCCAGCATATTTTAACGACAGTCAGCGTCAAGCAACCAAGGATGCCGGTCGAATCGCTGGTCTCGAGGTTCTGAGAATCGTCAACGAACCCACCGCTTCAGCATTAGCATATAACCTAGAAAAGGGAGAAGAGCTAAGAGTTCTCGTATACGATTTAGGCGGTGGCACTTTTGATGTTTCTATTCTTGATATTGGTGAAGAAGTATACAAGGTTCTATCAACAAGTGGTAACACACAACTTGGTGGTGATGACTGGGATCAACGAGTCATCGATTGGGTTGTAGGCGAATTCGGAAAAGAAACAGGAATTGATCTAACAAAAGATCTAGTTGCTATGCAGCGAATCAGAGATGCTTCAGAGCAAGCTAAAATTGAGCTTTCGACAGTTATGCAGACCAATATCAATTTACCATATATTACTGCTAATGAAAGTGGACCGAAGAACTTAGACTTGGAAATCACTCGAGCACAATTCGAACGCATGACTGACGATCTTGTCCAGGCTACATTAGGTCCAATACGACAGGCACTTGCTGATTCTAAACTTGAGGCTGAACAAATTGATAGAATACTTCTTGTAGGTGGAGCTACAAGAATGCCAAAAATTCAAGAAACTATCCGGGCTATGTTTGGAAAGGAAGGGGATAAGAGTATAAATCCGGATGAGGTAGTTGCACTTGGTGCAGCGGCTCAAGCTGGTATCATTGCTGGAGAAACCGATATACTTCTACTCGATGTAACGCCGTTGACACTCGCCGTAGAAACCTACGGTGGGATTGCTACGCCTCTGATTGAACGAAACACAACCATACCTACTAAGCGGAAAAAAGAGTTCACAACCGCGGCAGATGGGCAAACCGTAGTAGAGATTCATGTCACTCAAGGTGAGCGAAAGATGTCTGCGGACAACATGACTCTAGGTCGTTTCCAACTTGTTGGGATTCCTCCTGCTCCTCGTGGTGTACCCAAGATTGAGGTCAGCTTTGATATTGATGCAAATGGAATTTGCAATGTCACTGCAAAAGATCTTGGAACAGGTAATGAGCAATCGATTACAATAACTGCAACAACCAGCCTCACAGACACAGATGTTGAAAGGATGGTGGGAGATGCAGAACGATATGCTGAGGAAGATGAGCGACGCAAGTCCCAAGTGGAAGCAAGAAATATGGCCGAACAGGTGATCTATCAAGGCGAGAAGCTCATTAAAGACAATCCGGATAAAATATCTGAAGATCTCAAGAAGGAATTTGAAACAGAAGCAGAATCTCTTCAGAAACAAATTAAGAGTGAAAACTTCGAGAGTATAAAGTCAGGGACTGAGAAATTACAACAAGTCATCTTCAAGATTTCTGAAAAGATTTATGGTCAGCAAGGTCCAGGTGCTGCTGGTTTTGATCCAAGCCAGACGCAATTTGATCCAAGCACGATGACTGGAGCTGGACAACCATCTGGAGCCTCAAGTGCGAAGCCAGACGATGAAGATGTTGTCGATGTCGATTTCGAAGACTTAGATGAATAATCTTCTATAGGTGATAATTCTTGGCAGAGGATGACTACTATAACATCTTGGGTATAAATCGTAGTGCAACTCAGGATGATATAAAAAAAGCATTCAGACAGCTTGCTAAGAAATATCACCCTGATAGAAATCCGGATAATCCTAATGCAGAGGATATGTTTAAGAAAATCACTGAGGCATATGATGTTCTGAGTGATCCGGAGAAACGGTCTAATTATGATAGGTATGGGACTGCGGACTCTCAAGGGGTTGACATGGGCGGATTTGAGGATCTCATTAGTCAGGTCTTCGGAGGATTCGGTGGATTTGGTGGAATGGGTCGAAGAGGTCCAACCGGTCCACCAAAGGGTCAAACTCTTCGTATGAAGATTGATCTTACCTTTGAGGAAGCATTCTTCGGTACTGAAAAAGAAATAGCGTTCAGACGACATATCCACTGCAGTAAATGTAATGGTAGTGGAGCTGAACCCGGTTCATCTCCAAAGACATGCCGGTCGTGTAATGGTCGTGGACAAGTTGTTCGTACAATGGGTGGATTTATGCAAGTGGCATCTACATGTCCTACATGTGATGGTTTAGGTGAAGTGATAGAATCAAAATGTTCTTCATGTAGGGGTACTGGTTTAGAAACCGAACGACGTGAAGTGACTCTACCAGTACCTCCTGGAGTTGAAGATGGAATGGGCCAGCGGATTCGTGGGGGTGGAAATGCAGGTCCTCGTCGTGGACCCTATGGTGATCTAATTATCATTTTTGAGGTCGAGCCTCATAAAACATTCATACGAAGGGGATTGCATATCTATCTTGAACATGATATCCCATTTTCATTAGCTGCTTTAGGTGGAGAAATGGAAGTACTAACCATGCATGGTTCAAGTGTCATGAAAGTCAAGCCAGGCACTGAAGGAGGCACCGTTCTTCGAATGAAGGGAAAGGGAGTGCATACACAGGATGGACGGACTGGTGATCAACTAGTTCGGGTGAATATCCATATTCCTAAGAAATTGTCTAAGGAACAAAAGGAATATCTGAAGCAGTTCGATGATGCATTTGGAAAATAACTCAGAACTCGATTGGTTTGCATAGACATGCTTTCATTTTCAATTCGGTAAATGCGTTTGTATTTGCAGGTTGAACAAGCCATGCTGTATCCGCGCCTCTTCCAGTTCCCGCAACACAAATTATATCCTTATCCACAGGAACCATACCTGCATCAGAAGCCATGAGGGCAATTTCCGCACAAACTTTTGTTCCTTGACCGAAAGTTCTGAAAGCTAACGCCATCATCTCAACAGGAGTCCATGTATTAACCTTGCGTCTTATTCCTCTTGAAACTCCTGCAAATGCATGGGATGAGGTTAGAATTGCCGCTCCTGTTTTTTGTATGCTTGCGCGATTCTCTTCCCTCAGTTCGTTAGTATTTGGTTCTTTAAATCCAGTCTGGTGCGTTACAACTATGACTTTCTTATTTGGAAACGACTCTGAAAATAATACGCCAGTAGATCCTTCAGTGGTTGCGACAACTATATACTCAATCGCTGGATTTTCATCAAGGAAGTGCTTCAGGTGGTTCAAGACTTCATTTGTATTCTCTCGTGATGCTTTTTCGAAATGGATTGTCTTTATCTTCATCCTATTCACTTCTCCTGTAAGAATACCGTTTATCTTTTGTCTCAGAATCAATCCTCTGATATTCTCCCATCTGCCATGCTCTGATGCTCCACTCGGCAAGAACAAAAATCATCAGAACAACCACAGCAAATAGAAAATCTACAGCACCTTCCGTTACTATGGAAACTATCCATGATGCTAATACAACAACAATGATCGCTGCTAGAAGGCGGATAATTAGGCTATGTCCTTGAAATGGTCGTTTCTCAGATTTTGGCTCTGATATCTTAACCTGACCGAATTCCTCTGCGATTTCCTCTGGTGTTCCAAGATTTTCAATAACTTCGATTAAGAGGATTTTTACATCCTTTGTGGGGCATTTTACCTGTTTTTCAGCAAGAGCCTCGATGATGTGAATTCTCAGATCATCAAGAAGGTCTTCTGTTTCAAAACTCTCTGGCAGTTTTTTCCTCAAACGATTGATATATTGCTCAATTTCCTTCTTAGTCTGATCATCACTCATTTTTCTAATTCCTCCAATTTTTCGATGTAGAGTTGGAGATTTGCTTTCAACACACGCAATACTCTATCACCCTCTCCTGTAAGGACATACACCTTCCGTTTAGGTCCAGCTTCTGATTTTTCTGTTCTGAAATCAAGGATTCTTTCCTTTGTTAAGCGATGCAATATTGGATACAATGTACCTTCCTTGATTTCTAGCAGCCCATTTGTTCGTTCTTCTAATTCTTTTACAATACCGTATCCATGTATCCCTTCTTCATGCTGTCTGACTATTGCTAGGACCGCGTATTGTAGGAGACCTCTACGAATTTCTACTTTCCAAGTGTCTTCGAAATTCGAGGTCATATTACAATCTCCTTATTGTTGATTAATGGATGGTTTATTTCTTTCCTTAAGTTCTCTCCTCTAAGTGAATCTCACTTATTTCTTGCTTCGGAGATATGATAATCTATACAATGAATTTCTTATTTCAACTCTCAGAGTTGAAGAATAATTCCTCGGTTCTGTTATCAAGAGATAGAGAAAGGATGCAAAGAATCTGAGTATCCCACTAAGCAATAACATCAAAAATACTGCGATGTACCTACTTGAAAGAATAATCTCTATACAGTAACCCATAACTCCAGAAAAAAGTGAACCGAGAAGAAAGACTCCTCCTGTGAATGTGTTGTACACTGCTAAATATGCACCTCTTTCTTCCTCTGGTGAAACGTCGTAAACATAAGCAGTTATCGCATTCATTGTTATTGCTGTTGCAAGGCCTGCAATGATATTCGCTAGGTAGACGGTAACAGTTCCATAAGGTGGAATTGAAATTGCGTAAAGTATTGGAACAACGAAAAGCATAACTCTTCCGACTACAATCATCGGTCTTCTTCCTACTCTATCAGCTACCTTTCCCATCGAGGAAGTAAACAGAATGATTGTAATTGTCATAAGAGATGTCGTAATAGCGATTTCAAGCGGTGTCTGACCTAACCATTCGCTTTGAACAACCATAAAGAGAGGCCAGGCCATTGACATAGCGAATGAAAAAAAGGTCGCAACAAAACAAAATTTCCGAAAATCCCCTGGTTTTGATAGTATTTCAAGTATTGGTGGAAATACCTCACTTCCCTTTTCTGTTTCAGGGCTTTCATTCAGAGTTAATGCAATGAGCGCTGTTATGATTCCAAGTATTGCTGTAAACAGAAATGGTAGGTAATACATCTCCCGCCATGCCTCCGCGGTGGGGAATAGAACCAAACCGAAATCTCCAAACATCATCCTGAGATATGGCAAAATTCCTGGGAGTACAGCAATTACTCCAGTTAATAGCGTAGCTATTAATGATGCGATATTTGTGAAGACTGCGAGTTTTCCCAGTTCATCACCACGATTCTCTTCTTTCATATATCCTGAAATCAATGATAGCCAAGTAGGTATCTGTATACTTAGTAGAATCGACTGAATCCCATAGAGAATGATCATTTCAAAAGGCGTTGCAGCAAAGAAGAACATGAAGACCATAGTCAATCCACTAAAGGTTCCAAATGCTACGAAGTGCTTTCTTCTACCAATCTTATCAGAAAGAGCTCCCCAGAGGGGTTGCATCATTGTTGGAGCAAAGTTACCTACACTTCTAAATATCCCGAGTTCAGCTAATGTTGCACCCATCTTTATTACATAATCTTGGAGGAACGGAGAATGCAGTCCTATTGCAAGTTGAGTTAATGAACCCACTGCGAATGTACGACGTGGCAATTTGCCAACTTGTATATTCTCGGATTCTTCACTCATGTGTCATCTCAAGTGGCCCATTTCTATCCTATTATTAACTCTGTTTCTTAGTACAAATCTCGACACACAAACTTATTCAAGGGAAATTATCCCTTTTAGGTTGTTCTTGTCATTTGAAGTGAGAGCTGAATCATGCTTGATGAAAGCCTATACCGAAGAAGAGTAGAATATGTCCAACGTTATTTACGAGATGAAGACGTGGATTTTGCGTTGTTGACGCCCTCCCCTAATTTTCAATATCTGACTGGTATTGAAACAGAAATGCGAGAAAGATTGGTCGCATTAATTATTCAACAAGAGGGTGAACCTAAAATAATCTCACCTTCTTTCGAAGTTAACAATCATAGTAATCTAAGTTGGATCAAAGATTTTGCAGGTTGGGAGGAAGATGAAGATCCCTATAAAATGGTCTTTGATTGTCTTCATTCAAAATCACAAGAATATCATGCAACGTTCGATAATTCATTGCCTATGGGTATATTCTGGACTCTAGAGAGAGTATCTGGTGGTTTCACAAAAACAACCTCTTTATCCCCTTTGATCAATAAAATGCGCATAAAGAAAACTGACGCAGAGCTTGAATTGATGAAAAAGGCTGGACACATCATAGAAGATGCTGTTACAAAGGCTTTCAATTCAGCGCATCTGGGAATTACCGAGATAGAATTAAAGCAGATTATTGATAATGAGATAATCCACGCAGGTGCTACTCCAACATTTGCTGCAGTTCAATTTGGTGAAAATAGTGCAATCCCTCACTACGGTGCTGGCAACAGGAAGTTGGTTAAACAGGATATTGTACTAATGGATTGTGGGTGCGCGTTTGGGGGATACAACACAGATATGACGCGTGTGGGTGTTGTTGGAGAACCAACAGAGGATCAAGAGAAGGTATACTCAATTGTGTTAGCAGCCGAAGAGGCTGCAATTAAGAAATTAGAACCTGGTATTCAATGTGGATCTGCAGATGGAATAGCTCGCCGTATAATAGAAGATGCTGGATACGGACAATACTTCACTCATAGACTTGGACATGGAATTGGGTTAGAGGTGCATGAGCCCCCCTATCTTGTTCGTGGTAATTCTAATCCACTTGAAGTGGGAATGACTCATAGTGTTGAACCAGGTATATATTTAGAGGGTCTCTTTGGAATTCGAATCGAGGACCTCGTTTGTATCAAGGAAGACGTAGTTGAAGTAATAACCTACATGCCAAAGGATCTCATTTTGATTGAGGGGTGATCTACTCCGTTTCAGGCTCTTCTTTTTCGTCTTGCTCTTTAGACATCAGTTCTTCCAATTTCTCACGATCCTCGGGTTTCATATCCTTCATCATCTCTGCAGACTTTCGCATCATGTCTGTGATTATGATTGAATATACTCCAGGTAAAGCCCCTAGAGTTGCAGATCTTTCTCTATATTCCTTATCAGCTAGATCTCGTGCATCCTTGAGAGCTTCCTTCGTAACTTCACCTTGCCCAATTCCTGAACAACTATTGTCGGTAACATAGAACTTCTCCCCGTCATAAGCTAAGGGGAATGTTTGACATGAGATGGGTCTTGAATATCTGATAGCACATGCGTTTGATTCCTTCACAAAGAAAATACAGGCAGTTTTGTCTGAACCCTCTTCAAGAGGATTTCGCAGGGTTTCAATCGAGAAGATTTCCCCTTCATCTTTTGGAATATTCAAAGTGAGACCTGGAAATATCTCCTGCACGAAATTCTGGGTTATCCATCGTGAGATGTCACCAAATGTTACTAACACCGGGCTTCTTGTACAGCATACACGATCAGCACAAGTTTGTTCATAGCACTTGAAGTTGTATTTTTTCTTCTCCTCTGACATTTTTCCCACCTGTCTTAAAGACCTAACACTTTGATTATGCTCGATTTTTTAATACTTTCGAAGTTGACCTGAAAATGTCGTCTTCGAAAGGTATTTCTTTATACTATTTCACGCTCGAGGTACCGGTGCGACAAAATCTCTCATATGTATTGGAGTCCAAAGAATGCTCAACGATGAATGGTATAATAATGATTCTGAATTTGCCTTTGCACGTCTTCAAACTTCTGAGCAAGGTTTGACTAATAAGGACGCGGAGCGAAGGGTAGAAGAATTTGGCTACAATGAACTTGTAGAAACCGGGAAAAAAAGTCCTGTGGTGATGTTCCTTGAACAATTCACAGATCCTATGGTAATTATCCTTCTAATCGCCATAATCATTTCAATTTTCACGTCTATTATAGCACAAGGCCATGGTGAAGATCATGGCTTCATAGATGCAATAGTAATTTCTGCAATCGTGATATTCAATGCAGTTTTTGGATTTGTGCAGGAATACCGCTCAGAACAAGCCCTTGAGCGACTAAAGGAGATGGCAGCACCTCGAGCCCGTGTATTACGGGACAGATTATGGATTGATACTGAATCACGAAATCTTGTTCCTGGTGATGTAATTAGTCTTGAAGCAGGTGATATGATACCAGCTGATGGAAGAATTTTCTATGCTGTAGGTTTTTCTGCTGACGAATCTATCTTGACAGGTGAATCCCTCTCAGTAAGGAAAATCAGTGACACAATATATCTAGACCATCCCACTGTTGGGGATATGAAAAATATGGTCCATCAGGGAACTACTATCACGTCCGGTAAAGGCCGTGCCGTAGTTACATCAACTGGAATGAAGACACGTTTTGGATCAATAGCAGAGATGGTTCAAGAGAGTGAGAAAGATATGACTCCCCTACAGCTGGACCTTCAGGACCTAGGCAAGAAACTAGGGGCTCTTGTAATCGTCATGTGTATAATTGTATTTGCTGCTGAGGTGCTCCGAGACATATCTGAAAGCTGGCTTGATCAATTGCTAGCTGCGATTGCACTGGCAGTATCTGCAATACCAGAGGGTCTACCTGCAGTAGTTACCATAACACTGGCTATTGGTGTCCAGAGAATGGTAAATGAGAATGCAATTGTAAGACGTCTTCCTTCAGTAGAAACTCTCGGGTCGACAACAATCATCTGTTCAGACAAGACTGGAACGATTACGAAAAATGAAATGACTGTGATGAATCTCTTCGTAAATGGTCAAACGATAACAGTGTCTGGTGTAGGATATAACCGGAAAGGTGCATTCCACAGAGCCAGCACACCTTTTAATGCCAAAGCTGATATTCACGCTGTTAAACTTCTTGAGATTGGTCAACTCTGTACGAATTCAATGTTACAAGATGACCCCTTGGGTAAAGCACACTATTCAGTTGTCGGAGATCCTACTGAAGGCGCTATTCTTGTTGTAGCAGAGAAAGCAGGTATTCCTCATTCTGAAACCTTATCCAAATATGAAGAGATTACTGAGATTTCATTTGACTCAGCAAGAAAGAGGATGACTTCAGTTTGTCGCGCATCCGAAGATGGGTCTCTAATTGCTTTCTCGAAAGGTGCTCCTGAGGTATTATTACCCCTCTGCACATCTATCTATGAGCATGGTGAAATCAGACCGTTAAAAAACAGAGAGCGAGATACTATCCTGATGATCAATGCGGGATTTGCTGAAAACGCTTTAAGAGTTCTTGCTTTTGCTTATCGACCCCTCGATGCTGAGATTCCAGACTGGGAACCAGAGAAGGTAGAGAAAGATATGGTCTTTGTGGGTCTTATGGGAATGATAGACCCTCCACGTGATGAGGTGAAAGAGGCAATCACAACATGTATCAACGCAGGTATTCGCCCCATAATGATCACAGGTGATCATGAGCTTACAGCAAGAGCTGTTGCCATTGATGTTGGTCTTATTGAGAGGAAAAGCCAGGTTGTAACTGGTGCTATGATTGATACGATGGAGCACCAAGAATTCCTTAACATTGTTCGAGATGTAAATGTCTTCGCACGAGTTGCTCCTCGTCACAAACTTCAGATTGTTAATGCATTAAAGAACATGAATGAAGTTGTCGCGATGACTGGAGATGGGGTCAATGATGCGCCAGCAGTCAAAACCGCAGATGTCGGAGTTTCGATGGGTGTTCGAGGTGCTGATGTCACGAAGGAAGCGTCTGATGTCATTTTGACAGATGATAACTTCGCTACGATTGTTACCGCAGTTGAAAAAGGTCGTGAGATTTATTCCAATATTAGAAAATTTGTTCGATTCTTGCTTGCAGCCAACTTCGATGAATTATTTCTCGTCTTTACTGTTATAATGCTCGGTTTTCCATTACCTATAACTGCCATTCAAATCCTGTGGCTTAATTTGGCTACAGACGGCTTTCCAGCTCTAGCATTGGGGGTCGACCCTCCTGAAAAGGGAGTGATGAATAGGCCGCCACGCAAACCGGGTCAGAAAATGATGGATCGCGGGATGATATCCTTCATCCTTGTGGCAGGATTCATGGCATTCCTTTCTTCTGCATTTATCTTCTTCTGGGCTTTGGGGACCTATGGTGGTGGGTTACCTACAGCTGAGAATCTCCTTCAACCTGATTTCTGGTCAATTGAATCATGGGAGAACGCACTTACTCATGCAAGAACAGCCGTCTTTGCAGGCGTTGTGACATTTGAGCTTCTATTTGTTTGGAATTGTCGTGATGAGTATCGCCCCATATGGCGCACTGAGATTCTGAATTCACGTGCATTGATTGGCGCTGTTATGTTATCATTAGTACTAACGTTGGCAACAATTTATGTTCCATTCCTGCAAGGACTATTCGGAACGGTGCCTCTCAATCTAATTGACTGGATTGTGATATCTGTTACATGTCTTCCTGCCTTATTGATTCCATCATACATTATCTTCGGACATAATACGA
>Ga0315553_10000234_pt1 | contig 50903 bp, 53 predicted proteins | sample SalMarSW160140MG_FD_203099 | JGI IMG/M metagenome (GOLD analysis project Ga0315553, IMG submission 203099) | Salt marsh sediment microbial communities from the Plum Island Ecosystem LTER, Massachusetts, United States - Salt Marsh Sediment SW1601-40 ...
GGTCGGCCCAGGCGCACTGGTCGAGGGCCGTCGCGACGAGCTCGGCGGAGGTGGTGTCGTCGAAGGGCGCGCAGCGCAGGTCGTAGCGGAGGTTGAGCAGGGGCATGGGGTCTCGGATCTCCTGGCGGGGGAGGCCGCCGCGCGAGCGCGGCGGATCCGCCGGGACGGTATAGTGGCACGCAGCCTGACCGGAGACGCTCCATGAACTTCGATTTCACGGAGGAGCAGAAGCTCCTCCAGCAGACCGCCCGCGACTACCTGCAGGAGCACTGCGGACTCGACGTCTGCCGCGGAGTGCTCGAGAGCGGAGGCGCCTACAGCGAAGCGCTGTGGAAGGGCGTCGCCGAGATGGGCTGGCTGGGAGCGGCCGTTCCCGAGGAGCTCGGCGGCGCCGGCTTCGGCCGTCTGGAGCTCGCCTTGATCGCGCAGGAGCTGGGACGCGCGTTAGCGCCGATTCCGTTCTCCTCGAGCGTCTACCTGGCCACCGAGGCGCTGCTCGTGTTCGGGAGCGATGCCCAGCAGAAGACCCATCTGCCGCGCCTCGCCGCCGGAGAGCGGATCGGCACCTTCGCCCTCGCCGAGGGCCCGGGCCGCGGCGCGCTCGACAAGCCGACCACGCGGCTGTCGGGCGGCGTGCTCAGCGGCACGAAATTCCCGGTCGCCGATGCTACCGCGGCCGGGCTCGCGGTGGTGGTGGCCCAGGGCGACGTAGGGCCGGTGCTCGCCCTCGTCGAGCTCGACGGGCCGGGTGTCACCGCCACGGCGGTCGGCTCGGTCGATCCCTCCCGCCCGCTCGGCCGCCTCGTCTTCGACGGAGCCCCCGCCGAGCCGCTCGCGAAGGGAGAGGGGCTGGCGGCGGTGCGCCACCTGCTCGACCGGGCCGCGGTGCTCGCCGCTTTCGAGCAGGTCGGCGGCGCCGAGCGCGCCCTCGAGCTCACGCGCGAGTTCACGCTCGGCCGCTACGCCTTCGGGCGTCCCGTCGCCTCCTTCCAGGCGATCAAGCACCGCCTCGCCGATCTCTACGCCGCCATCCAGCTCGCGACCTCGAACGCCTACTACGGGGCCTGGGCGCTCTCGACCGATAACGCCGAGTTGTCGACGGCGGCCTGCGGCGCGCGGATCTCCGCGAGCGAAGCCTTCGACCTCGCGGGCAAGGAGATCATCCAGATGTACGGCGGCGTCGGCTACACCTGGGAGTACGACTGCCATCTCTTCTACCGCCGCGCGAAGAGTCTCTCGCTGGCCCTCGGTTCGCCGGGAGAGTGGCGAGATCGCCTGGTCGCGCGTCTGGAGGCCTGACGATGGATTTCGACGACACTCCCGAAGAAGCCGCCTACCGCGAAGAGGCGCGCGCCTGGCTCGACGCCAACGCCGAGCGGCTCCCACCGGGCAAGAAACGCGTCGGCGCCTTCGAGCGCGACGACCTGCTGCCCCAGGCGAAAGCCTGGCAGGCGAAGAAGGCCGACGCGAACTGGGCCTGCATCACCTGGCCCGTCGAGTACGGCGGCCGCGGCGGCTCGGCGCTCCAGAGCGTGATCTTCGGCCAGGAGGAGTCGAAGCACGACGTACCGCCCTACATGTTCGGGATCGGCCAGGGAATGCTCGGCCCCACGATCATGGCCCACGGCACCGACGCGCAGAAGAAGCGCTACCTGCGGCCGCTGCTGCGCGCCGACGAGGTGTGGTGTCAGCTGTTCAGCGAGCCCGCTGCGGGATCCGATCTGGCCGGCCTGCGCACGACGGCGGTGAAGGACGGCGACGAGTGGATCGTGAACGGCCAGAAGATCTGGACGACCGGCGCCCACTACTCCGATTTCGGCATGGTCGTCACGCGTACGGATCCCACGGCGCCGAAGCACGCGGGCATCACCTACTTCATCGTGGACATGAAGGCGCCCGGCATCGAGATCCGACCGATCACCCAGATCAACGGCTCGAAGGACTTCAACGAAGTGTTCTTCAACGACGTCCGCATTCCGGACGAGAATCGGGTCGGCGCGGTCAACGACGGCTGGCGCGGGGCGATCACGACGCTGATGAACGAGCGGGCGTCGATCGGAAGCGGACAGGGCCTGGGCTTCGGCATCCAGCAGCTGCTCGACCTGGCGCGCCAGACCGAGTGGGACGGACGGCCGGCGATCGAGGATCCGTCGGTGCGCGCGCGCATCGCCGACTTCTACTGGAAGCTGAAGGGTCTCGAGTACACCGGGTACCGGGCGCTGACGTCGCTGTCCCGGGGCACCACGCCGGGCCCGGAGAACTCGATCGGCAAGATGGTGGGCGCGCCGCTGCGTCAGGAGATGGCGGCCTTCGCGATCGAGCTCCAGGGCATGGCCGGTGCGACCCTCGACGCCGACGTCACCTGGGGTCGGGGCTCGGCCCAGCAGAGCTGGCTCGCCTCGCCGGGCCTGCGCCTGGCCGGCGGCACCGACGAGATCCTGCACAACATCGTGGCCGAGCGGGTACTGGGTCTGCCCGGGGAGATCCGGGTCGACAAGGACAAGGCCTTCTCGGACATTCCGACGGGCCGCGCCCGCTAGTCCGTGCCGGAGGCACCCCGCAACGTCCGCGTCGAGCACCGGGACGCGTTCGTGCGCTTGACGCTGTGTCGGCCGGAGCGGCGCAACACGCTCTCGCTCGAGACGATCGGAGAGCTCGACGCGGCCTTCGCCGAGATCGGCGCCGGGAAGTCGCGCGGCGTGCTGCTCGACGCCGAGGGGCCGGTGTTCTCGGCCGGCCACGACTTCGCGGACATGACCGGGCGCGACCTCGCCGGGATGCGCGCCCTGCTGGTGCGCTGTGCCGAGATGATGCAGCGGATCCAGCGCATTCCGCAGCCGGTGCTCGCGAGCGTGGCGGGGTTCGCGACCGCGGCGGGCTGTCAGCTGGTCGCCACCTGCGACCTCGCCCTCGCGTCGGAGGAGGCGCGTTTCGCCACGCCGGGCGGGAAGGGGGGCCTGTTCTGCCACACGCCGATGGTGGCCGTGAGCCGCGCGATCGGGCGCAAGCGGGCGCTCGAGCTGCTGCTCACCGGCGATCCGGTCGACGCCGCGACGGCGGCCGAGTGGGGGCTGGTGAACCGCGTCGTCCCGCCCGACCAGCTCGAAGCCGCCTCCTGGGACCTGCTCGAGCGCGCCACGCGCGGCAGCGCCTTCTCCAAGGGCCTCGGCAAGCAGGCCTACTACGCGCAGATCGACCTGGACCAGCCGAAGGCCTACGACTACGCCACCGAGGTGATGGCAGCGGCGTCCCAGCACCCCGCCGCCCAGGAGAACATCCGCGCCTTTCTCGAGAAGCGGCGTCCGGTGTTCGAGGACTGACCGGCGCGGCCGCGGTCGTGCGACTAGGCGGCGCGGACGAGCCGCCTCTCGGTCTCCGTCAGGATGTGCGGCGCCTCGCGCCGCAGCGCGGGCTGGGTCTCCCGCGTCCAGCGCGCGAGCGCCGGCAACGAGGACAGGGGGACGCGCAGGCGCGGCCGGCGTGCCAGGGTGCGCGCCGTCCGCAGTGCCACCTGCTCGGGATCGCCGTAGGCGCGCGGCAGACCCTGCTGCTCCAGGCGCGTGCACAGCTGTGCGAAGCGAGGGTCACCCTCCGGACGGCTCCACGCCAGCGTGTCGGCGGCGGCGCGCGCCGCCTCGATCGCTGCGAGATAGCCGGCGCACGCGTCCGGCTCCGCGAGCAGCGCTCCGTCGAGCAGCAGCTCCACGCCGACATGGGCGGCGCCGCGCGCGGGCCCGCGGTCCAGACCGGCCGCGCGCAGCCGTGCCGTCGCCTCGCGCACCAGCGATGCGAAGCGAGGTGCACCGTGGAAGGCGGAATCGCTCTGGTGATGGAAGCGGACGCCGGCGGCGACCGAGGGATCCGAGACGCTCGTTAGCCCTGCCTCCAGCCACGCCGTCCAGTCGGGCAGCATCGCCCCCAGCGCGAAGCGCGGGTCGTCGCGGCGGCGCAGGGCGAGGCACGCGTGAGCGAAATAGTTCATCGCGACGCAACGCTACAGCGCACTATACTTTCGTGCACTCGCGCTCCGGTACGCGCGGAGGGAGGCTCCATGCTCGATGTGGTGATTCGCGGCGGCACCCTGGTGGACGGGAGCGGCGCCGCGCCGCGCCGCGGAGATCTCGGCATCCGGAACGGTCGCATCGTCGCCCTGGGCGCGCTGGACGAGGACGCCCGTATGGCGATCGACGCCGCCGGCAAGATCGTCGCGCCGGGCTTCGTGGACGTGCACACCCACTACGACGCCCAGGCCTTCTGGGACGGCACGCTCTCCCCCTCGCCCTATCACGGCGTCACCTCCGTGGTCGGCGGCAACTGCGGCTTCAGCATCGCGCCGCTCTCGGACACCGCGGGCGACTACCTAATGCGGATGCTGGCCCGGGTGGAGGGCATGCCGCTCGAAAGCCTGCGCGAGGGCGTCCCCTGGAGCTGGCGCAGCTTCGGCGAGTATCTCGAGCTCCTCGATGCGCGCCTGGCGGTGAACGCGGGATTCATGGTAGGCCACTCGGCCCTGCGCCGGGTGGTAATGGGCGAGCGCGCGGTGGGCCACCACGCCACGCCGGAGGAGCTGGATGCGATGTGCCGGCTGCTGGCCGCGTCCCTGCGCGAGGGCGGGCTCGGCTTCTCGTCGACGGTCTCGCCCACCCACAACGACGCCGACGGCCAACCGGTCCCCTCGCGCCACGCCAGCCGCGAGGAGCTGATCGCGCTGGCGCGGGTGGTGCGCGACCACCCGGGCACCGCGCTCGAGTTCCTGCCCGGGGTCTCCCTGTTCTCGGAGGAGCAGAAGGCGCTGATGGCGGATCTCTCGCTGGCCGCCAACCGCCCGCTCAACTGGAACGTCCTGGCGCCGAGCGCCGGCAACGGCGACTACGTCGAGGCGCAGCTCTCGGCCACCGACTACGCGCGGGAGCGCGGCGCCGAGGTGATCGCGCTGACGGTTCCCCAGGCGATGACCGTGCGCATCAACCTCACCTCGGGCTTCGTGTTCGACGCGCTGCCGGGATGGAGCGAGCTGTTCCGCATGTCGCTCGAGGAGCGCAAGCGCGCACTGCGCGATCCCGCCTACCGCAAGCAGCTCGACGAGGGCGCGAACTCCGAGACGGCGGGGCTGCTGCGCGGGCTGGCCCGCTGGGAGAACATGCGCGTGATCGAGACCTTCGCCGAGGAGAACCGCGGCCTGACCGGCAAGACGGTCGGGGAGATCGCCGACGTCCGAGGGCAGACGCCCTTCGACGCGATGATCGATCTCGCCCTCGCCGACGAGCTCAAGACCTCCTTCATGCCGCCCGGGGCGGGCGACGGCCCGGCCGACTGGCAGGCGCGGGGACGCGTCTGGCAGGACGATCGCGCGGTGATCGGAGCCTCGGACGCCGGTGCCCACCTGGACATGATCGACACCTTCGCCCTGGCGACCCAGGTGCTGGGGAACGGCGTGCGCCGCCACGGCGCGATCCCTCTCGAGGAGGCCGTGCGCCAGCTCACGGACGTGCCCGCGCGCCTCTACGGCCTGCGCGAGCGGGGCCGGCTCGAGCCGGGCTGGCACGCCGACGTCACCGTCTTCGATCCCGACACCGTCGAGAGCGGTCCCACCTACACGCGCTACGACCTGCCCGCGGGAGCGGGGCGGCTGTACGCCGACGCGCGGGGCATCGACCACGTGCTGGTGAACGGCGTCGAGATCGTCCGCGGCGGCGAGCACACCGGCGCGCTGCCCGGAACGGTGCTGCGCTCGGGACGGGACACGGACACAGTCGAGGTTCCCGGGGGTCGCTCCCACGCATGAGCCCGTGGCGGTTGCTGGCGCTGCCGGGACTCGGCATCGGCTCCTTCGTGCTGGAGGGGCTCGCGGCGGCGCGCGGCCGCTCGCCCTACGCCGAGGTTCCGGCGGTGGAGCCGTCGCTGCGGGTGGTGGCGGAGGCGGCGCTCGACCGCAGCTTCTCGCTCGGCATGAACCTGCTCACCGGCGTGCCGCATGCCTCGACGGTCCGGCGCGCCCGCGCGGAGGCGTCTGCGATGGCGGAGTTCGTCGCCGAGAGGGGATTCCGCGCCGATCCCGCGACCTATCACCGGTCTCCCGGAGCGCCCGCCTCCGTCGCGCGGCGCGGCGCCACTGCCTGGACCGGACGGCGGCCGACGCGCTTCCAGGCGATCTCCTTCGCGAGCGGGTACGCGCCGCACCCGGGAGAGCCTGGCGGTCGGCGCTGGCTGAAGCATCCGCGCAACCACACCGTCCACGCCCAGCTGCTCGAGCACGCCGACCCGGGGCGCCCCTGGGTGGTGTGTGTGCACGGCTTCGGGATGGGGACGCCGACGCCGAACCTCGCCGCCTTCCGGGCCGAGCAGCTGCACCGGGAGCACGGCTGGAACGTGGTGCTGCCGACCCTGCCGCTGCACGGCGAGCGCGGCGTGGGGCTCATGTCGGGAGGCGAGGTGCTCGCCCCGGACTACCTGCGCCTGGTGCACCTGTTCGCCCAGGGCGTGTGGGACGTCCGCCGCGTGCTCGCCTGGATCCGCGCCCGGGGTGGGACGCGCGTCGCGCTCTACGGCCTGTCGCTGGGCGCCTACGTCAGCGCGCTGGTCGGCTCGCTCGAGGACGACCTGGCCGGTGTGATCGCGGGGATCCCGGCCGTCGACTTCCCGAACGTCGCGCGCGACAACGAGCCCTGGGTGATGCGCCGCTACGGGCGAGAGGCGCACATCGACTGGGAGTCGGTGCGCGCCGCCACCCATCCGGTGTCGCCGCTCGCCCTCGCGCCGCGCGTGCCGCGCGAGCGCCGTTTCATCTTCGCCGGCACCGCCGACCGGGTGGCGCGGCCGGACCAGGCCCGCGCCCTGTGGCGACACTGGGACCGCTGCGAGATCCACTGGTTCGCCGGCGGCCACGTCGCGGCCCAGTGGAATCCGACCGTGGCGCCCTTCGTGGATGCGGCCCTGCAGGCCTGTCTGGACTAGCGAGCGCTGGACGGACGCCTTCAGGCCGACCCGCCGACCACGCCCAGACGCGGCCGCTGCTCGGCGAGGCGCACCGTCTCCTCGAAGGCCTCGGTGAGCGCCGCGGCGAAGCGGTCGAGGTCGGGCAGGCGGTCGAAGTCGGCATTGAGCCCCCAGCACAGCTTCCCGTCGTAGCTCGTGACCGCCACCGCCAGCGCCTGGTCCTCGCGCAGGGGCGTCAAGCCGAAGGCCTCGATCAGCCGGGCGCCGCAGAAGTAGAGCGGCTGCTGGGGGCCGGGCAGGTTCACCAGGGTCAGGTCCACGGGGAGCCGCGGCGACACCGCGCGCGCACCGAGCGCGAGCCGGCGCGAGCCCGTCCAGCGAGATGTCTCCGCCAGCGTGTGGGCGTCGAGGGCGGGGCTCTCCGACTGCAGGGCTGCCGTCTGGGCGCGGATCCGGGCCACGCGCTCGGCCGGGTCCTTCTCCCAGATCGGGAGCTCGACGATCCACTCGCCGACCGCCTCGTCGACGGACTCCCGATCCAGTGACACCGGGGTGGAGACGCGGAAGTCCACGGTAGCCGGATTCACCAGACGATCGGCGAAGAAGCGGCGGACCGCGCCGGTGAGCACCGCGAGCAGCACGTCGTGCACCGGCGCGTCCAGGGCGCGGTGCGCGCGGCGGGCCGCTTCCAGCGGCACGACCCCGCGCGCGAAGCGGCGGTGCGGACCGCTCGGACCGGAGAGGGGCGTGTTCGTGCGTGGCCGCACGGAGTAGCCGAGCCCCTTCGCCAGGCCGCGAACGCGGCGCTCCACCTCGTGTCGCCAGTCGGGCTGGCGCAGGAAGGTCTCGACGCGGGCGAGGGTGCGGCGCGGCAGCCGGGCCTGGCGCACGACCTCGTCGCGCACCAGCTCGAAGGGCGAGGGAACCGGCCGCGGTCGGAAGCTCGCTGCCGAGCGCTCGGGCGCAGCGGAGTCGGGGGTGAGGATCACGCCGGGAAGGTCGTCGCCCGAGGCGGCGTCGACCGCGCACAGGTGCGTCTTCCACAGCAGCGCGAAGCGGCCGCGCTCGAGACCCTCGAGCACCCAGCACTCCCACAGCGGGCGCGAGCGGTCGAGGCGCTGGGCGTGGATGCGCGCCACCATGCGGCGCAGCTGCTCCTCGCTGCCGGGACGCGGCAGGCTCGTGTGGCGCAGGTGGTACTCGAGATTGAAGTCGGGGTCGTCGACCCAGATCGGGTGGTTCTCGAAGGGGATCCAGCGCAGCTTCTGACGCGCGCGCGGGACCCGGGCCAGGCTCGCCTCCACGCCGCGGCGGATCGCCTCGAAGTCGACGCCGTGCTCGGGGCGAGCCAGGGGGCCCGGCTCGAAGACGAGCAGCTCGCCACTGTGGGCGAAGGCGCGGGAGCTCTCGTCCGCGAGGAAACGGGCGCTCTCCTGTGTCAGCCGCTCGTAGTGGGCGCGGGCCATCCGCAAACGCAGCTCAGTCGCGGCCGAGGATCGCGATGCCGCAGGTGGTGGGCGGTCCACCGATGTTGTGGGAGAGAGCGAGGCTCGCGCCCTGCACCTGGCGCGGGCCGGCGCGGCCCTGGAGCTGGAGGGCGTTCTCGTAGATCATGCGCACCCCCGTCGCGCCGGTCGGGTGGCCGAAGGTCTTGAGGCCGCCGTCGGTGTTCACGGGCAGCTCTCCCGTGAGCTCGAAGGTGCCCGCTGCGACGTGCTCCTTCGCCTCGCCCTTCTTGCACAGGCCCAGGTCCTCGTAGCTCAGCAGCTCGGTGAGCGTGAAGCAGTCGTGGAGCTGCACGACGTCGAGCTGACGGAAGGGCTCGCTGATGCCAGCCTGGGCGTAGGCGTCCTTCGCCGCGTACTGGGTCGGCTTCCAGCCCAGGAAGTCGAACTCGGGATCGCGCTGAGGGTGCTCGGCGACGGCGATCGAGACCGCCTTCACGAGCACCGGGTCGTCGCGGAACGTCTTCGCCAGGTCGGCGCGGGTCAGCACGCAGGCGGCGGCGCCGTCGCTCTGGGCGGCGCAGTCGTAGAGTCCGAAGGGCCAGGAGATGATGCGCGCGGAGAGCGCCTCCTCGACGGTGATCTCCTTCTTCAGCATCGACTTCGGGGCGAGCGTGCCGTTGTGGTGGTTCTTGACCGCGATCCGGGCCAGGTCCTCGCGGCCGGCGCCGAAGGTCTGGAAGTAGCGCGCCGCACACAGCGAGAACCAGCCGGCCGGCGTGGCGGGCAGACCGCGCACGCGGTCGAAGTTCACCGAGGGGCCGGAGACGCCGCGGTCCTTCGGCTTGTCGAAGCCCACCACCAGCACGGTGTCGTACATGCCGCAGGCCACGGCAAAGACGCCGAAGCGGAAGGCATCGGTGCCGGTCTGGCAGTAGTCGGAGACCAGGCTCACCGGCTTGCCGAAGAGCTTGAGCGCCTCGGCGATCTCGGCGCTGCCCTCGCGCGGGTAGACGGCGCCCGCGAACACCGCCTCGATGCGCCGCTGGGGATCGTCGATCCCCGCATCGGCGTAGGCCTCGTAGGCCGCGTCCACGATCATGTCTTCGCGCGACTGATCCCAGTTCTCGCCGAACTGGCACGCGCCGACGCCGACCACAGCCACCTTGTCCCGGATCGATTCGCTCATTGGATGGGGCTCGCCTTCCAGAAGTAGTTGGGCTTCCCGCCGGCGTCGTGGATCTTGCGGAATACGTACTCGACGGGCATGTCCAGGGCGACGTCGTCCGGGCGGATGTTCGCCATCTGGACCTGGACGCGGCAGCCCGCGACCTCGGTCATCACCATGATCGTGGGCGGCTCGGAGGCCGGGAAGAAGTAGTCGAAGGTGTAGGAGAGCAGCCTTCCCTGCTGGTCCGACAGGCGGAAGGGCTCCCAGGCGTCCTTCTCGAAGCAGCGGTAGCAGACGCGCTGCTTCGGGAAGTGGAGCAGGCCGCAGCTCGTGCAGCGCGCCGCCAGGAAGGCGATGTCGGCGTCGCGCTCGCGAAAGCGGATCGTGGCCGACAGTCCGAGGTCGGCGCCCGACTCCCACTCCTTGGGGTCGAGGCCGCGGGCGCGCAGGTAGGTGTCGTAGCTCGCGAGCGGGCGATGCCGGGCGAGGTGCCAGGACACGCCGCGCCGCGGCGGCAGCGCCTCGATCGCCGAGGTGGTCTCGAAGGCGAGGGCGTGGGCGCCGTCGCCGTAGCTCGCGACGAGCAGCCGGTCTCCCGGGCGCGCGGTCTCGAGGGCCTGGGCGAGCAGCATCAGCGCGTAGGGCGTGCCCGTGTTGCCGAGGCGGCCGAACAGGCCGTCCTGGATCTGCTCCGGCTTCAGCCCGAGCTGGCGGACGACGCCGCCGAGGCTGCGGGCGTCGGGCGCGTAGAGCGCCGCCTTGGCGAAGTCCTGGGGCGCGCGCCCGCTGCGGCCGAAGAGCGCGCGCACGGCGGCCACCAGGTTCGGGGTGTAGCCCTCCTGCACCGCGAAGCGATCCTCCCAGGTGTGGGTGAAGGGCTCGCCTTCGATGCGCCACACGTCCTGGAGCTCGTCGGCGACGGCCGCCTGGGCCTCGAAGCGGGCGATCGGCGCGCCGCCGACCAGGAAGGCGACGGCGCCGTCACCGAGCTTCGCTTCGAGGGCGCCGCGCGGCGCACCCATCCGACAGTCGCTCGCGACGACCAGCACCAGCCGGTGGGCCCCGGCGGCGACGGCGTGGAGCGCGCTCTCGAGCGCTGCGGTACCCGCGCGCAGAGACCCGGCGTGGTCCTGGGTGGCGACGTCCCGGCGCAAGTCGAGGGCCTTGGCGACCAGTGCCGCGCCCTGCTTCTCGCGCAGGGGATAGGTGGTGGAGGCGAAGTAGAGCGCGTCCACCGCGGAGCGGTCGACGCCAGTGAGGCAGTCGACGGCGGCCGTCACCGCCATCGTCACGGCGTCTTCGTCGTAGTCGGCGACGGCCTTCTCCGGTCCGCCGTCGCGCGCGGGTCGTCCCCCGATCAGCGACAGGGGCAGGCGGGTCATCGGGACGTAGGCACCGTAGGCGGTGATTCCGACCGGGCCGGGAATGCCGGACATCGGGACTCCTGTGGGCGAGCGAAGAACGATAGCGCGGTGATCCCGAGACCTGGAAAGCCCGCCTGACCTCTAGTGATGCCGCCGCTCGGCGCGCAGGGCGTAGCGATCGCCGCGCAGCTCGCCGAAGACCTGGGCGACCTGGGGGTGGCGCACGGGCTCACCGCTCTCGTCGGGGAGCAGGTTCTGCTCCGATACGTACGCCACGTAGGTGGTCCGCTCGTTCTCCGCCAGCAGGTGGTAATAGGGCTGGTCCTTGCGCGGCCGCACGTCCTCGGGGATCGCGAGCCACCACTCCTCCGTGTTGGCGAAGGTCGGGTCCACGTCGAAGATCACACCGCGGAACGGGTAGAAGCGGTGGCGGACGATCTGGCCGATCGAGAACTGGGCCCGGTGGTTGCTCACACCGGGCTACTGTAGCGGTCATGCGCCGTGATCTCCGGGTCCAGTTCGTGCACGGGCTCGAGTCGAGCCCCCAGGGCGTCAAAGCGCGCCTGCTCGCGCGGCACTTCACCGCGCTCACTCCGGAGATGGACGCGCGCGACTTCGAGGCAAGCGTGGCGGTGCAAAGCGAGGCGCTGCGCGTCTTCGCGCCGCAGGTACTGGTCGGCTCGTCCTACGGCGGAGCGATCGCCGTGGCGCTGCTGCAACGCGGCCTGTGGCGCGGGCCGACGCTGCTGCTCGCTCAGGCGGCCCTGCGCCGCGGCCAGCCGGCCGAGCTGCCCGCCGGCGTCGTGGTGTGGCTGGTGCACGGCCAGCGCGACACCGTCATCGACGTGGCGGACAGCCGCGCGCTCGCCCGCTCCGGCGATCCGAAGCGGGTGCACCTGATCGAGGTCGACGACGAGCACGCGTTGCACGCCACGGTGGAGGACGGCCGTCTCGTGGGCTGGGTGGAGGCGCTGGGCGGCGGGGCCCTGGTACCCGCCTAACGCGCGAGGAAGCGCGCGCCGTTTCCCCAGCGATCCTCGAACACCAGCTCGCCGAGGGGCTTGCGGGCGCGCGGCGCGAGATCGCGTTCGCGCAGGGGCTCGGGCAGGCTCGCCGGATCGCCCGCGTATCCGATCGCCAGGCCGGTGAGCGGCTCGGCCTCTTCGGGCACGGCGTAGAGCTCGCGCACGCGCTCGGGCTGGATACCGATCATCTGGTGCACGTGGAGTCCGCGGGCCGTCGCCTCCCAGGTGAGGGTGGCGGCGGCGAGGCCGAGATCGTGCTGGCAGGCTTTGTTGGGCCTGCCGTTGCGCGAGAAGGTGTGGACCGTCACGCCGACCGCCAGCACCGGGGCGTGGCGCGTCCAGGCCTGGTTGGTCTCCACCAGGGTGGAGAGGAGCTTTGCGAAGGCGGCCGGGTCCTCCCTGCGCGCGACGAGCCAGCGCCAGGGCTGTTCGTTGTAGGAGGAAGGAGCCCAGCGCGCGGCCTCGAAGAGCGACACCAGGTCGCTCTCGGATACCGGCCGGTCGGCCCAGGCGTAGGGACTCCAACGCCGGGCGATCCCCGCCTCGATCGGGTGGTCGGGCGTCGCGGTCTTGATCGTCATCGCTGCTCCTCTCGTGGAACGCCTCAGGCGAGGTCGAACACCAGGATCTCGCTCGGCTCGCGCGCCTCGGTCGTCGGGCGATCGCCCGGGGACAGCGCGGCGCCGTCGCCGGGGCCGAGGCGGTGGCCGTCCAGCTCGACGTCGCCTCGCACCACGTGGAGCCAGACGTGACGGCCGGCGTCGATCGGCAGCGCGAGACGCTCTTTTCCGGCGAGGCGCGCCCGCCAGACCACGACGTCCTGGTGGACGCTCACTGCGCCGTCGCGACCCTCCGGATCGACCAGGCGGACGAGCCCCGGTCCCGGCTCGGGAAAGGCGCGCTGCTCGTAGGAAGGCGCGAGGCCGGCGCGGCCCGGCTCGATCCAGACCTGAAGGAAGTGCACGGGCTCGCCCTGGGAGGCGTTCATCTCGCTGTGGGCGATTCCCGTGCCGGCGCTCATGCGCTGCACCTCTCCCGGCCGGATCACGCCCTCGTGGCCGGCGCTGTCGCGGTGGGCGAGGGCGCCCTCGAGCACGAAGGTGAGGATCTCCATCTCCGCGTGGGAGTGCGGTGGGAATCCGCGGCCGGGGGCGACCCGGTCGTCGTTGATCACCCGCAGGTCGCGGAAGCCGAGGAACTCGGGGTCGTAGTAGCCCCCGAACGAGAAGGTGTGGGCGCTGTCGAGCCAGTCGGTACGGGTGCGGCCGCGATCGGCGGCCTTGCGGATGGTCGGCACGGTGGATCCTCCTGGCAGCTTCGATGCCGGCGGGTTACGGGTCACCCGGACGGGCAGAGGCCCTCGACTATAATGGCGCCTCCCCGCCGCCCGCCGAGGGAGTCCCCGTTTGAAGTTCCTGAGCGGTTTCGTGTGGATCGACCCGACCCACTACGTCGAGCTGGCGCGCACCGCCGAGGGCTGCGGCTGGGACGGCATCGTGCTGTCCGATCACCTCGTCCATCTGGAGCGGATCGACACGCCCTATCCCTACGCGGAGGGCGGTGAGCGCCCCTGGCGCGCGGCCGATCCCTATCCCGACGTCTGGGTCTCGACCGGAGCGATGGCGGCGGTGACCTCTCGGATCCGCTTCTACCAGGGCGTCTACGTGGTGCCGATGCGCGACGTCTTCTCTCTGGCCAAGGCGATGAGCACGGCGTCGCTGTTCTCGGGCGGCCGCGTCTCGCTCGGCATGGGCCTCGGCTGGATGAAGGAGGAGTTCGACCTGGTGGGCGCCCCTTTCGCGGGTCGCGCGAAGCGCGCCGAGGAGATGATCGAGGTGATGCGCAAGCTGTGGACGGGCGAGATGGTCGAGCACCACGGCCGACACTACGACTTCCCCCGCCTGCAGATGAGTCCGCCCGCGGGTGGGCCGATTCCGGTGATCGTCGGCGGCCGCAGCGAGGCCGCCCAGCGGCGCGCGGCCCGGATCGGTGACGGCTGGATCCCCGACATCCTGTCGCTCGCCGAGCTCGAGGCCGGGATCGCGAACATCCGCCGGGAGCGCGAGCGCCTGGGCCGCGCCGGCGCTCCCTTCGAGGTGATCGCGGCGCCCAAGGACGGCTTCGACGTCGACACCTTCCGCCGCATGGAGGAGACCGGCGTCACCCATCTGTGGATGATCCCGTGGCTCCTCTACGGGGGCGACGCGGCGAAGCTGTCGATCAAGCAGGACGGGCTGAAGCGCTTCGCGGACGAGGTGATCGCGAAGATGCGCTGAGGCCGCAGCGCGCGGCGGAGAGCGGATGGAGCAGGCAGCCAGGGCCGGGAGCGAGTTCCCGATCGCGATCGTCGGCGCCGGCTTTGCGGGGATCGGCACCGCGATCCGGCTCAAGAAGGCGGGCATCCACAGCTTCACGATCTTCGAGCGGGCGGGCGACGTCGGCGGCACCTGGCGCGACAACCGCTACCCGGGCGCCGCCTGCGACGTCCCCTCCCACGTCTACTCGCTGTCCTTCGAGTCGAATCCCGCGTGGAGCCACAAGTACTGCGGATCCGAGGAGATCTGGCGCTATCTGCGCGGCCTGGTCGACAAGTGGCAGCTCGGCCCGCACCTGCGCCTGAACACCGCGGTCACCTCGGCGCGTTTCGACGAGTCGCGCGGCGCCTGGACCCTCACCACCGATCGCGACGAGGCGATCACGGCGCGCGTGGTCGTGTCGTGCGTCGGCGGACTGGTGGATCCGAGGCTTCCCGACATCAAGGGGCTCCACGCCTTCGAGGGCGAGATCTTCCACACCGCGCGCTGGCGCAGCGACGTCGAGCTCGCCGGCCGGCGGGTCGCCGTGATCGGAACCGGAGCGAGCGCGGTCCAGGTGGTGCCCGGCGTCGCCCACGAGGTGGAGCGCCTGCACGTCTTCCAGCGCACGCCCGGCTGGGTGGTGCCCCGGCTCGACCGGGCCTACTCGGAGCGCGAGAAGCGCTGGTTCACGCGCCACCCGAGCCTCTTGTGGCTGTCCCGGATGTGGAAGTACTGGAGCAGCGAGCTGCGCGGCCCGATGATCTTCCTCGACTCCCCGCGCCTGTCCCGGCTCGGCGAACGGCTCTCGCTCGCGCACCTGGAGGCCCAGGTGCACGATCCCGAGCTGCGGCGCAAGCTCACACCGACCTTCCAGTTCGGCTGCAAGCGCATTCTCGTCTCCGACGACTACTGGTCCACCTTCGAGCGTCCGAACGTCGAGCTGGTGACCGATCCGATCGAGGAGATCACGCGCGTCGGCGTGCGCACGAGCGACGGCCGCGAGCGCGAGCTGGACGTGATCGTGCTCGCAACCGGCTTCGACGTCGGCCTGTCGGCGGCACCGTTCCCGATCGTCGGCCGGGGTGGGCGCCTGCTCGGCGACGCCTGGCGGAGCGGCGCCGCCGCCTACAAGGGCATGGCCGTCTCGGGGTTCCCGAACTGGTTCATCCTGATGGGACCGAACACCGGCCCCGGGCACACCTCGGTCCTCGTCTACACCGAGGCGCAGATCCAGCACGTGCTGGGGGCGATCCGAGCCATTCGCAGCGAGGGGCTGCGCTTCGTCGACGTCCGTCAGGTGGTCCAGAACCGCTACAACCGGGGCCTCCAGCGGCGCATGCCGCACATGGTCTGGGGCACCGGCTGCCACAGCTGGTACCTCTCCGAGGACGGTGCCAACCACTCGCTCTACCCGGGGCCTGCCTTCGAGTACGCGCTGCGCGCCGCGCGCTTCCGGGCGTCCGATTACGAGTTCGCCCGCTAGCGCGGGACGTCGCCCGGCTTCGCCTCGCTGCGCTTGAAGGTGACGTCGACGTCGCACACGAGGGCGGTGATCGCCGGCGGATGGCAGAGGCGGCCGGCTAGCGCCACACCCCGAGCAGGGCGTCGGTCGTCGTGAGCGTCGCGATCGCCCCGAGCGTGTGCGCGAACACCATCTCGACGTACTCGGCCGGGAAGCCCGCGACCGCGTCGCGCGGGATCACCATCTGGTAGCTGGCGTTCACGGCGTCGAAGGCGAGGTTCGGGATCGCCACGTTCACCGACACGCCGACGCCGACGATCGTCGTCACGCCCTCGTTGCGCAGCAGCCAGTCGAGCTCGGTGCCCTGGAAGGGCGAGAGGCCGTGCAGGCGGGTCAGCACCAGGTCTTCGGGACGGGCGCCGATCTCGGGCACCAGAGCGGCGGCCTCGGAGCCCGGGTGGAGTGGGCGCTCGGCGCGCGCCATGTACTGGAACAGGCGCGCGTTGCGGTTGGCGCCCAGACCGTCCGGACGGCGCTCGGCCGTGCAGTGTACGATGCGAACTCCCGCGCCCCGCGCGGCGGCGACCAGCCGGGCCACGTTCTCGATCAGGTTCACGCGCGCCACGCCCTCGGCCAGGCCGGGGAGCGCGGACTTCTCCCCGATCACGCCCTGCTGACATTCCTGGGTGACGAGCGCGGTGTGGGCGGGATCGACGAGCGCAGCGAGATCGATCGGCACGCGGTCACTCGGACGCGGGCGTGCGCTCGTAGCGCCAGGGATCGGCGAGCGCCCACAGGCGGTGACGGGCGCCGGGCGTGTCCAGGTCGCCGCTCTCGTAGCCCGCGTCGCCGGGGTAGAGCATGCACGCCCCCTCGTCGACACGGTGGATGCGCGGGTGGAAGGGCGGCGGAATGCGCGTCGGCAGCACCTGGAGCGCCTCGGCGGCCTTCGAGAATTCGGCCAGCCAGCTCACGGTGACGAAGGTCGGCGGCGCGAGGCGCAGCTGGCGCTCGTGGTGCGCGGCCAGTGCGGCAGCAGGAGGCAGCCAGCGATGGGCGACGATCTCCGCGCCGTCCACGGTGACCGGCGCCGCGCCGTCGGTCTCGGTCAGGAAGAACCAGGTGTCGAAGCGCTTCGGCGAGATCGCGGGGGTCACCCAGCGCGCGATCTCCATCAGGGCGGCGGGGTCGAGCACCAGGCCCGCCTCCTCGGTGGTCTCGCGCGCGGCGGCGAGGCGGGCGTGGCCGGCGGCGTCGACGCCGTCGATGCGGTCGCCCGGCTCCACCTTGCCGCCCGGGAACACCCAGGGCCCGGGAGCTCCACCGCGTGCGCCGCGCTGGAGCAGCAGCAGCTCGAAGCGGGGCTCGTCGCGCACCACGACGACGGTTCCGGAGGGGTGGGGATCACTCACGGCCGCGCCATGGTAGCCTCCGCGCTCTCGCGCGCCGCGCGACGGATTCCGGAGGTCCCCATGCCCGAATTCGCGTATCAGCCGATCCTGGAGCACGGTCACGACGACACGTCCTACCGCCGGCTCGACGCGCTCTCCGAGCAGCTGAAGACGGTCGAGCTGGGCGGGCGCCGGATCCTCGAGGTGGATCCCGCGGTGCTGCGCGGCCTCGCCGCGGCCGCCTTCGACGACGTCTCGCACCTGCTGCGACCCGCCCATCTCGCCCAGCTGCGCCGCATCCTCGACGATCCGGAGGCCAGCGACAACGATCGCTTCGTCGCCTTCGAGCTGCTCACCAACGCGAACATCGCCGCCGGGCGCGAGCTTCCGGGCTGCCAGGACACGGGCACCGCGATCGTCGTCGGCTACAAGGGCGAAGACGTCCACACGGGCGCCGACGACGCCGAGGCGCTCTGCCACGGCGTCTACGACACCTATCAGCGGCGCAACCTGCGCTACTCGCAGATGGCACCCCTCGACCTCTACACCGAGAAGAACACCGGCACGAACCTGCCCGCCCAGGTGGAGATCTACGCGGTTCCGGGCGGCGCCTACGAGCTGCTGTTCATCGCGAAGGGCGGCGGATCGGCGAACAAGAGCTTCCTGTTCCAGGAGACGAAGGCGCTGCTCAACCCGTCGTCACTCCTGGCCTTCCTGGAGGAGAAGATCCGCGCGATCGGCACCTCGGCGTGTCCGCCCTACCACCTGGCGATCGTCATCGGCGGGACCTCCGCCGAGTACACGCTGAAGACGGTGAAGCTGGCCAGCTGCCATGCCCTCGACGACCTGCCCACCGAGGGCAACGCCCTCGGCCGCGGCTTCCGCGACAAGGGCCTCGAGGAGCAGGTGCAGAAGCTGTGCAACGAGATCGGGATCGGCGCCCAGTTCGGCGGCAAGTACTTCGCCCACGACGTGCGCGTCGTCCGCCTGCCGCGCCACGGGGCGTCCTGCCCGGTGGGGATTGGCGTGTCCTGCTCGGCCGATCGCCAGATCAAGGCGAAGATCACCGCCGAAGGCGTGTTCCTCGAGCAGCTCGAGACCAACCCGGCGAAGTACCTGCCCGACCTCACCCCCGAGGAGCTCGGCGGTGAGGTGGTGAAGGTCGACCTGCGCCGCCCGATGGCCGAGATCCTCGCCGAGCTCTCGAAGTACCCGGTGGCGACCCGGCTCTCGCTCTCGGGACCGATGATCGTGGCCCGGGACATCGCCCACGCGAAGCTCAAGGAACGGCTGGACGCGGGTGAGGATCTGCCCCAGTACTTCAAGGATCACATGATCTATTACGCGGGCCCGGCGAAGCAGCCCGCAGGCCGCGCCTCGGGCTCCTTCGGCCCCACCACGGCCGGCCGCATGGACTCCTACGTGGACCTGTTCCAGAGCCGGGGCGGCAGCATGGTGATGCTCGCGAAGGGCAACCGCTCGCGGCAGGTGCGCGAGGCCTGCGGGCGCCACGGCGGCTTCTACCTGGGCTCGATCGGCGGTCCCGCCGCGCGCCTGGCCGACCACAGCATCAAGAAGGTGGCCGTGCAGGAGTACGAGGAGCTCGGCATGGAGGCGATCTGGCGCATCGAGGTCGAGGACTTTCCCGCCTTCGTCGTGGTCGACGACAAGGGCAACGACTTCTACGCGGGGCTGATGGAGAACAGGCCCACGCCGACACTCCAGATCCAGAGCTGAGGGTGGCCGACGCCCAGCCGGCCTTCGCGGCGCTGCTCCCCCGGATCGCCTCGCTCCGCTACGACCCCGAGGCGATCGCCTGGCGCCACAGCCTGATCGTGCGCGGGATGCTGTCCTTCCCGGTGGAGCGCACCGACTAGCTCTTCTCCGGTCGCGGGGGCCAGCCGGGGACGAGCCCCAGCTGCTTGCACAGCTTCTGGGCGAACACGGTCTTGCCGTGCCACTCGCGCGCCGCGTCCTCGGCCACCAGCCAGGCGATCACCGCGGCCGGCACCTCGGGCGGCGCGCCGCGCCACTGGGGCGCGAACTGCTCCAGGAGGCCCGTAGCCTTCACCATCTCGGTGACGATGAAGCCCGGCTCGACGTTGAAGAAGCGCAGTCCGGCATCGCGGTACTCCGCCGCGAGCACGCCGACCAGGCGGCCGAAGGCCGCCTTCGAGGAGGAGTAGGCGAAGCCCCAGCCCCCCTCGCCGGCGGGCGCCGGCGGATCGGTGAGGCCCGACTCGGAGACCATGTTCACGATCGTCCCGCTTCCGCGCGCCACCATGCCCGGCAGCACGCGCTGCACCAGCCACAACGGCGCGAGCACGTTGCCGCGGTAGATGCGCTCCACGTTCTCGGCGGTCAGGTCGCGCACGTGGTCCATCACGCCCGCGGTCTGCACGATGCCGTTGTTCACCAGCACCTCGACGGGACCCCAGCGCTTCTCGGTCTCGTCGACGGCGGCGGCGAGACTCTCCGGGTCGAGCAGGTCGAGGCGCAGCGGCAGCGCCTCGCGCCCGCGCTCGCGTACGGCGCGGGCCGTCTGTTCGAGGCTTCCCGGGAGCGGGCGGTAGTCGGGCTCGCCGGCGCGATTGCCGTGGTCGTGGGTCTCTCCGGCGGAGAGCGTGCGCGCGGTGACGACCACGTCGTAGCCGCGGTCGGCGAGGGCGAGCGCCGTGGCGGCGCCGATGCCGCGGCTGGCCCCGGTGATGAAGGCGATCCGGCGATCCATGGAGGTTCCCGCTCCGGAGGGTCTGGAACGGGTAGCACTCAGGGTCGTTGGCGGCGCTGGAGCCAGCCGGCGAGCGCTCCCCCGGCGACGCCCGAGGGCAGGATCAGCAGCACGCTCGCTGCCTCGGCCCACAGCGGCGGGGCGAGGTTCAGATCGGGCGGACTCGGCAACAGGATCGACGCGAAGGTCCCGAGCACGGTGCTCGTCACGGCGATCCAGCCGCCGTGGCGCACGAAGAGCTGGCCGGCCTGGCGCGCCCCGACGAAGGCGCCGATCACGGTGCCGAGCGCGCCGACGGCGATCTTTGCAGTGAGGTACGCCGGGCTCGCCATCAAGCCAACCACCAGCGCGCGGCGCGTTGCCTCGTCGGGTGAGAGCAGCCCGGGAGCGAGTCCCAGCTCGACGACGCTCGAGGCGAGCTGGGTCACGATCAGGTCGAGCAGCGCGCCGATCAGGATCGGTCCGCCGCGCAGACCCTCGAACATCCCCTCGCTCTCGTCCGGCGGTCGCGGATTCATCGGGCGGCGGGCGAGCGTGGCCGAAGCGCGAGGTCGGCGCCAGCCGGGCCTTCCCGGTCGCGGGGATCTCTGCCAAGCTGAAGGCGTGCCGATCTCCGCGAGGACCCCCTCGACTCCGGGGCACCGCCGTCGCTCCAACGCCGGGATGATCGCGCTGTGCGTCCTGGTGACGGCCGTCGCCGGCGGGATCTACTACTACGCGACGGATCCGCTCTGGACCTCCGGCTCCCAGATCCCGCTGGGAGACCTGGTCAGCGTGCGGGAGACCCACGAGAGCCCGCCGCTCTCCGGGATCGAGCTCCACCGGCTGTCGCGCCAGCGCGAGGTCGCCGCCGAGCTGGCGCGGCGGTACGTGGGCACCGCGCTGACGGGGAGCTCCGAGTCGGACCTGCGCGTTCTCCAGGAGATCCTCGACCGCGGCGTGCTCCGGCCCGATCAGACCTTCGAGCTCCAGTGCCTCGGTGTGGCGCTCGGGGACGTGCTGGCGGCGCAACTCGATCTCCACTGGGTCGTCTACGAGGACGACCTGGGGCGCTCCCGCGCACTGCGACTGGGCGACACCGACGTCGTGCTGTTCCCGATCACCATGATCTCGAAGCGGGTGGAGGCCGGGATCGAGGTTTCGGTACAGGGTCTCTACGAGACCGCGCAGAGCACCGTGAGGAAGGCTCGTCCCCGGGTATGACGGGCTCGCGTAGCCGGCCCCCGCCCTTCACGGCTCTTCACGGGGAGGCGCCCTCCGCCTCGATCAGGGCGAGGATCGCGCGCGCCTCCTCGTGGACCAGCTCCCCGACGACCACTGCCGCCAGACGTCCGGCGCGGCTCTCGCCGGAGAGCTCCCGATAGTCGGTGGTGGCCGGGATGTACCGGAGCAGCAGACTGGTGTCTCCACCCCGCCGCCCGCCACCGCCAGTCGCTGCATGATCGGGTGCGCCGTCGTCGGATAGTGTAGAAACCCGTGTGGCCGAGCTCGCGGCACAGGTCGATCAGGCGCGCGCCGATCCGGGCGGCGAGCTGGCGGCTGCGGTAGCGCGGATCGACCACGGTGTTGCCCGCGTCCGGCACCGAGCCCGCGCGCGCGACAGACCCATGTGGCCCACGACCTCGCCCGCGTGATGGGTGGCGATGATCGACGACAGCCGGCCGTCGGCGAGGCGGGCCCGGATCTCGACCGGGTCGTAGAAGCCGGCGTCCACGTAGCTCGTGCCGTAGCAGCGCTCGAAGCAGCGACCGAGGGCCTCGGCGTCGGCGGGGCCGAGCGGTCGCAGGCAGACGGGATCGCTCTCCGGTGTCATCGCCTTCACGGAGGCGCCGAGCTTGCCGGGATGCGCGCGGCGGCGCCAATCGCGGCGCAGCGCGCCGGTTCGCTTGACGCCCTCTGCCCCCCCGCCGATACTCGCGCTTGGTCGATCGACTAAGTTCGTGGGGCGGGAGCCCTAGCCCAGCCCGGGAGTTCCAGAGCGTGGCCCGCAGCGACTCGCGCGAGCGCATCCTCGACGCCGCCGAGCGTCTCTTCGCGGAGAAGGGCGTGGCGGCGGCCTCGCTGCGCGAGATCGGCTCGCGCGCCCACGCGAACCCGGGGTCGATCTACTTCCACTGGAAGACGAAGGCGGACCTGGTGCGCGAGGTGTTCCGTCGGCGCCTGGAGCCCCTGGATGCGGAGCGCATGCGGCGGCTGGGGGCCGCCGAGCGGGCGCACGCGCCCGATCCGGTGCCGCTCGAGGAGGTGCTCGCGGCGCTGGTCGATCCGATGCTCGCGCTGGTCGGCGAGTCCGACCGGGGTGGTCCGGGGTTCCTGCGTTTGCTGGGCCGCACCTACAACGAGCCCGACCGCGAGCTCGTGCGCATGCTGCGCCGCGACCACGGCGCCACGATCGAGCGCTTCCGCGACGCGCTGGCCCGAGCGCTGCCGCACCTGCCCGAGGAGCAGCTGTTCGTGCGCTTCCACTTCGCGCTCGGCGCACTGGCCTACACGCTGGGCAGCGACGCCAGCTGGCAGCTGGTGGTCGGCCAGCGGCGTCGGACCGCGAGCTGGCAGGAGGTGCTGCGCGAGCTGATGCCCTTCCTGGTCGGGGGCTTCGAGGCCCCCGGCGCCGCCGCTGGCGACGCGCGCCGCGGCGCCGCCTGACGATCCGCCCGACCGGGGTCTCCAGCCGGGATCCCGACGAAGAGGACCGCGATCCGTGACGCACCCCGCCCTCGACACCGCACTCTGTCGCCTCACGGGCGTGCGTCACCCGATCGTGCAGACCGGCATGGGCTGGGTCGCGAGCGCAAAGCTGGTGTCGGCCACGGCCAACGCGGGGGGGCTCGGGATCATCGCCTCGGCGACGATGGACCTGCCCCAGCTCGCCCAGGCGATCGCCGAGACGAGGAGCCGCACCGACCGACCCTTCGGCGTGAACCTGCGCTCGGACGCCCCGGACGTGATGGAGCGTGCCGAGCTGATGGTGAAGGAAGGCGTGCGCGTGGCTTCCTTCGCCCTGGCACCGAGCGAGCGGCTGCTGAAGTCGCTGAAGGACCGCGGTCTGGTGTGCATTCCGTCGATCGGCGCGAAGCGCCACGCCGAGAAGGTGGCGGGCTGGGGCGCCGACGCGGTGATCGTGCAGGGCGGCGAGGCGGGCGGCCACACGGGGAGCGTCCCCACCACGGTGCTGCTCCCCCAGGTGGTGGACGCGGTGGACATCCCGGTGATCGCCGCGGGGGGCTTCTTCGACGGCCGCGGCCTGGTGGCCGCGCTCGCCTACGGCGCCGTCGGGATCGCGATGGGCACGCGCTTCCTGCTCACGAGCGACTCCCCGGTGCCGGACGCGATCAAACGCATCTACCTCGCGAAGCAGGTCACCGACACGGTGGTCACCACTCAGGTGGACGGGCACCCGCACCGGGTGCTGCGCACGCCCCTCGTGGACCGGCTGGTGAAGACCAACGCCCTCACCAGCCTGCCGCGCGCCATCGCCAACGCGCTGCGCTTTCGGCGGCTGCTCGGCACGCCCTGGTCGCAGCTGCTGCGGGAGGCGATCTCGATGAAGCGCAGCCAGGAGCTCTCCTGGAGTCAGGTGGTGATGGCGGCGAACGCGCCGATGCTGCTGAAGGCCTCGATGGTGGAGGGCGACGTCGGCTCCGGCGTGATGGCGGGCGGTCAGGTGACCGGTCTGATCGAGGACCTGCCGAGCTGCGCCGAGCTGATCGGACGGATCGTCGCCGAGGCGGAGGCGGTGCTGGCACGCCTCGCCGGTCCGAGTGGGCCCGCCCCGCGATGAGCGCGCCGCCCTCCGCGACGACCGCGCCCGACGCCGTCCCGGTCCGGCCCGCCGCGACGGTGATGGTGGTGGACGACCGCCCCGATCTGCACGTGCTGCTGCTGCGCCGGCGCGCCGCCTCGGACTTCGTCGGCGGCATGTCCGTGTTCCCCGGCGGCGGCGTCGATCCCCACGACGCCGCCCCCGAGGTGGAGGCGCTGTGCGACGAGCTCGACGACGCCGCGGCCAGCGCGCGTCTGGGGATCGCGCGCGGCGGGCTCGCCTACTGGGTGGCTGCCGTGCGCGAGACCTTCGAGGAGGCGGGCGTGCTGTTCGCCCGCCACGCCGACGACGGCCGCGCCTTCGACCCGCGCGAGCCGGGGCGGGCCGAGCGACTGGCCGCCGACCGCCGCTCGGTCGACGCCGGCCAGCTGCGCCTGGCCGACGTGGTGCGCCGGGCCGGGCTGCACCTCGCCGTGGGCGCCATGCACTACGCCGCGCGCTGGATCACGCCGGTCGGTCCGCCGCGCCGCTACGACACGCGCTTCTTCGTCACTGCCCTGCCGCGCGGACAGACGCCGGTTCCCGACCGCCGGGAGGCCGTGCACTCGGAGTGGGTGCGGCCGGCCGAGGCGCTGGTGCACTTCGAGGCGGGCGAGCGGGCGATGCTGCCACCCACGGTGGGCATGCTGCGGATCCTGGCGAGCTACGACCGCAGCGAGCAGGTCGTGGCCGCCGCCTTGCGCGACGAGACCGGCCCCGATCGCGGCGTCCGTCTGGTGGGCGACGTCGCCGGGGGAGGCGGCTGGCGCGTTCTGCTGCCGGGCGAGGAGAGCGCGGAGGGCGAGCGGGTGCACGACATCCAGGCCTGGGTGCGGCTTTGCGCCCGGCCCGCGGAGGAGTGAGGAAGCATGGCGGGTTCCACCGGACGGGTGGCGGGCAAGATCGCGATCGTGACGGGCGCCGCCCGCGGCACGGGCGAGGCCGCGGCGCGGCTGCTCGCGCGCGAGGGCGCGCGCGTGGTGCTGGCGGACGTGCTCGAGGAGCCCGGGCGGCAGGTGGCGAAGGAGATCGGTGCGCCCGCGCGCTTCGAGCGACTCGACGTCACCTCGGAGGAGGACTGGCGTCGGGTCGTGGAGGACACCGTCGCGCGCGAGGGGCAGGTGGACGTGCTGGTGAACAACGCCGCGGTCCTGCACATGGCGGCGATCGAGGACACGACTCTCGCCGAGTACGAGCGCGTGGTGCGCGTGAACCAGGTGGGCACTTTTCTCGGCATTCGCGCGGTAGCGCCGGTGATGAAGCAGGCGGGGCGCGGGTCGATCGTCAACGTCGCCTCGATCGACGGGATGAGCGCGAAGAACGGGATCGTCGCCTATGCCGCCAGCAAGTGGGCCGTGCGCGGGATGACGCGGGTGGCCGCCCTGGAGCTGGGGCAGCGGGGCATCCGCGTGAACGCCGTGTGCCCCGAGGCCGGAAACGCCGACATGATGCGTCCCTACATACCCGCCGAGGTGGACGTCGAGCTGGCGGCGTCCTTCCAGCAGCGGGTGCTCAAGACCCAGATGAAGCGGCCGCTGGCCGAGAAGATCAGCGACGTCGCCAGGATGATCCTGTTCCTGGCGTCGGACGAGAGCGCCTCCTGCACCGGGGCCGATTTCCTGGTGGACGGCGGCAATCTCGCGGGGACGCGCATCAAGGGCGCCCCCGGCGCCTAGGACCTGGGTTCGACTCCCGCGGCCTTCGGCCACTCGCGGTCAGCGGCTCTCGGCGAACTCGTCGATGTCCCAGAGGGCCTCGCGCATCGCCTCCGCCTCCGGGTCCTCCTGGGCGCGCACCTCGGCGAGGCACACCACCGCCTCGAGCTCGCTCTGGCTCGGCTCGGAGCCGAGGACCTGGCGCAGCTGGTCGCTGTCGAGATCGCTGGGCTCGCTGCCTTCGAAGGCGCCATCGGTGCAGGCCTCCACCAGGGCCTCGCACGCGGAGTCGATGTCGTCGGTGTCCCAACCCATCTCGTGAAGGTGGATCAGTGCGTCTTCCCAGTTCGAATCCGCCATCCTGTGTCCTTTCGTCGCTGATGCTGCCCGGACTGCGTGAACACGGAACTCCCGCCCTGGATGCCTCGCACGAGACGTTAGGCCGGCTCGCGCACCGGCCGCGGCCGGCCGACCGGCCCGAACGCCCGCGACCCGCGAACCGCTTCGGCCGACCGCCCGCCGCACTTCATCCGCGCGGTGGCGGAGCTTTCGAGAAAGACGCACCCGAGCGCCGGGCGAGAAGTCCTCTGCGGGGCCTTCGATGCCATCCGAGGGGCTGCGCCGACTTGACCTCGCCCCCGATCGGCGCACCGAAGGCGGCCGTGAAAATCGGAATACACGAACTTTACGAGCCGCGAAAGACCTTTGGATGGGTCCCGTCCGACCCGGCGACCCCGTCGGGGAGCGCCCCCCCGCTCCGGGGGTCGCTACCGGTCCAGCACCCAGCGCGGAAGGGTCACCCCCTCGTGGATCGTCTCGAACGAGGCGCGCACCGGGGCGCCGATCGAGACCTCCTCGGGGGTGATCTCACCGATCGGACCGCCCGGGCGGGCGATCAGGTTCCCGATCAGACGCACGGTCGGATCCTCCTCCAGGGCCACCGCCACCACGACGTAGGGGGCCAGGTCCTGGAAGGGGGGCAGCAGGGGGGGGTGGGGGACGGCGAAGGACCAGATCGTTCCCCGGCCCGACACGCGGGCCCAGACCGGCCGGGCGTGGGGGGCCCAGGGGCTGAGCGGGCGCGGGGGAAAGATCAGGCGGCCGGTCTGGGAGCACCGCTGCACGCGCAGCTCGCCGGCCCGGCAGCCTTCGAAGAAGGGCGCGGCGTCCTCGTCGACCGGGGGAAGGGTGGGATCCTGTGCGTCCAATCGGGAACTCTCCTCGCGTCCTCTCGTTTGCGCGCCGCTAGCGGCGCAGGAGCAGCGCGCTGGTCGGGACGCCCTCGCCGCCGGTCACCAGGCAGGTGCTTGCCCCGGCCACCTGGGCGGTGGAGTCGCCGCGCAGCTGGCGGACGCCCTCGTTGATCAGGTTGAAGCCGTGCACGTAGGCCTCGGAGAGCCCGCCGCCCGAGGTGTTGATCGGGAGCCGACCCCCGAGCTCGAGGGCGCCGTCCTCGGTGAAGGCGGCGCCCTCGCCGCGCCCGCAGAAGCCGTAGCCCTCGAGGGAGAGCGGGACCAGCGGGGTGAAGGCGTCGTAGAGCTGGGCGACGTCGATGTCCGAGGGCCGGATCTGCGAGCCGCGGTAGAGCTGCTTCGCGCAGGTCCAGGAGGGGCCGCGCAGGGGATCCTCGCACCAGTAGTTCACCATCGTGTGGTGCTGTCGGGGCAGCCCCTGTCCGAAGGCGTGGACGTAGACCGGCGCGCGCCGGCAGTCGCGGGCCCGCTCGGCGGACACCACGACGCAGGCGAGGGCCCCGTCGGTCTCGAGGCAGTTGTCGTAGAGGCACAGCGGCTCGCTGATCCAGCGCGCGCCCAGGTACTCCTCGCGCGACAGCGCGCGCGCGTGCATCATCGCGCGCGGGTTGCGGTTGGCGGCCTTGCGCACGGCGATCGCCACGTTGGCCAGGTGCTCCCGCGTGGCGCCGTACTCGTGCATGTAGCGCCGGGTGAGCAGCGCGATCTCGTCCACCGGTCGCAGCAGGCCGTGAGGACGGGTCCAGGTGGCGGGCGCGCTCGCCTGGGCGGCGCCGGACCAGGGACGTCCGCCCGACCCGCGCTTGCGCGACCGCCACGCCACGCCCACGCGGCATTGCCCCGTGGCGATCGCCATCGCCAGGTGCCCGACGCAGCCGGGCCCGGCGCCGCCGCCGTAGGGGATCTGGCTGAAGAAGGTCGTCTCCCCGGCGCCGATGTTCTTCGCGATCTCGACCTCGTCGGTCTGCTCCATCGTGTAGGAGGCGAAGCCGTCCACGTCGCCGGGATCGATGCCGGCGTCGTCGAGGGCGGCCAGGATCGCGTGGCAGGCCAGCACCTTCTCGCTCTGCGGGAGGCGCTTGGCGAACGCGGTCTCCCCGATGCCGACGATGGCGGTGGCGTCCTGGAGCATGCGACCCGGCTCCTCCGCGTTGGTGATTTCGGGAACGGTCCGTATCGTATCAGGTCGTATCCGGGCGACCCCGGACGCGCGGAGGAGCTGCCGTGGACTTCGACTTCTCCCCCGAAGAGCTCGCCTTCCAGAAGGAGGTCGAGTCCTTCCTGGCGGCGAACGCGTCGCCCGAGGTGATGGACCCGAATCCGGAGCAGCTCTCCCAGACCGTGGACACGCCGGCGAAGCGCGCCTTCATGCGCAAGCTCGCCGAGCGCGGCTGGCTCGGGATGTCCTGGCCCCGGCGCTACGGAGGGCAGGAGAAGAGCGGCATCTACGACTTCCTCCTGACCGAGGCGCTCTCGCGCTGGGGGGCGCCCCAGCCGGGCAAGGGCGTCGGCATCGTCGGCAAGACGATCATTCGCCACGGCAACGAGAAGCTGAAGGACTACTTCCTGCCGCGCATCATCCGCGGCGAGATCGAGTTCGCGATCGGCTACAGCGAGCCTCAGGCCGGCTCGGACGCCGCCAACATGCAGCTGCGCGCGGTGAAGGTGGAGGGCGGCTGGAAGCTCGACGGACGCAAGATCTGGACCACCTCGGCCCACTTCGCCGACTGGTACTGGGTGGGCGCGCGCACCGACACGAGCCACAAGCACAAGGGGATCACGCTGTTCCTGGTGGAGATGGACCACCCCGGGCTGACGATCCACCCGACGATGACGATCGGGGACGAGCGCACCAACGAGGTGTTCTTCGACGACGTCTTCGTGTCCGACGACTTCGTGGTCGGCGAGGTGAACCGAGGCTGGACCTACATCTGCGAGGCCCTGGACCTGGAGCGCTTCGCGATGATGCCGGTGGGCCCGCTGGAGAAGAAGGTCGAGGCGCTGGTCGGCTGGGCTCGCGAGGCGACGCGCGACGGCGGTCCCGTGCGCGCCAGCGCGGCGGCCCGTCGCACCGTGGCCCAGGCGGTCACCCAGCTCGAGGTGGCGCGCATGCTCCAGCGCCGGGTGATCGGCGAGGCGCTCACGGAGCGCGTGCCCACCGTCGAGTCGTCCCAGTACAAGCTGTTCATGAACGAGCTGGGCCAGCGCGTGGCGAATGCCGCCCTCGACCTGATCGGGCCGGAGGCCCAGCTCAAGCCCGCCTGTCCCGACGCCCCGCTCGGCGGCCGCTTCGAGCGCTCCTACCGCTACACGGTCGTGGACACGATCGGGGGCGGGACCTCCGAGATCCAGAAGAACATCATCGCCCGCCGGGGGCTGGGGCTGCCCCCGAGCTACTAGGGCCCCGGAGCGGGCTCCCGGGATTGCGATACGTAACGTATCGTATATGATTCCAGCCGCCGCGCGCCCCCCGGCGCCCGGCCAGGAGGACCTCCCGTGGACTTCGACTTCACGCCCCAGGAGCAGGCCTTCGCCGACGACGTGGAGGCCTGGCTCGTCGCGAACCACGACCCGGTGGTGATGGATCCGACCCGCGAGAACTTCACCCAGCTCGCCGACACGCCCGAGCGACGCGCCTTCATGAAGAAGCTCGCCAACAAGGGCTGGCTCGGGATGTCCTGGCCGAAGGAGTACGGCGGCCAGGAGATCGAGGGGATCTACGAGTTCATCCTCAACGAGGCGCTGGCCCGCCACGCGGCTCCCCAGATCGGCAAGGGCGTGGGGATCATCGGAAAGACGCTGATCCGCCACGGCAGCGAGAAGCTCAAGCGCGAGTTCCTGCCCAAGATCCTGAAGGCCGAGATCGAGTTCGCCGTCGGCTACAGCGAGCCCCAGGCCGGCTCGGACGCCGCCAACATGCAGCTCAAGGCCGAGAAGGTGGAGGGCGGCTGGAAGCTGAACGGGCAGAAGATGTGGACCACCTCGGCGCACTTCGCCGACTGGTACTGGGTCGGCGCCCGCACCGACCCGGAGAAGCCCAAGCACGACGGCCTGTCGCTGTTCCTGATCCCGATGGATCACCCGGGCCTCGAGGTGCAGAGCCTGCCGACGATCGGCAAGGACACCACCAACCAGGTGTTCTTCCAGGACGTGTTCGTCCCCGACGAGTATCTGGTGGGCCAGCGCGGCAAGGGCTTCCAGTACATCTCCGAGGCCCTCGACCTCGAGCGCTTCACGATGTTCACGCTGTCGCCGATCACCGAGCGCACGCGCGTGCTGATCGAGTACGTGAAGGAGGCCCGGCGCGACGACCGTCCGCTGAAGGACGATCCGAACGTGCGGCGTCTGGTCGCCCAGATCGCCACCGACACCGCCGTCGCCAAGGCGCTCTCGACCCGGTTCGTGTGCGCGGCGAAGAGCGGCAGCGGCAAGCCGCCCACGGTGCAGTCCTCCCAGTACAAGCTGTTCACGACGACGCTGTCCCAGCGGGTGTGCAAGGACGCCCTCGACATCTGCGGGGCGTCGGGACAGCTGCGGGTGGACCAGGACGACGCCCCGGTGTCGGGACGGTTCGAGGGCGCCTATCGCGCGACGGTGAACGAGACCGTCGGCGGCGGCTCCTCGGAGATCCAGAAGAACATCATCGCGCGCCGCCACCTCGGCCTGCCGAAGAACTTCTAGCGGGACCGGTTCTCCGTGGCCGCGACCCCGCCTCCCGCAGCGCTCGACGACGTCGTCGTGCTCGACCTCTCGACGGTCGGGCCCGGTACCCGCTGCACGCGCATCCTCGCCGACTACGGGGCGCGGGTGGTGAAGGTGGGGGTGCCGCCGAAGAAGTCGGGCCTCCAGGTGCAGCCCGCCTTCTGGAGCTACTCGGCGAATCGCGGCATGCAGCAGGTGCGCATCGACCTCAAGGACGCCGAGGGCCGGGCCGCCTTCCTGGCGCTGGTCCGGGCCGCCGACGTGGTGCTCGAGAGCTTCCGCCCCGGCGTGATGGCGCGCCTGGGGCTCGGCTACGAGGACCTGTGTGCGGTGAACCCGCGCGTGATCGTGTGCTCGACCAGCGGTTACGGCCAGGACGGCCCCGCCAGCCAGTACGCGGGCCACGACCTCAACTACCTGGCGGTGGGCGGCTACCTCCACACCAGCGGTCGCCGCGCCGACGGCGGTCCGCCGCTGCCCGGGGCGACGGTGGCCGACAGCGCGGCCGGGGGCATGCATGCAGCCCTCGCGATCTTCGCCGCGCTGCTGCGCCGGGAGAGGACCGGGGAGGGCGAGTACCTCGACGTGGCGGTGGCCGAGGGCGTCCTCCAGCTGACCTCCCTGTATATCGATCAGTTCCTCGCCACGGGCGCCGAGCCCGGGCCCGGGCACGACATCCTCACCGGCCGCTACGCCTGCTACGAGACCTACGCGTGCCGGGACGGCAGGTGGGTGGCGGTCGGCGCGATCGAGCCGCAGTTCTTCGCGAACCTGTGCCGGCACCTCGGCTGCGAGCAGTGGCTCGCGCACCAGACCGACGACACGGCCCAGGAGAAGATCCGCGCCGACTTCGCCGCCGCCTTCCGCACCCGGGACCGGGACGACTGGATCGCCGAGCTGGCGCCAGCCGACACGTGCGTGGCGCCGGTGTACGCGATTCCCGAGCTGGTGGAAGACCCGCAGTTCCGGGCGCGCGGTCTGTTTGCCGAGGCCGTGCACCCGCGCGAGGGCCGCTTCCGCCAGGTCGCGCCGCCGCTCGCCGGGATGGCCCGGGGCGAGGCGCCGACCGCCGTCCCCGGCGGCGCCACGACCGACACCGACGCGCTGCTGGCCGCCGCGGGGATCGCGCGCGATCGGATCGAGAAGATGCGAAAGGCAGGCGTCGTCGCCTAGCGCGGACGCCGCAGGCTTCCGAAATCACGAGGAGAGTCCGATGTCCGATCTTCCCGAAGAGGTCCAGTCCTGGATCGGCCAGAAGCGCTACGAGCAGGACGGCGAGTTCGACGTCGAGCGCGGGTACATCTTCACCACCTGTTCGTCGGTGCGAAACGGCAACCCGATCTTCTGGGACGACAAGGCGGCCGAGGAGATCACCGGCGGCGTGATCGCGCCGCCGGCGATGATCTCGGTGTGGTTCCGGCCGCACCACTGGGCGCCGAACCGCACCAGGCAGGCGCTGCCGCTCCAGGTCCACTTCGACCTGAAGGAGATCTTCGACCTGCCCGAGGCGGTGATGAGCGACAACACCGTCACCTTCGGCGAGCCGGTCCGCCCCGGCGACCGCCTGCGCACCTGGCAGGTGCTGCGGAACGTGAGCTCCCCGAAGAAGACGAAGCTCGGTAACGGCCGCTTCTGGGACATCGACGTCGAGTACGTGAACCAGCGCGGCGACTGGGTGGGCACCGAGAGCTACACCGGCTTCGGCTACCGCCGCGAGCGCCCAGAGGGCGCGCGCAGCGAGACGCAGGCGAGCGAAGTCGGTAGGAGGGATTCGTGATGGCCTACGACGTTCTCACCGCGGACCGGGTGAAGCCGGGGGACCGTCTCCCCGAGCTCGCGATCGACGTGAAGCCGGTGGACATCGTGCTCGGCGCGATGGCGTCGCGCGACTGGCGCCCCCAGCATCACGACTACCAGTTCGCGACCCAGAACAACGGCGTGCGCGACATCTTCATGAACACGCCGAACCTCGCCGCCTGGTTCGAGCGCTACGTCACCGACTGGACGGGGCCCTACGGCCGCATGGGCTGGATCCGCTTCCGGATGAAGGACAGCGTGTTCCCCGGCGAGACGATGGTGTTCACCGGCGAGGTGAAGGGCATCGACACCGACGCGCAGGGCTGCGCCTGGGCCGAGCTCGAGCTCACGCTCACTGCCGGTGGCCGGGTGACGACCGTGTGCACCGCCCGCGTGGCGATTCCCGCCGCCGAGGGAGACAACCCCTGGAAGCGCCGGGGCGACGACTGGCAGCCCCGCGCGGCCGCCTGAGGAGCAGAACATGGACCTGGAGTTCAGCGAAGAACAGCACCTGATGCGCGACATGACCCGGGCGATGCTCGCCGAGCACTGCCCGGTCGAGGTCGTGCGTCGGATGGAGGACGATCCGAAGGGCTACCCCGACGGCCTCTGGAAGCAGGTGAGCGAGCTGGGCCTGGCCGGGATGCTGATCCCCGAGGAGTACGGCGGGTCGGGGCAGTCGCTGCTCGACGCGGCACTCGTCTACGAGGAGTTCGGGCGCGCGATGGCGCCGATCCCCCACTTCGTGAGCTGCGTGCTGTCGGCGCGCATCCTGCTGGCCGCCGGCAGCGACGCCCAGAAGGCGGAGTGGGTGGAGCGGATTGCGGGCGGCAGCGCGATCCTGACGCCGGCCTGGCTCGAGCCCGACCGCGGCTACGGCGAGCTGGGCGTGCAGCTCGCCGCCCGCGGCGACGGGAACGACTTCGTCCTCTCGGGCACCAAGCGTCACGTGGGCTTCGCACGCGCCGCCGACCGGCTGGTCGTGCTCGCGCGCAGCGACGCGGGCGTCGACCTGTTCCTGGTCGACCCGAACGCCCCGGGCGTGACGCTCACCCAGCAGCTCTCCCTGGCCTCGGACTGCCAGTACCGGCTGGACTTCGCCGACGTTCGCGTGCCCGCCACCGCTCGGATCGGCGCGCCCGGCACCGGCTGGGACACCTGGAGCGAGGCGCTTCACGAGGGGATCGTGCTGCTGGCGGCCGAGGCGATCGGCGGCGCCGATCGCGCGCTCGAGATCACCGTCGAGTACGCGAAGACGCGCAAGCAGTTCGACAAGCCCCTCGGCGCCTTCCAGAGCCTCGCGCACTATATGGCCGACACCTCGACGCGCATCGACGGCGGACGCACCCTGGTGTACGAGGCGGCCTGGAACCACGCCCAGGGGCGCTCGATCGCCCAGCTCGCTCCGATGGCGAAGCTCTTCGCCTGCGAGACCTACCGCGAGGGCACGCGCATCTGCGAGCAGATCTGGGGCGGTGTCGGCTTCACGATCGAGTACGACATCCAGCTGTTCTTCCGCCGAGCGAAGCAGCTCCAGCTCTCCTGGTGGGACGGCCCGTTCCTGGAGGAGCTGGTCGCGGCGCAGGTGCTGGACGGGTAGGGGCGCCCCTCACTCCAGCACCCCGTTCTCGCGCAGGCGGGCGATCTTGGCGTGGTCGAGGCCGAGCAGCTCGCGCAGGATCGCGTCCGTGTGCTCGCCCAGAAGCGGGCCGGGACGGGAGAATCCGCTCTCGGCGTCGGAGAGCCGGAAGCCCGCGCGCTCGACGAGCAGCGTACCCAGGTGGGGGTGCTCGGTGGGCACCCAGTGGCCCCGGTGCGCGAGCTGGGGATCGGCGAGCAGGTCGGGCTCGCTCTGCACGACCCCGGCGGGCACGCCGGCGGCCTGCAGCCGCTCCATCAGCGGCTGCGGCTCGAAGCCGCGCGTCCAGGCGGCGAGCCCGGCGTCGAGGGCATCGCGCGCGGCGAGGCGTCCGGAAAGCGCCTCGAGCTGCGCGCCGCTCGCCCAGCCGGGCGGGGGCTCGCCCAGCGCGGAGCGCAGCGCGCGCCACTGGGCGTCGTCGTAGACCGCGATCGCGATCCAGCGGTCCTCGCCCGCGCAGGGGTACACGCCGTGGGGACAGGTGTGGTCGTCGGCGTTGCCCCGGCGCGTCACCACCTCGCCGTTCGCCGTGTAGCGCGCGAGTACCTCCGACTGGCAGTAGACCGCGGCCTCGATCTGGGAGAGGTCGATCGTGCGCCCGCGGCCGGTGCGACGCCGCTCGAGCAGCGCGGCCGTGATCGCCAGCGCCACGAAGCGCGGCGACAGCGAGTCGGTGATCGTGTGGGCGGGTCCGATCGCCTCGCGATCGGGCCAGCCGGTGAGGTGGTTGAAGCCCGAGATCGCCGAGCCCTGGCCGCCGAACCCGGGGTAGGAGCGCTGGGAGCCGGTCTGGCCGAACAGGCACGCGGAGACGCAGATCAGCTCGGGCCTCTCCCGGCGCAGCGACGCCGCGTCGAGCCCCCAGCGCTCCATCGGACCCGGCGCGAAGTTCTCGCTCACCACGTCGGCCCACTCGAGGGCCAGCCGCTCGACCAGCGCCACGCCTTCGGGCTCGCGCAGGTTCACCGCCAGGCTCTCCTTGTCGGGGTTGAGCAGGTGGAACATCGGCGAGCCGTCGAGGCCGAAGCGGCTCTCGGGCGTGAGCCACAGGATGCGCAGGAAGTCCGGCGCCCGGGCCGACTCGATCCGGATCACCCGCGCGCCATGCTCGGCGAGGTAGCGGGTGGCGACGGGCCCTGCCGCTCCCGAGCCGAGTTCCAGCACGCGCACGCCCTCGAAGACGCGTGTCACGCCGCCGGTCCCTCCCGCCCCTCGAGCTCCGCGAACACCTCGCGCTCGTGCTCGCCCAGGCGCGGCGCGCGCCGCCGGACGCGGATGGCGCCGTCCTCGGTCTTCGCGAAGAAGTCGGGAAGCTCGAGCGAGCTGCCGAGCTCGGGGAGCTCGACGGTCGCGAACAGCTCGCGCTCGCGCAGCTGGCGGTGCTCGGCGATCTCGCGGGCGTCGTTGCAGGGGGCGAGCAGGATGCGCCGGACCAGCGCCTGCTCGTAGAGCTCGCGCATCGTGCGGGTGGCGAAGAAGGCGCCGAAGGCCTCCTCGAGCCGAGCGATCTCGGCGTCGGCGAGGGTGTTGTGGTTGTAGTGGGCCCAGTCGTAGTCGCGCAGCCAGTCGGGGGCGGCGCCGCACTCGTCCATGAGCTCGACGGTGGCGATCAGGTTCTTCACGCGCGTCGGACCCCCGCGCAGTCCGAAGGACACGTAGCCGTCGGCGGCGCGCCAGATCTCCCGCGTGCGCCCGATCCGCGGACCCGCGCGCCGCGCGCCTTGCTTCTTGATCGGGTACTGGGCCGGGAAGGAGAGCTGGGTCTGGAGCTGGGTCTCGTGCAGGGAGACGTCGACGATCTGGCCGCGGCCCGACTCCTCGCGCGCGTAGAGCGCCATCGTCACCCCGAGCGCGGCCTCGGGGGCCGCGTGGTAGTAGGCGGTGGGCATGGTGCAGCGCAGCGGCGCGCGGTCCGGATCGCCGGTCAGGCCCATGTTTCCGCCCAGGGCGACCGCGATCAGGTCGCCGGCGCGGTAGCGCGACCAGGGCCCGTCGAGACCGAAGGGGGTGATCGCGCACACGACCAGACGCGGGTGGCGCGCACGCAGGCCCGCCGGGTCGAGGCCCTGGGCGGCGCGCGCCCCCGGTGCGGGGGTGTCGAGCCAGACGTCGGCGGTGGCGACGAGCGACTCGAGCCGCGCGCGGTCGGCCGGAGCGTCCGGGTCGAGTCGCACGCTGCGCTTGCTCGCGTTGAGCGCGTGCCAGGCGACCCCGCGCTCGATCCCGGGCTGGCCGCCGAGCCACGGTCCCCGGTGGCGCAGCGCCTTGCCTCCCGGCGGCTCGACGGCGATCACGTCGGCCCCCAGGTCGCCGAGGATCCGCCCCGCGAGCTGGCCCGATTCGTCGCACAGGTCGAGGACGCGCAGGCCGGAGAGCATGGGGGGGCGAGTATACTCGCGGCGCTCCAGCGAAGGCGGACCGCATGAAGATCGGCATCACCCTGTTTGCGACGGATCTGGCGATGGATCCGGTCGATCTCGCGCGTGAGGCCGAAGCGCGCGGCTTCTACTCGCTCTACGTGCCCGAGCACACGCACATCCCCACCAGCCGCCGCACGCCGCCGCCGACCGGGGACGCGGTGCTGGCCGAGGAGTACAAGCGCGCGCTCGATCCCTACATCGCCCTGGCGGCGGCGTCTTCGGTGACCGAGCGGATCCGGCTCGGCACCGGGATCGGGCTGGTGGCGCAGCACGATCCGATCACCTTCGCGAAGGAGCTGGCGACGCTCGATCTCCTGTCGAAGGGCCGCCTTGTGCTCGGGATCGGCTACGGCTGGAACCACGAGGAGATGGAGAACCACGGCATCGACGTGAAGCGCCGCCGGGCCCTGGTCCGGGAGACGATGCTCGCGATGCAGGCGCTGTGGTCCCGGGAGGTGGCGTCCTTCGCCGGCGAGTTCGTGCGCTTCGAGCCGTCCTGGCAGTGGCCGAAGCCGGTGCAGCAGCCGCGGCCGCGGGTCCTGCTCGGCGGCGCCGCGGGGCCGACACTCTTCCGACACATCGCCGAGTACGGCGACGGGTGGCTGCCGATCGGCGGCGCCGGGATGGCGGCGTCGCTCGAGGAGCTGCGTGCGGTGGTGGCGGAGGCCGGGCGCGACCCGGCGGCGTTGCACATCGTCCCGATGGGCGTCCTGCCGACGTCGGAGAAGATGGACTACTACCGGCAGCTGGGCGTCACCGAGACGGTGCTGCGCGTTCCGTCGGCGCCGCGCGACGAGGTGCTGCCGGTGCTGGACCGGTACGCCGTCGACTATCTCGACTGATCCCTTCGGCGGCTCGCTAGCGCAGCGGACGCAGGATCTCCTCGCCGAACTTCGCGACCTGGTCGCACCACTGGCCGCGCGACTCGGCGGGCAGGGAGAGCGCCACCCAGGTGACGCCGCGTCCTCCGAGGGAGTCGACGCTCTCGGCGAAGTTCGACGGGTCGATCCGTTCCGGGGCGTTCATGGACAGGCCGAAGGGGACGAAGCAGACGTCGAGTGGGCGCCTGCGGCCGATCGTCTCGCCGTGGGCGCGCGCGTAGGCCATCCGCTCGTCGAAGTCGGAGAGACTGACGATCGCGGCGGTGCGCACGCGCTCGGGCACGATGCCGAGGGTGGGGAAGGGGATCCAGCCGTCGCCCAGCTCGACGGCGCGCCGGATCGCGCGGCGGCTGTTGCCGCCGATCCAGATCGGCGGGTGGGGCCGCTGGAGGGGCCGCGGCAGCATCGTGTTGCCGGTGGCGACGAAGTGCCGGCCGATCAGCTCGATCCCCTCCTCGGTCCAGGCGCGCTGGATCGCGCGCACCGACTCGTCGGCCACCTCGTTGCGCGCCTCGAAGTCGGCGCCGAGCGCCTGGAACTCGCGCTTGAGGTAGCCGGCGGCGACGCCGAGGATCAGCCGGCCGCCGGAGAGCACGTCGAGGCTGGCCGCCGCCTTCGCGAGCAGGAAGGGATTGCGGTAGCCGAGCACGGTGATGTTCGTCTGGACGCGCAGGCGCTCGGTGGCGGCGGCGACGAAGGAGAGTGCGACGAAGGGATCGAGGGCGTGGTGACCGCCGGAGGCGAGCCAGCGGTCGTTCGGGAACGGATGGTCGGTGACGAAGGCCGCGTCGAAGCCCGCTGACTCGGCGGTGCGCGCCATCTCGGCGATCGCACGCGCACCCACGAACTCGTCGCCCGCCGCCACGCGGTCGGTGGGGAGCTGGAGGGAGAAGCGCATCGGGGCCGCAGCATACCCCGTTGGCAGGGTGAGGGACGGCTTCTATCGTAGGGCGTCCGCCCCGTTGCGCCCCGCACTCCCGCGCCCCCTCCCGAGGAGCCGACCCCCTTGGATCTCCGCTACTCCGATTCCGACGAGGCCTTTCGCAAGGAGCTGCGCGCCTGGCTGGCCGATGCGGTTCCCGCCCACGGACCGGCGCCCTCGGAGCGCGCCGACTGGGAGGCGCGTTGCGCCTACGACACCTCGTGGCAGCGCAAGCTCCACGACGCGGGCTACGCGGGCATCAACTGGCCGAAGCAGTACGGCGGCCGTGACGCCTCGCTCACCGAGCAGCTCGTGTACTACGAGGAGACCGCCCGCGCCCACGCACCCTACGTCGGCGTGAACTTCGTGGGGCTTCTGCACGGCGGTCCGACGATCGTCGCCGAGGGCACGCCCGAGCAGAAGGAACGGCACATCGGTCCGATCCTGCGCGGCGAGCAGATCTGGTGCCAGGGCTTCTCCGAGCCCTCGGCGGGCTCGGATCTCGCGTCGCTGAAGACGCGCGCGGTCCGCGAGGGCGACCACTACGTGGTCAGCGGCCACAAGATCTGGACCTCCTTCGCCCAGGTCGCCGACTACTGCGAGCTGCTCGTGCGCACGAACCCGGAGGAGAAGCACCGCGGCATCACCTGGCTCGCGATGCCGATGGACCTCGACGGCATCGAGATCCGCCCGCTGCCGACCCTGCTCGGCTCGGGGGAGTTCAGCGAGGTGTTCCTGGAGAACGTGCGGGTGCCGGTGGAATACCGCGTCGGCAAGGAGAACGACGGCTGGCGCGTCACCAACGTGACGCTCTCCTTCGAGCGCGGCACCGCGTTTGCGAGCGACATGGTGCAGCTCCAGGAGTCGCTGCGCATGCTGACGGCGCTGGCCAAGCGGATCACCCGGGACGACGCCAGTGCCTGGGACGACCGGGCTCTGCGCCGCGAGGTCGGACACGCCGCCGCCGAGGCCGACGCGCTGTGGGCGATGGTCAAGTACACCGTATCGGAGGCGGAGAGGACGGGCGTGCCGGGCATGGCCGGCTCCTGCGTGAAGCTCTACTACTCGGAGCTGAAGCAGCGGATCGGCGAGCTTTCGATGCGCGTGCTCGGGCGCGCCGCGCTGGTCCGGGAGGACGTGGCGGGGCTGCCGAGCCAGGAGATCGTGCACCAGGCTCTGCAGTCCCTGTCGCTCACGATCGCGGCGGGCTCGTCGCAGATCCAGCGCAACATCATCTCCGAGCGGATCCTGGGCCTGCCGAAGGAGCCGCGCTAGGCGCGGGCGGAGGAGCACGCGTGGACTTCCAGCTCAGCGAGGATCAGGAGGCGCTGCGCGCCGGGATCCGCTCGTTCTGCGACGGGCGGATGCCGGTGGACTCGCTGCGCGAGCGCGACAAGACCGGCTTCGAGCGCGCGCTGTGGGGCGAGCTCGCCGAGATGGGCGTGTTCTCCCTGCGGCAGCCCGAGGACCAGGGCGGGATCGGGCTGGGCAGCGCCGACGCGGTGATCGTCTTCGCCGAGCTCGGCCGTCGGCTGGTGCCCGGGCCGCTCTTGTGGACGCATCTCGCCACGGGTCTGGTGGAAGGTGCGGGATCCGGTGAGGCGGTGGTGGGCGGCGTCGAGGTGCCGCGCCGCGCCAGCGACCCGATCCTGGTCGAGCACTTCGACCAGCTCGACGCGCTGCTCGTGGTGCGCGAGGACGGGATCGACCTCGTGGCGCCGGGGACGCTGTCCGCCCGGCCCGTCGCCACGCCCCTCGATCCGTTCACGCCCTTGCACCACGTCGCCGCGCTGCCCGAAGGCGACCGGATCGGCGACGCGGCGGCGGCGGCGCGGCTGCGCCTCGAGGGCGCGGCGCTGGCCGCGGGCCAGCTGCTGGGGATCGCCGAGATGAGTCAGGAGCTCGCCACCGAGTACGCGAAGAAGCGCGAGCAGTTCGGCCGCCCGATCGGGGGATTTCAGGCGATCAAGCACATCCTGGCCGACTGCTACACCCGTCAGGAGATCGCTCGCGCCGCGGTGTACGCCGGCGGCGCCACGCTCGACGACCCGGGCGTCGGAGACGTCGCGCGAGCGGTGACGACGGCGAAGCTCGTCGCGGGCGAGGCGGCGATGAAGAACGCGCGCGCCTGCATCCAGGTGCACGGGGGCATGGGATACACCTGGGAGATCCCGGCCCACTACTACCTGAAGCGCACCTGGGTGCTCGAGAACGTCTTCGGGGACGTGGCCGAGCACGCCGAGCGCATGGCCGAAATCGTCGCAGCGGCTTGACGGGACGCGAGAACGAGCGGACGGACGAGCAGGAGGTTCCGAAGCGATGGGCATTCTCGAGGGGAAGGCCGCCGTGGTCACCGGCGGCGGGCGTGGCGTGGGCCGCGGCCACTGTCTCCAGCTCGCGGCGCAGGGTGCCAGCGTGGTGGTGAACGACGTCGACGGGAGCGAAGCGCAGGCGGTGGTCGACGAGATCGCGAAGGCCGGCGGCCGCGCCGTGGCGAACTCCTCGGACATCGGCTCGCGCAAGGGCGCCCAGGAGCTGGTGGCCCAGTGCGTCGACGAGTTCGGCGCGATCCACGCAGTGGTGAACAACGCCGGCATCGTGCGCGACAAGAGCTTCCTCAAGATGAGCGACGAGGAGTGGGAGCTGGTGATGCGCGTCCACACCGGCGGCACCTTCTGGTGCGCCCAGGAAGGCGCGCTGCGCATGCGCGAGCAGGGCACCGGCGGGGCGATCGTGAACACGGTGTCGGCGGCCCAGATGGGCAACTTCGGCCAGACCAACTACAGCGCCGCCAAGGGCGCGATCGCCTCGATGACCTACACCTGGGCGAACGAGCTGGCGCGCTACGGAATCCGGGTGAACGCGATTAGTCCCCTGGCGACGACCCGGATGTCGGCCACGGCGAAGGGCGCCGACGGGAAGGAGCACCAGGGCCCCTTCTTCGACCCGACCCTCAACGGCCCGATCGTCGCGTACCTGTGCAGCGACGAGGGGAACTGGATCACGGGCCAGGTGTTCGGCACCGGCGGTGATCGCGTCGTGATCATGCGCCACCCCAAGTACGACACGGGGATGTTCCGGCCCGGCGGCTGGGACGTGGAGGCACTGCGCGAGCACATGCCGAAGTTCTTCAAGGGTGGGCTCGAGCCGGTCGGCTTGTTCAAGAAGCCTTATCCGTACTACGGCGGGGTGAAGCCCGAGCCGAAGGAGTAGCGGGAAGCGTGACGTTCGAGACGCTGCTCTACGAGAAGGCCGACCGCGTCGTCACGGTGACGCTGAACCGACCCGAGCGCCACAACGCCTTCAACCTCCAGATGGCGGGCGAGCTGCGCCGGGCGTGGCAGAAGATCAAGGCGGATCCCGAGGTCGTATGCGCGATCGTCACCGGGGCGGGCGAGAAGGCATTCTGCACCGGCTTCGACGTCTCGGACGTGGCCTCGGGCAGCACCGGGGGTCAGGAGCAGGTGGCCTACGAGGACTCGCCGATCCTGAAGCTCACGGCCCTCCACAACGGCTGCTGGAAGCCGGTGATCACCGCGGTGAACGGGATGGTCAACGGCGGCGGACACCACTTCCTCGCCGACAGCGACCTGATCCTGGCCGCGGAGCACGCCAGCTTCTTCGACACCCACGTGAAGGTGGGGCTGGTGGCGGGCCTCGAGCCGGTGGGCCTGGCGCGGCGGATTCCGCTCGAGGCGGTTCTGCGGATGGCGCTGCTCGGGGGCTCGGAGCGGATGGGTGCGGCCGAGGCGAAGGCGATCGGGTTGGTGGGCGAGGTGCTGCCCGCGGCCGACCTGCTGCCGCGGGCACGCGAGCTCGCGGCGAAGATCGCCGAGCACTCGCCGGCGGCGCTGGCGCGCACCAAGCGCGCGATCTGGGAGAGCCTCGACCGGGGTCTCCAAGACGGCCTGCATCACGCCTGGGCGATCATCGCCGAGCACGGCGCCGGCCCGGACATGCTCGAGGGCGCGCGGGCCTTCGTCGAGAAGCGCAAGCCGCGCTGGGTCCCGTACACGGATCCGACGGAATGAGCGGCTATCAGGCGATCCGCTACGACGTCGCAGGCGCGATCGCCACGATCACCCTCCACCGCCCCGAGAAGCGCAACGCCTACACGCCCCAGATGGGCGAGGAGATCGTGGCCGTGTTCCGCACCGCGCGCGACGACGACGCGGTGCGCGCGGTGATCCTGTGCGGGGCGGGGAAGGGATTCTGCGCGGGGGTCGACCTAGATGCGCTGAAGGCGCTGCACGCGGGCCAGGCGGCGAGCGGCTCCGGCCCCAAGCTCGGCGAGGAGGACTTCCTCCGGGTGTGGCCGCTGGAGATGCTCTCCTACCCGAAGCCCGTGATCGCCGCGATCCACGGCGCGGCGATCGGCGTCGGTGTGACGATGGTGCTGCCCTGCGACCTCCGGGTAGCCGCCGAGGACGCGAAGCTGGGGCTGACCTTCACGAAGCTCGGGATCCTGCCCGGGCTCGGCAGCACCCACCTGCTGCCGCAGCTCGTCGGGCTGGGGAAGGCCCAGGAGCTGGTGCTGACGGCGCGGGTGATCGAAGCGCCCGAGGCGTTCGCGATCGGGCTGGTGAACCGGATCGTGTCCGGCGACGCGCTGCTCGAGACGGCGCGCGAGCTCGCCGAGCAGACGATCGCCTGCGATCCCGACGCGCTGGCCGTGGCGAAGCGGACGCTCCATGCCGGGGCGGTGGCGACGATGGCCGAGGCGATGGCGAACGAGCAGGCAGCGAACGCGGAGCTTCGCGACCTCAAGTCGAAGCGGCGGGGGTAGCCGATGGACTTCAACGTTCCCGAGGAGATCCGCGCGAAGCTCGCCGAGCTGGACGCGTTCATCGAACGCGAGATCGCGCCGCTCGAGCGCGAGAACCGCCAGTACTTCGACCACCGGCGCGAGCACGCGCGCACCGACTGGGAGAACGACGGGCGGCCGCGCCGGGAGTGGGAGGAGCTGCTGCGCGAGATGCGCAGGCGCGCCGACGCCGCCGGGCACCTGCGCTACGGCCTGCCGAAGGAGCTGGGCGGACAGGACGGCTCGAACCTGGCGATGGCGATCATCCGCGAGCACCTGGCGGCGAAGGGCCTGGGGCTGCACAACGATCTCCAGAACGAGTCCTCGATCGTCGGGAACTTCCCGGGCGTGATCATGATGCACCGCTTCGGCACCCCGGAGCAGAAGCGCGAGTTCCTGCCCGGGATGATCACGGGCACCCACCGCGTGGGCTTCGGGCTCACCGAGCCCGACCACGGGAGCGACGCGACCTGGCTCGAGACGACGGCGGTGCGCGAAGGCGACGGTTGGATCTTGAACGGAAAGAAGCGCTTCAACTCGGGCCTGCACAGCGCGAACTGGGACATGGTGTTCGCCCGCACCGGGGGGGAGCCGGGAGAGGCGGAGGGCATCACCTGCTTCCTGGTGCCGACCGACGCGCCGGGCTTCTCCGTCGACTTCCTGTGGTGGACCTTCAACATGCCGAGCGACCACGCGGAGGTGACGCTGCGGGACGTACGGGTGCCCGGGGACGCGGTGTTCGGTGAGGTGGGTCGCGGGCTGGCGCTCGCGAACACGTTCACCCACGAGAACCGGATCCGCCAGGCCGCCTCGGGCGTGGGCGCCGCGCAGTACTGCATCGACGAGAGCGTGCGCTACGCCAAGGAGCGGGTCGTGTTCGGCAAGCCGCTGTGGCTGAACCAGGCGATCCAGTTCCCCCTGGCCGAGCTGCAGACCGAGTGCGAGATGGTGCGCCAGCTCGTCTACAAGACCGCCTGGGAGCTGGATCGCGGCCACCACATGGAGGTGAGCGACCGCGTCTCGATGTGCAACGTCCGCGCGAATCGCCTGGTATGCGAGGCGGCGGACCGGGCGATCCAGGTGCATGGCGGCATCGGCTACACCCGCCACAAGCCCTTCGAGCACATCTACCGCCACCATCGGCGCTACCGGATCACCGAGGGCAGCGACGAGATCCAGCTGCGCCGGGTGGCAGGGGTGATGTTCGGCCGGGAGGCAAAGCGCTAGGTCGCCTCGACGGCGACCCGGTCGGCGAGCAGCCACACCTCGAGGGCGCGGGGGCCGTGGGCGCCGATCACCAGGGCCTGCTCGATGTCGGCGGTCTTCGAGGGGCCGGAGACGAAGCAGCCGTAGGGCGCCGCCGCGGGGTCGATGCGCGCGTAGGCGGAGTGGAGATCGTCGACCAGCTCGGCGCGCGCAACGACGAAGATCATCCGCTCGGCGAGGAAGCCGTCGCGGCGCTCGCCCGGATCGGCGGGCACCCACCACACGGCGCCGCTCTCGGCTACGGCGGGCCCGCCGGTGAGCAGGCGGGCCTCGGGCGAGGCGGCGGCGCGAGCGCGGTCGAGGGCGGCGCGGTCATCGAGCAGGGTGAGGGTTCCGCCCGCCGCCTCGAGGGCCTCGCGGAAGGCCACGACCGGGTCGGCAAAGCGGAGTGCGGCGCCCGACCAGCGCGGCACGCGCTCGGGTGCGGTGCGAGCGGCGACGGCGGCGAGGATCGCGTCGCGACTAGCGGCCACGCTGCTGCCTCCACTGGGAGCGGAAGCTGTGCGCCGGCAGTTCGGGCAGGGCGCGCTCGCGGCTCCAGGGCGCCGTCAGCCGCTCGCGCCAGCGCGCGGGCAGGGCCCTCGCGATTCGGCGGGCCAGCCCGCCCAGGAGGGAGACGAGGGCCGGCCGCTCCAGCAGGCCACCAACGAGGGAGAGCGTCGCCCGCCGCGCGCGGCCGGCGTGGCCGGCGCGCACCAGCGCCCCGCGCCAGGCGAGCAGCTGCTGGGGGAGGTCGATCCCGACCGGACACACGTCGCGACACGATCCGCACAGGCTGCACGCGAAGGGGAGGCTCGCGTGGCGCGCGGGATCGCGCGAGGGCTCCAGCACGCTGCCGATCGGACCCGGCACGGTGGCGCCGTAGCTGTGTCCCCCGCTGCGGCGGTACACGGGGCAGGTGTTCATGCACGCACCGCAGCGGATGCAGCGCAGGGCGTCGCGATGCGCGCCGCTCGCGAGCAGGTGGCTGCGCCCGTTGTCCACGATCACGATGTGCAGCTCACCGCCCGGTGCAGGACCGTGGAAGTGGGAGGTGTAGGCCGTGATCGCCTGGCCGGTCGCCGAGCGCGCCAGCAGGCGCAGGAAGACGGGCAGGTGCTCGAGGCGCGGGATCAGCTTCTCGATTCCCATGCAGGCGACGTGGAGCGGGGGCAGGGCCGTCCCCAGGTCGGCGTTGCCCTCGTTCGTGCACACCACGAAGCCGCCCGTCTCGGCGACGGCGAAGTTCACGCCGGTGATCCCCGCCTCGGCGGCGAGGAACTTCTCGCGTAGGTGGGTGCGCGCGACGGCGGTCAGGGCGTCCGGGTCGTCGAGGCCGGCGGGGCTGCCGAGCTGCTCGTGGAACAGGGCGCCGATCTCGCCGCGCCGCAGATGGATGGCGGGGAAGACGATGTGGCTCGGCGGCTCGCGGCGCAGCTGCACGATGCGCTCGCCCAGGTCGGTGTCCACCACTTCGACGCCGCGCGCGGCGAGGAAGGGGTTCAGGCCGCACTCCTCGGTGAGCATGGACTTGCTCTTCACGGCGCGGCGGACGCCGTGGGCGGCGAGGATCCCGGCGACGATCCGGTTGTGCTCGGCGGCGTCGCGCGCCCAGTGGACCTGCGCGCCGCGTGCAATCGCCGCCCGCTCGAACTGCTCGAGATAGGCGCCGAGGTGGTCGAGGGTGTGGGCCTTGATCTCGGCCGCGCTCGCGCGCAGGGCCTCCCATTCGGGAAGTCGGTGGGCGGCGCGGTCGCGCTTGGTGCGCACGAACCACAGTGCCTGGTCGTGCCAGGCCGCGCGCGCCTCGTTGGCCGCGAAGCGCGCCGCTGCCTCGGGGTGGCTCTTCATGCCTCGCGGCTTCACGCGCTCGCCTCGGCCAGGATCTCGGCCACGTGCAGCACGCGGAGCGGCTCGCGGGCGCGGCGGGCCACCCCCTCCAGGTGGGCGAGGCAGGACACGTCGGTGGCGGTCAGCACCTCGGCGCCCGCGGCGCGGTGGGCGCGCACGCGGTCGCGCCCCATCTGCCCGGAGACGGCGCTCTCGCCCACGGCGAAGGCCCCGCCGAATCCGCAGCACTCGTCGGGTCGCGCCGGCTCGACGATCTCGATGCCGTCGAGGGAGGCGAGCAGCTGGCGCGCGGGGTCGCGGTGGGCGACCTCGCTGGCGCCGCGTTCGCTGCCCTGGCCCAGGTGCAGCTCGCGCAGCCCGTGGCAGCTCGGATGAAGACCGACCCGGTGCGCGAAGCGTCCCGGGGCGCGCTCGACCCCGAGGACGTCGACCAGGAACTCGCACAGCTCGCGGACCCGGGAGAGGTCGGCCGTGCGCGGGTCGCCGGGTAGCAGGTGCGCGTAGTGGCGCCGGACCGTGGCCACGCAGCTCGCCGAGGGCGCGACGACGTGGTCGGCTCGGGCGAAGAGCTCGAGGAAGCGGCGGGCGAGGGGGCGGGCGGCATCGGGGGCGCCCGCGTTGAGCAGCGCCTGCCCGCAGCAGGTCTGGGCAGGGTCGAAGGACACGTCGCAGCCATGGCGCTCGAGCACGGCGACACTCGCCCAGGCGACCCGGGGAAAGAGCTGGTCCACGTAGCAGGGGACGAAGAGGGCGATGTTCATGCGGGGCCCGATCGCACTCGGGTAGTCTACTGCGATTGCGCGGTCCACTGGGGCTGTCTGGGGGATCGACGTCGTCGACGGCTCGACGAGCAGGGGAGAATTTCGGCAGATGCAGATTGGTATGACGCTTCCCTCGATGGTCGCCCGCTTCGATCGCAAGGCGATCCTCGCCTGGTGCCGCGGAGTCGACGCCGGGCCCTTCTCGAGCCTGGCCTGCGGCGAACGGATCACCTTCCACAACACCGAGATGCACACGCTGCTGGCTGCGGCCGCAGCGCTGACCGAGCGCGTGCGCATCGTTCCCACCCTCTACGTGCTGCCGATGCACGCGACCGCCGTGGTCGCGAAGGAGGTGGCGAGCCTCGACCAGCTCTCGGGAGGGCGGATGACCGTGACGGTCGGGGTCGGCGGGCGCGAGCACGACTACCGCGCCGCCGAGAAGCCCTTCGCCGGGCGCTTCCGCCGCCTGGACGAGCAGGTGGCCCTGCTGCGGCGGCTGTGGGCCGGGGAGCCGCCCTTCGAGGGCGCCGACCCGGTGGGTCCGTCGCCGGTGCAGCCGGGCGGTCCGCCGATCTGGTCGGGCGCGATGGGGCCGAAGTCGCTGCGGCGGGCTGCCGCCTGGGCCGACGGAGTGGCGGGCTTCTCCACGGTCGGCGATCCGGCCGAGGTGGCCGCCGCCTTCGAGGAGGTGCGGGCGGCGTGGCGGGAAGCGGCGGCGCCGCGCACCGACACGCCGCGCCTCGTCACCGGCTTCTGGTACGCCCTCGGCGCCGACGGCGAGGAGCGGCTCGCGCGCTACGCCTTCGAGTACCTGCGAGTGTTCGGAGAGAAGCGGGCGCGGGCGATGGCGGCGCGCTGCCGGATCTCGTCGGTCGAGCGCTTCCGCGCCTGCGTGAACGCGATCCGAGAGCTCGGCGCCGACGAGCTGATCCTGGTGCCGACCTCCTCCGATCCCGCCGAGCTCGACCGCACGGTCGACGCGCTGGAGCTCTGCACATGAGGTTCTGTGCATCGCTCGCCTTCACCGATACCGAGGACTACGTCGAGCTGGCGGGAGTCGCCGAGGAGCACGGCTGGGACACGCTCGTGCTCTCCGACCACGTCGTCCACCCCGAGGCGATCGAGGCGCGGTATCCGTACAAGGAGGACGGCCAGCGCCCCTGGGAGGCGCAGGACCACTGGCCCGACGTGTGGGTGGCGATGGCGGCGATGGGAGCGGTGACGAAGCGGCTGCGCTTCCTCACCGGTGTGTACGTGGTGCCGATGCGGCACCCGCTGCACCTGGCGAAGGCGATCGGCACTGCCGCTGTGTTGACCGGATACCGCGTCTCGCTGGGCATGGGACTGGGCTGGATGCGCGACGAGTTCGAGCTGCTCGGGGAGGAGTTCGAGCACCGCGGCACGCGCACCACGGAGATGATCGAGGTGATGCGCAAGCTGTGGAGCGGCGAGATGGTCGAGCACCACGGGCGCTTCTACGACTTCGAACGGCTCGACATGCGTCCCCCCGTGCGCGGACCGATCCCGCTCCTCGTCGGCGGCATGACCGACGCCGCCCTGCGCCGCGTCGCCCGCCAGGGCGACGGCTGGATGCCCCACGCGATCACCAGCGACGAGGCGCGCGACACGATCGCCCGGATCCGGAAGCTGCGCGCGGAGTGCGGCCGGGGCGACGAGCCGCTCACCGCCGTCGTCCCGCTGCTCGACGCCTTCGAGCCCGGCGCGTATCGCCGGGCCGAGGAGTTCGGCGTCACTCACGTGCTCACGACGCCCTGGACGCTCTACGGAGGGTCGCACCGGTCGATCGCGGACAAGCGCGACGGCCTGCGCCGCTTCGCGGACGACGTGATCGCAAAGATGGGCTAGCGGACCACGATCACCGACGACCCGTGGCCGAACAGGCCCTGGTTGGCGGTGATGCCGGCCTTCGCGTTCTCCACCTGACGCCCCTCGGCCTGGCCGCGCAGCTGCCACACCAGCTCGCACACCTGGGCGATCGCCTGGGCGGGCACTGCCTCGCCGAAGCAGCCGAGGCCGCCGGAGGGGTTCACCGGCACCCGCCCACCGAGCGTGGTGTCGCCCGCGCGCAGCAGGCGCTCCGCCTCGCCGGGCTTGCACAGCCCGATGTTCTCGTACCAGTCGAGCTCCAGCGCCGAGGAGAGGTCGTAGACCTCGGCCATCGACATGTCCTCGGGGCCGAGCCCCGCCTCCTCGTAGGCGGCGTAGGCGATCGAGTCCTTGAAGCCGCGGTCGGGGGCGGTGATGCCCGCGGCCGAATCGGTCGCAAACTTCGGCATGTCGATCCAGGTGTCCGGGTAGGTGGGCGTGATGGTCGAGATCGCCGCGATGCGCGGGAAGCTCGTCGCCCGCTGACGGGCGAACTCGAGGCTGCTGAGCACCACGGCGGCAGCGCCGTCGCTGGTGGCGCAGATCTCCAGCAGCCGCAGGGGCTCGGCCACCAGGGGCGAGGCCAGCACCTCCTCCTCGGTGAAGATCTTCTTGTAGCGGGCGAAGGGATTTTGGTAGCCGTGGCGGCTGTTCTTGACCTTGACCTGGGCGAAGTCGCGCTCGGTCGCGCCGTAGAGGTCCATGCGCCGGCGCGCATAGAGGCCGAAGTAGGTCGGGTTGGTCGCGCCGAGCAGGCGGAAGCGCAGCCAGTCGGGATCGAGGACTCGCTCGCCCTTGTTCGGGGCGAGGAAGCCCTTGGGCGTGGTGTCGGCGCCCACGACCAGCGCCACGTCGCACATTCCCGCCAGGATGCGCGTGCGCGCCGCCTCCATCGCCTGGCTTCCCGAGGCGCAGGCGGCGTAGTTGCTCGAGATCGGGATCCCGGTGTAGCCGAGCGCCTGGGCGAAGCTCGAGGCGGCGACGAAGCCGGGATAGCCGTTGCGGATCGTCTCGCCGGCGGCGAGAAAGTCGACGCGGCTGTAGTGGAGGCCCGCGTCGGCGAGCGCCGCCTGGGCCGCGTGCACGCCGTACTCGACGAAGTTGCGGCCCCACTTGCCCCAGGGGTGCATGCCGACGCCGAGGACCGCGACTTCGTTCTTCGACATCAGGTGTTCTCCCGAATTGCCTGCACCGAAGCGGGAACGGTGACGGGCTTCCACTTCCAGACGACGTACTCCGCCTCGTCGTCCTCGTAGAGCGTGTCGAGCACGAGCTCCATCGGCATGCCGAGCTCCAGGCTCGACGGCTCGACCCCCGGCGCGAGCTGCCCGAGCACCACCATCCGCTCCTGGGTCAGCTCCACCGCTGCCACCGTGTAGGGCTCGAAGGGATCCGGGGCGACGTAGGGATCGGGCGGTTGGTAGTGGTTCGTCGTGTACGACCACAGGCGCCCGGTGCGCGAGAGCTCTGCCTCCCGGAGCACGACCCCCGCCCGCCCGGGAGCGGCGGAGAGCGCCACGTCCTTGGGGAAGAAGTAGCTGCCGGTTCCCTGGTCGTAGAGGCCGATCAGGCGGGGCTCGTCGTCCATCGTGAACCAGCCATCGATGGCGGGGACGCGGGGCTTCGTCATGGGACTCCTGTGTAGCACGGAGAGGGGGTCAGATCCGACGCGAGCGCCCCTTCCAGTACGGATCGCGCAAGGCGCGCAGATAGAGCTTGCCCGAGGCGTGGCGGGGGAGGGCGGCCTCGAAGTCGATCGAGCGCGGCACCTTGTAGCGGGCGAGACGCTCGCGCGACCAGCGCAGGATCTCGCTGGCGAGGGACTCCTCGGGCGCGAAGCCCGGTGCCAGCTCGATCGCGGCCTTCACGCTCTCGCCCCATTCGTCGTCCGGGATGCCGAACACCGCCACGTCGGCGACCGCCGGGTGTTCCTGCAGGACGGCCTCCACCTCGGCGGGGTAGATGTTCACGCCGCCCGAGATGATCATGTGGGACTGACGGTCGGCGAGGTAGACCCAGTGCTCGGCGTGTTGGCCGGACCCGCCGTCGGCGGGCTCCCGCTCCACGCGCCCGATGTCGCCGATCGTGAAGGTGTGGGGGTCGAGGAAGCTGCCCGCGGTCTTCTCGGGCGCCTCGTGGTAGGCGAAGAACCCGGGCGTCGAGCGGTGGCGGGCGTAGAGCAGTCCGGTCTTTCCCTCTGGCAGCCGCCGTCCCTCGTCGTCGACGGCGAACACCTCGAAGGCGGGCAGGACGCGGCCGACCGTCTCGGGGTGCGACAGCCACTCGTCGCTGGTGGCGAGGGTGACGACCCCGCTCTCGGTGGCGCCCCAGTACTCGACGAGCACCGGTCCCCACCAGGCGATCATGCGCTCCTTCACCGCGCGCGAGACGGGCGCGGCTCCGTGCAGCACCAGGTGCAGCGCGGGCGCCGAGAAGGCGGCGCGCTCCTCCTCGGGAAGGCG